>Ga0073928_10004188_pt1 | contig 21712 bp, 19 predicted proteins | sample PaiPotPPA55metaG_FD_76969 | JGI IMG/M metagenome (GOLD analysis project Ga0073928, IMG submission 76969) | Iron sulfur acid spring bacterial and archeal communities from Banff, Canada, to study Microbial Dark Matter (Phase II) - Paint Pots PPA... ...
ACGCCAGCGCCGACAACCTCCGCCGGGCAACCACCGGCAACCGCGAGCCCCTATAATCGAGACCGCTCACGGGTGGGGAATTTCGGCGAGCACAGGCGGGGAACTTCGGTGAGCGTGGTCACCTGCTATTTTGATGCCCGACGTCTCCCGCTGGTTCCCGCTGTTGCCCATGGATTCCGGCAATTTTGGACCCGAAAGTGACACGCAAAATGGCACATGAATTCCCGCGGGTTCCCAACCCTACCTGTTCGAACGGACGGTCGCAGGTCGATGCCCTCGGCGGGATTGCCTATAGATGGGAACCGTGCCGACCAGGGTTTTCTTGGGGGCTAGTTGGTCGTTGAAGCTGATTTTGCCCTGTGATGGATAGCTGCGCGTCCCGCTGATCCGCCAGCACCGGGTTGGTGCGGACCCGGCAGCCCCGGGCCCGCACCACCCGCCAGCCTCTTGAAATACTCCGTGTACGGTTCGACCTCGCCGGTGTCGGGTGTCGGTGTCGGACAGGTGATCATCGTGCGGCACAGGCATTTACCCCTTCGGCTTTCTCGATTGTCGTGGTTAACAGATCCCCTGGAACGGGTAACACGGCTGCGGCGGAGTGGTTGGCTGCGTGGGCGTGACGGTCAGCTGCATCACGGCGTGATCGGCGGGCCGGGCGGGAGTATCGCGGTGGCTCAGGGCCAGCAGGATCAGCACGAAGACCGCGCCGCCCACGAAGAGGGCGGCGATGGCCCACAGGATTGGGTTGGGTGACAGGCTGCGGTAGCCGTTGACGTACGGGGACCGGTAGCGCCCCGGCCGGGCGCGGCCGCTCATGCTCGCCCGCCTTCCCTCGCGCCGTGTCCGCCGATTCGTCCTTTGCGAGAATGCCGCCGTACGGCCTCATACTCCATCCCTACCACCGGCCAGTAACCCAGCCAGATGGGTTGAGAGCGGGGTGAAGGCGTACCTCTATCAGCCGCTGGCCTGCGGTCGAGGTTCGTGTGGTCAACCCGGGCGGGGCGAAATACCTCCCGACCGTAGGCCGATCGGACGCCGACGAACAACCTGCTCTCCTTGCCGAAGTTCCAGGCGAGGGTTGGGGAGCCTGAACAGTCAACGACCACAACGGGTTCCGATCTCATTATTGATCCTATGCGGCTGGCTATCCGGGTGGGTCATTGAGCTCGTACGTCGCCTGACTTAACAGTTGCAGCCAGCGGTGGAACATTCTGCTCGAGATCGTTGAGGAGGGCTTGGACTGGCCCCCAGCACAGCATCACGGTGTCGGCGTCAAATTGAGGTTGCTCGGTGATTTCCTTACGGGGGTGGATGAAGTTGCGGAAGTCCCTAATAGCATGGGTGAACGTTGTCGCATCGAGCTGCACCCAGTTTTTCGCGAAGGCCGTGTCAATCAGGAGCTCCATGGACACCCAGTCAGCGTCTTTCCGCTGTTTGGACCTCTTCTCCGGCGTAATACGTTGTCGCACATCGGGAAAGCCGTTGGTCCGCAGGTCGTCGTCGCGCTCCAGCAGCACTGCAAGCAGGAGGCCCTCGATGAAGGTGCCGATGCCGATGGTGGCCATCCGATAGGCACCGCCGGACACGCAGATTCGCGTTTCCTCTATGCGCCCCATCAGGACGTTTACGGTTTCCTTGTCGGTGATCAGTGTCTCGAGACGGTGCCGTAGATCTGGTGGTTCGGCGAAGGTCGTGTCGCTACCATCCGCGGTCAGCTCCCCTAGGACAGGCCGGCCGCTCACAAGCGTGATGACCATCCAGTTGGGTGCGAGCCGCTCGTTGATTGCGCGGCGGAACTCGTCGGCGGTGGCAGTGCCGTCGTCGTATTCGATCGGGTCGCACACTCGGCAGAGCAGACGCTCGATATCACCGGCGTGTTCCTGGCGGGCTTCGAACTGTTCTCTGAGCCACGGTACGCGCGGAGATCCATCGTAAAGTGGCGGGTCTTCCCATTTGGCGTGCTCAAGGAGTATCGCGAGCTCATATCCTTTCCGTTCATATGGGCCCCCGATATCGACGATCAGTTCGGCCAGCCGGTCTAATGTGCGTGGATCGAGCTCGGACATCACTTCTCCTCGTCAGCTAGGCGTTCGGCAATCTCGACTGCCTTCATGAGCCGTTCGATGATCCGAGGCCCACGGCGTTTGAACCCGAGTTCAGCCATGGCTTGGGTCAGCCGCTCTTCGCGGTCCAGATGAAGTCCGTCGGTTGTGAGCCACCGGCACACCGCGACCAGTTCTCGGTCGCTGTACTCCTGCGTTTTCAGTCCGGATGGCACGTTTGGGCGCGGACCACGCTGTATCGCCAGCGAAGGGGCCGGCTCAGAGGGAGGCGCGGGGGTCGTCGGCGCCGGGTCGGGCGGGAGCAGGTCGGCGTCGAGCGTGGCTTGGTTCCAGGCGAGCAGGATCTTGTCGGTCTCGCCAACGGGATCCTGGAACCAGGCGGACGACCACACCCGGTGGAAGCGCCATCCCAATCGTTCAAGGTGCGCTTGGCGCAGCCGGTCGCGGTCGCGCGCCGATGCCGAGCTGTGATAGCGGTGGCCGTCTGCTTCGACGGCGAGGACCATCCGGCCGGGTTGGGCGCGGTGGGCTAGCGCAAAGTCGATCAGATAGCCGGACACGCCCCATTGCGGGTGAACGAGCACGTTCTGCGACCGCAATGCCTGGTAGATGGAGCGTTCGAACCCGTTCAACTCGATATCCGCGGAGGCTCCGACTTCCTCGATCTGCCCCTGCCGCTGCGCGAAGTCTAGGTAGCGTCGCAGCAACTTGGTCCCGTTCTTCACGTCGGGGGAAAGATCTGCTGCCGAAAAGGCTGCGACCACGGTCATTCGTTTACTGGCTCGGGTCACCGCCACATTGACCCGCCGCTCGGCGCCCTCGTAATTCAGGGGCCCGAAATGTCTACCTGAAATGCGTCCAGTCGCATCGCGGGCGATGCCGACCGAAAGAATGATGGCATCGCGTTCATCACCCTGGACACTCTCCAGGTTCTTGACAAAGAATCGTCGATTCGGTTCGGTATCCTCGGCAAAGAACTCGTCCAGTTCAGAGGAGCCAGCCCGAGCCTCAGCCAGCGCACGCTCGATCCTAGCCTGGTGTTTAATGTTCCGTGCGATTACGCCTAGACTTTCGGTCGGCCGCAGGCGGGCATGTTCCAGGGCTAGCTCGACCACTTTGTCGACTTCTTGCGGTGACGAACCATCTTGGCCCGGCGAAGCTCGCCCATCGACTCGAACGAAGGACACCGGGCTTTCCGTCGCTGATCCGGGAAAAGTCACCAACTTGTCGTCATAGATTTCGTGATTAGAGAAGGCGATCAGGCGCTCATCCGTACTGCGGTAGTGCCAGCTCAACGTCTGATTAATCGGGAGCAGCGGACGAAGCGCCGTCAGGATAGACTCGTAGTCCGACAGGCTATCCTCGATCTCGTCCTCGTCATCGTCGCGGTCCAGCGCTTTCTGAAAGAAGTCGGTGGGCGGAAGCTGTTTCTCGTCGCCGGCGACCACCACATGTTTTCCTCGCATGATGGAGGTGATCGCGTCGTGCGGTTGGATCTGACTGGCCTCGTCAAAAATCACCAGGTCGAATAATTGCTCGGCCGGAAGCATGCGGCTGACAATGAGCGGCGACATCGCCCAGCACGGCCGTAGCGTCAAAAGCACATCCGACGTCTCCTCAACCAGCCGGCGGGTCGACATGTGCCGCGTCTTACGGCTGGCCTGCTGCCGAAGGATCAGCGCCTGATCAGGATACGCGTTGCGAGCATCGCGGGCGTGCAGAGCCAACTCGCGGCGGACCCTCCTGGCGGCTAACTCTCGATGCCGGATATCTGCCGAGCGAAACTCCTCCGCTGCGCGGGTGAGACGCTCGGGCACAAATTGACCGATCTCCGGAACCCGCAACTTGAACTCATCCTCCAATGACGTCAACCACACCCGCATAAAGGCGTGCCATGTGTCCTTCGCCGTGAGGTTCCGCTGAGCTATCTCCTGCAGGAACGGATCGAGGCCGACTGACCGGAAGTCGTCCAGCCAACGGTTGAGCCTCGGCACACGGAACAGCATGTCCTTATCCGCACGAAGCTCTTCAAGGCGATGCTCGACCTCGGGTGCCGGACCTGATTCCAGGTCTGGTCGCCGCGCTGAGGCGGCGACGGCTGACAACTGCAGTCGCAGTTTCTTGTAATCTTCGCTCACCTGTTCAAGGCCGTCGACTTTCGACGGCTCAGCATCCGGTTTGCTCAGCTGCTTCCACCAGTGACGTTGCTCGCGGACACTCTTCAGACCGGTGTGGAGGTCGGCTGTATCCGGAAAATTTCCCTTGGTCTTCTGGCGCAGTTCTTTGACCAGCCGTCGGCGGTGAAGCCAGCCAATGTTCTCTTTGAGTGCAATCTGCCGGCGCTGCTTACTGTCTGCCGTCGCATAATAGTATGACTCTAGCTTTTCTCCGAAAATATCGGATCCGAACGTATCGACCGTGCTGGATACATCATCCAGCAGTTTCAGGGTTGCGTGCCAGCCTGCGATGTCATCTGGTTTTGTAAGGCCGGTCTGTCTGAGGAGCGAATCCAACCCGTTTTGGCTACGCCGCAGTGTATGCTCAGCAACCTCATCCAATTCGATGAGGAGATGCTCGACTTCCTGCTCATGTCGGATCTCAGTATTGCACCAAGGAGTTTCACGGCGAAGTATTTTCAGGCCACCGAGGTCGACGAATTCCCGCAGATCATTTTCGATTCGCCGGACGATGTCCGCGTTGAGCGACCGCAACTGGTCCCCGCGGAAGGCGCCCGGTACCTGCAGGTCCGGTAGGTCAAGCAATCGGGCCCGCACCTCGTAGGCGCTGAGCCCCCACGGCTCGCGGGTGGCGTGCAGTTCCCGTGAGTGATCGACCAGCCGGCGACGCGAGGCAGCCATACGAGTGTGAGTCTCATCGGCATCAACCGGCGGTTCCTTCGATACCTGTTCCAGGCTGTCTGCCAGCTGGCGGGCGACCTCTCGTTTCGATGCGCGTGCTCGGTGCAGGTCGAACATCAACCCGCCAAGGCCCACTTTGATGAGGCGGTTCATGACTGCGTCGATCGCAGCGCGCTTCTCCGCGACGAACAGCACGCGCTTTCCGTGTGCGGCGGCGCCAGCGATGATGTTGGCAATCGTTTGGCTCTTCCCCGTGCCTGGCGGCCCTTCAATGACGACATGCTGTCCCGAGAGCGCGGCCAGCACAGCTCGATGCTGCGATGAATCAGCGTCGTGGATAAGGAATTCGTCAGCTGGCTTCAGCTCGTCAATGTCTGGCAGCCGATAGTTTGCTGCATCCAGTACGAGCGTCTCCTTGGCCGGTCCGTACCCGGCTAGGGCAGCGATAAGGTCCTGGGCTTCGAGCAAATCCGTTGCGCCCGAGAGATCTTCGACCATCGCCAACTTTTCGTAGTTGAAGGTTCCAACCACGGTGGCCAGCTCAAGCCGAAGCTTGACGCCCTGTGTGCTCGCCGCCGCTTCCAGATAGGCAAATGCCTTCTCCGCCAATATGGTTGGACTCACCGGTTCGGCCAGGAGGTTGTCCAGCTGAGCGCGGACGTGTTCGAGGTTGATCCCGTATTGGCTTTCCAGCGCATACAACAACACCGAATTGAGCTCGGGCTCATCGCTCACTTCGATGGTGTACTCGCTTCCGGCTGCCGTCCGAGCTTTCAACGTCACCGACTGCAGCAGCAGCGGGGCACTCAGGGCAGGTACCGTTATCGAGCCCTTATTCTGCTCGGGGTTGGTTCGGACGAGCCCAAAGGCAACGCGCCCAACGTCGATGCCTTGCTCCTCATCGAACGCGTTGATGCGTTTACTGAGGTTGCGGGCGCGGGTGCAGGCGTCTCGATGCCGGTCCCGGTCCAGAAACAGGGCGCGGAGCGTCACCCGTTCGGCTGCCTCAAGGTCCGCCAGCGCCGTAGGCTCAGCATCGGACAGGTCAAGGCTGCCCGTCTTGGTGCGGCGGAAGTAGAGCAGCGTGTTCCGAAAACCAAGATCAATGAGTTGGTTTCGCCACTCGCCGACCTTCGTAGCGACGATGTCCGATCTCTCGACATCCAGCTGTGCGGTCATACCGCGGTCCCCCCTCGACAAGACGGCCAAGCGCTACAGAGCAGAACAAGAGCCCACCGTGTTGTGGCGGACTGATCAGAATGTCACAGATTCTGCGACAACGAAACCCTTTGTTACACTTCAGTTGCGCGTTCGTGTGCGACACGCCGGGTAGTGATAGGGGTACACGTTCATCGTCGCCCCTTTGCCGAACTCGCCAGCCGGATCTCTTCACCGTTCTCGGACAGCGTCCAGGTCCCTGTACGTGAGTCTGCCCTCCATGCCGCAGGTAGGCCCCGATACTCTTCGTCCGATGGTCCGCTGGCCGCGCCGGCCCCGAGTTCCTGGCTGGGGTGGCATGGATACGGGGCATCGGTGCGGACCTGACTAGACGTGTCCTCGACTGTCTAAAGTCCTGCACGATACGACCTAGGATGGCAAACTTGCGAATATGATCACACGGTGGCTGCGCGGGCCGATTGGCCGTTGCGTAGAGCAGTGGTCGTCGCTCCCGCACACGCGTAAGGCGCTATGCGGTGTTGCTGCGTTAGTCTGTACTGCCGATCAAGCCGCGGTCGGCGTACGTGAAAGTGTGCAAATTGAGCTCCATCGCCAATCGGCGGCATCTGCCTTGGAGTCTTTCGCGGCAATTTCTGGTCCATACGCACGGCTGTCGATCAACGAAGGCGAAGCTATGTCGGAGAGTATCGCTGTACATGTCACCGAAATCAGGTGGTCAATATTCGACACCACGACGGTGCTGGAACGAGATGCCTAGCATTCAAGATAACCTCGACTGCTACGACCGCTCCTATGATTGGTCGAGGAGTGGTGAGGAGTGGTCGCGATACTTCGGCGGAACGGAGCTAATGTGGACATGGACCATTTTGCCCAGGATTTCCTCCTATCTTCCAGTGGAGAATATGCTTGAAATTGCACCGGGATTTGGGAGGGTTACCCAGTTTTTGGCGCCGTCAGCACGGAACCTGACCGTCGTAGATCTTTCCAATCGGTGCATCGAGGCGTGTAAGAACAGATTTGCCGAATATGAGCACATTACGTATGCAGTGAACGATGGTCGGTCTCTAAATATGATTGAAGACGGTTCCGTTGACTTCGTCTTCAGCTGGGACTCGATGGTTCATGTCGAAGCAGATGTTATTGAGGCTTATCTCAACCAACTTGCAGTCAAACTCAGGCCTGGCGGTGTTGGTTTCATTCACCACTCAAACCTGAATATGTACTCCGATCCAAGGAGAGGAGCCTCGACACTGTTGCAGGAGCATCGACGGGCGCATAGCATGTCAGCAACCAGATTCCGCGGGCTCTGCAAAAGAGCGGGGCTCAGTTGCAGGGTCCAAGAACTCCTGCCTTGGGCCGGCGCCCCAGCTCTCCTCGACTGCGTATCTGTCTTTCGGCGAGAGGCAGGGATTGGCAAGATTTTATGTCGGACAACCAAAGTCATAAAGAACCATCGGTTCGTCGAACAGATCGAGACCCGGCCTGCGGTAGAGATCCGCAAAATAGCGAAAATGTACCAACTTCCAAGCCTGAATTCAGTTAACTAAAGCGATTCAATGGAGATCACACTTCTTTGGATGTCAACCATGTCTCTTCGAAAAGAGTGCGCACGGGGCCATAGATCGAGTTTGCGCCATTGGTCACCACCAGTAGAGGTGAATGAACACCCTGCGACTCCATCGGATACCATCCAAGGTACATCATGTTGGAATCAATAAATATCAGACGAAAGACTGGTGCTGCGTCGTAGAGCCGAACCTCGATGTTGAGCCCGTGCTGAGTGCGTAACTGCTGGAGGCGGTCGATGTTCGCCTCGATCTCGCGTTGCCAGCCGTGTGGCGTGTCTCCTTCCTCGGCTGCTCGTTTGATGACGTGTTCACTCTCCGGATCGAGTATCAGAAATCGAAACCGTCGTTTTCCTCTGGATTTCATAACCAGAATCTGTCTGAAGTCGTCGCTGTGGATTATAGTTTTTGCTGAAATTCCCCAGAACAGGAACTCGCTCGTGACGCTCTGTGCAATATCCAAAAGTTCTCCGCCGATCGGCGGTGTACTTCGATATCTGAGCACTCCAGGAACGTGGGGGCGCGTTAACAGCCTCCTTGATACTTCAAGGATAACTAGAAGTTCGGTAATCGCGACAGTGGCAAATGTTGTTGTGGAATCTTTAGTCAGATAGAATGAAACCACGCCAGCAGCGATATTTAATGCAAGTCCGACGATTATAGTGGATACAATCGGCTTGTCAATCTCCATGTCGGTCCTTGCTGGGTAAACCCCTAGGCGGCATCTCCGGGCTCTGTGCTTAACAAGACGAGATCGCTGAGCGACCTGATCGAATAATACTCGATTCCATCGCAAATGCTGCGGCCGAAATCCTTACTGTCTGGCTGGAGATGTGCTGCTTGAAGTCCTGCAGATGTGGCCCCGATAACGTCGTTCTGCCAGTTGTCTCCGACATATAGGATGTCGGCACGAGACATAAGTCCGAGACGCTCGACTGCGACGTCGAATATCTCGGCACTTGGCTTTTTGAATCCTACTTCCTCTGAGATCACTATTGCCTGAAAGAATTCCAGCACACCCATGTTTATGAGTATCTCGATTTGCTCGAGCAGAGTGCCATTGGAAATGACACCCAGCCGGATCGATTCGTCACGCAATGAGCTGAGAGTATCGGTTACCCTTTTGTTGGGGATAATGAAGCTTCTCAATTCTTGCCGGTAAGATACTAGTAACTCTGCCGCAATCTGGCGTAGCAGATTCTTGTGGGCAAACTCGGAATTGGCGAGAGCGGACTCCATTATTCGGATGTCCGAGTAGAAGTGATTTATGTGCGGCCATTCTGCCTTGCCATCTTCCAAGAAGAAGGAGTCTACCAAATTATTCGGGTTCAACGGTGGGTGTCCTACGGCGACCCTGACGGCTGCCTTCCCCGCGCATCGCCGCATAATACTCTCGGTTCGGATCAGCGTATCGCCGATGTCCAAGATGATTGCGTCGAATCGCGGTCCACTCATCATGCGCCCGCGCTTGCTCTGCACCGCCACACCTCCCGCCGTAGGCAGCCGATCATACTGACGGCAACTTCGTCTGTCCACGGCCGTGAGAAGGTGTCTCTGGCTTCCTGTCGATGATCATGTCGTGTCGATCGCGTTGCACTGCAGCAAATTACGGTCGGCCGAGGATATGGCGGGTGCCCGCGGCGTCGGTGTAGGTGGTGCGGCGCAACAAGTGTCGGCTGTCGGCGATCGCCGCGGCGATCATGTGCTGAGCCAGATTGCCTCTGTTGAGTGCGTGAGCGGCGGGCTGTCGTTGGCATAGTTCGGGAGGATGAGTTGCTTGCGCGGTTGTGAGAGCTTGTATGTCCACCACACGGGGATGTCCCAGGCGAAGTGTTCGTAGGGCACTTGCGTGCTGACCCGCCCCCGCCCGATGCGCGGCTGGCGGTCACCGCGATGGATCGGTCGCGCGGGTGTGGTCATTTGTACCGTGCCCGGGAACTGCGCTGTTCGTGCGGAGTGCAGCGAAGAGCAGATGATATGGAGCATGGGTGTGCTGTTTCTTCCGTATTCCGCATGGGGGCATGTGTCGCCGATGCTTGCGGTAGTTGCCGAGCTGACGGGGCGCGGGGTGCCCGTCCGGATGGTCGCAGGTTCGGCTTACCGATCCGCGATCGAGGCTGTAGGTGCTGAGGCGGTTGTGCCCGCAGTGGAGCATGAGGTTCGAGTGCCGCCTGGGTGGCGGCCCATGGAACTAATCGAGCGCAGCGGGATATGGCGGCGTCGGCGGATAGCGTGGACGGCAACACGTTACGCGGTCACAGCCGAACTACGGCGTGATCGGCCGGATGTGTGCGTTGTCGATCCACACGTTCCCTGGGGGAGTCGATTGGTGTCTCGATACGGTGTGCCGGTGGTGCCTTTGTGGACCACTCACGCGCGTACGGCCCAGAGCGGGGGGCCGGTCTTGGTCAACGCGTTGCCCGAGCTGCAACCCGGACGCTCGCGTTTCGGGCCCGGTGTTCATTTCGTCGGCCCGTTGGTGGGTGCTGTGCTGCCGGGAGACCGCGATGTGTCGTGGCTCAGCGGCAGCGACCGGACTCTGGTGGTCGCGACGGGAACGGTTTTCGCGCGTCCCGCGGAGTTTTTCCGGAATATCGTGGATGCGTTCACGGGGACGGGGTGGACGGTTATTTTGGCGACGGCACGGTTGCCAGTGGAGCACCTTGGTGTGCTACCGCGCAACGTCCACGCTCACCGGTGGATACCGCAGTCGATGGCGCTCGAGCGTGCGAGCGTATTCCTCACTCATGCAGGGATGAATTCGGTCCACGAGGCCGTCCTCGCGGGTGTTCCGATGATCTCTGCACCACACAGTCGAGAGCAGCGCTTGACTGCGGCCCGGCTGCGTGAGCTGGGTGTCGCTGTGCCGCTGGGGCACTGGAGCGAGCTGGTCGGGCAGGCCGCACGGATGACCTCGGACCCGTTGGTGCACCAGAGTTCGCAACGCATGAAATCGCGCGCAGCGGCGGCCGGAGGGGCAGTCAGCGCCGCCGACCTCCTGCTCGAGATCGCTGATCGCCGATGACCTGAACTCGTGCGCTGTACTTCAGACGGCCAAGCTGCTCGCGCATGTACGCCGATACCCGATAGGGTCGTGCTGTGGCCGACGATCGGGGCGTACGAGAAAGCGGCGGGCGGCGAGCGGCACTGCCGCGGAAGCCCTTGTGCGTCAACCGCGATGTGGAACTGCGGGCAGTACGCGAGCTCAGTAGGCAGTCCGCTGAGGCGGGTACTCCACTGTTGCTCGCGGTCAGTGGTGGGAGCGGAATCGGTAAGAGCACGCTCGTCATCACACTGGCCTACGAACTGGGTACGAGGTATCCGGATGTGCTGTTCTTCGCCGCCGATGCCGCTGATTCCGCTGCCGTTCCAGATTCGGCAGATCTGCTGGCCGACCTTCTCATTCAGCTCGGCATGCCCTGGCAGGAGCTGCCCGCACCGAATCTGCGGCTTGCGGTGCTGCGGTCGTTGACCGGCGGGCGTCGGCTGCTGATCGTCCTGGACAACGTCCATTCCGCAGGACAGGTCCTGCCGCTGCTGGGCGACCTCAGCAAGGCCGCCGTCGTGGTAGCCGGTGGCCGGTATCTCGAGCAACTCCGCATCGAAGGCTTCGAACCGTTGAAGCTCAAGGGATTCGGCCCCGACGACGGCGCCGGCTTCGTGGCAGAGATCGCCGGATCCGTCGTCGCCGATTCCGATCCCGCGGTCCTGCGCCGACTGGTGACCTTGTGCGGTGGTGTGCCGCGGCTCATCGCCGCGGCCGCGGCGCGACTCGCCGACGACGACGAACCGGTCGGGGAGTATGTCGGCCGGCTCGAGCGGGCAGCCACCATGGCCGAGATGTCCGAGGAATTGAGCATCGACAACGTTTCGGTGGTGACCGCAGTGTGTGAGGCTGGTTACGAGGGCCTGACCGAGGATGAGGCGCGCGCCTACCGGTGGTTGAGCCTGTTACCCGGCACGACGTTCGATCTCGACGCCGCCGCAGGGATGCTTGCGCTGCCGATCCCGAAGGTGAAGCGGCTGGTCCGGGAGTTGGTCGATCGGTCGCTTCTGCACGCCCGCGGCGACGGTTACTTCGAGTTTCCGCATGTGGTCCGCCCACACGCAGTCGACAAGGTCCATGCCGTGGATGTGTCACCGGGGCTGCGTGACCTCAGGATGCGAGCCGTCGAGTGGTATGTGAAAAGAGCTGTGGAGCTTGCATTGTCGATCTCTGCTCGCCCGATTCCGGCGGCTGTGGCAGGGGCGCTGTTCGATACCGCCGACCGCCGGTACCAGGATGATCCAGGAGTCGAGCGGGCCTTCGCCGAATACGCCGCCCGCTGGACGGCATTTGTCGCTGCTGCGCGTCGATCAGTCGAACTCGGCATGCAGTCCGCGGCGGCTACCTTACCGATGGCATTGTGGCCCTTCGCGTATCACACTTTCCGTGTCGCTGAGCTCGTTGATGCGTATCGAACCGTACTCGATATCGCCGATGATCCGGGCATGCAATGGACGGTTCTGGATGATGTCGCGACCAGGTGGCAGCTGGCCCGGGATCTCGGTGCGCTGTACGAGCGCAATGGTGAGCTGAACAGTGCGAGTGAGTGTTTCGCACGCGCCGCCGCGGTCGATTATCTGCCGGGGCGGGCCAGCGTCCTCGAATGGCAAGGAATCGTCCTGGAACAGCAGGGGCGCCCGGACTTGGCGTTGGCTAGCTTCGATGCGGCGGAGACCGCGCTGGTATTTCTTCCCGACCCGGACCAGCGCGAGCGTTCGGCAGAGCTGCTGTGCATGCATCGTGGCCGGAACCTCGTTACGCTGAGACGTGGCAGGGAGCTCGAACAGGGAATCCGCAACGCGGAGGCATACTTTCGTGCCCGCTCGGCCGATGCGAGCAATGCCGCGCGGTGTCGCGTACTGCTCGGCGATATCGCTCGCGAGCGTGGCGACGGTGCCCAGGCACGGCGGTACTGGGAAGGAGAGCCGGACAGTCTGCTCCGGTATGGAATGCGCGTGGAGGCCGCCGATGTGCACGACAAACTCGCTGCGCTCGCGGCCGATGAGGGTCGGGAGGCCGACATCCGGCGCCACCGTGAACAGGCGCGACTCCTTCGCCTCGAGCTCTAACCGGGCCACACCGTGATCTGGTGGCGGGACCGGCCTACCTCGGCGGTGATAGACGGTGCTAGCGCGGCCATCGGCCGACCGGTTTCGAACCAGGCGTAGACCAGGGAGGGCAGGGCATCGGCGGAGCCGTCGGTGCTGAGGGTGACGAATTCGCCGGAACGGGTCAATGCCTGGCAGCGCCCACCGTCCACAGTAGCAGCGACGATGCAGAAGGGGTTGTCCCGCAGAGACTTTTGTAGCCAGGCCGACTCATCACCATTGGTGTCGACGGTCCGGCCGATCAGCACATCGGCACGTTCGCGCATAGTGCGCATCGGATAATCGGTTGTGCAGCACAGGTGCCCGCCTGCCGCGGGAAGGTACCGGGCGGCGTTGTCCCGTTGCAGTTCCGCGGGGCGGCGCACCAGCTGGATCAGTCGGGCACCGCTGTCCACGTGCACTGTGACTCGGTCTGCGGTCTGCGATCTGTGGGGTGGAGGAGTGGGTGCTAAGAGTACTACTGATGGGGTCTCCGTCAACGGTAGTGTGAGGCTGAGGATTTCGTAGAAGAGGTCGCGTAACCGCTCGTGCGCCTGACCTGGCAGCGAGGTGACTTGGTCGGCGACCGCGGCGAACTGTTGAGAATCGTGTTCGGCCAGGGCGTTCTCGATGGGGCCGGTGACCGGCCCGCGTGCGGGTAGGCGAGGGGCTGATCTGCCCAGCTCGGCGATGGGCGTGCCGTCGGGCACATCCGGAAACGCGGACAGCAGCGTCGGGCGACCGATCGCTGCGCCATAGCCGGTGACCGAGCCGTTGTCGCCGATGACGAGGTCGGCGGCGATCAGCCCGGTGCGCCAGTCGTCGATTTCGGACAAGATGATGAGCCCTGCACGAAGACAGTCGGCGAACCAACGGCGCACCTGCCCGGGGCCATGCCGGTGCGTGATATTCGGATGCAGCGCGGTCGCGATCGCATAGCTATCGCGGGGCAATTCGGCCAATAGGTCCCGGAGCAGATCGAACCGGGTACCGAGGGCGGAATCCTGCGACCAGGTCGAGGAGACATAGACGAGGCTCCGGTCTCCGATGCCCAGTGCGTCACGATAACGATCACGGAATGGCAGGCTCGCGAGGATCCGATCGAAGCAGGGATCACCGGCTACTACTGCCGCCGGGACGGCTGCCGGTGCCGACAGACTGAGCTGTTTCAACTGATCGGAATGCGACAGCACCAACGCTTGCGCCGCCGGTTTGCCGTCGCGCAACACCCATTCAGGAGACAGACCGAAGACGGCTCTCGGCTCTCGGTGTAAGTATTTAGTATATCCGATTCCATGCGAGAGGATTACTAGTGGCGAGGTTATTTCTCCCACGTTGTCGTGATGACTTGCGGTTATTGCGAGGTCGAATTTGGTGGCTTTAGCTTGCTGCCATGGGATCGTCACTATGCCGGTTTTTGCGATTTCCTCGGACAGTTCACGACGGAAGGGATCGGATTCGGTCGAGGTGAAGGTCAGCTGTATTCGAGGGTCGCCGTCGAACACGTCGATGACATCGAGTATTCGCGACAACGTCGTGATGTTGTGCGCGATAAGCAGGACGGCATGCGTTGTGTCGACGGTGGTCCATCGTCGGGCTTCGGTATTCAGCGGCACCAGGGGGTATGGTTCCATCGCCACGTGCTGCCTTGTTCCTCTCGAATACGGATCGGGGCACTACCGTAGCCGATTCGCCGCCGGCGGTTGACTCCACCGGCGCGGCGGGTTGCGGCCTTCGATCGAGGGTACAGCCACTTGTGAACGAATAGTGTTGGATGCGTTCGGCTTTCAGACGGTATGCCAGATCTCGTTCGGCGGATGGGCCATGTGGCGGGGCTCTCAATGATCGAGATCGGCTATTGCGCGGGTGACTTCGGCCGCGCGTGGACTGCCGACGGTGCGGTAATAGTCGAGTGCGATCCGATAGTAGGTGATCGCCTGCTCCAGATGCCCCGCGGTCGGATGTACATTGCCGAGAAGCGCTCGGTCACACGCCAGGCGGACCTTGGCGCTGTTGTCGTTTTCGGCTGCCTATCGATCGAAGTAGTCGATCGCCTGTTCGGCGTCCGCCCTTGCCTGACTGTACTTGTGCAGTTCGTGAAGGGCGCGGGCTCGCTGCAGCAGGAGAATCGGGAAGGCGCGGGCGCGTTCCGGTGGGGTGATCTGGGTGTCATCGGCATTGCAGGCGATTGTTTGTAGGAGTCGAGGCGGTCGAGTGCTGGCCTTCGGCGTCGGCTATCTTTCCCAGCCACTCCAGCGGACTCTGTTCGCCCAGGGCATAGTTGAGCTGTCGCGCGATGTTCAGGGACCGTCCGAAGCATTCGCGTGCATCGACGTACCCGCACAATTCCAGGTAGGCGGCGCCGAGTTGTGAGCTCAGTTGCGTGATGCCCAACTGGTCGTCGGCCGCTTGGGCCGAGGCGAGCCCGATCAGGTGGGTATCGACCCATACGTCGTGAAGTCCATGGAGGTGCAGGTACTTCCACAACGTGACGCGTAACTGCCACGCGATATCGTGCTGTTCAGCGTGATGAGACCGGTCCGTTCGGACTACGAGCGCGGGTGAGGGTCGGTCGGTCGAGCGTATCCGGCCGATTCGTGGTTAGTTGCTCGACATGACAGTTCAACTATGGCTGACCACCGCCGTCGCGATCATCGGCAATGTGACCGTGGTAGTCAACGGCATCGTCACTGGCAGACTGAATGCTCGTAATGCGGCGCGGCTGGCGATCACGATGCGCGACGTCGATCGTCGTGACGCTTACCGCAAGGAGTACGACGACGCGTGCCGAGACTTCCTGATCGCAGCCAGACTGCTGCGAGCGTTGGGCGATCGCGCAAGTTCGGACAAAGTCGAGTCGGCACTGTCCGAACTACGTAGCGCGGTAGCGAGGATCGAGCGCTACCGGCCCGAACTCGTCGATGGGATGGTCGGCACCGCCTTGTCTGCCGCTGAGGAGATGACCGATCTGTGGGCGCACGGCGCACTGAGTGTGTCGATCGCCGAAGCTGAATCGACGTGGCGGCAGGCGCTGACGGAGGCCCGCGCGGGCCTCACCATCGACCTGACCGAGACAGCACAGTAGCCATCCCCACAGGCTGTCGGTTGGTAGGCCTGCGAGCTCCCCTGGAGGCGAGGTCCTGGGGCATCCGTGAGCGGGGGCTGTCCCGGCGGTACTGCGCGTCGGTGTGGATGAAGCGCCGCCGGCTACGCGGCGGCACCGGGATCGGACCTAGTCCGACGCCATTCGACGACCCTTGGGGACGGATGTAGGTGGCCGGTAGTTGCTCCCGCCGCGTTGATGCGACCGGTGAATACGTGGGCGGCGGCCTCGTTGACGGTTGTCCCGGCGGCTCAGAAGGTTGTCGGCGTTGTCTCAGGTGGTCGGTTGTACCGCTCCTCGGGCGCGTTGGGCGCGTAGAGCCTCTCGGTAGTGCAGTGATTTTTAGAGATCGGCATCCTGGTCGGTCGGTCTGCGCGGCATTATGGATTCGTAGGGTGCCATGCTGAATCGGCGGGAGTGGTGGTATGGATCAAGCGTGGGATGTCGGCCGGGCCGCTGTGGTGGATGCCGAGGAGCTGCGCTATCGGCCTGATTCCGGTAGTGGGAGGTACGAGTGTGTCGGTTGCGGTTGTCCGGCGACTGCAGCGGCGCTGGATTCTGAGCGTGTCCGGCCGTATTTCCGGGCTGGCAAGGAGCATCCGCATCTTCGTGGGTGTCCGATCGCGGGTGACCCGACCTTGGTGCGCAGTGACGGTCCGCTCGAACCGGCCCGGACCGAACGAGCTGCCGGGACGCGATATCCGTGTCGGTTGGTCCGGGCAACGGCACATGAACTGGTCGATCCCACCGCGACGGACGATCCGGAGCGGCAATCGAGCCGGAGCGATTCGCGATCTGGTGAATCCGGCGGCAATGAACAGCTTCGAGAGGCAACCGCGGCGACGATTCGGCCGTTCTGCAGAACCTTTATCCGCTACCCGGACAGCCGCGTGGACCTGCGCATCCAGATACCTGGGATCGATGCCGAGTACTACCAGTATGCGTTCAGGCGGTTGGACTTCGACAAGATCGTCGTCTACCCGCGCAGTCGAATCTTCTACGCGGAGGTGGCGTGGAGCACGGCGCCGGAGTTCACCGATGCCGCCGCGGTGGTGTCGTTGTATGCGGGAGAGCGTGATCCGCAGTTGCGGGCCCGCGTATTACGCCCCTACCGGGTGATCATCGATTGGTCGGGCTGGAATCAGCGGCTTCGTTCCGCGCTTCGTCGTGAGATTGCCTCCGCGCGGCGGGAAGCGCGTGAGCACTCCGGCTCTGATGCGAAGAGCTGGTTTTTCTTCTTGTCCGAACCGAACCGTGACGACCCGGAGGTATTTCGACTCGACCACTACAGTGATTATGCCTTCGTCACCGCTCATCTCTCCTATCCGGTCAAGAAGCCGGAAGCCGCTCGTTCATCCAGCTCGTCGCCTGTTTCTTCGCGCTTCCGCAAGTCCACCAGAAGGCGACGCGGGCCGCTACGACACGTCGACTGAGTTGGTGCTCACGCCGCGTTGAAGTATCGGCCGTAGCCGCCGATGTTCCATATCACCCACCGGAACTCGCTGGGAGAGAACGGATGTCGGCCTGACACCCCGGGCGCCGGCGAGGCCGGCCAGAAGCACACGCCGCAGCGGTGGCAGTAGCATCCGCTGGCCCATGCCGCGTACGCGGCACTGAGGCCGCGCTGCACTCGGCGGTTGCGGCGGGAGCGGCTCGCGGCCACCGCGAAGGCACTCGCCGCCGGCGTCATCGGGGCGATGGCGAACAACAACCCGACAAGGGCAACCCCAACGACTGAGCCGACCGACGAATCAGCGGCGTTGATCTCCCCGGCCACAGCAGCCACCGTTCCCGCTAGGAAAAGCAGCGCAGGTACCGACAGCAGTAACCCGAGCAACAGCGGTCGTGCGATCGAAACCTGCGACGGCGCAGGCATTGTCGCTTGCGCCAAGGCCGTCGTGCTCGTCCGATTGACCACCGCGGCACCCATCACCGGTACCAGGCCCGTGGAAGAGAACCCGATACCGGAGTACTGATCGGTGCCGGACACGGTGGACACCCCGGTCGCGTGCAGTGCCGGAACTCTCTGTACCCAATTCACCCGGGCGCAGCCCGGACATGACGTATCGACCATATGTGCGTCCCCTTCGTGCGGAAGCAATCCCGCGACGCCAGCACAGTGGGTGATCGGCGGCGTGGACATCGCCGGTCACCGGATAGAGCACCCCGAGAGCACCTGGGGACGACGGTGAGCCTACGGCCCGACGGCCAGTCGGCTACGCAGTTCCATCTGGCAGCAACCGACTCGTTACGTCCTACCGAACAGTCCGGAAGCCGGGCGCACGCAATTATTGGAGTGCGACGGTCACGTGACCTAGTGATTGGAAAAGGGGCGTGTTGGCCATGAATTGTTCGCAGGACCGCCCGCTCCGCGGGCGGAATTGGGTCTTTTGTCGGAGTTGCAAGTCGCTCTTATGGCCCTGCCCGAGGACGACCCGGCTCGCGAGAATCTTCTCTGCGCCGGCGGCCAAGGCCCTGAACGGTGGGGCGGAGGAGCCGACCGTTCAGCTGGCCGGAATGTTGTCGTCCTTCACCATGCAGGAGGTGCGTACGGTCGCCGCGGAGTTCCGCGCGGACGACGACGAGTGGGAAAGCGAAACCCGCAAGGCCCACTTACATAGCCTCTCATCGAGGTAACTAGCGGTTCGGGTGATTCGCCTGCCACGGTCTATCGGCACCCGCAATGATCGGGTGATCGGCCTGCGCATTGGTCTCAGCGGAACTCACGATTCGGGATGGTCAGCGTTCCCGTGCTGCTGCGATCAAGGCGTCGACGGCGGCAGCGGCGTCGTGGAAGTGCAGTTCGGTGTAGATTTCCCGGCCCGCTTGATACAGCCCCAGGGCGGAGCCCCGGTTTCCGGTCGTCATTGCGTACTCGCCCAGCGCGACCAGGATTTCCGCTTCGTCGAACCGTCTGTGGCACTGGCGCATGATGGTAAGCGCCTCGTTCAGGAGCGGTTCGGGATCGAGAGCGGGTTCGGCCGATCCCTGCTCGATCAGTTTCCGTCCTTGCCAGGTCAGTATTTTGGCGCGGTTGGCGGGCTCGTTCACGTCGACCTCGACAAAGTGCCGCAGGGCGACCGCGAGCAGTGTCAGGGCTAGTTCGGGTTCCTCGGTTTTTGCCCGGTGCAGCGATATCAACGCGATCCGGCGCCCGTCATCGATCACGATGGCGAGGTCGTAGCTGCGGCGGAGGTGGATTCGTGCTTGGTCGATCTCGCCGCCAATCAGAAGTGCGAGCCCGAGACCTTCCTCTGCCGATGCTTCGAGCTCGGCCACCAAGGGTGACGGCGGGCACGACCGAGCGAGGCGGACACCTTCCTCGAACAAGGTGATCGCGTTGGGGGCGTCCCGTGTCCAGTTGTGCAGGTAGCCGAGCTGGGTGTGCAGGAAGCTCTCCGCCTCTTTCATACCCAGGCCTTGGGCTGCGGGAATGCCGTACTCGGTGTGCATGAACTGCATTGCCTCGAGCCGCTTATCGTGTTCCTGGAACGGCCACAGCAGCACACACCACCGCACCACCAGCGCGTACTGGCCTGCCTTGAACGCGTAACCCGCCGCCGCCACCATGTTGTCGTGTTCGCGGCGCATCCAATCCAGGGCGCCGCCGACATCGGTGAACTCGCCTGTGCCCGGGCCAGGGAAGTCCGTGTCAGGAAACAATTCGATCCGCCATGGCCTGTTGGGCCCGATCAGCGAATCGGCTGCGGCGAGCCCCCGGTCGAAGTAGTCCAGCACCCGGTTTTCCTGGGTTTCGCGTTCGGCGTCGGTGGTGTCGATGCCGCGGGCGTGGATGCGGATCAGGTCGATGACGCCGAAACCGCCGTCGCGTTCGATGATCAAGTGCAGGTTGGCCAGTTCGATAGCGGCCCAGTCGATGTCTTCGGCTGACTCCGTTACCGCGGCTGCCAGGGCGGCGCGAGACAGTGTTTGGTCGTATGACCGCAGTCCGAGTGCTCGGTAACAGCGGCGGGCTGTGTCGGTCAGCGACCGGTAGGCGGCATCGAAGACTTCCGGCAGTGACAATGCCGTCGACCGCCGCTGGTCATCGCTCAGGAGATCGGCCAGAACGCGGATCGGGCGTTTTGGGTTCTGGGCGAGCATGCTTCCGACGACGCACAGCGCGAAGGGCATGTTGGCGCATAGGACCAGGATACGGTCCACTGCCGCAGGTTCCGCGGCGGTTCTGTCGGCGCCGACGATGAGGGTCAGCAGTTCCCGGGCATCCTCGGGGGCGAACGGGTCCAATTCGAACACTTGCCCTCCCCGGCTCAGGTCGGCGGCGGAATTGCGTCCGGTCACCACGATCAGGGACCTGCCGTCGGCGGGTTCCAATGCTGCGATTTGAGCCGCGGTGACCGCGCCGTCGATGACGATCAGCAGCCGCAACCCGAGCGTCTTGGTCAGGTATCGGTTGTGCCGGGCCTCCCACAGGACCGGAATGTCCTCGGCACTATCTCCCAGTGCCACAAGGATGCTGGACATCAAGTCGGGAATCGGTGTCGCGTCCGACAGTCGGCAGAACAGCTGGCCATCGCGATACCCGCCGTGAAGCCGATGCATCAGCTCGACTGCCACGGCCGACTTGCCGACACGGGGTAAACCCTTGATTACCGCAGTCACGTTGCCCGTGGCCCCGCCGGCCAGATCCTTCACCGCCGCCAGTATCACCTTGCGATCGACAAAGTTGCCGTTCCGCGGCGGAATTTGCTTCGGTACCACTCTCACCACACCTCCCCTGCGCCGCCGGTAGCCTACCTCAGCTACACCTCGGCGGAACGCCAACGCGCGCAATCCATCCAGTCATCGGAGAATCGGCGGCGAGCCGACAAGTCGTTGATTCCGTTGCGGCTTCCGCACGGCGCGGTGCCAGAGCAGGGGGCGTTCGACTTGGTGCTGGATTCGGTTGCCGGGGTGACCGGATCACTAGAGCGCTGCAACGGTGATTGTGAATGTGCGTTCGGCGCAATGGATCGTCCATGGCCCGGTCAGTTCGTCGAGTCGCTCCCCGCGGCATAGCAGGTGGTAGGCCAGCGAAGCGAAGAGGCGAGGTGCGGGCGCTGGTCCGGTCACGCGCATCATTCTGTTCTTGTCACCGAGGAGCCAGTCTCCTGACGAGACCGGGGCGGTAGCGAGTGCGCAACCGGGAAGCCGTGCCAGCGAATCGGTGATCCACCGGTCGGTGTTCGTGCCGGGCTCCCCGACGAGGATGTCTGCCGATTGGAGCCATCCTCGCCGCGGTTCGACCACTCCGACGGCCAGGTGTGTATCGGCCCCGTTGGGCAAGTCCGTGTGCAACCGTTCGGCCGGGAAGCGGGTGATCGTCGCGGCCCGCTCGGTGCCGCGACGCACGTGCACGACATGAGAACTCGCTCCGGCGAGCGGACGGGCGGGCAGCGGAAGCGCGCTGATTTCCGCGGGCTCGTCGGGCTCTGGCAGTCGCATTGTGCGATACAGCGCTGCCCGCAATAATTCTGCGCCTGCATCGGGAGTCGAAGAGGTGAGTGCGGCGATACCGCTATACCTATCCGCATCGTGCTCGGTGATCGCTTGCTCGATCTGTCGCACAAAGTCCCCGCCGAGATCCAGCTTCGGTGCGGCGCGCAACAATTGGGCACTGGGGGAGGCGGGGTCGACCGAATGCGTCGGCGCGGCTGCCAGCAGCAGAGGGTTCCCTAACGCGGTGGAGTAGTACGGGATCGATCCGTGGTCACCCAGGATCAGATCCGCCGCGACCACGGCGGTACGCCAGTCCCCGACCCCCTCGGAGATCTCGATTCCGGCTCGGGCCGCACCCGACAAATATTCCGC
>Ga0073928_10004190_pt1 | contig 21711 bp, 22 predicted proteins | sample PaiPotPPA55metaG_FD_76969 | JGI IMG/M metagenome (GOLD analysis project Ga0073928, IMG submission 76969) | Iron sulfur acid spring bacterial and archeal communities from Banff, Canada, to study Microbial Dark Matter (Phase II) - Paint Pots PPA... ...
CGACTGCCGTCTCCGCGCCCGGAACCCTGTCCTGCGGCGGCGGACCGCCCGCGCTCCAGCCGCTGCCCACGCCCCACTGGCTCGGCGCGCCACCCTGCGTCGGGACCTGCCCGCCGTCGGGCGCCCCGGCTCCGGTCGGAGGATTCTGATTCCCCGGCGCTCGATACCCCGGCTGCTGTTGCTGCGGCGGAGGCGGCGGCGTGGACACGCCCCAGCCGGTCTGCCGCGGGCCGCCACCCGGCTGGCCGACAAACCACGGCGCGGGTTCCGGCTGGCGCTCTGACCAGCGCGGCGGCTGCTTACCGGCCTTCTTCGCCCCGTCCGCACCCCCGCCAGTCGCCCCTTCCGGGGTGCCCTCAGTCGGCTCGGCTGGCTCGGTCTGGCTGCGCGAGGCGTCGGTCACGTTCTCCTGGGCTCCGTCATGAGTCGCTGATTGGCCCTCTCACGGTATCCATAGATATCGTTGGCCGCACATCCGCGTTCCGTTCTTACAGACGCGGTCTAGTCACAGAATCTCACAGAAAGGGAGCCGCGGTCGTGGCCTCCACTCTGACAGTCCCACCCAGCCCTGCCCCCGCACGACTAGTCGTGTTCGTCTCGGGCACCGGCACCAACCTCCAAGCCCTTCTCGACGCCTGCGCCGCGCCGTCCTACGGCGCCGTCGTGGTGGCCGTCGGGGCCGATCGGGCCGGCATCGCCGCCCTCGACCGGGCCGCCGCGGCGGGCGTGCCCACCTTCGTCCACCGGGTCAAGGACTACCCCGACCGGCCGACCTGGGACCGCGCCGTGCGCGACGCGGCCGCCGCCCACCAGCCCGACCTCGTGATCAGCGCCGGGTTCATGAAGCTGTTCGGCTCCGACTTCCTCACCGAGTTCCCCGGCCGGGTGGTCAACACCCACCCGGCGCTGCTGCCCGCCTTCCCCGGCATGCACGCGGCACGCGATGCCCTCGCGTACGGGGTCAAGGTCACCGGCTGCACGCTGTTCGCGGTGACCGGGGGCGTGGACGACGGCCCGGTGATCGCCCAGACGGCCGTCCCGGTCGAGGACGGCGACACCGAGGATTCGCTGCACGACCGGATCAAGGTCGCGGAGCGGGCGCTGCTTGTGGAATACGTGGGCCGGATGGCTCGAAACGGCTGGACCATCGACGCGGAGCGGAAGGTGACGGTGAAGTGAGCACCGAGACGACCAACAACACGGAGACGAACGTCGGCATTGTGCCGGCCAGAATCAGGCGGGCGCTGGTCAGCGTCTACGACAAGGCCGGACTCGAGGACCTCGCCCACGGCCTGCACGCCGCCGGGGTAGTCATCGTCTCCACCGGCAGCACCGCCGCGCGCATCCGGGCGGCCGGCGTCCCGGTCACCGAGGTGGCCGAGCTCACCGGGTTCCCCGAGTGCCTGGACGGCCGGGTCAAGACCCTGCACCCGGTCGTGCACGCCGGCATCCTCGCCGACCGTCGGCTGCCCGAGCACGTCGCCCAGCTCGAGGAGCTCGGCATCGAGGCGTTCGACCTGGTCGTGAGCAACCTCTACCCGTTCACCGACACGGTCGCCTCGGGCGCCGCGCCGGACGAGTGCGTCGAGCAGATCGACATCGGCGGCCCGTCCATGGTGCGCGCAGCCGCGAAGAACCACCCGAGCGTGGCCATCGTCGTCAACCCGGACCGTTACGCCGACGTCCTGGCCGCCGTCGCATCGTCCGAGGGCGGCTTCACGCTCGAGCAGCGCAAGCGCCTCGCCGCTGAGGCCTTCGCGCACACCGCGGCCTACGACGCGGCCGTCGCCTCCTGGTTCGCCAGCGAGTACGCCCCGGCCGACGAGTCGCCGTTCCCTGAGTTCCTGGCCATGCCGTACGTGCGCTCCTCGGTGCTGCGTTACGGCGAGAACCCGCACCAGGGGGCAGCGCTCTATCTGGCGCAGCACAGCGCGGGCACGCTCGCTGAGGCGGAGCAGTTGCACGGCAAGGAGATGTCGTTCAACAACTACGTCGACTCCGACGCCGCCCTGCGCGCCGCCTACGACTTCGACGAGCCCTGCGTCGCCATCATGAAGCACGCCAACCCCTGCGGCATCGCCGTGTCCACGGTCGACATCGCCGACGCGCACCGCAAGGCGCACGCCTGCGACCCGGTGTCCGCGTTCGGCGGGGTCATCGCGGTGAACCGGCCGGTCAGCGTCGAGATGGCGCGGCAGGTGGCCGAGGTGTTCACCGAGGTGCTCATCGCGCCGGAGTACGAGGAGGGCGCGGTCGAGATCCTGGCCGCCCGCAAGAACATCCGGCTGCTGCGCACCCCGGCCAGGGCGCGTCGGCGGGTGGAGTTCCGGCAGATCTGCGGCGGCCTGCTGGTGCAGCAGGGCGACCTCTACCAGGCGCCCGGCGACGAGCCGGCCGCCTGGCAGCTCGCGGCCGGACCGGCCGCGTCCGCCGAGGTGCTGGCCGACCTCGCCTTCGCCTGGCGGGCCGTGCGCGCGGTCAAGTCCAACGCGATCCTGCTGGCCGGCGGACTCGCCTCGGTCGGCGTCGGCATGGGACAGGTCAACCGGGTGGACTCGGCCCGACTGGCAGTGGCCCGCGCGGGTGAGCGGGCCGCCGGCTCGGTCGTCGCCTCCGACGCCTACTTCCCCTTCGCCGACGGACTCCAGGTGCTGATCGACGCGGGCGTGCGCGCGGTCGTCCAGCCGGGCGGTTCGGTGCGTGACGCCGACTCGATCGCGGCGGCCGACGCGGCGGGCGTGACGATGTACCTCACCGGAACCCGGCACTTCGCGCACTAGCACCGGTACGACCTCGCCCCGCTCGCTCGGATCTGCGTCACCGGGCGGGCGGAGCGAGGGCCGGAGCCGGAAGAACTAGAGCTAGAGCTTCAGGTTGTGCTTGATGCAGTCGTTGTAGGCCTGGGAGGGCCCGTGCTGCAGCGCCTTGCAAGCGTTGACGGCGTGGAATTCCGCGGTGGTCAGCAGACCGCCGCCGATCAGGCCGACCACCGACAGGATGATCCCGGCGATACCGATGCCGCGCTTGAGGTTCTTGCGCTGGGCCCCGGCGATGCCGACCAGGCCGAGCACCAGGCCGACCGCGGCGCACACCGGGCCGAGCACCGGGATGAAGACCAATGGGAGGGAAAGCACTCCGAGCACCAGGGAGGTGATCGCGAGCTTGCTGGTGCGCGGCGAGCCGTAGGGAGCCTGGCCGGGCATCCCGTAGCCGCCCGGATAGCCGCCGCCGTAGCCGGCGTCTATCGGTGCGGCAGCCGGGAACTGCTGCTGGCCGTACTGAGGGAACTGCGGTGCGGTCGGTTGTTGCGCCGGCGGCTGTTCTTGAGGCGGTTGGCCCCACTGCTCGGACACCTGTGACTCACCCTCCGGGTTAGGCGGGACGAATAGACGACTTATCAGCAGTTCACGGATCGAGCCTAGAACACGGCGGAGCCCTGGCAAAGGGACCCGGCGAGTCAAGGCGAGGAATGGGAGGATGGACATCATGACCGCAACGGTTTTGGACGGTTGGGCTACCGCTAAGGAGATCCGCGCGGATCTCACGGCCCGTGTGGCCAAGCTCAAGGAACAGGGCGTCACCCCGGGCCTCGGCACGGTACTGGTGGGCGACGATCCCGGTTCGCACGCCTATGTATCGATGAAGCACCGAGACAGCGGCCTGATCGGCATCAACTCGATCGACCGGCGCCTGCCCGCCACGGCCACCCAGGCAGAGGTCGAGGCCGTCGTCGAGGAGCTCAACGCGGACCCGGCCTGCCACGCCTACCTCGTTCAGCTCCCGCTGCCCAAGGGGCTCGATGAGTTCCGGGTGCTGGAGAAGATCGACCAGGCCAAGGATGCCGACGGCCTGCACCCGCTGAGCCTCGGCAAGCTGGTGCTCGGCGAGCCCACGCCGCTGCCGTGTACGCCCTGGGGCTGCGTGGTGCTGCTGCGTCGGTTCGGCGTGGAGCTGCGCGGCGCCGATGTAGTGGTGGTCGGCCGCGGCGTCACCGTCGGCCGCCCGCTCGGCCTGATCCTGAGCCGCCGCAGCGAGAACGCGACCGTGACGCTCTGCCACACCGGCACCCGCGACCTCGCCGCGCACGTCAGGCGGGCCGACGTGGTCGTGGCCGCCGCGGGCGTGGCGCACATGATCACCCCGGACATGGTCAAGCCCGGCGCCGCCGTGCTCGACGTAGGTGTGTCCCACGTGGACGGCAAGCTCACCGGTGACGTGCACCCGGATGTCGCCGAGGTGGCCGGCTTCCTGTCGCCCAACCCCGGTGGTGTCGGCCCGATGACCCGTTCGCTGCTGCTCACCAATGTGGTCGAGGCAGCCGAGCGCACCGTCGCGTAACCGCGTAGCCCGAACGGCTCAACACAGCCCGAGGCCCGCGTCGTCCGGACATACCGGCGGCGCGGGCCTCGGGCTTCGTCGCGTGTTCAGGCCGCTGGCGCGGTGGTGGGCGCGGCCGTGGGTGTCCCGCCGCCGAAGTGGCCGAAGCCGCAGCCGCCCGCCCGGCCCGCGCCGGTGGGCCTGGTGCCGCCGCCCGGGAATCCGCCGGTCGGCCTGGCCGTCGGCCGGGCGCCGCCGCCGGGGAATCCGGTCGGCCTGGTGCAGCTGGCCGTACTCGTGGGATTGGCCGAGCCGCTGCTCGACGAGCCGTTCGAACAGCCGGCGACGACCCCGACGGCGGTCAGTCCCGCCACCGAGATCGCCGCGACCCTGAGCCCCAACGCCTTGCGCATCCGAACGTCCTCCTGCATTCCCGACCTCGCGGTCGTGGGGGTGCTGACGTTCGCTCACCCTGGTGCTCAAGAATGAGAGCTTGGTGTGAGGTTCATAAGCCGATGCTTTCGTTGAGAGATCGTGACAATATGAGCATTCGGCAATTCACCGCTCAAGGCGTGTCGTCGACCGCCGGCTCGAGCCAGAGCACGCCGAGCGGCGGCAGCCGCAGCACCGTGTGCGCGGGCTGACCCCACATCGGCTCGTCGACGGCCGTCACCCGGCCGAGGTTGCCGACCCCGCTGCCGCCGTACTGCTCGGCATCCGTGTTGAGCACCTCGTTCCACCAGCCGGCCCGGGCGGCGGCCCAGGGCAGCGGCAGCCGGTAGGCGTCCCACGGGATGCCGGAGAAGTTCGCCACGCACACCAGCGGCGCTCCGTCCTCGGACCAGCGGACGAACGCGAAGACGTTGTGGTCGGCGTCGTCCGAGACCAGCCAGGAGAACCCGGACCCGCTGAAGTCCTGCTGCCACAGAGCCGGCCGAGCGCGGTACGCCGCGTTCAGGTCCTGCACGGTGCGGAAGACGCCGCGGTGCTCGCCGTGCTCCAGCAGCCACCAGTCGAGGCCGTGCTGCTCGGACCACTCGCCGTCCTGCGCGAATTCGGCGCCGGAGAAGAGCAGCTGCTTGCCCGGGTGCGCCCACATGTAGGCATACAGGGCCCTGAGGTTGGCCAGCTGCTGCCAGCGGTCGCCTGGCATCTTGTGCAGCAGCGAGCCCTTGCCGTGCACGACCTCGTCGTGGCTCAGCGGCAGGATGAAGTTCTCGGTGAACGCGTACATCAGCGAGAAGGTCATCCGGTTGTGGTGATAGCGCCGGTTGACCGGCTCCTCGGCCAGGTAGCCGAGCGTGTCGTGCATCCAGCCCATGTTCCATTTGAAGCCGAAGCCGAGACCGTTCTGGTCCGTCGGCTGCGTCACGCCGGGCCACGCCGTGGACTCCTCGGCGAACATCATCACGCCGGGCACGCGCTTGTAGACCGTCGCCGTCAGCTCCTGCAGGAAGGAGACGGCCTCGAGGTTCTCCCGGCCGCCGAACGCGTTCGGGTGCCAGGCCCCCGCCTCGCGCGAGTAGTCGAGGTAGAGCATCGAGGCGACGGCGTCCACCCGCAGGCCGTCCACGTGCATCTCCTCGCACCAGTACAGTGCCGAGGCGAGCAGGAAGTTGCGCACCTCGCGGCGGCCGTAGTCGAAGACGAGCGTGCCCCAGTCCGGGTGTTCGCCGCGCCACGGATCCGGGTGCTCATACAGGCTGGTGCCGTCGAACTGGGCCAGTGCCCAGGCGTCCTTGGGGAAATGCGCGGGCACCCAGTCCACGATGACGCCGATGCCGGCCTGGTGCAGCGCGTCGATCAGGGCTCTGAAGTCGTCCGGACCGCCGAGCCGCGCGGTGGGCGCGAAGTAGGAGGAGACCTGGTAGCCCCACGAGCCGCCGAACGGGTGCTCGGTCGGCGGCAGGAACTCGACGTGGGTGAAGCCGAGCTCGTTGAGATAGGCGGGCAGCTGCTCGGCCAGGTCCCGGTAGCTGAGCCCGGGCCGCCACGAGGCCAGGTGCAGTTCGTAGACCGACTGCGGCTCCCGGTGCGGCTCGGAGCGCTCGCGCCGCCGCAGCCAGTCCTCGTCGGCCCACTCGTAGTGCGACTCGCCCACGACGGAGGCGGTGTCCGGCGGGATCTCAGTCTGCTGCGCGAGCGGGTCGGCCTTCTGCCGCCAGACGCCGTCGCGGCCGAGGATCTCGAACTTGTACCGGTGCCCGGCCGCGATCCCGGGGACGAACAGCTCCCAGACCCCGCTCCCGCCCAGCGAGCGCATCGGATGGCCGAGGCCGTCCCAGTAGTTGAAGTCGCCGATGACGCGCACGCCCTGGGCGTTCGGCGCCCACACCGCGAAGCCGGTGCCGCTCACCTTGCCGCCGTCCGGAGCCGTCAGGGTACGCACATGCGCGCCGAGGGCGTCCCACAGCTGCTCGTGCCGGCCCTCGCCGATCAGGTGCAGATCCATCTCGCCGGGTACGGGCAGGAAGCGGTAGGCGTCGTCCAGCTCGAAGACGGACTCGCCGTAGTCGACGCGCAGCCGGTAGGCCTCCTCGGCCTTGCCCGGCACTATCCCGGAGAAGAGCCCCTCACCCTCGCTGTTCAGCTCGAAGACGGCGTTCGCCTGCAGTACCCGGACACCCTCCGCGAAGGGCTTGAGGACCCGGACGTTGCGCCCTTCCGGCCCCGCGGGATGCGCGCCGAGCAGCGCGTGCGGATCGTGGCAGGCCCCGCCGAGCAGGCTCTCGCGCTCCGCCGGGGACAGCGCCCCGGCCGGCGTGGCGAGCTCGATGGTGGTCGCCGCGCTCTTCTTCTCTTCTCCTGTCACCTGTACCAGCCTGCCATGCTCGGGCGCGCAGTGGGAGGCGCACGCGTTACCGGAAATCCACGGCGCGGCGGACGGCGGGGGCTGCTCAGCTCGCCGTTGCCTGCGCGATCACCTCGTCGAGTGCCCCGGACTTGGCATCCCTAACCAGCTGCTCGAGTTGTTCCACGGACATCTGCACGCGCTGCCCGAAATCGTCCGCGAGCACGATCCGGCGCGGTTTCTCCGCCTCGGGGTCCAGGAAGAGCTCGGGACAGCCGCAACTGCAGTCGCCGCAGAAGACCATGATCGAGCACAGCTCCGGACGGGTGGGTCGCTGCGGCGGCAGGGTACGGAAGGGTTGGTCGGGGGACACGGGCATCTCCACCTCGCCGAGTGATCGCTTCGCAGTGGCCGTCGCGGTCGTGTGGGACGCCGCGGCGGTGAAGGCACCGAGCCTGCCCGTCGGTACCTACAACGGTAGAACCCTGCGAGCGCTCCGGCCATGGAGCGTGCGGCGCCGCGTGTCCGCCCCTGTTGGCTTCCGTACGTAACCGTGCGCCTCGCACGCCGGGCGCCCCGTGGGCGAAGGGGTGGCGCGCGCCCCCCGCGGTGGGCCTCACCTGTCCTGGTGCCGTCGCTTGCCGCGGCGCCGGGAGAACAGGAAGCCGACCAGCATGCCGGCGAGGAAGGTGATCAGCAGGACCAGCCACATCCTGGCGCTCACCCACGTCACCCACAGGTGGATCCTGACGTGCGAGTTGTTGGCGATGATGAACCACACCGCCGCCGCCGTGATAAGGATGCCGAGGAAGGCCTTCGGCGTGGCCAGCCGCTCGGACAGCGGGGATTTCGCGGACTTCGGCGGCCGTGAGCCGCCGCCCTGCGGGATGTTCTCACTCATGGCGCGCTCCAAGGCTGCCGGGGATACCTGATCATTTCCCCGTCCGACGTGCGACATCTCGTCCATTGGGCCAATCAGTGGATATCCCGCCCGGCACACCGCCTGCCGCGGGCCGTCCGCTGCCCGCGACGGCCGGTCCGCGCGATGCCCCGGGGCATGGTTCCATGGAGACATGGACGTAAGGCGTGAGTGGCCCTTCGCCACCGTTTTCGCGGTGGCCCTCGGCGCCGTGGCGCTGATCGCGCTCGGCAATCTCCAGCACGGCGTGCTGATCCTGGGCTGTTCGCTGCTGCTCGGCTCCGGGCTGCGGTTCGCCCTGCCGACGCCCCGGGCCGGGCTGCTCGCGATCCGCGGGCGCGGCGTGGACGTCGTCACCATGGGACTGCTCGGCCTGGTGATGCTGATCCTCTCGGTCATCCCGCTGGCCGGCTGAGCGCACTCGAGGCGGAATCAAAGCGGAACGGCTGTCACCCCGGGCCCGCACACCCGGGATGACAGCCGTTCTTCTTGTCTCGACGAGCCGCCGACGGCCGTCGAGTGGTCACGGTGGTTACTTGGCGAACTGCTCCAACGTCTGGTTGAAGGTGGCCGACGGGCGCATCGCCGCGCTCGCCTTGGCCGGGTCCGGCTGGTAGTAGCCGCCGAGGTCGACCGGCGAGCCCTGGACCGCGATCAGCTCGGCCACGATCGTGGCCTCCTGCTCGGCCAGCGTCTTCGCCAGCTCGGCGAAGGCCGCGGCGAGCTGGGCGTCGGCCTCCTGCGCGGCGAGCTCCTGGGCCCAGTACAGGGCCAGGTAGAAGTGGCTGCCGCGGTTGTCGATCCCGCCGAGCCTGCGGCTGGGCGACTTGTCCTCGTTGAGGAACGTCGCGGTGGCCCGGTCCAGCGTGTCGGCCAGCACCTTGGCCCGGCTGTTGCCGGTGACCTGCGCGAACTGCTCGAAACTGACCGCCAGGGCGAGGAACTCGCCGAGGCTGTCCCAGCGCAGGTAGTTCTCCTTGACCAGCTGCTGCACGTGCTTGGGCGCGGAGCCGCCGGCGCCGGTCTCGAACAGGCCGCCGCCGTTCATCAGCGGGACGACGGAGAGCATCTTGGCGCTGGTGCCGAGCTCGAGGATCGGGAACAGGTCGGTGAGGTAGTCGCGCAGCACGTTGCCGGTCACCGAGATGGTGTCCTCGCCGCGGCGGATGCGCTCGACCGAGTAGCTGGTCGCCTCCTCCGGCGTCAGAACCTTGATCGTCAGGCCGTCGGTGTCGTGCTCCGGCAGGTAGGCCTCGATCTTCTTGATCAGCTCGGCGTCGTGCGCGCGGGTGGCGTCGAGCCAGAAGATGGCCGGGACGCCGGTGGCGCGGGCCCGGGTGACGGCGAGCTTGACCCAGTCGCGGATCGGGAGGTCCTTGGTCTGGCACATCCGGAAGATGTCCCCGGCCTCGACCGGCTGTTCGAGCACCGTCGCGCCCGACTCGTCGACCACGCGCACGGTGCCGGCCGCGGCGATCTCGAAGGTCTTGTCGTGGCTGCCGTACTCCTCGGCCTTCTGCGCCATCAGGCCGACGTTCGGCACCGAGCCCATGGTGGCCGGGTCGTAGGCGCCGTGCGCGCGGCAGTCCTCGATGACGGCCTGGTAGACACCCGCGTAGCTGCTGTCCGGCAGCACCGCGATGGTGTCGGCCTCCTTGCCGTCCGGGCCCCACATGCGTCCCGAGGTACGGATCATCGCCGGCATCGAGGCGTCCACGATGACGTCGCTGGGCACATGCAGGTTGGTGATGCCGCGGTCCGAGTCGACCATCGCCAGCGCCGGGCCCTCGGCCAGCTCGGCCTCGAACGACGCCTTGATCTCCGCGCCGTTCGCCAGTGCGGCCAGGCCGTTGAGGATCCCGCCGAGGCCGTCGTTCGGGCTCAGGCCCGCGGCGGCGAGGTCGGCGCCGTACGCGGCGAAGGTCTTCGGGAAGAACGCGCGCACTCCGTGGCCGAAGATGATCGGGTCGGAGACCTTCATCATCGTGGCCTTCAGGTGCAGTGAGAAGAGCACGTCCTCGGCCTTGGCCCGGGCGATCTGCGCGGTCAGGAACTCGCGCAGCGCGGCAACGTGCAGCACGGCGGCGTCCACGACCTCGCCCTCGAGCACCGGCACGGTCTCGCGCAGCACGGTGACGGCGCCGTCGGCCGCGACGTGCTCGATGCGCAGCTTGCCCGCGGCGGAGACGGTGGCGGACTTCTCGGTGGAGCGGAAGTCGTTCTGTCCCATGGTGGCGACGTTGGTCTTCGACTCCGGGCTCCAGGCGCCCATGCGGTGCGGGTGGTTCTTGGCGTAGTTCTTGACCGAGGCGGGCGCGCGGCGGTCCGAGTTGCCCTCGCGCAGCACCGGGTTCACGGCGCTGCCCTTGACCTTGTCGTAGCGGGCGCGCACGTCGCGCTCCTCGTCGGTCTTCGGCTCGTCCGGGTAGGCCGGCAGCGCGTAGCCCTGGCCCTGCAGCTCGGCGATCACGGCCTTGAGCTGGGGCACCGAGGCGGAGATGTTCGGCAGCTTGATGATGTTCGCGCCCGGCGTGGTGGCCAGCTCGCCCAGCTCGGTCAGCGCGTCGCCGATCCGCTGCGCCTCGTCGAGGTACTCGGGGAAGTGGGCCAGGATGCGCCCGGCCAGCGAGATGTCGCGGGTCTGCACGTCGACGCCGGCCGTCGAGGCGTACGCCTGGATGATCGGCAGGAACGAGTAGGTCGCCAGGGCCGGCGCCTCGTCCGTGTGGGTGTAGATGATGGTCGACTCTGTCACCGGGTGCTCCGCTTCGGTCTTGGCACGTCGTTCATTTCTGGACTGCGTTGTTTCTCGACATCAAGATACCTCAGTCCCGGGCGCCGCCGCACCGGGCCTCAGCCGGCCAACTCGGCGAGTTGCTTCTCCGCGTCCGCGAGCTCGAAGGCGCCCACCCGCCGGTACAGGTCGACGGCTGCGCGCGGATCGTCGCGCCCTCGTTGTCGCCGCGTTCCAGGTATTCGATCGCGCCATCCAGATCGGCGGCAGCGGTCCGCGCCGGACCGAGGAAGGATTCCCGGCCGCAGCCGCCGCGTATCTCCACCGGCCCGTCGTCGTCCACGGGCAACGGACCGGGCAGTCCGAAGCGCATCGCAACCTCCCGGCTCACCGACCTGGTCCCTCAGCCCGGCAAGGCCAGCCCGGTGGAGCGATGGAGCAATACACGGCCGTATGCGTTCCTGTCACGAGTCTCACAGCCGGTCCGGGCATAGGCACGTCCGGTGGCGGAGTAACGTTACCGGCGGGAAACCCCGCCAACGTCCAGCAGACTTCGAAGCAGAAGAAGGCGTCACGTCATGACTCGCACCCCCGTCAACGTCACGGTGACCGGCGCGGCCGGCCAGATCGGTTACTCGCTGCTTTTCCGCATCGCCTCCGGCCACCTGCTCGGCCCGGATGTCCCGGTGAACCTGCGCCTGCTGGAGATCACCCCCGCACTCAAGGCCGCGGCCGGCACCGCGATGGAGCTCGACGACTGCGCATTCCCGCTGTTGCGCGGCATCGAGATCACCGACGACCTGAAGACCGCCTTCGACGGCGCCAACGTCGCCCTGCTGGTCGGCGCGATGCCGCGCAAGGCCGGCATGGAGCGCGGCGAGCTGCTCTCGGCGAACGGCGGCATCTTCAAGCCGCAGGGCCGTGCCATCAACGACCACGCGGCCGACGACATCCGCGTCCTGGTGGTGGGCAACCCGGCGAACACCAATGCCCTGATCACCGCGAGCAACGCGCCCGACGTGCCGAAGACCCGCTTCACCGCGATGACCCGGCTCGACCACAACCGCGCGGTCGCGCAGCTCGCCAAGAAGACCGGCGCCGCGGTGACCGAGATCAGCAACCTCACCATCTGGGGCAACCACTCGGCCACCCAGTACCCGGACCTGTTCAACGCGAAGGTCGGCGGCAAGAACGCGGCCGAGGTCGTCGACGACCAGGCGTGGCTGGAGAACGACTTCATCCCGACCGTGGCCAGGCGCGGCGCCGCGATCATCGAGGCCCGCGGCCTGTCCTCGGCCGCCTCCGCGGCCAGCGCGGCGCTCGACCACGTGCGCACCTGGTTCCACGGCACCGAGCCGGGCGACTGGACCTCGATGGGCATCGTCTCCGACGGTTCCTACGGCGTGCCCGAGGGCCTGGTCTCCTCGTTCCCGGTGACCACCAAGGACGGGGACTACGAGATCGTGCAGGGCCTCGAGCTCAACGAGTTCTCCCGCGCCCGCGTCGACGCCTCCGTCGCCGAGCTGGTCTCGGAGCGCGACGAGGTCGTCAAGCTCGGCCTGGTCTGAGTCTGCCGCAGGGCCCTTAATCAGCATTCAGAACGCTGATCGGCGGGGTGGTCGAGGCCGGTGACGCCGGCTTCCGCCACCCCGCCGTCTTGCGGTTCGATAACACCGCTTGCCCCTTTGTGTACGGATGCGTTTGGCTGTCCGCACTAGCCGAATACACAGTCCCGGTCTAGCTAGAGAGACACTCCGGCCAACTGCCTCAGAAGCAGAATCCACAGGGGGATTCAAGCCAGTCATGAGCAATCCGTACGAGCAGTACCCAACGGGGTCCACGCCGCAGCAGCCGACAGATGCCGCCGCCGCGCCCACGCAGTTCATGCAGCTGGGCGGTCAGCCGCAGCAGCAGGTCCCGCAGCAGCCGCAGCAGCCGAATTACGGTGCCGCGCCTCAGTTCGGACAGGCTCCGCAGCAGGCTCCTCAGTTCGGTCAGGCTCCGCAACAGCAGCCTGCGTATGGCGCTGCACCTCAGCCGCAGGACGCCGCCCAGCCCGCATACGGCGCCGCGCCGCAGTTCGGTCAGGTTCCTCAGCAGGCCCCGCAGTTCGGCCAGACCGCGCAGCAGGTTCCGCAGTTCGGCCAGAACCCGCCGCAAGACAGCGGGCAGGGCTGGGCCCAGGCCGCCGGGCAGGCGCCCAACTACAACTACGGCGGAACCCCGGTCAAGCCGGCCAAGGCGAGGCGGGCCGGCGTCGTCGGCGTCATCTTCGGCACCGCGCTCGGCCGGCTGGGCATCCTCGTCGTCATCGGCCTCGGCGTCTGGGGCTTCAACTACTTCCACAGCGTGCACCGCGGTGCCAACGGGCAGATAACCCAGAGCGGCCAGCTCGATGTGACGCAGCTCAAGGTCGGCGACTGCTTCAACGTCCCGTCAGGCAACGACGCCGTCACGACCGTCCAGGCGATCCCGTGCACCCAGGCCCACGACGCCCAGGTGTACGCCGCGCCGGCGATCTCGGAGTCGACCTACCCGAGCGACGCCACCCTGCAGTCCGAGGGCAAGACGGCCTGCGGCACCGCCAGCGCCATCGCCTCGCTCAAGGCCGCATCGAGCAGCCTCCCGTCGGACGTCTCCTCGGAGATCTTCTACCCGGAGCAGAGCACGTTCGACGATGGGACCAAGAACTTCTCCTGCGCGCTCGTCGGCTCCCCCAACGAGCTCACGAAGTCCTACGTCAGCTCGAACGGCTGACATCACGGTCGTTGACCGGGTTCTTGGGGGCCGTGCGCACCGTAGACTTGAGCGCATGGCCCCTTCGCCGCCTTCGGAGTCCAACAGACCCGGCGGCTCGAGCTCGCCCATGAGGGAGCCGAGCCGGTGAATCCCGCAGTCACCTCAAGCCTCGTCGTCCTCGCGCTGATCCTGATCGAGGCGCTTTTCGTCTCCGCCGAGATCGCGCTGATCTCGCTGCGTGAAGCCCAGGTCAAGGAACTGGCCGAGTCCAGCCGCCGCGGCGCCGTCGTCGCCCGCCTGGTGCGCGACCCCAACCGCTTCCTGGCCACCGTCCAGATCGGCGTCACCCTCACCGCGCTGCTCTCCTCGGCGTACGGCGCGACAACGCTGTCCGAGGACGCCAAGCGCGCGCTGGTGTCCGCGGGCATGAACTCCAGCCTGGCCGGCTTCGTCGGACTGGTCGGCGTCACGATGGTGATCTCCTTCGTCACCCTCGTGATCGGCGAGCTCGCGCCCAAGCGCCTGGCCATGCAGCGGATCGAGGCCACCTCGCGCGCCGTGGCCCCCTTCCTCAACGGCATGTCACGGCTCTGCCGCCCGATCATCTGGCTGCTCTCGGTGTGCACCGACGTCGTGGTCCGCCTGTTCGGCGGCGACCCCTCCGCCGCACGCGAGCAGGTCAGCGAGTCCGAGCTGCGCCGGATGGTGGCGGACAACACGTCGCTGAGCACCGACGAGCGCCGCCTGATCGACGAGGTGTTCGGCGCGGGCGAACGGCAGCTGCGCGAGGTCCTGGTGCCGCGCACCGAGGTGGTCTTCCTGGACGCGGCCACGCCCATCCTGGAGGCCGCCGTGGAGATAGCGCAGTATCCGCACTCGCGCTATCCGGTGATCGACGAGTCCGCGGACAACGTCGTCGGCTTCGTGCACGTGCGCGACCTGCTCAGCCCGGGCGCCGCCGACCGCGGCGACCGGGTCGCCGAACTCGCCCGTCCGGCCCTGTTCCTACCCGGCACCAAGCACGTGCTCGACGCCCTGTCCGAGATGCGCAGGGACTCCTTCCACCTGGCCATCGTGGTGGACGAGTACGGCGGCACGGCCGGCATCGTCACCCTCGAGGACCTGGTCGAGGAGGTCATCGGGGACATCAGGGACGAGTACGACAGCGCGCGGGCCGACGTGATCCGGCTGCGCGGCGGCGGCCTTGACCTCTCCGGTCTGGTCAACCTGGACGAGGCGGCCCAGGAGACCGGCGTACGGCTGCCCCAGGGCCCGTACGAGACCCTGGCCGGCTTCCTGATCGCCCAGCTGGGCCGGCTGCCGCAGACCGGCGACGAGGTGGTCCACGAGGGCCTGCGCTTCACCGTGCACTCGATGGACGGACGCCGCGTCTCCCGGGTCCGGATAGACGCGGCGGAGGAGAACGCGGACGAGCCCGTGAGCGGCGCGGGGACCACGGTGATAGCCGACCGCTAGCCGCACGCCGACCACCGCGAGCCGACCGTGCGCCCGCCGCGGAGCCCGACCCCGGCCCACCGCGGCCAGTCGCGCTAGCGGGCCTGCGAAAGCTAAAGTGCTGTCCATGTCCACGGACCTCACGACTTCTGGGCCGGCGCACCCGAGACCACGCGTGCTGAGCGGTATCCAGCCCACTGCCGACTCCTTCACCCTCGGGAACTACCTGGGTGCGGTCCGGAACTGGGTGGCCATGCAGGACGACTACGACGCTTTCTACATGGTCGTGGATCTGCACGCCATCACGGTCGAGCAGGACCCGGCCGTACTGCGCCGACGTACCCGAGTGGCCGCCGCGCAGCTGCTGGCCGCCGGCCTCGACCCGCAGCGGTGCGCGCTGTTCGTGCAGAGCCAGGTGCCCGAGCACGCGCAGCTGGCCTGGGTGATGAGCTGCCTGACCGGCTTCGGCGAGGCCTCCCGGATGACCCAGTTCAAGGACAAGTCGGCCAAGCAGGGGACCGGCGCGGCCAGCGTCGGGCTGTTCACCTACCCGATCCTGCAGGTCGCCGACATCCTGCTCTACCAGGCCGATTACGTGCCGGTCGGCGAGGACCAGCGCCAGCACCTCGAGCTCAGCCGCGACCTCGCGCAGCGCTTCAACAGCCGGTACGGCAAGACCTTCACCCTGCCGCAGCCGTACATCGTCAAGGACACCGCGAAGATCATGGATCTGCAGGATCCGACCGCGAAGATGTCCAAGTCGGCGGAGTCCCCGGCCGGTCTGATCGAGCTACTGGCCGACCCGAAGGTGAACGCGAAGAAGATCAAGTCGGCGGTGACCGACACCGAGCGCGAGATCCGCTTCGACGAGCAGAACAAGCCCGGCGTCTCGAACCTGCTGCGGATCTACGCGGCGCTCGGCGAGCGCTCGGTCGAGCAGTTGGAGCAGGAGTACGAAGGCAAGGGCTACGGCGACCTGAAGAAGGACCTGGCCGAGCTGGTGACGGAGACCTTCACGCCGTTCAAGGAGCGCACCGAGCAGATCCTCGCGGACGAGGGCAAGCTCGACGCGCTCCTGGCCGAGGGCGCGGACAAGGCACGCTCGGTGGCGTCCGGCACGCTGGCCGAGGTCTATGAGCGGATCGGCTTCGTGTCCAGGTGACCACCATCGGGATATCGCTGGAGATTCCGGAACCGTATGCCAGTCAGCTGCGGTCCCGGAGAGCCTCCTACGGCGATCCCCAGGCGGAGTTCGTCCCGACGCACGTGACGTTGCTGCCGCCGACCGAGGTGGATCCGGAGGCGCTCGCCGAGATCGAGGAGCATCTGGCCAAGGTCGCGGGCGAGAGCCTGCCCTTCCGGATGCGCCTCGGCGGTACCGGCACCTTCCTGCCGATTTCCCCGGTGGTGTTCGTGCAGATAGCGCAGGGCATCACGCAGTGTGTGGCGCTGGAGTCGAAGGTGCGCAGCGGCGTCCTCGACCGGGAGCTGCACTTCCCGTACCACCCGCACGTGACGGTGGCGCACGACCTCGATGAGGACACCCTCGAGTTCGCGATGCAGGACCTGGCGGGCTATCAGGCCGAGTTCGGGCTCGACCGGCTCAAGCTTTACGAACAGTGCGTCAGCGGCAGTTGGCGAGTGCTGCGCGAGTTCCCCTTCGGCTACCACGGGAGTGCGCAGAGCCGCGGCAGTCACGGCGGCAACGCCGGCCGCCGAAGCTGAGCTTGGGCCTGAGCCTGAGCTTGAGCCGGGCGCGGATGGCCGTCGCCGAAGGTGACGGTCTATAAGCTCAGCGTGTGCAGAAGGTGATTTCGCCCACGGTGGTCTCGCCCGCACTGGTCGAGCGGGCCAAGGCGGTGGCCGAGCGTGGCCAGGGCACGGTCATCTACCGCGCGTTCGTGCGGTTCAAGGTCCAGCGCGGGACGCGGCTGGCGGCGGCCATGACGTACTCCGCGTTCCTTTCCCTCTTCCCGCTGCTGGTGGTGGCCCTGGCGCTGACGGCGGCTGTGCTCGGCAACAGCGGGGTGCAGAGCCTGAACCGGCATATCGAGGAGCAGGTGCCGGGGCTCGAGGGCAGGTTCTCGCTCGACAACATGGTCTCGAACGCCGCAGCGGTCGGCTTGATCAGCGGTGTGATCCTGGTCTGGTCGGGGCTCAACTGGGTGAACACCGCGCGCGGAAGCCTGCGCACCATCTGGCGCGTGGACGACATGCCGGGCACGTTCGTCAGCCGCAAGGCCCTCGACCTGCTTTCCCTGGTGGGCCTCGGCGTGACGGTCGCGGCGGTCATCGCGGTCACCTCGCTCACCTCGGGCGCCGCCGCGACCGTACTGCGCTGGCTGGACGTCGAGAACACCAACGCGGCGAGGCTGCTGCTGCAGGCACTCGGCGTGCTGCTGAGTCTGATCGTGCAGACCGCGATGTTCGCCTACCTGCTGGCCGGAATCCCGAGGCTGTACATGCCGAGACGGGTCCTGCTGAGCACGTCCCTGGTGGCGGCGATCGTGTTCGAGGCGACGAAGAGCCTGCTGACGACGTACGTCACGGACGTGGCCGGCAAGTCCCTCTACGGCGCCTTCGGCGTGCCGATCGCGATCCTGGTGTGGTTCGACCTGACCTTCCAGATGCTCCTCGCCCTCTCCGCCTGGACGGCGACCAGGACCGAGGACGAGCTGGCCCGGCGGGCTGCCGGGTGATTCGGCACCAAACAGCACTCCGCACAGCCAATAACGCCGCTTCGCGGCTGACCATATGTCGCCGGTCCCCAGCGCAGCCCGGTTCACACCGCGGCCCACTTCTCAGACCTCTTAAACACGCAAGCGCTACACATTGCGCTGCGCCCACCCGCCCGCCCTGATCTCAACCCTCAATCCTCAACCCCGGCCGCGCTCTCCGCTGCGGCCCACACAGTCGGCAAGGTCACGGGGACGCGGCCGGGCAACCGACGAGGAAGCGGGAAGACGTGCACCGCCGCCGCGGCGCCAGCACGCTACCCGCCCTACAAAGCTGGGCGCCACCCCGGCCTTCTTGCCGTAGCGCCGCAGATCAGGCGCGCCGGACTCCGCTGGCCCAGGCTAGGCGGCGCCGCGAGCAGACAGCGCCAACTCCAGCCAGCGCGAGACCGGTTCGCCCTCAGGCATCGTCGAAATGTCCGCACGCACCCAGCGTGCTTCGGCGATCTCCGGAGAGCACACGAACGCCGCAGAGACGGGCGCGGCCCGCACGATCGTCAGCGTGTCGCGCTTGCCCTCAAGCGTCGTCGACACCGTGTCCAGCACAATCGGAGCCTCAGCGATGGTCAGCCCGAGCTCCTCAGCGACCTCCCGCACACCAGCTTGCTCGGCACTCTCGCGCCCAGGCTTATATGCGCCACCAGGCAGCCCCCACCGCGTACTGTCCGAGTACGAGTGCCGCACGATCAAACAGCGCTCCGAGTTCTCGGGGTGGGTCAGCAGCACCTTCACACCGAACGTGGCAGGCTTGCGCACCTTCCACCAAGTCCGCAACCCCGCACCCACGACACGCAGCACAGGGGCCGGGAGTTTGATGTGTCTCATCCCTCAAGGCTAACGGTCGGATTCAACGGATCGTCGTAACGGACCCGCAGCATGTGCCGTAAGCCCGCGAACGGCGCCCGGGAATGCAGCAGCCTGTGATTATCGACGATCAGCAGGTCCCCGAGCAGCCACGTGTGCGCGTGCACCAGCGACGCGCTCAACGCGTCCTCGACAGCCGCATACATGTCGGCTTCACTCACACCGATGGGCCTGGCCACGACAGCGTTGTACTCGCTCGCCGAGCGGAACCGCAGCGTCCTCCCGTGCCGCTCATGCTCCACGATCAGCGGGTGATCCGAGACCTCAGGCCGGTACGCCGACCGATACCTGATTCGAACCTCAGCGGCGCCCGGAAGCATCCACTCCAGCAGCCGGGAGGCGCGCGGTCCGTCGTATAGGTGGGTCGCCCCGCCCTCCGCAGCTGCGACCAGACACCCCAACGCGAAGTACCGTAGCGGCGTCGGACCATCGGTGAGCGATTCCGTGTGCCGCCCCAGCCACACTGCCGACCCCTCGGCCCGCAGATGCACATAGCCGAAGCTTCGCGCACCGACCATCCGGCCGACGCCGTGCGCGGCCGACATCAACGAGACCTCATCTCTGGCCACGTGCACCACCGTGAATCCCAGGCTGTCCAGCTCTTCCGCGATCGCGTCGAACTCGATACCGCCGATCAGCGTAGCCACAGTAAACCCCCTAACTCTCGATACCGATTTCCCAGTGGGCTGATGGAGTCCTCCGGTTTGCCGCGGGTGCGGCCACGGCAAACCGGAGGAGTCTGTAATCGCGGTGGCCTACCGTCTCCGGCGCACTTCCGCGCAAGCGATCTACTTCGGCCGAGCGCCGCGCTCCACCGCGATCGCCACCGAGTCGTCCTCGAAACCGAACGTCCCCGCCGCCTCAAGCCGCGCTACCCATACCTCGGCCGGGCACATGCAGTCAGGCACCGGCCGCCCCCACGCAGCGCACATGTTGTCAGCCACCTTATGAGTCTGCTCCGCTGTCATCCGATCAACGAAGATCGCGCTCGCGGTGCCAGCGATCCGCACCCGAATGTCATAGAGCACCGGCTCATCCATGCCGTTTCCCCTTGGAGCGGCACTCGCTGGCGATCCGCTGATCAGCAATCGCGTACAACCGGCCACATGACACGCCACGTCGCGGCGCCTCAGGCGTCAGGTTGCCGAGCCTGCGCAGGCCTCGGTAGGTCCGCAGGATTGGAAACGGATCCTCGTAAGGCACGACTGTCGGCGGCGGCAGCCACGGCCCGAACAACGGCGGGCGAATCAAATGCCCGAGATCCTCCGGCCGGTACGACACCGCGACCCGGGACGACCTTCTGCTCACGTCTCGATCACCCGCCACGCGCCCCCGTCCCCATCGCGCTGCACCGCCGCGCCCACCGCCCACACCATCGCCGCCGGGCGCTGGCAATTGTTGAGAACTGTTGACGCCGCAGCCTCAAGCGCTTTGCACTCACTCTCCGCCTCCATATACGTGTGCTGCGGATGCACCACACCCTCCGCCGACTCCCAGGCAATTCGCGCCACCCATGCCCGCCTACGCTTGAGCTCGCTCACCGCACACCTTCCTGTCGACCCGTCAGATTCCGGTCTCACCAGTTCAGCGCGTTGCCGTACCCGGTCCCATACGAAGGCGCCATATGACGGCCCTATATCGATCGCGGGCGGGGTAGCTTGGGAATGTGACAAGTGACGCCGATCTGTGGCAGCGCTCCGAACTAGTAGCGGCATTGAGCGCCGGAGACTACGGCGCCGTGTTGCGCGCCTACCGGAAATGGACCGGCGTCAGCCAGACGACCGCAGGCATCGCCTGCAACCTCGGCCAACCCGAGGTTTCGGCGATCGAGTCCGGGCGCCGACAGGTGATCTCAATCGAGGTCGCCAGGCGCATCCTCGAAGGGCTGCAAGTCCCCGAACACCTTCGGCCCACCATGGCGACGGCCGCGCTCGCTATCCCCGGCGGAGACCCCGACGAGGCGCAAGCTTTGGAACTCGCAGCCCGGGTCGGCGCCACCGACGTCGGCTCGGCAACCCTCGATCTCCTCGAAGGCGCATTCGATGATCTCGCGTGCGCCTACTCCACCACCTCGCCCAAGGTCCTCCTCGAACGGTTGCGCACTCATCTCATGTACGTAAGCCGCTTGTTGGACGGGCATATGACGCTCGCCGAACACCGCCGCCTACTAGTCGTCGGAGGCTGGCTCTCGCTGCTCGCCGCAACCGTCCACGTGGATCTGCAGCAGGACGGAGCGGCCCGTGCACGCCTGCGTAACGCCGACGCTCTCGCAGGCGAGGTAGGACACGCTGAGATAGGCGCATGGGTCCTGGAAACCAGGGCATGGCGCGCACTGACCGAGGGCGACCACCAACGGGCAGTCGAACTGTCACAAGCCGCGCAACACGTCGCGCCTAAGGCATCCTCTGCCCGCGTCCAAGCGACCGCGCAACAGGGCCGGGCGTTGGCCCGTCTCGGAGATGCCGACGGCGTCCATAAGGTCATGGACCGCGTTGATGCGCTCGTAGCAGCTCGCCCGGTGCCGGAACGGCAAGCCCATCACTACCAGTACGACCCCTCGAAGTTCACCGCGTACGCCGGAACCACGCTCGCGTGGTTAGGCGACCCGATGGCCGAGAAGTACACCCGGGACCTGATCCGCCAACTGAGCCAGCGGGAGGCAGACGGCCCTTGGCCGCGACGGCTCGCGTCCGCGCGACTAGACCTCTCACTCACGCTACTGAAAAGCGGCCAACTCGACGAAGCAGCCGACGCGGCAGCAAAGGCGATCGTGTCCGGCCACGTCGCACCATCCAACTACTGGCGCGCAGCCGAAGTTGTCCGCGCAGCCGAGTCTCGCGGACTGCCGGAATTGCAAACACTCCGAGACGCGTACGCAACGATGCGCAAGGCCTGATGAAGCCCTGGAAGCAAGCGAGGACGATATGGCTCCTTGTGACAACTTCCAGCATGGCCAGGCAGTTGCTTCACAGCGTCGCAGTCAAAAGCCCCCGTAGATGGCCCGGTCCGAACAGGTGTTGCCGCTCCCATGCCGTTACTGCGAGCGCCGCGCAAACACGTCCCTCTCCGTCCCGTCCTGTCCGCTGTTTCAGTGGGGGTCGCGAAGAAAGACCCATCGGCCGAAGTCACGATGCCACCCAGGCAAGCCAGTAGCAGC
>Ga0073928_10004191_pt1 | contig 21708 bp, 24 predicted proteins | sample PaiPotPPA55metaG_FD_76969 | JGI IMG/M metagenome (GOLD analysis project Ga0073928, IMG submission 76969) | Iron sulfur acid spring bacterial and archeal communities from Banff, Canada, to study Microbial Dark Matter (Phase II) - Paint Pots PPA... ...
GAGCACGGGCGCGGGCTCATCGCCCGTGTTCGGCGGTAGTTTCGTGAGCTTTGTCGTAAAGTCGATCGCCATTCTTTCCGACCCAATACCCACAATGATACGTTGGGTTTTCTTATCGCGGGCGATAATACTGCTCTTGTGTTCTTGGATAGGTACAACCTTAGGTGTTATTGACATGCACACAGCATGGCGGATGCTCGCCTCGCATTGCCAGTCGGTCCATTCCTCGCCAACCGACCTCTCTCATAATTCATGTTCATGTGGCTCGATCGCGGGCCCAAGCGCCTCCGCTGAAATCCGAAGAGAGAAAGAGCCAGGTGGTTTTCACCCGGCTCTCATACGTAAACAGGATGTATGAATCGAGCCTAGTTCCGGAGAGAGTAGACTCGCTCCCCGTCGCGCTCGGCAGACTTCACCTTCAGGCCCATTTGCTTGCCCAGTTTTCCGCTGATAAATCCTCGCACGCTGTGCGCCTGCCACCCGGTCGCTCGCATGATCGCCTTCAGGCTGGCTCCTGAGGGCTTCTTGAGCAGCGCGATGATTTGGTCGGTTTTGGTGGTTCGGGCAGCATGTCTGCTGCGCCCTGCCGCTGCCTTCTTCCCCTTGGGCTGCGGACGAGCTGTGGCCGACTGTTTGACACCACCCAGCCCGAGGCCCTGAATGGCCTTCCAAATCCGAGTAACGGCGGTCTTGCGGCTCGTAAACTTCTGGATAGGCTGAACGCCTGCCAAGCCGTTCCAGATCTCCACCAGCCGGCTACCCGGCCAACCCGCTGCCAGACGCGCCAACTCCTCCTCATTCGCAAAACTCTGCGTTCCTGCCTTTAGATCGCCCAACTCTTCGCGCGAGGCAAACACGGTGATGTTGTCATCAGTATCGATGGTGAAGGTTCTCATCGTGGCTTCTTTCCTCCTTTCGTCTGCCCGGTACTCGGGCATCTTTCCGCCGGCCTGGCGCACGTCGGCAAGGAAGTAGGGCGTGGTTTCGGCTTTTCTTCGGTTAACGCCGGGCCCAGCCACACCAGCGCAAAGCCCATAGGCATTGCAAGCTCGTACATACAGTGATCTACCTTTCTCGAGCGTCTCGCTCGGTCCCAAATTGGTGATCACATTCATCGCTCTGGTTCGGGCTGGAGTCAAGCAAAATGAGAGGGATTTGTTTTGGGATCTAGAACCTGTTAAACAGAGTTCGAAAACAGTCTGGGGAGGCAGACATTCGGGTTCGGAATGTCTCTGCCTGTTGTTTAACGCAAGACTTGGCCGGGATCACGCGGCAGACTCGTGACGCCGCAACATCTGAGTCGAGCTTTCGACGCCCGGAACCCCGCCGATCAGCACGCTGGGGGTAATGCTTTCCAGTAGGTCCGACGCAGCGAGGCCTTGATTTCGAAGCAACCTAAATCCAGACGTGGCACTGCCTTCAGGCCGCGCTAGGACGCCTGAAGAAGTGCACCACTAAAGAAATCACCGCGAATATCAACAGAAGGTGAATCAGCCCTCCGGCAACGTGGAGCGCAAAAAATCCGAGCACCCACATTACAAGCAAAATAGCGAATAGCGTTAGAAACATTGGAATCTCCTTCGTATATCACCCACTGGCTTTGGGGACACCCTTCCGAAGGAGCACGCGTCAGGCCAACGTCATCTTCTGTTGATCGATTCGCTCGAACATGCGAAACTGCGGAGCAGTTGTGATGAACAACAACGGCGCTCTAGCCAGCCAAACCGCTGAGCACCACTTATTCCAGAACTTCGACCGCCCCGCGCGAGCAAAAGCCGGAGCGCTGTTCAGGCCGCCATGACGAGCGATGTGTCGATATCGATCGAGGGCGCTTTCTCGCGTTCCAAAGCTTCTTGGCAGACGATACAGAATGAAGCCCACGGGACTGCAGCAAGGCGCTTCGGATTGATTTTCTCTGCGCAGCCAACGCAGAATCCAAATGCGCCTGCATTGACGCGGCGAAGTGCGCTTCGTACTTCTGCAAGCTGGCTGGAATCGCGCTCGAGATTGTCCATCGCCAGATCGCGATCGCTGGCGTGCTGGATTCGGTCCAGCTCATCCGGACTCGTCTCGATGGCCAAAGCCTCGCGGCTTCTGCTGCCGTTTCGTAAATCAGTCTGTCGGCACTCCAAGACACTTCTGAATGCGTTCAGTTCGATTTTTGTCATGGGGTCGTACGCTGGTCTTTCCTAATTTGCCAAATCGCGCTTAGCTTCGGCGAACCAACCTGAAGTTGTTCGCCAGCGCGGAGACATGGCCAGCGGGCGTCACCGGCGGTAACGAGAATATCCCCAGCCCCCACCGCCGAGTAGAAACAACACTAGAAGAACAATCAATATCGTCGACATTTGTTTACCTCTTCTCCATCCAGACGGTTTGCAGATTGGGGGCCAGCTGATGCGTGCGAACACAAAGCAGAAGCTGGAGGTCTCTGGAAGTTAGCGCAACCCCGTCCTGAGGGAAAGAGTGCGACGTCAGGCGACCAGTCACCCCCAAAAGGGGCTGTACCGTGCTCGGGGAGGGTTCTCACGCGTGACAATATAAGGTCAAATGACCGTGGACGGTCACAGCGGGCACCTTCGGCGAGAGAGTCGATGAGGCCGAAGCGCTGCTGTTCCGAAGACACATCAGATTTACCCGCACCGCCTGCTCACATCTGGATGATGCCAGGATCGGTGCCAAGGTGTCTCAGTCAGCGCACTTGCGTTCGGCTCGCCATCACGGAGCTGGAGGTATGGTCAGAATGAAGTGCGCTCTCTGTTCTGACCGAGTCGGCGGCTGTTCCCAATACGCGGTGCGGGCGGTTGTGTCCGTCTGACAGCGGACTGGGCGTACACATGCCTGGGATAGAGCGTCATGCATTTCTTCCAGCTCACAAAATCCAACGTACTCACATTCGCTTTGTTGCTGCCGTCCTTGTTGCGCCCGGTCTCTGCCCAATCGACGGACCCTAAGCCGCAGCCTGACAATACGGCTGTCAACAAGCGCGATCAGAATCCCGGCGAAGCAACCGCGGATCAACAAAAGATGAATGCCGCCGATCGCGCTTTGACGGCGAAGATCCGCAAGGCTGTCATTGCAGACAAGAGTCTCTCCACCTACGCTCATAACGTCAAAATCATCAGTCAAAACGGGACGGTGACCTTAAAAGGCCCGGTGCATTCTGACGACGAGGTGAAGTCGATCATGGCAAAGGCCACCGAAGGGGCTGGCGGCCCAGACAAAGTCGTTAACCAAATGTCAGTGAAGCCGTAAGGCCTCACCCGAAGTTCCACGTTCGTTCACAGTCAAAAGGAGATCGATTATGGCAGGAAAAAAGACAGCGGTGTTTGGTATCTACCACAACGCAAATCAAGCGGAACGGGTCGTCGATCGACTCCGCGAGGAAGGTTTTTCCAATGACGACATTTCGGTTCTGCTCCAGGACAACCAGGGGTCGAAAGACTTTGCCCACGAGAAGAACACAAAAGCGCCAGAAGGGACCACCACCGGCGTTACGACGGGTGGGGTGATCGGCGGAACGCTGGGCTTGCTGGCCGGGATCGGCGCTCTTGCGATTCCGGGGGTCGGTCCGTTTATCGCTGCCGGCCCGATCATGGGCGCTCTTGCCGGGCTCGGAGTCGGCGGCGCCGTCGGCGGTCTGATTGGCGCCCTCGTGGGGATGGGTATCCCCGAGTATGAAGCCAAGCGCTATGAAGGACACATCAAAGAAGGCGGCGTTCTTCTTTCGGTGCACTGCGACACGTCAGACCAGATAACCCGGGCCAAAGATTTGCTGAAGCATACGGGCGCCCAGGATATCTCGTCGTCTGGCGAAGCCAGCGCGGACTATCCCGCGACGGTCGCGGCGCACCGGTAGAGTGGTGTCGGGGCGGGTGGCGGAGGCTCCGCCTGCCCCAGGTCGCTGGGTTACGGATAAAAGCGTTAACTGCACCCAGCGGAGAACAGTCCAAGCCCAGAACCATTCGCCGCAGAGCAGGATATCAATATCTAAAAGGAGAGCAAAAATGAAACCGAGTACGAAAGACGAGTTGGAAGGCAAGCTTCACGAGACCAAAGGAAAAGTAAAAGAGAAGGTCGGCCAGATAATCAACAATCCAGACATGGAGACGAAAGGTCAGGATGAAAAGCTGGCAGGCAAGGTCCAAGAGAAGGTCGGCCAGGTCAAAAAGGTGTTCGGGAAGTAAACGAACCGACTTTCCGGGGCAGTGCACGTTTTTCCTTGTGAGGAAACCGACGCACCCGGTGTGAGAATCCGCTTCCATAGGATATGGTGACTGTGACCAAAAAGCACGGGTTTGCCAGCATGGCGCAGAATACTGCGAAGCTGGCCGGCTCAAGTTCCGCATTTGTCGCCATCTGCTTGATAACTCTTGTTTGGCTCGTGACCGGACCGATTTTTCGCTGGAGCGACACTTGGCAGTTGGTGATCAATACGGTTACGAATATCGTCAGCATGCTGATGGTTTTCGTCATTCAGAACACTCAAAACCGGGAAAGCTCAGCGCTCCAACTTAAGATCGATGAATTGCTTCGGGCTGTTCGAGGTGCCCAAAACACATTCATAAATCTCGAAGAGTTGAGCGAAGAAGATCTGAATGAGCTAAAGGACAAGTCCGCCGCGCTGGCTGAGAGCGCACGGCAGAAAGCGGGCCAAGCCGGCGCGCCGGCTAGAGCAGCTTCCCGAACCAGAAAGCTTGTGGCTGGATCACATCCAGCTCCGGCGGGAGCACCTCGGCTAGTCACGCAGGTTAAATCTGGGTGAAACCGTCGAAGGAGACCGCCGAAACAAAATCACCCTCCTCCCACCTGTTGAAACGCCGACTCCGGAACATATACGCGAGAAGGAGAACTTATGTCGACTACCACGGCTTCGCCTGTCACTATGGCCAAACTCTTGAGCAGGCATGAGGTCGCGGAACGCACGACCGCATTCCGCTTTGAAAAGCCACCGAACTGGACATTCAAGTCGGGCCAGTACCTCGACATGACTTTACTTGATCCTTCAGAGACGGATGCTGAAGGAAATGTGCGGTCGTTTTCCATCGCGAGCGCTCCTCACGAAGACACCCTGATGGTGGCTACCCGCATGCGCGATACGGCATTCAAGCGAGTGTTAAATACCATGCCGCTAAGCTCCGCAGTTAAGATCGAAGGACCGTCCGGCAGCCTGACTCTCCATAACAATGTGAAGCGAACGGCGGTGTTTCTAGCGGGCGGTATTGGAATCACGCCTTTTCGAAGTATTGTGTTCCGCGCGGCGAAAGAGAAGCTACCTCACCGAATCTTCCTTTTCTACTCGAACCGCCGTCCTGAGGATGCTCCGTTTCTGGATGAGCTCCAGGCTCTGGAACGCGAGAATCCGAACTACAAGCTGATCGCCAGCATGACTGAAATGTCGAAATCGCAACGGCCCTGGCAAGGCGAGGCTGGCCTGATTGATAAAGAAATGCTCGCGAGGCATTTGAACGGTGCCGTCTCCCCGGTCTATTATGTGGCTGGGCCACCGGAGATGGTGAAAGGCCTCAAGACAATGATCAGTGAGGCGGGAATCGACGATGACGACATTCGCGCGGAAGAGTTTGCCGGCTATTAAGCCTGTCTTCGAACGATGGAAGAACCGCGATGAAAGCCAAAGGTGAACTACTCAGCGTGAATCGCGGCGGTCCTCCGAGCCGCGCAGCCGGAGGGAACCCGCATACGAGTGGTTAACTCAGTTCGCGCCAGTCTTTTTCGTTCAACTCTACTTTGTGTTTTTTCGCGGCGGATTTTATGCGTTTCCAGGCCGCGTCGCGTTCAGCCTCGGTCACTCCTTGGACCTGCTTGAAGCGGGCGATTGCGTTGCGCACGTGAGCGGCGTCATGAATGGGTTCTTTACGTTCCTTGGGGAACGCGAAGTTTTCATCGGCGATATGATCGCGGCTAGCCTCGGTGATCTTGGACATGCTTCTTGACGAGCAAACCAATTGCCAATTTACGCACGCCATCGCAGGAACGCGGCGACACCGCCGGCCGACTCAAGTAAAGCGGCGTCTTCAATAAACGTTACGGTAGCTCCGGTCCGCTTGGCTTTCGTCACCAGCAGATCGGGCAGGGACGCTTGCCGCGGTTCTTCGCTTTCCGTTTCTCCGTTCGAATCGGGGATCTCCGGCGCGAGGATGGCTTCCACTTCCTCAAGCTGGGGATGGCTCGCCTCAAGTGCGCCGCTGAGGACCAGTTCGTCGACTTGCCCGCTGGCCAGTGCTTCGAGCGTCTCCTGCAACCCGACTACGGCCAATCCGCGAGCGCGATATTGCTGCATCAGCCGGTCCACCTTTTCCCTGGCGGTCTTGGCTTCCTGCTCCTGTAGTTTTTCGAGAGTGGCGGTCAGGACATCCCGCTCGGACGCATGAATGTCCAGTCTCATTACCTCCACCATGGGGACCATTTCCTGCGGCAGTTGTTCTTGAAGGAGCGGAATCACAACCGAGTCTCCGGCAAGAATGATGTGACTTACGTGGTCTTCGAGGACGATCTGAGCCAGACGCTCAATCACCTCTTTGCCGTGTTCCTGATGCGCATTCCCCACACGGCGCTGGTAGCGGGCTTGCGACCATCCACCGACCTTGACTCGATGAACTTTCTTGCCTTTCATGTCCTCCGCGTCGATGACATGGCCCAGCCCGAAGACGAAGATACGCGCCGTATTGGTATCCGTGAGCACTGCGGCGTACCGCGGGTATTGCTCATCGAGATGGGCTAGTTGAAACAGATCAGGTTGGTTGTAGGCATACACGCGGTTATCGTTGACAGGCGTGGTTAACTGAATTGCCTCGAAGAATTCTTCCGCGCCCCAACACGCGAATATCGCGACACCGTTCGCTGCGGGGTCGATTTCGTCGGTGACATAGGAAATGATTCGCTCCACGTCCCGGTCGAAACTGTGACGCTCCGGGGAATTCGGCTCCCAGGTCCGAGCCAGAGCTTTGAATTCGCGATGAAGATACGGTGCCGTGTCGGGCGTTCGTCCATGCTGATCAGGCTGAGTGTTCAGGTAAACGCTCAATACCGGCAACGTGGTGGGCTCGAAAGCCACCAGCCGCGCTAGAGGCTCTTCTACAGTGGTCGCAAGTTGCTCTGTAATCGTGGATGACATGCCAGAGCATACGCAAGCCGCGGGCCAAGAAGCTGACCGCGAGAGAACTCGTGAACAATCAGGTAATGCTCGTTGGACTTTGGAAGCCGAACGTCACCCGATACGGTCGGTATCGGTGACTTGTTCGGCTGCTTCAGCAACTCCTCCCGCGATGCTCCCGGATCCTTTTCCGCGCGTAGTGCTGCCATTTGGTCTTCGGAAAGCTGTTTTTCTTGTAAGTACGTAACGAGCCGGTCAGTGCTACCGGCAATATGCCGAATGTGGAAGCCCAACGACCCAAAGCCGTGAGGCGTGGCCCAGATCTGCTCGACGGTGAGTCCATCGGTGTGCAGCGCGAGATCTTCGCGTGCCTGTTGAAACGCACAGAGAACCGGCGCGACCAGCGGTTCGACGTCGGGAATGGGTCCTCGCAGCCAGGGTTCGGGAAGCATCATCGATCCAACGGGAGCCGTAGGTCTCTCTTACTATAGACACATGGATCTAAAGAACGCAGTAGTTCTGATTACCGATGGCTCGAGCGGCATCGGCCGCGCCGCGGCGAAGGTACTTGCGGAGGCGGGCGCTCGCGTCGCCATCACTGGCCGTGACCCCGAACGGCTGGCCGAGGCCGCGCGCTCGCTTGGCGTCGTGGGCATACAGGCGGACGTCGCAAACGAGGCCGATGTCGTACGGACCTTTCGGGAGCTCAAGCAAAAGCTCGGCGACCTGGATGTCCTGATCAACAACGCCGGCATTGGTGTGCTCAAGGAGCTGATCGACATGGATCGGGCCAGCTTCGACGCCGTCTTTGCCAGCAACGTGACTGGCGTCATGCTTATGTCGCGCGAAGCGGCCAGGCTGTTCAAGGAGAGCAAGCGTGGCAACTTGATCAACATTTCCTCCACTGCTTCCCTGCGGGGCGCGCCAAAAGGTACGGCCTACTACGCGAGCAAGTTCGCCCTGCGCGGGATGACCGAGTGCTGGAGCGCCGAACTCCGAAAGTACAAACGTGCGCGTTTTCCTGATCAATCCGAGTGAAGTCATCACTGACTTCGCGCGCCGGGCAGAGTTTCCACAAGTCGATAACCCGAGCAAGCTGCGCAGCGAAGACATCTTGATCAAGGCGGTGCTCGAAATGGACGACCGAGGTTCACACCAGAACTCTCTATTTTCGCGACGAATCCGGTGGATTAAGCCTCAGAAACTCAACCGCGCTCCGATTTGCATGGAGCGTGCCGTTGCGGTTGTAAGTTGACCGAAAGTGCTGGTATTGATGGTAGTGATCAGCCCGCCAAGGTTGGTATGATTCAGCGTGTTGAACGTGTCGGCACGCAACTGTAAACGGAATCTTTCAGTTAACGAAAACGACTTGGCCAGGGTGAGATCCAGATTCTGAAAGCCCGGAATTCGAACAGCTTGGTTGCTCAGATTCCCCGGCCGGATCTGTTCGCTGCTCAACGACGAGATAGGCACCATCACGAACGTCGCTGGATTCAGGTACTGATGAATTCCGCTCTGGTAACCACTTAAATACGGCGATATTCCGCCCCCGGCCGCATCCGGGCGGTCGGTGGCGTTGGCCGAGGCGGCGTTGGTAACATTCGCGGGCAAACCAGTCTGGGCCGTGAAAACTCCGCTAATTTGCCAACCGTCCAGTAGCAACTTAGGAACGCGGCCAGTCGTGCCCGTCCACTTTGTCAACGGTACATCCCAAATCGCGTGCGTCACGGATCGCACTCTGATATCGAAGGGCGCCGGCCCAAAATCCGCATGAAAGTTGTAAGGATCCTGGGGCGCCGATTGTTCCAGATTCTCCGCGGCGCCGAACGCGGACACACGTGCCCACGTCAAGCCGGTGGCGAACAATACACCATGCTGTAGTCGCTTCCGAAGGTTGACTTGAAGAGCGGCGTACTTGCTTCGATCGGTATCGGTCAACAAATTCACTTTTCCGAAGCTGGGAACGGGTGCGATGCCAGTGACTCTATTCGGCTGGTTCACAGTCTCATTGAAGTTTTCATGCAATCCACGGTTGCCATTGTAATCGGCTTCCAATGTCATTCCCAATGGCAAAGTTTGTTGAACGCCAAACATCCACTGCAGACTATACGGGTCCGGAAAATGCAGATTAATAGCCGCAGTCACCGGCAGATTTGAAGAGATCACCCCCGCTCCCTCAAGTTTGGTCAGATCCGCGACGTATCCGTTGGCGTTATACGGATAACGTAGCCCGGACGCTTGCGTCTGACCCTGGTTCATGGAAACCGCGAATGGAAGGGTGGGGCCAAGCTCGTAATCTTCCGTGACGGTCTCATAAAAGGTAGGGCCCATCGACATCTTGGCAAAGCCCGCGCGCAGCACGGTTTGCCCGCGGCCGAACAGATTGTAAGCCAGGCCGACGCGGGGCTGCAGTTGCGTGTGATCGGAGTTGTAGTATTGGTTGATGATCGGACCAAAACCAGGGCCGAGTTGTGGATTATTCGGATCGAGGTAGCGATTGAAGATCCGATTCTGTACTTCGGTAGGTACAGTGAAATAATCGTATCGCACGCCGAGATTCAGAGTAAGCTCCTTGCTCACTCTCACATCGTCCTGGAAGTAGGCGCCGTATTGAAATCTTGTGTTGGTGGTGGGCTGCTGACCCGTTGGGAACGAATGAAGGGCCAGGGTAAACGAACTGGGCGTGTTAGCCAGGAACTGGCTGAGGCTGGCATACGAGATCGCAGTAGGTGTTATCTGAACTTCGAGCGCTCTGGTGCGCTCAACGATACCCCCGAATTGAATCGTCTGCCGTCCATGGACGTACGCGACCGCCTCCTGAAGTGTGGCGTAGTTTCCCCACCAATGTAAGTCTTTCGAACCGGCAGAACTCCAGCCAAAGGTCACATTGCCAAAGTTGGGGTCCGCGAGTAAAGCATCCACTCGGTCCATGTTCACGATGTTCAAGGCCACACGCGTGTTTTCGGTCCAGTGCGCGGATGACCGCGTGTACGTGACATTTGCAGCGTCGCCTTTGTCGAAGTAGTTCCGCGGGTTGGCCGCCAGCAGGGCCGGGGAGTTGGCCGTGGGACGGGAGCGGATATAACGGACGGCAACGATATTGCTCTGGTTGATGTAGTAGTCGAACCGACGCCGTTGGCGTCGGTCTGGGAGTTGCTGGCCGCGCCAAAGTATTGGGAGGTGGTTGCCGTTGGACTGGCCGGCTGAGGCGCTTTCGGAAACAATGCGAAGAGCGGGGCATATACGGCGGGAGCGATGCTGAGGAGATAAGGAGTCGGAACGCCGCCGGTGATTGCCTTGGAGGTGGTCAATTTCGCGCCTTCGTAGCTTCCGAAAAAGAAAAGCTTGTTCCTCAGCACGGGCAGCCCGGCTGAAACACCGTAGTCGTTGAAGGTCGTGCGTGGTCTGGCCGTCAGAAATTGGTTCCGCGCATCGAATACACTCACCTCATTGAGTTCGTGAAGGCTGCCGTGGTACTCATTCGTGCCGCCTTTGGTGACGATGTTTATGTTGCCGGACATGCCACCCCCGACGCTGGCCGGCGGGGTCCCCCGGGCTGTGCTGACTTCCTGGATGGAGTCGTTGTTCACCGTGTTGATGAGGCTGACTCCTTGATAGACATTGAAGGCGGTGAAGACGACATTGTTGCTCGCGTTGGTACCGTCCACGGTGAAGTTATAACCAGCGGAGGGAAGCCCATTTATATTGACCCCGCTGCCGCCCGGACTGGTGCTATTCAACGTCGTAACCGCCGGCGGTTTGGTCGCGCCCGTACTATCGGTTAGCAAATTGGACCAGTCCAGATGCGCGACAGGCAGGTTATGCACTTGAGACTCGTTGAGCGCGGCGACCTGTTCCGCGGTAGTCGTGTCCAGTGCCGCGGCTTCGGCTGCAACCTCGACAGTTTGCGTTTGTTGCTGTATTTCGAGCTGAATCGGCATGTCGAGCACTTGGCCCACCGACAGTTCCAAGCCGGAGCGAGCCACGTTGCTAAACCCGCTTTGAGAAACCGTTAATCGATACGTTCCGACCGCGACGAAGTCGAAAGAAAATCTCCCGTCCGCGCCGGAGGTAGCCGTTCGTGCCACAGCTCGGCTCACATTTTCCAATCTTATGGCCGCGCCTGGAATTGCGGCGCTGGATGCATCCGTCACGGTTCCGCTGACGGTGGCGGTGGTGAGCTGACCGTAAGCCAGGGAGCTCGAGCAGATCGCCGCCCATGCGCAAAGCGAAAACTGTTGTAGTCTACTCATTGCACCTCCCGAAGCCAAAAACAGCGGACTAATTCTATAAACTGCCGGGGAAGGAGTCAAGCAGACACTTTTTTCTTGTGGCAGCCAGATAGAAAGTTCCGGTTGTAGCCAAGTAGATCTATGCCCTCTGGTCGCGCGAACATGTGACGTCACGGACCCGTCACACTCCTACTTGATCTGCCTGGGTAGGTTCCGTTAAATAACGGGGCGGCCGAATACGGAAACGGAGACGTCGGCTTGTTCAGCGCCCTCCCAGCCATATATCTGCCTTATGCGTGACCAGCGGAGACGGTCCGACTCTAACGACTTTGCGCCAAAACGCGGTTATTACGTATGCTTTCCGTTGAACAACGGGGAGAGAAATTTCGAAGCAAAGCATCTTACTCCCCAGATTTGAGTACTAAATCTGTTTAACAGCGATCATGAAATGCCTAATTGGCGCAGATTCGGCTGTTAAACAGGGACCCAGCTGGACGAACTGAAAAACGAACCTGCAGCTCAGAGCGCGCTATTCTAACGACTCACAGGTCCGTAGCTCCATTGGCTGTTCTGTCAGGATGGACAACAATCGACTTCGCGAGCATGCATCCGGCACTCCCAACTCGGGTGTCAGTCAAATCAAAATGTGGGTGATTTGTCTTGAGATGCGCGAGCTGTTAAACGATTTCGAATTTGAGTGTGGGAACGCGAGGCGGGCGAAAGAAGTTTGTTAACAAACAATGCGGACGACCAAAGGGAGGTGCGCCTTACTCTCTGACGCGAGTCGAGAAGCTTTCGCCTGTGTACATTCGAACCACCTGGCCGTTCTGTTCGATATCGCGTTTATTTGGGGGGACTCTGGGGGGACTCCCTTTGGGCGACAAATTGACGAGTAAGTGAGCCGATTCTCGGAGGCGGGATAGATACGCTATCGCGCGGCGGACCTCCGTCCGCGAACTGTCCGTATCAAGAGTCTCGGGTGTGGCAAGGATCACTTTAGTTCACAACAGATGAGTGCACAGCGCCGACACACACAGGCGTATGAAATGTACCGAAACGAAGAAAAGGGGATTAAATATGAAATTCCCAGCGAGAGGTTTGAACGCGAACCGACGCTGGTTCATGAAGAAAGCATTAGGGGTCGTTGGCGCGACAACTGTTGGAACCCGGCTGTTGGCAGACTCTCCCAAACTCAACAAGGGTGATGCGGCTCTCCTCCGCTTTGCCGCCGCAGCCGAAATCCTGGAAAGCGATTTTTGGGTGCAGTACAACGAACTCGGAGGAATCCAAGACAAAGAGGTGCCTGGTGGGAGTGGAAATCCTATCTACACTGCTAAGCTTCAAAACCTTGACTCGGACTTCCCGCAATATATCCATGACAACACCGATGACGAGATCACTCACTTTACATTTTTGAATGCATATCTGACGTCCAAGGATGCGGCTCCAGTCAATCTCGATGAGTTTCGCACTTTGCCCGGCAGCACTGCTACCGGGTCCAGCAGAAAGCCTCGACTCACAAATCTCATGCAGCTTACCTTGGATACCAGTTGGTGGACCCGGTACCGCAGCAGCGCAAATAACCCCGATCTTGATCCTAATTTCGTGTTCCCACAAGCCGTCCCGGACTTGGCCGCTGGGCAGTTTACGGCGATTCCCAGGACCAACGCCGATCTAACTCCGGATGCTCACATACAGGCTATTGCCAACACTGCCGGCTTCCACATGCCGACCATCGAACAAGGTGGTAATAGCCTCTACCCTTCCATGGCACAGAGGGCAACCAGCGTCGAGGTCTTGCGAATACTAATCAGCATCGGCCCCACTGAAACCATGCACTTTCAAACTTGGTCCGACAAGGCGGGTAATGCACCGCCTCTAACCGACCCCACTAACGGACTGGTCTTTCCAGACCTCAATTCTCCTCCCTTTGGCGGGGAGACTTTCCAAACTAACCTGATCATGCCTGAGCCCTGCCCCTTCTTGAGCCGAAGCCTTCCGGTCTGCTCGATTATTCGACCTACCGAGACAAATGGCGTCGCTGCGGGCGTGGTGAAATTCTTGACGGCCATGGGGCTCTTCATCGGTCAGTCTAATGCGTTTTTTGAGCTCCTGCAAGATCTTGCAGCAGACGCGGACGCCGCAAAGCGTCACGACTAGTCTAGCTTTTGTTGACGGCAAACCAAGGACCGTTCGGCTTGCCTCCAGCTGACTCTAAATATTGCAGCGGGTGTTCTGCGTTCTACGCACGTGCTCGGATGCGGAAGTATCCGCATCGAGCTTGTGCTAAGCCACCAAAAGGAGATTTGCATGATTGTTACTACTGGCGCACGTTCATCAGCACCTCAGAGACTTTCGTTTCTGAGCTCGCTCGCTGTCGGTTTAGCAATTAATACTGCGCCGGCTCGCGCTCAGACGTCTGGCGTCTGGACGAAACGGGTGGCCTGAACACGGCGCGTGCAAGGCACAACTTTACGCTGCGTGCGAACGGGCAGGTGCTGGTGGTCGGTGGTGAAGGTGCAGCGGGCTATCTTGCTAGGGCTGAACTGTATAACCCGGCTACAGACAAAATGGAGCGTCACCGGCAGCATGTCGCTGGCTCGCTCGAGCCACACTGCGACATTGCCCTCGAATGGCGAGGTGCTGATCGCCTGGGTGCCGTATGAGACCTCCGAGGCCAAGTTGTACAACCCGTCCACCGGACAATGTAAGACTACAGGCATTATGACGGTGCCTCGCGAGTTGGCGGGCGCCGTTTTGCTTCCGAATGGCGAACTGCTGGTTGGCGGGTGTCCACCACCCAGCGACTGGAGAGTGGACTGCGGCCGAGGTCCAGCGGCCCCTCGCGAGCGTGGTGATTGGCGGGTTAGCCAGTTCCACGATACTTGCGCCTTTTCTATTGCAGTCCTTTACGAGTGGGTTTGCCCGAAGGATGCGACTGGCGGGTAGTTGAGATGCAAAAGTGCGGTTCGAATCCAATGTGCTCCCCGATCATATTGATGAATCTTGAGGGAACAAGAGATTCTTCCCCTCGTCGATCACCTTGGGCGGTTCTTCGCCCCCCTCGGGTTTCAGCGCCACGACGGTGTGTTAGTCGATGCGAGCTTTCTAGTTCGAAACCGGTATCAGTGGCGGGTTGACAGAAATGATAAGCGATTTGGGCAGGCGAATGCGCGGGAAAAGAGCAATGGGCGGGCTAGGTCCTTTTAAGACCGACAAAACGACCTCGCGCTCGGCCATGGCGTTGATCAAAGGGCGCTGGAGAGCGCGCCACATTTGGCCCGGACAATGAGGGGGGCTACGTGCCCTTCCACCGTCGAACCGAATCAGGGCGCCATTTCGATCACGGGAATCTTTACCGTAAATGTGCTGCCTTGGCTGGGTCGACTCCGAACCTCAAGCAGTCCCTGGTGTTGATCCACAATCCAACGGGCAATTGAGAGTCCTAGGCCGGCGCCGCCCACGCCCCTCGATCGCACCTTGTCCGCGCGCCAAAAACGATCAAAGATATGAGGCTGATCGGATTCCGCGATACCTATTCCCGAGTCAGTCACGCTGATTGCAGCGTGTGCGTCAACTGCTTTCAAGCCAACTTGGACGCGCCCACCTTCCGGAGTGTATTTGATGGCGTTGTCGATCAAGATGAAAAACAGGCGGCGCAAGGCTTCGCCGTCCCCGCGAACCACGATCGGCGCCGAATTCAGATCGATCGTCAGGTCGATCCGCTTCTCGGCGGCTAAGCTCCGCGAGTGTTCCATGGCTTCTCGAAGGCTCGTTGAGACATCGGTTAGTTCGTGTTGCAGCCCGCCCTCCCCCGCATCGGCCCTAGTGAGCAGAAGCAGGCTATCAATCAGCCGACTGGTCCGCTCCGCCTCCGCGAGGATTTGCTCCATATCCTCGTGGTATTCGGTATTCGTACGGCCGCCCTGCACCGCCAATTCAGCCGTCGTGCGAATCAACGAAACAGGCGCTCGCAACTCGTGGGAGGCGTCCCCGGTGAACTGGGACATTCTTCGAACTGAAGCGTCCAGCCGCGTCAGCATCCGATTCAAGGTTTCTGAAAGGCGCTGCAACTCGTCGGCGGTCTTCGGTACCTCTAGCCTTTCGGAAAGACTACTGATGCTAATGGATTCGGCGGCGGTCGTGATCCGGTCAACGGGTTTCAATGCTCGACGGCTGATCAAATAGCCCCCCAAACCGGCCCCGATGAGGAAGAGCGGCGCCGAAAACCCGAGTATGAAACGAAAGCGTTCCAACGCATCGTAAAATTCCTGGAGCGGCGCAGCCACCTGAACTGTATACGGATGATCGTTCACCACCACACGGCCCGTGGCAAAGCGAACGGGCGTGTTTTGGACACTTATGTTTTCGTAAACCGCATGATCTCCGAGCTGATTCGGCAAACGAATAGATACTTGGCTATTTTCGAGCACTGCCGAACGATATAACCATTGGCCCTTTTCATCGCACACCTGGAACAGATCGCCACCTGGGCCGAGTACCGAGTGCTCGCGAAATTCGTCGCGAATTTCGACAGGTGAAAGTGAGGCGATCTGAAGCTGCATGAACTTTTCAACGCCGCGAATTCGGTCCTCCAATTCCTTGTCAATGGTATGGAAAGCGCTGGCGCGCATGGCGAACCAACTACCGATGCCGAACATCCCCAAACCGAGCGTTAACATGAACAGATACCAGGCCGTGAGGCGAACGCGAATAGATGCGAAACTCATCATTCCTCGGTCTCCCGCATGGTGTAGCCGAATCCGCGCACGGTTCTGAGCAGCCGACTGGCACCATCGGTCTCAATCTTGCTTCGTAGCTGGAAGATGAATACATCGAGCGTGTTTCGCTCGACATCGCGATCGATTCCCCAAACCGCTTCGATCAAATCTTCGCGGGAAACTACCCGGCCGGCACAGCGCATCAGTCGCTCGAGCAAAACGAACTCCGTTCGAGTCAAGACCAGTAGCCTCTTTCGACGATGAACCTCGTGGCTCTCGATGTTCAAAGTAAGATCACCGACCTGCAGAACGCCCTTAGAATCGGTGGTCGTGCGACGGGCAATCGCGCGTAATCGCGCAGCGAGAACTTCGAAAGAGAACGGCTTGGTGAGATAGTCATCTGCGCCTGCGTCCAGACCTCGTACGATGTCCAGTACCGAGTCGCGGGCGGTCAGCATCAGAATTGGCACTCGAATCCCGATGGCACGGAGGCGCCGAGCGACATAGACCCCATCCAAACCGGGCAGCATTATATCCAGTAGCACCGCATCGAAGGGCAGGTTCGTCGCCTTTTCGAACCCCTTAACTCCGTCCATCGCGACCTCAACCGCGTGGCCCAGACCCACCAGTCCACGTTCGAGCAGTTCGGCCATCTTGGCATCGTCCTCAACAACTAAAATCCGCATGTCACGAGTTCCTTTTCAGATTGGCACAACAACATTAAGATCGTGTTAGCTCGAATTAGGATCGCATTAACCGGCATCTCAATCGCGCTGCTTAGGTTACTCAGCTAAACCAAATATTGGTAGTGCACAATGAGACTGCCGTGAAGCTGCGAAACGCAATCGGGACATTTCTGCTACTTACAGCCACCTCTAGGGGGCGCGGTGAGACTGTCAACTTTGACAAAGCAACTGTGGGCGCCGTGCCCGAGGGTTGGATAATCGCCATGACCCACGCTGGCGGCGCCCCGAAATGGGAAGTGCTCAAAGACGGTTCCGCTCCCAGCCAACCGAATCTTTTTGCGCAAGTTTCGACGGATCGTACCGCAGGACGCTTTCCGCTGGCAATTTGGGATCGCACCAGTCTCAAAGACGGCAAGCTCTCGGTCAAGTTCAAAGCGATATCGGGCCGAGTAGATCAGGGCGCCGGCCTCGTCTGGCGTTATCTGGACGCCAACAACTACTACATCGTACGCGCCAATGCCCTCGAAGATAATCTCGTGCTCTACAAGGTTAAGAACGGCGAGCGCGTTTCCCTTGCGCCAAAAGGAGCGGTGTCGAACGCCTACGGCGTGAAACATCGAGTTCCCAAGCAAACCTGGTGTACCCTGGCCGTCGACTTTCGCGGCAACCTATTCAGCGTGAGCCTGGACAACCAGAAGCTGTTTGAGGTGGAGGATTCGGCCTTCACTGGCTCCGGTAAGACCGGGCTCTGGACCAAGTCGGACAGCGTCATCTATTTCGACGATTTTCAGGTTGTGGGGCCGTCAGGAAAATAAAAAGTGATCCCGAGAAAGCACTGGCCTAAAGACCTGGCTCTCTGGAAACACTTCGCGCTATTTCTTTTCTTCGCGAGCATCGTCCCGGCTCTGGCAGATGGACAGGATAGGGATCAACGCATTGCAAATTTAGAACGGCAGCTTGCCGACGCTAAGGGCAGTGTCGCGGTCCTTCAGAAGACGATTGAATCACTTTCTAAAGAGGTGCAGGCATTGCGGAAGCCTGACTCCAAGTCAATTGAAGCGATGGCCGCCGCGTCCCCAGCAGCTGAGCAGCCATCGCAAGAGGGCGGGAAAGAGAATGACTCAGCCAGAGACTTCGCTGAGCGGATCATCGGCCCCGAAATCGGCGCCAACGAGCGCGACAACATGCTGGAAGCAAAGCCGGAGATCTTCGTCCAGACACGATATTCAGTCGCTCCGTTGGAAGGCTCCGGTACGGCATTCGATCCCAACCTTCGCCTCAGCCGAATAGAAACTCGTTGGGCAGGAAAGATCAATGACCGGCTTGGGGCCGGCTTTGAGATCCAGTTTCAGGAATCCGTGGAAGGCAGCCCGGAAAAACTGGTGAACGACGCTTTTCTGGAATACTATCTGACCGACCATGCGACTGTTCGGGCGGGACAATTTATTAAGCCGTTTGGATTCACTGTCCAGCAATCCAGCTGGCTCCGCGAGTCCCCTGAACGGCCGATATTCTCGGGCTACTTCTTTCCTGGCGAACGCGACCGCGGGGTCATGTTGTTCGGCGATCTCGGCTTTCTTCCCGCCGCCGGCTTTAAGAATCTTCAATATTTCGTAGGGGCGTTCAACGGCAATCGTTTTTTCAACGATAACAATCGCCAGGTAAATTACATGGCGCGGGTTCGCAAGATTTTCAACAAAGATAAGTTCGCTGTGGGAGCGTCGGTACAGCTCGGCAAACAACTCCTGCCTCCCGGAATTTCGGGCAATGACAACGAACGCCTCGTCGGACTCGATTTCCAATTCACCAGCGGTCGTTTCGGTGTACGCGGCGAAGCCGTGGCCGGAAACAGGCCTTCCACACTCGCCACCATTGACCCGGAGTTCTTTCCTGCTTTCCGGCCGGGCGCGCACTCCTCGGCCGGAGAACTGCTCGCGAACTATCGTGTGGCGGGCGGTCACAACCTTTATGCGCGCTATAACCAGTTCAACGGTGACCCAGCGACGGGCCTAAATATACGGGCGTTCAATTTCGGCTATTTCCTCCCGATTGGCGAGCGTTCCCGGCTAAGCTTCGATTACCAATTCAAGAACCATCCCTCTATCGAGGACGATGCAGTGAACGGCAGGTTCCAAATCACCTGGGGGATTTTCTTGAAATGAGAAAAACAGCGAGGTAATAGTGTCCTTCAAGAAAAGTGTGACCGTAACTGGAATCGTAGTCGTCGTCCTTATTGTCTTAGCGGGCGGTGCTCTTTATAAATACATCGTTTCAGGGGGATTGATAGCCCGTCAAAAGCCGCCGGCTGTCGAAACTACCGTTACGCGATGGATGTTGGAGGTGAGCGTTCCTGAGTCAGCCAAAGCACAAAAGAACCCCCTCCGGACCAATGCCGGCGGCGAGGACGTATCTGCAGGGCGGGAAATATATAAGCAGAAATGCGACGCCTGTCATAACTACGACGGAAGCGGAAAGACTGAAGCGGGCGGTGGGCTGTATCCTCCTCCGCTGGATCTTCGCGGTCCTGAGGTCAAGAACGCTACGGATGGAGAATTGTTCTATTTTATCCGAAACGGTATACGGAACACTGCTATGCCTGGCTGGCAGATGCCCGATCAGGATATTTGGCGGCTCGTCGTTTTCATTCGGAATCTACCCAAGGTCGCCACACTGTCCGCGATAGCCTCAGCTCCCGTATCCGCTTCGTATGTTGGCTCGGCCGCCTGCAGATCATGCCACAGCAGTATCTACGAGCGCTGGAGGACGACGCGGATGGCGAACGTGGTTCGCGATCCGCGAGAACATCCCGATGCCATCATCCCCGACTTCTCAAAACCCGATCCGCTTCTCACATTTTCAAAGGACGATATTGCCTTTGTATACGGGAGCAAATGGAAGCAGCGGTACTTCAAGAAGTTCGGAGACGACTATTTTCCTTTGCCCGCCCAATGGGACGTTACCCACAAAATCTGGCGCGCCTACAATGTTAAGCCCGGGACAGACTGGTGGACTCCGTATTATCCCGAAGACAACATGCATCGCCCCACCGGGCCAACGTGCGATGGTTGCCACTCGGTCAATTACGATATAACCACCAAGAAGGTAACCGAGTGGAATGTCGGCTGCGAAAAATGTCATGGCCCTGGCAGCGACCACGTAAAGAAGCCAACGCCAGCGAATATAGTGAACCCGTCTCGCCTCAACTACGTGGACGCGACCGACACGTGCATCCAGTGCCATTCGCAGGGACGGCCTATGATTGCTCCCAGCGCCGGAAAAGCCTATGATTGGCCGGTCGGCTTCCATATGGGCAGGCACCTCGACGATTTCTGGAAGCTGGAAGACCACAAACTCGGCGAGACAACCTTTACGCACTTCGCCGACGGGACGGCCCACAAGAATCGCATGCAAGGCAACGACTTCGTTACCAGCCTCATGTACACACATGGCGTCGCTTGCTTCACGTGCCATGACGCACATGGTACGGACAACGATGCACTCTTGTGGAAGCCGGCTAATGTTCTTTGCCTCGACTGTCACGGTCCGAGTTCCCCGAACGGGCCTCACGCACCCACAATCGAGGCGCACACGCATCACAAAGCGGGTAGCCAAGGCAACGAGTGCATCGCTTGCCACATGCCGAAAATCCAACAGACCATCGCCGACGTTAACGTGCGAAGCCACACGTTTCACTTCGTTAGTCCCGCAACGACTGACGCTCTCAAGATCCCGAACGCCTGCAATGTCTGCCATTCCGACAAATCCACGGCATGGGCCACTGATGCGCTGAGAACTTGGGCGGACCGGTCTCCTTGGCGCGTAGCCGAATGAGTAGACCTGGTGCGAGGGGGAACCTTGCTGGCATTGGTGGAGGGGCTCACTGGCAGCGTGGCGGCCCGAATCGACAATGGCCTGCTTTAGGTGAGCTGGACTGTGAGCAGTTCACACTCGGCCGAATTCCGGGCTTCGCTGACAGAAGCTCGGGATCTTTATTAGCATGGATGGCTGCGGCCCCCCAACCGGGCGCGTTCGTTTGGTGGCAACGTCACGCGCGAAGAGTTAGAAAGCGCAACGCATGAGCTGGATGAGCGTACTTACCGTCAGGAGTTTCAGGCCAGCTTCGAAAATGTCGCGGCGGGCCTGGTGTACTACGCCTTCGACCACACCAAGAATCTAGAACCTCTACGCTACAACCCTCAGCTGCCACTATTCTGGTCATTGGATTTCAATGTCAATCCCATGTGCTCAGTCATCGGGCAGCGCGATAGGGACCGTGTGTACATATTAGATGAACTCGCACTGCCGGATTCCAAGACCTGGCATACTTGCGAGGCATTCTTAGAACGCATTGGTAGCTGGGGCCGGCTGTCACCACACACGACCAGTATCGATGTTTATGGCGATGCGACCGGCGGAGGGCGACATTCTTCAGCGTCGTTTACGGACTGGCAGATGGTGCGGGACTTCTTCAAGCGATACCCCTACCAAGTTCGTCACCGCGTCCCTTCGTCGAATCCGCTGGTGAAGGATCGAACCAACTGTGTGAATGCGATGCTCTGCAATCAGGCCGGAGAACGCCGGCTGCGAATTGATCCGCGCTGTAAGCAGCTGATCCTGGATTTTGACCGCGTGCATTGGAAGGTCGACCTCAACGGTAATACCCTGGCTGAAATTGACGGCTCTGATCCCATGCGTACCCACGTAAGTGATGCCCTCGGGTACATGATCGCCCAGGAATTCGGGATGCGTGGCAAGGCCGGTGAAATGCGATACTCGCCTCGGTAACCTGTCCGTCAGAGATCTTCCCAACCTAGCCTGGATCACTTCCCGTCATGCAGGCCCTGGTTGGGAAGATCGTTATTTCACAGCGTCAACGACATGGATAACTTTGCAAGTTCACGCAAGCTCCGGCCCGAAATGAGAAGGCCGGAGAGGAATACAGTCTGAAATCGAAA
>Ga0073928_10004193_pt1 | contig 21700 bp, 18 predicted proteins | sample PaiPotPPA55metaG_FD_76969 | JGI IMG/M metagenome (GOLD analysis project Ga0073928, IMG submission 76969) | Iron sulfur acid spring bacterial and archeal communities from Banff, Canada, to study Microbial Dark Matter (Phase II) - Paint Pots PPA... ...
CGATGCAGCGCCGCCGCCCATTGGATGTAGAGCGCGGCATAGTCTTCCGGCGGGGTGTAGTGACCGTCGGGCTCCTCCCCCATCTCGACGTACGAAATCGGGTAGCCGCGTTTTTCGATGTAGGCGATTTCCGCCACGGAATCTTCCGGCGTGGCGTAAAGCATGGCGATGGGAATCATCGCTGGAAGGCCGCGCGTGTAGCCGCCGGTGAAGAAGAGGTCGAAGCCCACCTGGTCGCCCGCGTGCTCGTTCAAATCGGCAGCCTCATGCCACACGTCGACGGACGAGCAATACGTCTGGGTCTGACCCTGATCGGGCGTATGGCGAACCAGGTCGTGGAATTTCCCGTCGGGCGTGGTCGTGCCGATGAAAAGCTCGCGGATCGCGTAGCCGACGCAATTCCGCCGATCGCTTGAGCCGTGCGTGTCGCAGGTATTCGACGATTGCGTCATCAGGATGCGAAGGAACTGCACTGTCGTAGGCGCGGATGCGAGCTGAATCGTGGGCGAACCGCCGGAGCCTGCGGTGATTTCGCCGCCGGGAAACGTCTGCCAGATTCCGAGCGTTGGCCTGTGAATGGGATCTTCGCCCGTCCAATACTGGACCAAGTAATGCTTGGCGTACGGTTCGGCCCAGGCGATTCGAATCGAGTCAATCGGCCGTGGCGCGGCGAGATCAATCATGATCCATTGCGGATGTAGCGAATCGTCTTCGCCCGTGAACGCCTGGGTCAAATACGGATTGCTCTTCCAATAGGAGTCCATGTCGCCGTCGGTGAGACGCGAATAGCCGTTGAAATCGGTGCCATTGTCGTGAGTGACCCCGCGATGCGGCAACGAATATCCGTACGAGTGGCGAATCGGATCGCCCCAGGTTCGTGCTGCCGGTGAAATACCCTTTGCCCGCGGGATCGCTCCAAGTGCCGCTGGGATTCCAGTGCCAAGCCTCCATCATCAGCTCTGTGTTCTGCCGATATGTCACAGGCTGCCAGCCCGCGGACAAAACCTGCTTCACCGTGGAGTCGACGTAGAGCTTGTCCGCGGCGCCATACGGCAAACGGTCGATGGCCGCGCCGAGCGCGCGCGTGGGCACAATCATGTTTGTCACGTGATCGGGCGTCGCATCCACGCGAATGGTTTGCGCGCTGAGTGTCTGGCCTAACGCAAACAACAGCCATAGCGCGAGTGCGGCGTGAACTACCTTCACTGCTGCTTTCTTGATTCGGCGTGGCAACAAAGAGTGAGCTATGGGAAGCAGCAAGTAGCCTCCGTCATGGACTTCAGCGCGCGCGACCGGTGCCGCCACCAATCTTGTCGAGCGTTTCCTGCGCCCGCGACTTGTAGGGACTATTCACGCTCACCGCTTCGGTGAGCACCACGCGCGCTTCGGGCGTGCGCTGCATCTTCGCCAGCGTAAACCCCAGGCGGTAGAGATTGCGGCCATAGTAGTAATTGTTCGATTTGAGCAAGGACTTCGCTTGTTTGAACGCATCGACGGCCGCCGGGTTGCAGCTGCCACTGATCGTCGGTCACGTTGTCGGGCTTCTTGGCGTCCTTCAAGACGTCCAGCGCCTTTTGCGCATCGGCGGCCGCTTTGTCGAGCTGCTGGCCGTTGTCACTCCAATAGTCCGCCAGCAGAATGAGCATCGAGACGTCGTTCGGATCGGCGGTGAGCGCGTTCTGAGCGCTTTCGAGCATTTTCGGGATGTTCTGCGCCTGCTGATAGGCGATGGCGGTCTGGTCGCGCGCCGCCGCCGTATAAGGCGAATCGGGGAACGCCGCCACGTAGCGCTGGAAAAGGGCGGCACGCGCCGCATTGTCTTGGGTTTTGTACGCCGATTGGATCATGGAATACTCCGCGTAGTTAATGTCGTCCTGCGCGTTTTTTACGGCGTTGTTTTTGGTCTCGGCCCACTGCTCTGCCGGCGTTCCTTCCGGCGCCGGTTTTGCCTTGTAGGCGGCTATGATCGCAGATGCCTTTTCGCCCGCAACGAACAGCCGCTGTGTGTCACCCGCTTCCGCCGCGGCGCGCGCCATACTGGTAGCCGCCACTAAATTATCGGGATCCAGTGCGAGGACTTTGTCACCGTACTCGAGGGTCTTCGCATAATTCTTCTGGGCGAGATAGGTTTGGACGTAAAGCTGATCGCCGAGCAGCTCGAAATCGCCTTTGCCGTAGTCCGCCATGAATTTATCGATCAGCGCAATTTTTTCGGGCCCGTCCGGCGCGGCATAGATGGGGACGAGCGCCTTGTCTTCGTCCGTTCCGGCCGCGACGGCAACCGTCTTTCCGATCTGCGCCGCGGCCGCGCTTGCGACGATCAGCCACACTGCTGCAAGAATCGAAATTCGCTTCATAGGAACCTCCCCGGAATTCAATTAATTCAAGACCCACGAGAGGACTCACCGGGCGCATCTTAGTCGAACGCATGCGCACGCGACAATACTTTCCTCACCCGCGCCCCGTTGCCTTCATGCCGGTCATTGACGATTCCTGGGTTTCGGTGGAGCATCTGAAGCATCAGTAGCTGGCGCGGCAATTCAAAGCGGAGAGGTGAGGTATGCTGGCGGCACAAACCTGGGACAAGCTCGACAGCGAAAAACTCAGCGAAGTGATTTCGCGCAACATGGTCAGCGGAGAAGACGGGACTCTGGCGCGCGTTTTGATTGCGCGGGGAGGGATCGTTTCCCGGCATTCGCATCGCAGCGAGCAATACACGATGATCCTTTCCGGCGCGCTGAAATTTATTTTCGACGACGGCGAACTCGTGGTGCGGCCAGGCCAGGTGCTGGTGATACCCGCGCACGTGCCGCACGCGGCCGAAGCGCTGGAAGACACGGTAGACATCGATTTTTTCGCGCCGCGCCGCGAAGACTGGATTTCGAAGACCGATGATTACTTGCGGCGCGGAACTCGGACCTAAACAGTGACAGGTTGAGGTGATGGACGAAGCCCGGTGTTGAAGAGAGTTCGAGGAGTCAATCGGCCCTCCGGGACTGGCATTCGATTTGTCCATGTGCCCGGTACTTCGCTGCGCTCGTTTATACGTCAGGGTTTGAATCATCAAACCCTGAAACCCGCCGGGCTAAGTACAATTGCCGCTCCGCAGTTTTGAGCGGAAGGCGCGGGCAAAGGCTCCGGGGACTTGAAAGGGTCGAAGCTCTCGGAGCTAATGGCAGCATGGTGCAAGGAGAAGCGAACGTAAAGGAGTCGAATTATGGATCTGGGACTCAAGGGACGCGTGGCGATCGTCGCGGCCGCCAGCAAAGGACTTGGACGCGCCGTGGCGGATGAGCTCGCCAGGGAAGGATGCGAAGTGGCCATTTGCGCGCGCACAGCCGGCGAAGTCGAGCGGGCCGCGCAAGAAATTGGGAAAGCTTCCGGCCGCAGCATTTTCTGGCGCGCGATGGACGTCACGAAAGAGGATGCCGTGCGCGGATTCGTGGCTGACGTGGAAAAGAGGTGCGGGCGCGTGGACATCTGCGTCACAAATGCCGGCGGCCCTCCCGCCAAGAAATTTCTCGACATCACGCTGGAAGAATGGCGAGCCGCCGTGGACCTCACCCTGATGAGCGCGGTCTATTTCGCGCGCGAAGTGCTGCCGCGCATGCAGAAGAATAAGTGGGGACGTCTGCTGACGATCACGTCCGTTTCCGTAAAGCAACCGATCGACGGCTTGCTCCTCTCGAATTCCCTGCGCGCCGCTGTCACGGGCATGGCCAAGACTCTCGCGAACGAATTCGGCTCGAGCGGAATCACTGTGAACAATGTGTGCCCCGGCTACACCGGCACCGACCGGCTCAACGAGCTGGCCACCCGCCAGGCTCAGATGACCGGCAAGCGGCCGGAAGAAATCTTTGGGGCGTGGAGCTCGCAAATTCCGATTGGGCGCATCGCGCGACCAGATGAATTCGCGGCGATGGTGGCTTTCCTCGCTTCCGAGCGAGCCAGCGCCATCAACGGCGCCACGATCCCCATCGACGGCGGCTGGATCAAAGGCCTGTTGTAAATCACTCCGCGAGCAGGATCCTCAAATCCCGAAGATTATTGCCCGTGGGCCCCGTCACTATGGCATCGCCCAACTGCGCGAAGAAATTGTAGGCGTCGCTGCGACGCAGAAAATCCGCTGGATCGAGACCGGCTGCGCCGGCAAGCGCCATCGATTCGCCGTCGGCGACGGCGCCTGCGGCAGGACTATTGCCGTCGATTCCATCCGTTCCCGCGCTCAAGACTGTAATTCCCCTCCCCGCAATTTTGGGAACGCATGCCAGCACAAACGCCGAATTTCGTCCGCCGACGCCAGTTCCCTGCACCGGGCTGAGCACTTCCCCGTCTGCCAGGATGGCGACCGCTCTTCCGGGGTTCGCTTTCTTTTGCGATTGCACCAGCGCGAGAAAATGGTCGGCGGCCTTCTCGAGCGGCCAATTGTCGGCCGAAGTGTCGCACACGCAGGCAAAACCTTCGGCTTCGCAAGCATGATGCGCAGCATGCAGCAGTTCGTGCTCGCCCAGTAGCATGTCGAACCGCGCGCGCGCAAACGCTGGACCGCCCTCCTTCGGAGTTTCGCGTAACCGATGTTCTTCGAACACCGCGCGAACGGATGCTGGAAACTTCTGGAGCAAGCCGTGGTTCTTCGCGATCCGTTCGCAATCGGCGACGGTGGTCGGATCAGGCAGCGTTGGTCCCGACGCGAGCGCCGACTCGTGGCCCTTTGGGACGTCGCTAACAGCGAACGTCAGCTTCATCGAGCGTGCGGCAACCGCAGCGAGACGCCCGCCCTTGGTGGCGGAGAGGTGCTTGCGCACGATGTTGATTTCTTCGATGGGCGCGCCGCAGGTTACCAGCGCCGCACTCAACTGCTGAAAATCCTGGAGTGTCACGCTTGGATCGAGCGGCTGCTCCACCAGCGATGAGCCTCCGCCGGAGATCAGGAAGAAAATCAGCGTTCGCTCGTCGCAACGCGAGAGTCGATCCAGGATCGTGAGGCCAGCGTCAAAACTCTGCGCGTTGGGAACGGGATGGCCGGCAACGAATGTGGTCCACCCAGGCAAATCACGAGGCGGTGAAGCGGGAACAACCAAAATCCCGTCGATGCGATATTCGGGCGCAAGAATCGCGCTCAGACCTTCGGCCATGGCAAACGACGCCTTGCCGAAAGCGATGGCGACTATTTCGCGATAGGGACGGAGATCGATGAATACTGCTGCAGAACCCTCGCCAGCGTGAATGCGAGAGCCGTCGCGAGCAAGCTTTCGGGCCAGAGCTGCGGGAACGTCGATGGCCGCAAGAGTGCGGCGGAAGATGCGTTGCGCGACTTGCTTCACACTTTTTCGAGCGCAGCCGCGCCCGCGCGGGCAACGTCAAGGTCCTGATCTTCGGTACCGGCACTGACGCCGATCGCGCCAACCACTTCTCCATCGACGACAAGCGGCACGCCGCCCCGAATGGGTGTCTGCTGCGAGGGATTCGCCGCCACGAGCCCCATCGCGAGCGGCAAGTTCACCTGGTCGCCAGCCATCGGCGGCCCAGTGGGTGCGCGGCGCATCGCGGCGGCCTGCGCCTTCACCATCGCAATCGCGATCGATGACGGCTTTGCGCCATCCATGCGTTCGAATACCACCAGATGCGCGCCATCATCGACGATCGCTATGTCCATCGGGCAATGAATCTCCGACGCGCGCCGCTGTGCCGCCAACAGCACGGCACGCGCGCCCTCCAGCGTTAGCTTCGGATGATTGCGTGTGACGAGTGCCATGGCCGCGACCGCCTCACTTCGTATTTTCTTGCTTCACACCTTCATATTCAAACCCAGCACGTCCGGGTTCAACGCGTTCGGCGGGCGTTTCCCTTGAAACAGGGCGACAACGTTGTTCGCCGCCATAACCGACATTTTCGTGCGCGTGTCCACGGAGGCGCTGGCGATGTGCGGAGTAAGAATCACATCCTTCCGCGCGACAAGCGCCGGATGAACCTTCGGCTCGTTCTCGTAGACGTCGAGCGCCGCGCCAGCTATTTTCTTGCCCTCGAGCGCTTCGGCGAGCGCCGCTTCGTCCACAACCGGGCCGCGCGCTGTATTGATGAGATACGCGGTCGGCTTCATCTTTTCGAGATTTTCTTTCGAGATCAGGTGACGCGTGTCGGGAAGCAGCGGCACGTGGAGGCTGATGAAGTCGGACTCGCGGAACAATTTGTCGCGGTCAACGTATTCGGCGCGAAGCTGCTCTTCCACATTTACGGGCGCGCGAACGGCGTCGCTGTAAAGCACGCGCATGTTGAATCCGTACGCGCGTCGCGCTAGGCCGCGTCCGATGCGGCCAAAGCCCAAAATGCCCAGCGTCTTGCCCCAGATGTCTCCGCCGACCAGTTGGTCGAGGTCCCAGCCGGGCCAAGTGCCCGAACGCATCCAGGCGTCACCCTCAAGCAAGCGCCGCGCGACCGCCATCAGCAGGGTCCACGCAAAGTCAGCGGTCGTATCATCCAGAACGCCCGGCGTGTGCGTCGCGACTACTTTGTGGCGAGTGCACGCGTCGACGTCAATGTGGTCGAAGCCAACGGAAACGCTGGCCGCAATCCGCAGTTTCGGCGCGGCGCTGAGGAGTTCTTCATCCACTTTTTCCGTAAGCAGGCAGATCAGCGCCTCTTGGTCCGCCACCCGCTTCAGCAGTTCGGTGCGCGAAATGCTCTCGGGCTGCGTCCAGTATTCAACATCAAATTCATCGTCGAGCACTTTGCGCGCGGCAGGAAACAGCGGGCGCGTGGCAAGAACTTTCGGCTTCGGCAAATCCCACCCCGGGACTGCTCAAAATGTAGGCCTAGCCTGAGTAACACACAGCGCGCGAAGGTGTCAACGCGACCGAAGAACGACGGAATGCATCGGTCTCCGATGAAAGCAATAATCGAGCATTTCGGCTGTTTGTGGAGGTTGCGCCGTTGTTTGGCCTACGAACCGACGCGGACGTGGGACAGGAAACTGAGAAGCCCAAAAACGTTCAGAAGCCACAACACCACCGCGATAACGACGACGGCGTTCAAAATCGATTTGATTGTCCCCTGGATTGGTATGAGGTTGACCAGCCAAAGCAGTACACCCACAACGATCAGAACCACCACAATTTGTAGCAATGGCATCGTTTATGGACCTCCTTTCTCACGGAATCGTACGGAGGGACCCGGGCTCCACGCCATACATTGAAGGGAGTAGGCTTCCCAAGAAAGTTACGTTATGCCTGGTGGCGCCAGACGGATTGCCTGCCGCCTGCTTTCGGCTGGAAAACACTGTTCGTTCTCCTGCAAGTTTTCTGGCCGGAATCGTTCAAACTGGGAGAGGCAAAACGCCATGAACAAGGCCCCAGCTCTTGCGATTGCGCTCCTAATCGCTGCTTTCCCGGCGGCCGCCCAGCAATGTCCCCGCGGCCCGATCGACATCCCATCGCTCACCGAGCAGATCTACGAGGCGAAGGACCCGAACGTGGTTTTCAGGGCGGCCGCGATCGGCGGGCAGGCGCTCATTCCGGCGCTGCGTCAGATTGCCAAGCCCGGAAAATCGGCAGAGACGGTGGCGGGCGCAGCGCAAGTGAGCCTGGCAAAGCTAGGCGACCCACACGCGATGGCCGAACTCGATGAAGACCTGCACGTAAACGGCAATGCTGATTATGCGAGGTATGTCCGCTTCGACGCGGCTATCGATAAGCTGCTCCTCGTCGGCAACGAATGGGCGATTTCGATCCTGATGGATTTCCTTGTCGCGAATCGCGACCGGCCATTGATGATTTACTCTGTGACGGATGCGCCGGAATACGATGAGCGCTACGAAATGATTAAGGCGCTCGGCGATATCGTTGTGAACGCTCCACTGAAAGGCAACGGCCAATACAAAGGCACGCTTGAGGACTGGGTCGATTGGTGGACGCGCGACAAAGCAAAGCCGATTACGCTGTCGGTCAGCAGCAATTTTCAGGATCCCTATATGCAGTGTCTCGGCCGAAAAGTGGAATGGGGGTTCTCGATGGCGATCCTCGACCTTGCCGGAACTGGTGATCCGGACGTAGGGCCGATCGTCAAGACGATCGCAGGCATGGGCTACCCCTACACCGGCTACGTCGGATCGAAGGCGCCGTACATCTGGCTACGGCATGACTACGTCGAATTGGCGCTGGCTGAATTGGGCGATGCGAAGCAGTTCGAATTCCTCGCGCGCCACGTGAGTCCGTACGCCTATGCGCCCGGAATGGTGCAGCTCCAGATCGTCGGCGGAAAAAAGGCGGTACAGGCGCTGATCGATTCGGCGAGTTCTATCAATCCCCCAGCATATGGTGCCTATACCGGGCCTCTTCTATCCACACTGGCGAAAATGGTGGAAAAGCCGCCGCTCCCAGCCGACGCAGCCCCGACCCCGGAAAACATTCAGAAGTGGAAGGATTGGTGGGCGCAGAACGAGGACACTGCCCGCTTCGTGAAAATGGCGCCCTTCGAATAGACTTCACCTCTGATAGTTTGCAATTCGCAAGGCCCGCGGGCTCGGGCGACATGAGGCCGGCGAAACCTGAGCTTGGCTTGCCGCTCTTGCCGCTCTTCTCACCGTGCCGGGAAGTTTGCGTCCGCTTCCACGTCGATTTCGATATCGACGTCGGGCGTCGTGAGCGTGCCGAGTTCTCCAAGGTTGTCGCGCGCCCCCATGCCGAAATCGGTGCGCTTCGCCGCCGCCGTTCCATGAAACGCCATTCGCGCGGGCTTGCCGGCCTTAATATCGGAAAATGCCCCGTTGAAGTTGAATGTCAGCGGCACCACCTTTGTCACGCCATGCATGGTCAGAGAACCGTCGATCGTCCAGGAGTTTTCAGACACGCGGCGAATGCCACGACCCTGATACGTCATCGTCGGGAATTTCTTCACATCGAAGTAGGCCTCGGTCAGGAGATCCTGGTCGCGCTCGGTGACCTGGGTGCTGATGCTGGAAACGTCGATCGTCACATCGACACTGCAAGCGGCCAAGTCCGGCGACACGGTGAAGGTTCCCGTCAGCTTATCGAACCTGCCCCTCACCAGCCCGACCACATGGTGACGCGCCCCGAAGTACGCGAAACTGTGGTCCGAGTCGATCTTGTACCTCCCTGCAGCGGGGAGCGCCTGGGTTACCGGCCTGTTCTGGGCGGGCTTAGCAAGATGACTAGCGGCGGTTGCGTTGGTGGAAGGCGTAGCGCAAATTGCAAAAAACAGCGCCCCAACCTCGAGAAGACTGAGCAGTTTCTTTAGGATCATATTTTCTCCATTCTTGGCACTCATCTCTTTGCCCTCTGGTTTATCCGCAATACGGAATGCGGATTCACGATATCGAGGTGAGACGCGAGAAATCCTGAAATCGGGCCTGAAACACTCTGAATACTTCTGAAACCGCGCTGCATTGGCAATAGATGAATCATAGACGGCCAGGCGGGCCCGCTGAACGCAAGACAGGCCGGAAGGCCCGAACGCGGTGGGCGTTTCTCCACGGTGCGGTATACTCGGCAAACGAAGCTTTTCTTTTGCGAACCGGGTGCTGGCCGAATCCATGGAACGTCCAACCACGACAACGCTCCGCATCGGCGATTGGTGCGTCAAGCCGGTATCCGGCCACATTTCACGAGATGGGGAAACGTCTCGGCTAGAGGTGAGGACCATGCGACTTCTGCTGTGCCTCGCCGAGCGCGCCGGCGAGGTGGTCAGCATCGATGAGTTGCTAAACCAGGTTTGGTCCGGAGTTAACGTGAGTCAAGCCTCCGTGTACCAGGCGGTGACGTCGCTGCGCCGCCTGCTGGGCGACGACCCCAAGCAGCCTACTTACATCGAGACGGTGCCGCGACTCGGCTATCGGATGGTAGCGACGGTCAGTGTCTGGCCAGATCATAGTTCAAGTCAGGGGCCGGATCAGTCCGTCGCGACGCTCGCACGGGCGAACACACGGAAGTCCGGCCCGCGCCTCAAAGCCGGCCTCATGTGGGCCGCCAGCGCAGTGCTCTGCCTCACCCTCGTCATTGTTTTCGCGTTCCGCAGCAAAGTCGTGAACACGAATCAATCAACCTCACCCGCCGTCGCTCTGCAGCCGGAAAATTCCATCGCCGTGCTCCCGTTTCTCGACCTAACCGATGAGATGAACCAAGAGCCTTTCGCCGACGGCATGACCGAGGAACTGATCGACAAACTCAGCAAGATCCCGGGCCTTCGCGTACCGCCTCCCACATCTTCGTTTTATTTCAAGGGCAAACTCTGGCCGCGTTCGCATGGGACTTCGCAAGTGACCATCGCCGATATCGCCAAGGCGCTGGGCGTCGCTTATGTGCTCGATGGGAGTGTGCGGAAGTCAGGCGCCAGGGTGCGGGTGGACGCAAGGTTGATTCGTGCGGATAACGGCTACGTTGTCTGGTCAGAAACCTACGACCGCCCCTTCGACGACCTCTTGATGGTTCAAGACGACATCGCAGGCGAAGTGACTAAAGCACTGAGGGCATCCATCGAGGCCCCACCGGTCCACTAGTACGAACTCTCGCAGCACCGACCACGACGCATTTCCAGCTGGTGCTACGTAGGTTCATCCTCGTTCGCGTGCTTCTGGCGATCAGTCCGATTGTCTTCGGCTGGCCGGCGGGACAATTCCGTTCATCCGCAAATACTCCACCATCTGTCCGTAATGGTCGAAGGCGTGCGCAACGCCGAATGTGGCCAAGTGCAGGCGGAGCGATTTGCTGTGCTCCGCGGGCAGCAACATGTTCGCAGTCGTCAACGTGGCCGCGGCCTTGTGGCCCAGGGCAAAGGAATCCTTCAGGAACTTGATGATGTCCACTTTCGTCTTCAAATCCTCAGGGCCGTTCCCGCCCATGAAATTCTCCGGGAACTTATCGCCAGTCAGCGGAGACCAAATGGCATAGTTGGAAGCGGCGACGTGCTTAACCTGTAAAGCAAACGTGCGCACGCCCTTGTACTCGCTCCCCGGAATGTTCAAGCCCTCAGGAGAGAAGTTGAACTTATCTTCCGGCATGGCCTCTGCAGCTTCCACAACTTCCTTTTCGATGCCGCTGATTTCGCGGTCCACAGTTGAAGCTATGGTTGGCGGAGGCTGCGATTGCTGCGCCTGAGGCTGGCTCGCGGCTGCGACGCTATGTGGGCCCTGTCTCAGCGCAGCCACAGTAAAGATGAGTACTGCCAACAGCAAAAACATTCGCACTTGTTTCATTTGAGCGACTCTCCTCCCGACCTGTTCGAACTCAAGACAACCGTCCGAGGCCTGACCGAAATCACGCCCTCGTCAACGGGGCGTAAACGCTCGAGATCTCGCATCGAAAAGGGTTACGTCACTCGGGACCGACGCCTTCGGCGATGAATATGCGGGCCTTCGCGGCGTCTTGCCTGATCGGCTTGATCGCCTGATAGGCTGGCGAGTCGTACCACTCGCGCGCTTTCGCCACGCTGTCGAAAGCGATGATTACGATGTGCCCGTTTGGCGGTTCACCCTCGAGAGACTCAGCCTTCCCGCCGCGAACAACATAGTGGTGATTGAAAGGCGCCAACGTGTCCGGCACCTTCTCCCCATATTTCTGCATGGTGGCGGGGTCCGTTACCTCCACTTCCGCAATAAAGTAGCCAGGCGCCCCTTTCGCTTGCCGTGCGTAAATCGCCGTGGCACCGGCAATGCCGATCGAGAGGCCAACCAGAGCTGACAGCACCAATTTGTGGTTCGTCTTCACGGCTTATTCTCCTCTGTGTTCTTGCGAACAAAATCATCAGCGGCATCATCCCTCTGTGGTCATTCATAGCGCAGCGCCACCAGCGGATCGACGCGTATTGCGCGTCGCGCCGGAACATAGCAAGCAACAAGAGCGACACCGATGAGAAGAAGGGCGACACCAGCGAACGTCAGAGGGTCTGTCGGCCTCACGCCGTAAAGCAGTCCTGCCATTAGGTGCGACACGATCAGCGCACAAGCAAGCCCGACCGCCGCGCCCGCAATGGCAAGCCCCAATCCTTGACGCAGCACCATGCGCAGGATGTTCCCTCTTTGCGCCCCAAGGGCGAGGCGAATCCCGATCTCGTGTGTGCGCTCGTTGACGATGTACGAAATTACTCCGTAAATGCCAAGCCCCGCAAGAAGCAACGCCGTCAGAGCGAACAGGCCAATCATTTTCATCGAAAATCGCCTCACAGACAGAGACGCGGACAGCGCGTCATCGAGTGTTTGCGCCCCGAAGACGGGGAGTTCCGGATTGACGGACTGCACCTTCTCGCGCAGGTCGACTGGAATCGCAGCCGTGTCCAGCCGCCCACGCACAAATATCGCCAGATCTTTAGCCCCCCTCTGATACAAGCTCAGATACATTTGTGGGGCGCTCGAGTCCTCCAGCGATTCTGTTCGAGCGTCCGCTACCACGCCGATGACAGTGTTCCAGAAAAAAGAAGAACGGTCCCCCGGGATTCGCAGTTTGAGGCGTTTGCCAACCGGATTTTCATCCGGCCAGTACGTCCGCGCGAACGTCTCGTTGATCACCACCACGGGAGGCGCCTTTTCGTCGTCCAATTCCCCGAAGAAGCGGCCGCGCAGCAGCGTCGCACCCAACAAGTGAAAATACTCAGGCGAAACGATGGAAGCGTCAGCCAAAGGAGCCTGGTTACTTGGAGTCTCACGACCTTCGAAGATCAGCGGGAACGGATTTAGATCGCCTCGACCATGAGCCAACGGAACAGCCGCTAGATCACCCACGGCTACTTCTTCCACGCCAGGCAGCGTCTTGCTACGACGAAGCACTTCGCGAATGAATGGCGCTTCCTGAGCGGGGGTTCTGTAGATGTCGGTCGCAGGATCATTTGGTATGGGCAGCCACGTGCGAACCGCCATTACTCTCTGCGGGTTGAATCCCAGCCGTACATTCAGCAAATCCCAGAAACTGCGCAGCAGAAGGCCCGCTGCAATCATCAGCACCAAAGACAGCGCAAATTCGGTTACCACCAGCACGCCGCGCGTGTGCGTCTGTTCCTGGGAACCTATCGAGCCGCGCCCTTCCTGCTTGAGAGCGTGCGTCAAGTCCCCGCGCCCGGCATGCATGGCCGGCGCCAAGCCAAAAATCGCGCCGGCGGCGACAGAAGCGACGAGGGCGAAAAGCAAAACGGGCCAAGTAATCGATATGCTATGGAGCCGCGGCAGACTTTCAGGCACGATTTGCAACAGAGAAGCCTTCGTGCAGAAGAGAATCGCTAAACCCACTATTCCCCCGACCAGCGCAAGGAGCAAACCTTCGGTGAGCAACTGGGACATCAGGCGCGTCCGCGCGGCTCCGAGCGCCTGGCGAACGGCCATCTCGCGGCCTCTCGCGCTGGCGCGAGCGAGCAGGAGATTAGCAACGTTTACGCAGCCGATCAGCAGAACCAATCCGACTGCTCCAAGCAGCAGAATCAACGACTGGCGAACATTGCCGACCACGGTCTGCGTGAGCGGCACCAAGCGCACCCTCCAAGCGCTCTGCAGCGGATAATCTTCAGGGAATTGCTTCTGCAAAGACGCGACCAACGCGTCTACGCGGCTTTGTGCCTGCGCAATCGTGAGTCCAGGCGCGATTCGCGCGACTGCTGGCGAAAGAAAGTGCGACTTGCGCAGAGGGGGAGGGGCAGGTGGGCCGGCAAAGCCCGTGGCCGCCCACAGCTCGGCGTTCCTTTCTTCCATTGTTCGGCCCGGATCGTGATAGGCGGCCGGCATCACGCCTACGATCCGATACAAGTCGTTGTCGAGCCGTGCGCTTCTACCCAAAATGTGTGGGTCGCCTCCGAAGGTCCCCTTCCATAACCCGTCGCTGATGACAACTTCCAGATTAAATCCGGGCGTATGATCCTGGGGATCGAACGTGCGGCCCAACTCCGGCTTCACCCCCAACAACGCAAAATAATTCGGCGGGACCGCGAGGAAGAATATCCGCGCAGGCTGGGATGAGCCGGTGAGGTTCACGGATCCTCCCCCGACCGGCGAGACATACTGGAAAATGCCGGAACGCGCAAGATCCTGCCACTCCGGCACCGACATTCCTACGTCCTGCGCGCCCACCCCGGGAAGATCATCCTCGACCCGCACGAGCTGCTCCGGCTGTGGGTACGGCAGGGGGTGCAAAAGCGTGGCATCGACCACACTAAAAATGGCTGTCGTGGCTCCGATGCCCAGGGCAATCGTCAAGACAGCTATGGCGGTGAAGCCCGGAGACTTGCGCAGCATGCGTAGAGCGTAGCGGATGTCTTGCCAGAAGTGATCCCACCGGAGCCAGCGGCCGGATTCGTAAAAACGTTCGCGGGCTAGCGTCACGTTGCCGAAGCCGCGGCGCGCCGTGACTCGCGCCTTCTCCTCACTCAGACCCTGTTCCTGCAGACGTTCGATCTCAAGCTGCAAGTGGGCCTCGATTTCGGAGGTGAAGTCGTCCAGTTTGCGTTTGCGTCCGAACATGGCCTTAGCTTTCCGCCGCCTCAGGTCCTAAAATTCGCGCGATCGCCCTCTCCAGCCGTTTCCACTTGGTGGTTTCTCTCACCAGTTGTTTGCGGCCGGTAGCGGTCAGCGAATAGAACCGGGCCTTGCGGTTGTTGGAGGAGATTCCCCACTTTGCGCAGATCCAGCCGCGTTCTTCCAGCCGCTGGAGCGCAGGATAAAGCGCGCCATGCTCGACGAGCAGCTCTTCTTCCGACGTTTGCTGGATCGCGCGGGCGATGCCTTGCCCGTGCTGCGGTCCGAAGATCAGCGTACGGAGAATTAAGAGATCGAGTGTGCCCTGCAGCAATTCCAGGCGTTCCCTGGTTTCTTGGGTAGACATATCACCCGAGTATGAGCGCGCCCGGGTAAGATGTCAACCCAAAAGAGTGAGACATCCGCAAAGGATTTTCGGGCCAGCCGCCAGCCTGTAACCAACCCGGATCTTACGCTGCTGTCGCCAGCCAGGAATCTGCCGGCGAGCGAGTGATCTGCATCAGCAAACGCCGCTGGGGCGCAAAGCCGTGCCGCTTTCCTGCACGGGCGAAGCCTGTGGATTGGGGACCGGGTAGGGCTGGGTCCCAAGGAGATTGTCAGCGCACTCCTGAAGGATTTGGGGGATTGCCTGCAGTGTCGGGGGCAAAGCAGGAATCGACAGGTTGGGTGCGGCGAGATTGAGTGCGGTGGTCATGTCGCCAACCGTGGCACGGCGCCAGGCGCTAAGGTTCGGAACTTCGGCACCAAAGCGAGTTTCGAGGAAGCGAAGGACGGAGGTGTGGTCGAAGAGATCGGATGAGACGAAGCCGCCGCGGCTGAACGGAGAAACGATGAGCATGGGAACGCGAAAGCCGAGGCCTATGGGGCCAGAGATCGGCGGGTTGCCGATGACCGTCGGGTCGGGGACAGCCGGAGCCGTCACGAATTCGCCGGGAGTTCCGGGAGGCGCGGTGGTGGGCACGACGTGATCGAAGAAGCCGCCGTTTTCGTCGTAGGTGACGAAGAGAACTGTCTTCTCCCATATGACTGGATTGGCCATGAGCGCGGTAATGATGGCTGAGAGCACGTCCTCGCCGAAGAGAGCGGGAGCGGGTGGATGTTCGGAATCGACGATCGACGCGATAAGCCAGGAAACCTGCGGGAGGTTGTTCGTAACGATGTCCGCCAGGAAATCCACAGGAAATTGCGGCCCGAACGCCTGCTTATAGAGCGGAGACGAAGAGTCCTGGAAATTCTTGAAATACGAGAGCACGTTGTCCGAGAAGATGCCGTTAAAAAGATTCTGATCCGGTGAGGTGTAGACCTTCCAGGTAATGCCGCGGGCCTGGAGCTGCTCGGGCATGGTGGTGTAGGTGAGGCGGCCGAAAAACGATGAACGGTTGGCGACGAGTGTTTGCATCAGCGGGCCGCCATTTTTCCCGTCGGGATCGATCGAAGCGGCCATCGTGTAAAGCCGATTGGGGTCGGTGGGGCCCATGACCGAGCAGAAATAATTGTCGCACAAAGTGAATGCATCAGCCACGGCGTAAGAGAACGGAAGGTCGGCCCGGTTGTAATATCCCATCGCAAGAACGGCGTCATTGGAATTGATCGGCAGGCGCGAAGTGACGAAACCGTCCATCGCGGCGTTGTTCCAACTCTGGTGTTGCGGCACCCAATCGTGAGTAATGTCATGAGTGCAGGCGGCGTTCGTGGTCGCGATGTCAAGATGGAAGGGGAGGAGCGTGCCGATGGGCGTATTGGTCGTGTTCGCGGGATCGGGCTGCTGGAATGCCATGCTCTGGTCGGAAAATCCGCGGACGCCGCGATAGCTGCCGAAGTAATGATCGAAGGAACGGTTTTCCTGGATGAGGATTACGACGTGTTCGATGTCGCCAAGCTTCGCGCACGTGGGAGGAGGGCCGATGGTTCCGCCCTGCGAGCCAGCGCCGGTGCCGCAGCTTGCCAGGAGCGCCGTAGCGAGGCCCGATGCAGCCGTGGCGCCGGTTAGTTTCAGCAGTTCGCGCCGCGTGATAGGCCGAAAAGGCATAGATTGAACCTCAGTACAACTAAGATGAACCCAAGAGGGCAAGGGCTGCTTACCTTAACAGCCTAACGCGCTTGTGAGCATAGAGTAGAGACTGTAAAATCAGCGGTGGCATCCGCCAGCTGAACCGGTTAGCCACCACGACAAACCGTCAGTAATCGACGCCACTGTCGGCCAGATCTTGCAGGGGCCAGCCGACCGGTTCATTCTCCCTCCTCCTATCTGCCATCATTTCAGCGAGCCGCCTCGTCAATCCCGCGGCCACCGGCTTGCTCCTTACCCCAAATACGCGCTTTCGCTGGGGGAAACGAAATGACGAAATTCACGCCCGTAAGTCTCGTGTTCGCATCCATCGTGGCCGTCGCGCTCGCTTCCGCTCCCTGCCCGGCGCTCGCTGGGCATGGCGGACGAGGTCACGGTGGCTCCCACGGCGGTGGTTCTCATGGCGGTAGCCATTTCCATATCGGCGGCGGACACGGCGGTGGCCATACTTCCCACGGTGGCGGATTTCACGGCGGCGGCCATGGTTTCCTTGGCGGTGGTTCTCATGGCAGCCGTGGTTCTCATGGCGGTGGCGGCGGGCACTTCTTCGGCCAAAGTTCTCGAAGTCATGGTTCTCAAAGTCATAGTTCCTGGAGCCTTAGTTCTAGCAACAATAATTCTAGGAGCAAGCTGTTTTCTGGCGCTGCGCCGTTCGGCGGAGGCTCACATCAGAGATTCGGTGGCGTCGCTTCTCAACCGCTCGGCAATTCCGCTGGCGGCGGAGGCCGCAGTTTCCGCTCGAACACTTCCAGGAGCACTAATCAAACGTTCGGAAATAGTTTTGGCATTGCTCGGGGGGCCGGCTCGCGATTCGGCTCGGCTGGCTCAGGTCGCAGCTTTGGCAATACCGCCGGCGGGCAGTGGTCCTCGTTTGGAAATACGTTTGGAGATGGCTTCGGAAGTCGGTCTGGAAATAACGCGAGATCTACCTTCATGACCACGCGAGGGTCCTCGCCTGCCTCCGCCGGCGGCCAGTGGCGCTCGTTTGGAAGCTTCGGGAATCTTCCTGTCATGACGTCGCGTCGGTCGACCAGTCCATGGCAGGGCCACCAGGCGGGGGCGAATAATTCCGGATGGACCGCTTTCTCGCGCGGTGCCGCTCCTGCGGCAACTCGCGGCATGGCGTTTTCGGATCGAAGGTTCGCGGAATCTTCAAGAACGATGGAGTCAGCGATTTCTCCAGGGCGCGCGCTCTCGAATTTCGAAGCCTCTCGATTTGGAAGTTCCGCGTCGAGCCGATTCTCATTCTCGAATTCACGATTCGGGTCGCGCGGCTCGGAGTTCGAGGGTTCGGCATTCGGCCGTCGCGAACGGTTTCGTGATGGTGGCTATCAATTCCGCGACGGTGGAGCGGGCTTCGGGCGAGAGTCCTCGTTCGGCGGGGATGATTTTTCTTTCGTCCCCGACCTGCTTAGCCTTGCGCTGGGCTTCGGGAATCTTGCCTTACGCGGACCGGGCTTACTTGGGCCCGGTTTGCTTGGACCGGGCTTACTTGGCTTGGGCTTGAACTTACTCGACTCCGCTTTCGCCGATTTCGGAGGCTCCGGCGGTTCTGGTAGTTACGGCAGCTACCCCGCTTCCGGCGAGTATCGTGGTCCAGGCGGTTATGGAGCTATTGGAGGCTACGGGGCTACGGGCTCGGCCTCTCCTTATTGGGGTCCAGGCGTAATCTCGTGCCCGGTCGAAAACTTGACCTGCTTCCGGTAATCCAGGCCCTCCGGGTTCGGAGTGCGTCTTCGAGGAGTGCTAGTCCTTTAACTAACGAAGGTCTTGCACTGTGTCGCCAACGTGCTAACTTGAAATAGTAGCAACAGATGGCGGCCCGATGACACTCCGCGCTCGCATCGAATGGATTTTCCGCATGGCGTTGATGCTGTTTATTCTGGCATCGATCGCGTTTCTGAGCGCACTCACCGCGATGCGGTTCGCGATTCAAGGTCGCGAAGTGGCGATGCCGGACGTTATCGGCATGAAGGCGATCTCGGCCCAACAAATGTTACAGGGACGCGGCGTTGGGATGCGCGTCGAGGACCGCATCTACAGCTCGCTGCCTGTGGACTCAGTCGTCCGTCAGAGCCCGCCGCCGAACATGCAGGTGAAAATCGGCCAATTCGCACACGTGGTCCTGAGCCTGGGACCGCAACGCGCCACGATTCCGAAACTCGAAGAAGCCAGCCTGCGCTCGGCGCGCATCGCGCTATTACGGAGCGGTTTGCAGGTGGGTGAAATTTCGAGCGCCTATCTGCCGGGTTGGGGCACCGACCAGGTGATTCAGCAGGATCCCGCGCCCGGAGCGACTGACAGCGCAACGCCCCATGTCGACTTTCTCGTTTCGCTGGGCCAACGCCCTGCCGCGTACGTAATGCCCCAGCTTGTGGGCACGCAGCTCGGCGATGCCGAAGCAAAGCTCCATTCGGCGGGACTCCGAGTAACCAGATTCACGCTCTCACCAGTCGCAGGCGCGACACACGGCAACGTCCTGTCGCAAACCCCTCTCCGCGGCCAGCGCGTCGACACAAACTCCACAATCGAATTGCAGGTAGCCGAATGAGCAGGAACCAACGGCCAATCGCGGGTTTGGCCTCGCCCCAGGAATTTCTCAGCGCTCTCTGCGCCTGCCGCGCCGCTGGCTGGCATGCCTCCCCAGTAAATTCTTCAGGTTTTGGCTGGATCGCTGGATATCCGGTCTCGGCTAGACTAGAATTTCCCGGGTTTCAGGGTTTGCGCTTGCAAACCCTTCGTATAAATCAGTTTTGGGGCTTACCTTCATGACCTACGCCAGAATCGAAATCGCGCCCTCCATCCTGGCGTCGAATTTCGCCCGCCTTGCCGACGAGATCAAAAAGGTGGAAGAAGGCGGCGCGGACGTAATTCACGTCGACGTCATGGACGGCCACTTCGTACCCAACATCTCCCTCGGTATTCCCGTGGTTGCGTCTCTGCACAAAGCAACCCGCCTGCCCCTCGACGTGCATCTCATGATCGAACAGCCCGAAGAATACATCGAGGACTTCATCCGAGCCGGCGCCGACCGCGTCCTGGTCCACCAGGAGGCGACGGCCCACCTGGATCGCGCCTTGGAAATGATTCGCGAAAACGGAGCGCAAGCGGGTGCGGTAATCAATCCGGCCACGCCGGTGATCATGTTGTCCGACGTTCTCGACAAGCTCGATACGGTGCTCGTGATGTCTGTGAATCCCGGTTTCGGTGGGCAGAAGTTCATCCCGAATGCGTTCGAGAAAATTCGTCAGCTTAGCCAATGGCGCGCGCGATATAATGCGGCCTTCCGGATCGAGGTTGATGGGGGAGTGGATCTGGAGAATGCGGGCGAGCTGGCTCAGGCGGGCGCCAACACTTTCGTCGCGGGGACCTCGATATTCCACACACCCGATCCAACCGCGGCAACGCGGCAATTACGCAAGCTTGCAACCGAAGCCTTGAGTCAGCGAGTCTGAGGGTCTGAACACAACTATGACGACTATGGGACGTTTCGCACCCACTTGTTTTGCAACCAATCGAATCCTCTGCAATGCGCTTCTTTGCGCGTTCCTGGCCGGCCCGCTCTGCCTTACGGCAAAGGGGCAAGCGGTTCAATCCCAGTCCGGTTCGAGTGGCCAGGGCCAGCCCCCCCAGGCCCAGACGCCACCGACCCAGAACCCTCCGGCTCCAGCTCAACCGGCTGCTCAAGCGCCACCGCAAAAGAAAATCAAGGCCCACGTAATCAAGGCGGACGAAAAGAAAAAGCCGAACGCTCAGGACGTTACGCAGTCAGCCGAACCCGATAAGGTCCTCTACACGCGCGCGATGGCAGACATCAAACGCGGCCGTTTCACCGAGGGACGCCTCACTCTTCAGACGCTAATCAATACCTATCCCGACAGCGAGTATCTGGCCAAAGCCAAACTCGGTGTCGCAGACTCGTACTACAAGGAAGGCGGCACGTCGAACCTCACACAGGCCATCGACGAGTACAAGAATTTCATCATCTTCTTCCCGTTCCTCGACGAAGCCGCCTACGCGCAGATGCAGATCGGCATGGGCCATTACCACATGATGGAAAAATCCGACCGCGATACCACGCAGGCCATCGAAGCCGAGCAGGAATTTCAAACGTTCCTCTTGAAATACCCGCAGAGCCCGCTCGTTGCGAAGGCCGAGCAGTACTTGCGCGATTCGCAGGAAGTGCTCGCGGACGGCGAGTACCGGATTGCCCGCTTCTATTTCGTCAAACAGGATTATCCGGCGTCGGCCGCGCGCCTTTTTGAAATTACGGAACGCTATCCGCTCTACAGCCAAAGCGACGAAGCGCTATGGATGCTCGGCGATGTCTATACGCGCGCCAAGCAGGGCTCGCGCAACGAGGACGACAAGAACCATTGGGCTGACCTCGCCGCCAAGTGCTACGACCGCATCGTCCAGAATTACCCGCTTTCGCATCTCGCGTCACCCGCGAAGTCGCGCCTCAAGGCCATGGGCATGCCCGTTCCCGCGGCCGATCCCAATGCGCTCGCGCGGTTGCAACACGAACAGTTGTATCAAAAGCAGCACCATCAGATCGCAGCGGTGCGGCTGCCGCTCACGATGCTCAAATCAAGCCCGCCCGTGGAGATGGCCGCCCACTCCGGCCCGCCAAACTTGAATCCGCCGAACGACGCCGTCTCTGCTCGCGATGTCTTGAAACAGGGCGCCACTGGTCCTACTTTCGACGCCCAGATGAAACCTTCGGACGACCAGGCACCATCCAGCGATTCTGGCACGGTTGTGGAAGCTGCCCCAACGTCAAAGAGCGCCTACTCCGGTTCCGGGATTGGCGCAACGATCATCAGCACCGGAAACGAATCCAGCACACCGCCACCAGTTTCTCAAGCGCCACCAACCATGTCCGACCCAACCCCGGCTGCGAACGCCGCGCCGCCAACCAATCCGCCGGCTGCCGGCAGCGCGATTGACCCGGGAACTCCAGTCGCGGTTCAACCTGGAGCGGCAGCCGCCGACGCGACAACCGCAGTTACCGGTACAAGCGGTCAGGCCCCGGCACCAACGAACGGCCGGGCAGCCACTCCGGCACCCGGCCAGGCACCAGGTCAGGCGAACGCCCCGGCGAACGGTCAGGCCCCCGCCAAGGGCGAAAAGGCCGATTCCAGTACCGAATCCACCAGCAAGAAAAA
>Ga0073928_10004195_pt1 | contig 21680 bp, 19 predicted proteins | sample PaiPotPPA55metaG_FD_76969 | JGI IMG/M metagenome (GOLD analysis project Ga0073928, IMG submission 76969) | Iron sulfur acid spring bacterial and archeal communities from Banff, Canada, to study Microbial Dark Matter (Phase II) - Paint Pots PPA... ...
CGCGGTCAAGGGTTATCCGCTGCACATCGTGAGCTCGGATGCTTTCGCCAAAGAAAAACTAGACCACATGAAAATTATGGGCGCCAAGCTGCAACTCTTGCATAGCGAAACCGGAGGCATGACCGAGAAACTAACTCGCGACATGATCGAAGCCGCCCGCGTCGTCGCCGCAAAACTGGGCAGCTTCTGGACCGATCAGATGAACAATACAGATGTCCTTCCCGCCTATCACAAAATGGCCGACGAAATCTGGACGCAGACCGGCGGCCAAGTCGATGGCTTCGTCCAGAGTGTAGGCACAGGAGGGTCCCTTCGTGGCAACGCCGAAGGTCTGCGCCGCCACAATAAACAGATCAAGATCGTCGCCGTGGAGCCCGCCGAATCCCCGGTCCTCTCCGGCGGCAAACCAGGCTCCCACAAAATTGACGGCATGGGCGCCGGCTACGTAGTGCCTCTCTGGCAAAAAGAAATCGCCGACCACATCGAACAAGTCTCCACCGAAGACGCCACAGCCATGGCCCTTCGCCTCGCCCGCCAAGAAGGCCTCTTCGCCGGCACCTCCACCGGCGCCAACGTAACCGCCGCCCTCCGCCTAGCCCAACAATTAGGCCCCAACGCAACAGTAGTAACCGTAATGGTCGACACCGGAATGAAATACCTCACCAAGAAGTGGCCAATATGACTCCCAGGAACGCCAATCTCCTGATTGGCGTTCTAGGTGCACCAATCTCCTGATGGCGTTCGCCCTCGACATTGGATGTATACTAGGCCGTGATACGCATCTGGATAACGCATCGGTGAATAACATAGGCAAGATCGAACTTCCCCCCTCGCCATGGCGCAGCCGCGGATACCTTCCGCACTTCGAAAGTTCCGAAGTCACGCAGCACGTGACCTTTCATCTCGCGGATAGCCTCCCGCAAGCGGTCCTGCGGGGATTGGACGTCGAACTACAAGCAGTCCCAGCCGAGAAACGCGATGCCGAACGCCGCAGGCAAATAGACACCTGGATCGACGCTGGTCATGGCTCGTGCATTCTGCGCAATGCAGCCGTCGCCGAAATGGTGCAGAGAGCGTTGCTGAGCTCTGATTCGCAGCGCTATCGGCTCCTAGCGTGGGTGGTAATGCCGAACCACGTGCACGCTCTCTTTGAGCCACTCAACGGATGGACCGTCGCGAAAATCGTAGCCTCGTGGAAGAAATTCACGGCCCGAAAGATTTGCGATCACCGGCGAAACAACGCCGCGGAACGGATCGCCCCTGTTTGGCACCGCGAATATTGGGACCGCTATATCCGCGACAAGAACCACCTGCACCAAACAATAGCCTATATCCATAACAACCCAGTGAAAGCGCGCTTGGTAGCCAGCGCGCAAAGTTGGCCATGGAGCAGCGCCAACCCGGGAACGCCAATCTCCCGATTGGCGAAGTAAATGCACTTTTAGAACCGCGCTCTGCGGCTACTCTGCCCGGGAACGCCACCTCTGCACCATCCCGCGATTTCAGCGGGATGAATCTCCTGATTGGCGTTTTTGAGCTTTCGATTTTGACGTACGCAGCGGCCGCGACGCTCTATCCCGGGAACGCCAATCTCCTGATTGGCGACTTGAGTCGGGGGAGCGCCCTCTCCCCGTAGCGCCAGAGGTGCGTCACACGTTAGCCCAGGTGCGTAAGCCCTGGGAAAGTGCTTTTTCTTGCGCACAGTTTTTTGCGCGCCGGGTCGCGTAGTGGAGGGACCGTGGCAACCTCACAGCGTCATCTAAATCGATGGGACCCAACCAACCAACGATCGCCTAGACTTGATAGCCTCTGATTCGCCGTGGAATGCCTATGTAGCGGCCGCGGCGTTTTATCCGCGGGCGCCTTTGACTTCTCCCGTCACCACTGCCCACGCGCAGTCCGGCGAAGATACCGCCGTACGTACACGCCGAGGATCGCCACGCATACAACCACAGCGCAGCCAACGACCAACCACTGCGGCAGGTCGGGATACAAAATCGCATCGAAAACGCGCACCAGAAACGGTTCGCGCGCAGGCTCGATCCCTGCGCGAGCTTCCAGCCACATTTCAGCCAGCGTGAGAGGGCACGGCGGCCAAGGAACCAACTCGATGACGACGGCGTAGACAATCGAAGCGATATGGAGTGCCCGCAAGCGAGGGCGGCCGAGCGTCACGGTCCAGCCCAGCAAAGCCCATCCGCACCAAAGCAGGTGCACCAACAGCACGACTTCCGTTAGAACGTACGCCGTAATAATGGGACAAGTACTCCGGTTTTCCTGTCTATCGGCGATCCATAGTTGCACTTCGCTATGAGTGAGAACGGTCGAGGTGAATAAAGTAGTGTCCACTGACGACGTAGTGGCAATGCCGGTCGGCCCACTCCCCATTGTAGCCGCGCAGCATGCTGCGCCCGCCCGAGCTCGCTTTGAATTTGAACTATGTAGCGGCCCGCGGCGCTTATCCGCGGGCGCCTTTCTCCGGCTTTTGCCCTTGTAGCGCCCGCTTTCTGAAGCGGGCTCCTGCTTTCTCTTAGGACCCGGCGCTTCCTAATCTGTCATCCCGTCCGGAGCGACCCGGCTTTTTCTTGCGCACAGTTTTTCGTGCGCCGGGTTCGCGTAGTGGAGGGACCGTGGCAACGTCGCAACGTCATCTACATCGATGAGACCCAACCACCGAACGATGGTCCCGTTTCTTGGCGTTGAATTTGACGTATGTAGCGGCCGCGGACCGTCGCGGGCCCCTCACCAGCGCCAACGTAATCGCCGCCCGCCGCCGCGCCCAAACCTTGCCCCCCCAACGCCACACTAGTAACCGTAATGGTCGACTCCGGAATGAAACCAAAAACTGGCCAACCCCAAACCGAGTTCGCGTGATAGCGTAGTAGTCGAAGAAACAGTGTCGGCGGAATAGGGCGGAGGTCGAATGGATCGGTTTCCGAATCACTGCTGAATGAATTTTCAAACGAGCGTGGAATTGCCCGACTCGACGAAGACAAGAGATTTGAGCACTTTGTTAGTTTCATAACGGTATGCAGACACTACACCGAGGCGTTTGATACGGAAGATATCTTGGTTGGAGCCGCGGCTGGTATTGACGGAATCGCTGTCATCGTCAACGGAACTCTTATAACCGACGTCGACACTCTAGAAGAACTGGATAGCGCAGGCGAATTTGACGTTACATTTGTGTTTGTGCAAGCTGATCGCGGACCAGCTTTTGATGCAGCAAAGATTGGTAGTTTCGGTTTTGCAGTAGTCGACTTTTTTAAAGATCAACCCACCCTACCGCGAAATCAAGAAGTTACTGCCGCTGCCGAGATCATGTCAGCAGTATACAAACGTAGCACTAAATTCAAGCGTGGCAACCCTGCGTGTCGGCTTTATTTCGGGACAACGGGTACTTGGGTCGGCGATCCACTCCTAGAGGGTCGACGAAAAGCCGTTATAGACGATCTTTTTGCCACTAACCTATTTCGCGAAGTGACTTTTACTCCGTTTGGCGCCGATGGTCTTCAAAAGCTCTATAGGCAGACGAAGAATGCAATTGAGCGGGAATTCATTTTTGAGAATCGCGTGACGATTCCCGACGTTCCAGGGGTTACGCAAGCATATCTTGGATTTCTTCCGATTCCCGAACTAATGAAAATTGTTACTGACGATAACGAGGAAATGATAGGCAGCTTGTTCTACAGCAATCCTCGCGACTGGCAGGACTACAATGAAGTAAATTTGGAAATCAAGGGCACTCTCGAATCGGAAAATAAGAGCCGGTTCGTTTTGATGAACAACGGAATCACGATCATTGCACGAGACGTTAGGCCAACCGGAAATAAATTTGTCATCGAGGACTATCAGATCGTTAATGGCTGTCAAACTAGCCATGTCTTGTTTGAACAGGCAGATAAAAAGGACAAATCGGTAGCTGTGCCAGTGCGTCTAATCGGAACCCAAGACGAAAACGTCATAAATGCGATCATCCGGGCTACTAATCGTCAAACTCAAGTCACAGAGGATCAATTCTTTGCTCTACAGGAATTTCCCAAACAGCTGGAGCAATTCTTCCAGACTTATCCTGTTCAACAAAGGCTCTACTACGAGCGTCGCTCGCGGCAGTATGATCGTCTAGCGATTGAAAAAACACGTGTTATCACTCAGCCCAACGTTATTAAGGCTTTTGCTGCCATGTTTCTACAGGAGGCACACAGGACAACACGAAACTACTCAGCTTTGAAGGACAAGGTCGGGAAGGAAATCTTTGGCAAGGGCCATCGGATGGACCCTTATTATACGGCAGCGTTTGGTCTCTACAAGTTAGAGTACTTGTTTCGTAATGGCAAATTAGAGTCGAAATATAAAGCTGCTCGCTTCCACATCCTGCTTGCAGTACGCCTTTTGGGGAACCCAGCACCATTGCCGCGTTTCATGAACTCTCGCGAAATGGAGGACTACTGCAAACCGATCCTCGCTGCCTTGTGGGACCCGGTCAAATGTGATGAACTCATCACCCGCGCAGCGGAGATAGTCGATGCAGCTGCTGGCAGCAATTTCAATCGCGACAATATTCGTACTGAGCCGACCACGAAGAACGTTATCGCCGAATGTCAAAAAGTGATTGAAGCAGAAAAGGCGGCGGTCAAGTCATAAGAAATTCGAATCGAGTGATGAAATTGTCGTTTGAGCGGGCCCGGGGACGGGTGAACAGTTGCCGGGTGCCCCACACGTCGAAGTTGCGTGCGGGTCTACACTAGTCCAGGTCCGCCACTCTCTAAAAAAACACCACTGGCGAAACTCTAAACCGTTTACTCAATTTCTCGATGTGCGTTCGATTGAGCTCACGCTTCCTATGCAGCACTTCGGATACGATGCTCTCCGATCCAAAGATCGGGGCCAGGTCCTTCTGGCGAAGATTATTCGCGTCCATCAACGCGCGTAGCACTTCCACCGGAGAAGCATCCGGAACGGAATCATGTTCTTCTTCGTAGGCCTCGATCAGCGTCATCAAAACCTGCGCATACTTTTCTTCTTCCGCTGTGGGACGCTCTTTGCTGGCCAGTTTGGCCAACACCGACACGTACTCCTCATGCTGGCGCTCCGACGTGATCGGCGCCGGTGAGCGAATGTCGAGGGCGTACTTTTTGGGCACTTCAATCATCAGTTTGCCTTGAGCGTATTCCCCTCATCGTAACTCATTCTAACCACAGGTCTTAATTTCTCACTTGACAAATAGTAACCGATGCGGTAATATTCAATCAAGGTTCTGCTGACAGTGTCCCCGTTTCGTCCCTCCTTTCTTCAGCCACTCGTAGTGCACCCCGAAAACGATCGATTTTTAACTCCTTTATTTTCCATAACTTCTGAGTTGCTTTTTTCGCAACCCCTTTGTTTTCATAACCATCTGCGTTGCCCCCTGTTATTTTCCAACGGTGCTCTCCAAAGACCCTCCGCAATGGCCTCAAGCGCTAAGTCCTTTATCTACCGCTTTTACGCCGAATCGCCCGCTAAGTCCTTTATCTACCGCTTTTACGCAAAAGCACCGGGGGTGGGGGGTCTCTCCGCAGCCTCTCTCGCCACTCGTCACTCGTCACTCGTCACTTTACCCTGCCCCATTTGACGCCTATGCCCAGCCACCTTATGCTCGGCGTCGTATCCCAGGAGCATCAATGCTCGTCCGCAACTTCATCTTTTGGCTTTCCACCAAGCGCGGCGTCACCAACGCCATTGCCCGCCGCGGCATGAAGCACGGCTTCGCTCGCCGCTTCGTCGCCGGGGAAACTCTCGCCGAAGCCCTCACCGCCAGCCGCGAACTCTGCGACCAGGGCCGCAACGTCAGCCTCAACCATCTCGGCGAGAACGTCACCACCGAAGCCGCCGCCCGCGAAGTCTGCGCCAGCTACATCCAGATGATCGAAGAGATGCACGCCAAGAATCTCGCCGGCAACATCTCCATCAAGCTCACCCAGCTCGGCCTCGACCTCGGCAAAGATCTCTGCGCGTCGCTCGCAAGCTCCATCGCCCGCCGCGCTCGCGACCTCGGCCGAACGATCGAAATGGATATGGAAGGCAGCGCCTACACAGATGTCACGCTCGAAATCTTCGAGGCTGTGCAGCGCGAACACGGCAACACCGGGCTCGCAGTCCAGGCCTATCTCCACCGCACGGAAAAAGATTTGCAGCGCCTCGCCCCGCTAAAGCCGAAAATCCGCCTCGTGAAAGGCGCCTATCGCGAGCCCGCAAAAATAGCCGTGCAAGGCAAACCGGCAGTCGACGCAAACTTCAAACGCCTCACGACTCTGCTGCTGGAAGGCGCGGTACAAGGAATCTTCCTCCCGGCGATCGCCTCGCACGATCCCTTCATGGTCGCGCACGCGCAATCCGAAGTCTCTCGCCTTAAGCTTCCGAAAGACCGCTACGAGTTTCAGATGATTTACGGAATTCGCCGCGATTTGCAGCAAGAAGTACACGCCGCAGGTCACACCCTGCAAGTCTATGTACCGTTCGGCACCGACTGGTGCCCCTACTTCATGCGCCGCCTATCAGAACGCCCAGCCAATTGCTGGTTCGTCCTCCGCAGCCTACTAGCCGAATCCGGCCAGCAAACGCCCAGCGAGCGTACCGCATGATTTGCATCGCCCGTTGTAGCGCAAGGCCTGTAGCGCAACATGTAGCGCGGGGCGGAGTCCGCGGAGCCCTGCGGCTTTTTCTTGCTGCAAATGGGAACCGTCGCGACCGTTCAGTCGGTGATATCGAAATCCACCGACCGATTTGGCGCCTGATGCTTTTCGCTGTCCACCGCCTGCACCACCAGGCGATAACTCCCCGGCGCCAAATCTTTCACCTTCAGCATCAAGCCGCCGGGAATCACCGGATTGCCCTTCTGAATGAAATCATCCGCCGGCGCCAGTCCGCTAAAAAACATGTCTTTGTTACTCGCGCGTTCATAAATGTGATACGCGAACCCAACTCGCGGCGGCGTCGCAGACACCAGTCCCGGCTCGTAAATCTCCGTGTACAAAATCACATTGTCCGAACGCTTGAAACGGTTGCTCGCCGAAGGCACCACCTGCATTCCCTTCAAAACCAGCGGCGTGCGGTCCTCCAGCAAAGCCGAATCGAGCCCGCTCGGAATATCCGATATCCGCATCATCGAATTCGTCAGCACCACGCCGCCCAGGCTGAAATGCTGTCCATCGTAAGCATCGATTTGCAACGGCGCTTCAAATTTTCCAAACGTGTCTCCGCCTCCGCTAAGCACCACGGTCAGCTTGTAAGTGCCCGGAGCCGCGTCAAACTGGTTTTGATATCGATACGGCGTCTTCGTGAACTCCTTCCATTCGTCTTTTTCCAAATCCAAATTCACCGTATCGTTGAATCGCGCTCCCACCGATCCATCTGGTTTATACGCGATTCCCAGAATGTTCACATTGGCGTGATATTTCCCTTTTTCCTTATTAAAATTCAGCGACTCCGCCGGAATCTCCATCGCCAGATTCACCCGCGCCACATTCGGAGCCGTGTAAAAGTAAGGAGCCTCCAACGCGCCATGAATCGAACCTGCGTTAGTTCCCGCGGCGTGCAGCTCCAACTGCTTCTCCAGCGGTTTGCCATCCAACGGATTCATCGTGCGCGCGTTGCAGTATCCGCTGCGTGAACGCACATTCATGCCGCCGCGATTTAATTTCACTTTCAGCGTGTGGCAACTGCCTTCCGGACTTTCCGCCGGCACATACCCCAAAATATAAAACTCGCTCTGCTCGCGCCCGATCTTCTCAAGGCCGCCAAGCAAATCGTTCGTATTGAAAATGGAAAATCCGCCAGTCCCATCCGCCAGCGCCGCAAGTATCTGCTGGTTCGTTGCTACCGACGGCGGAAACTGCGGCACGATCGTCCGTGATTGGTTGTAAGGATTGTTCAGCGAATTCGCGTACGGATTGTTATAGCCGCCACCCGTCCCGCGCGTTCCTCCACCTCCGGTTCCACCCGTTCCGCCTTTACCTCCGGTACCGCCAGTTCCTCCGGTTCCACCGGTTCCACCCTTGCCACCAGTTCCGCCAGTCCCTCCTGTTCCGCCCCCGCCACGGCCTCCGCCTCCAGTCCCGCCGCCACCGGCACCACCGCCTGGGCGCCCGCCTCCACCGCCGCCGGCGCCTCCACCCGCACCGCCGCCTCCGCCTCCAGGCCGCTGCGGATTACCGAACGAATACGAAGTAAGCACGAGTCGCGCGCCAGCGTGTGGCGCCGCTTGCTGGGCAAACTCGCGCCCTTGGCTGCCAGCTTCGTTTTTCGAGCTTGCGCCAGGTGTCGTGGCTACCAGCCCGCGCACATCGAGCGAATAGATCGCGACGTTTGCTTTGTTGCAAGCATCAATCGTGGCTGTCAACTCCGATTCGTTCTCCGGCGTTAGCGCGAATCCCGCCGAAAAAAGCACCAGCATTTTTCGCCCGGGCACCGTGCGCAAATTTTTGGCCAGGCTTCGAACCGCCAGCAACATTGTCCGCGCGCCAAAATCCGCTTCTGCATTGCTGAGCGACGAAAGTCCAGCCGATGCGACCGTGACCGGAGCAAGGGAATTCGATGCGTCCGTGGGGTTGGAGTCCACCGACGAAAATTTCACGCCCTTTACCGCCGCGGTCAGCATGTCCGAATTCGCCGTAAAATTCTGCACGATGTGCATCTTGCCGCCGAAATCCACCACCGCCATCATGCGGTCCGGTCCTGCGTTGGCCTGCACAAATTTTGCCGCCGCACCGCGCGCCTGTATCTGGTCGGGAGCCGCCATCGACGAATTATCGAAAAACAAAATCAGATAATGCTTTTGTCCCTTTGCTTGGACCGAAATATCGGCGCCGGAAGAAAAACTCGCTACCTGCTGCTCTTTATTGTCTTCGTAAATCTTAAAATCTTTCTCGCTGAGATCCTTGATGTAATTTCCTTTTTTGTCGGTGACTACCGCATCCACCAGCACCAATCGCGATTCTTTTTTGATGACGACGGGCGAGGTCTGCGGCTCCGCGGCTAGCGTTGGTGCGGGTGCTGCTACGGGCGGCGCCTGCTCCTGCGGCGGCGTTTGTGCCGCCAAACGCTGTGCGCCAGAAAAAGCGAATAACATCGCGCTGAATCCCAACCATGCAATCGTGGGAGTCCGATGTATTTTCATATTTCCCCCAACAAACCAAACTAAAACGGAATGCTTACGGCGCCATTGCGCGCCGCCATCTGCGCGCCTTCCGCGTCGCGTACTACCAGCCGCACCAAATACGTTCCCGGCTTGATATCGAAACTCGATTTCAAAGTAAATCCGGAGTGACTCAACCGGTCGAACGTTTTATCAAGCAATTTCATTTGGACGATCTTCTCTCCGCCAGTTACAAAATTGCCGTTCTCATCAAAAATCGCGGTTGCCACCGTCAGGTCGTCGCGGTTGCGCCCTTCGGCTTTGCGAAAGCGAATCCCTTTCAGATCCACATGCGTCAGCACAGCCAATCGTGCTTCCGACGGATCCTTCTTGAAAAATTGTGTTTGCAGCTCCACCGGCAAATCGTGGATTTCGTCCTGCGAGAACAGCGCTTCCTGAATTTCTTCCTTGGCCGCCTCGGCGGGATCGGCAATGGTTCTCGGCGCGTAATATCCGTGCCGCGCCTGGATACTGAACTTCCGCTTACCCGTCAACGACACCTTTAACGTGTGATACGCGCCATTGATCTTCATGTTCTGCGGAGAAAATCCGAGCAAGTACGACATTGCCGGCGCCGCCGTCGCCTCTCGCAATCCTTCATCGATGTCGTTGCGATTGTGAAAGAACGTACCACCAGTCCCGTCTGCCAGTTGCGCCAAAATATCCGATTGTGCCGATTGTGCCGCAACCCGGTACGAGCTCTTGATACCTATAGTCCGCTGCGAATCGTGCGGCGGATCGCTGATGTCTCCCATCAGGTCCGGCGTATATAGGCCCCGCGCGTCGATCGTGTTAATCACGATGTTCGAGCGATTCGCTTGATCTACCAATGAGGATGATTCCAGATTCAACATCGTCGTAATCACAAAACCGGGCGACACAAAGACCATCACTCGTTGCCCCGGCATTCCCGCCAGGCGTCGCATGATCTGCTCGAGATGCCGGTATACGTACTCGGTCTGGGTGTCACCGCTGCTCACCGCTCTCATGCTCGTCGTCGACGCCAACGCTTGCGCTTGGGCTATAAATCGCGTGTCGCCGCTGAACGCGCACTGCAGCGCATCTTCCGTGGCCACTGCCAGTGCTTGCGTGTCCTGAAAGTTTTGAATCCGGTCCGCCTGGTAGTAACTGATGTCTGGACAATCATGAAATCCGTTGCCCGCCACTGGACGCGGAACCACTCCTAGCACGGATTTTTGCAGTAATCCGTGTTCTTGCGTGAACTCCTGAGTGACCTGCCCGGACGTCGAATAAATTCCTACGCGGTCGGTGGGCGCCAGCGAGGTAAACAGCCGCGTTGCAGCGCTCCGCACCCAAACAACGTCTTCGCTCAGCATATCTGTGTCGTCGAACACGACGGCGACAAATCGCTGCGGCAGCGACGCAATCGCCGCCGAATCTCCTGACGGGTTTGTTTCTGCGCTTGGCTCGGCCGGCTTCGTAGTGGAAGCCAGCTTATGTGATTCCGGCGTTTCTATACTGAACGTGGAAATAACCTGCGGCTTGCGATTATCGGAAAGCTGGAAATCTTCTTTCTTTAGATTGGTGACCACTTTTCCGGCCGCATCGCGGACCACGGCGCGAACCAGGACTAAATTCACGCGTACTCGAAATGTCGGTGGGGTGTCCCGGGTAGTAACTTCGGAACTTTCGTTGGCAGGAGCCTGCGTCGCAGGAGCCTGCGTCGCAGGAGCCTGCGCAGTCGGCGGAGTCTGTGCTTCGCTCTTAGCCGGCGCTTCCTGCGCCTGCGCTTGGCAAGCAGCCCAAGCCGCCACCAGCAGAACCCTCCATAGAAGAAAAGACGCGCGTCGAGCGAGCGGGAATCGCAATGGGTTCTCCATCCATCCCTTCTTTGCATTCTCCTTTACTTTCTCGCGAAAGCGCACCAGGAGAGTAACTCGACACAGGTGGGTAGCTCGACTATACGCCCCGGTTAATTTTAGTGTCAACGAATCGCAGACGCGTTGCTGGGCAGCTTTCGAGTAGCCAGCGACGCGTGCGGTGGGAATGCGGACCGTCCGCTGACGAACCATTTTGAGGGCATCTAACGAAACGTTTGGGCGCAGCTCGGTTATATAATTCAGTTCCGCTCGGGAGGTTCACCAATGTCGATCTTTCAGGACATCCGGTATGCGCTGCGCCTGTTGGTAAAGAGTCGTGTGTCTACAACCATTGCGGTGCTGTCCCTGACTCTGGGCATCGGCGCAACGACGGCAATTTTCAGTGTGGTCTACGCCGTTTTGATTGACCCGTATCCGTACGCTGGGGCGGAGCGCATTGGGGGTGCGCATGTCCTGAATTCCAAGGGCGACCACTACATCGGCTACACCATGGCGGAGTATCTCGAGATGCAGGCCGCCGCAAAGAGCGTCGAAAGCATGATTCTCAATAACCGGCGCAGCGTAGTGATGACGGAGGCGGGCCTCCCGGAAGCCGTCATTCAAGAGGATTTCTCTCCCAACGCGTTCGCGTTTTTTGGCGTTCCGCCGCTCTTTGGCCGCACGTTCTCGGCACGGGATGTCGGCGATGAATCGAAAGCCGAACCGGTGGCGGTGCTAAGTTATTTGTTTTGGCAACGCCATTTCTCTGGCCGGCGCGACGTCCTTGGGCAGCAAGTCCGGCTCAACGACAAGTTCTTCACCGTCATCGGCGTGCTACCTGTCCGCTTCACGTGGAACGATGCCGATATTTATGTTCCGGTTGAACTCCATCCGGACATACAGGAGCGTTTCGGGGTGGTCCTTAAGGTGAAGTCCGGCCTCCCCAGGGAGCAGGTCAATGCCGAGTTTCAAAGCTTCCACGAAAAATTCTCGAAAACAGCTCCTACCTATATTTATCCCGAAGCCCCTTTCCGTACGGAATTCATGTCCGTGAACGAAGGGATTCTCGGGAAATTCTCCAACACGCTTTTGGCGTTGCTGGCCGCCGTGGGATTCCTGCTGTTGATCGCGTGCGCCAATGTCGCGAACCTTCTTCTGGCGAGGGCCAGCGCGCGGCACGGCGAAATCGCGGTGCGAGTCGCCTTGGGCGCCGGCCGCAGACGCGTGATCCAGCAATTGCTCACCGAAAGCGTGATCCTGTCCGTGATGGGCGGTCTGCTTGGCATTGCTCTGGCATATGGCGGCGTCAAGGCGGTTGTCGCGCTGATGCCCGAGTATTCGGTGCCGCATGAGGCGGTGATTGCCATCAATGTGCCGGTGCTGGGTTTCGCGGTGGCCGTTTCCGTTTTGACCGGGATTTTGTTCGGCCTGGCTCCCGCCGTACAGCTTTCCAGTCCGAATCAGGCTACGTTTCTCAAGGCTGCGGGGAGGGATTCCGGTGCGGGCGCGGCCGGCCATCACCTGCGCAATGTCCTGATCGTTGCCGAGGTTACGCTTTCTCTTGTGCTGCTCACAGGCGCCGCGCTTGCCGCCGCCGGCATGCTCGAACTCACGAAACAAAAGCTTGGCTATCAGCCTAAAGGTGTGCTGACGATGTTTGTCTTTACGCCTGCCGCTCACTATCCGCAATGGAGCCAGCGCCGCGCCTTTTTCACGGACATCATTGAACACTTGCGCAAGCTTCCCGGTGCGGAATCAGTGGCCGCCACCCTCACCGGAGCGCCTCCCTATTCCGGCGCCCCCTCGAAATTCGATATTGACGGACTGCCGTCGACCGACACAAAGATTCGGGTAAATCTCGTCAGCGACGCCTATTTCAGCACTCTCGGCATTCCACTTCTCAAGGGGCGCTATTTCGATGCGGCGGACGTGACTCGCGTAAATCCCGTCGCTGTAGTTACCGAAGATTTGGTGAAGAAATACTTTCCGCCCGGTCAAGACCCCATGGGCAGAGAGATTAGCCTGGATTTGTTTACCGGTCCGCAGCCGCCCAATTTTGCGAAATCGCCCCAAAACCCGCATGTCTTCCAGATCGTCGGGATCTGCGGTACCACGCGCAATTCCGGGCTCCGCGATGCCCCGGAACCCGCGGTCTATCTCCCCTTCTCAACCATATTCCCGCCTGGAATGATGTTCGCGATTCGCACCTCAAAGTCGGACCCGCTCGCGCTTTCCAATGGCGCACGCGAAGCGGTCGGTGCTGTTGATCCCACACAGCCCATCGCGTATGTCCACACGCTGGACTATTTTCTAAATAACGCCACCGCTTACCCGCGATTTGCCACTTTTCTGTTCGGCATCTTCGGCGCCATCGGCTTGACCCTGGCCTGCACCGGCATCTTCAGCGTGGTGTCTTATGCGGTCTCTCGCCGCACGCGAGAATTTGGCATCCGCATGGCACTGGGCGCCACTCCTGGAAATGTTCTGGGATTAGTCGTGCGATCAACTGGCCGCGTGCTCGTCGTGGGTTTCGCGCTCGGAGCGATATTGAGTGCGGTCTCGGGTCGCGCACTGGCCGGCAAACTCGAGGGCATCGGTGTTGCAAGCCCGTCGATGCTCGCGGGAATTACCAGCGTTTTGGCGGTAGCGGCTTTTTTGGCTTGTTCGATCCCAGCGCGCTCCGCTACCAAGGTCCAACCAGTTGATGCGCTGCGGCACGAGTGACGCACAGCGCGCTGCCGGTCAGCCCTCGAGTCAGCTCCCGCAAAGCTACGTGCCCCAAAGCTAGGGGAAACAATAGTCGGAAATATCCGTCAAGTATTTAGCTTGCTCGACTTGAGCCTGTCGATTTGGCCGTCCCTCGTTCGACATGTAGGTAGAGCCAAGAAAATGGCGCGGGAGGCTGACATGGAAAGGCAGAATAAATACTCTGGGAACCTGAAACGGGTCGCGGTAGTGGCGATCGTGGGGTTTGCGGTGGGGGCTTTGTTTTACAAGCTCGATGGCGGGGCGGGGTACGGGTGCGACCTTCTCAAGGGGGCGGCATGGGTTGTGTTGCGGATATTGCGCCCGGTCATCCTGTTTGGCTGGCAGACGGTGCAGGCGTATCTCACTGATAATTCAGGATGTTTGCAGCATTTGCCACAGATCGTGGCGTCCCTCGGATCGCTGCTTTGCGGCGTGGCTGGCTAGACATCGAAAAGGATGCGGTTTCCTGTCGATATAGCCAACCTTCGTTCGACGCATTAATGAGGCCCAGATTTGGCCGGGTGGAAGGAAACCCGGCTCGGAGTCAAAAAGGAGAAACTACGATGCGATTTATGGCGATAGTGAAGGCGAATAAGGACTCAGAGGCGGGCGCTCTTCCCAGCAAGGAGCTGCTTGCCGCAATGGGGAAGTTTAACGAAGAGATGGCGAGGGCTGGAATTCTGCTGGCGGCGGAGGGGCTGCAGCCGAGCTCCAAGGGGGCGAAGGTCAAGTTCTCTGGAACGAAGCGCACGGTGGTTGACGGGCCGTTCGCTGAGTCAAAGGAGCTGATCGCCGGGTTCTGGCTGCTTCAGGTGAGGTCGAAGGAAGAGGCGATCGAATGGATCAAGCGTAGCCCGGCGCCCTTTGAAGGTGAATCCGAGATCGAGATTCGGCAGGTGTTCGAGGCCTCCGATTTCCCCGCCGAGATCTTTCCTCCTGAGGATGCCGCGCGCGAGCAAGCGCTGCGCGACGAGTTGCAGAGAAAAACCGCGAAGCCATGATTGTGATGCATCCTCGGATCATGCAGTGTGGTGCGCAAAACCAATCTATCGGTCGTGTCGATTTCGCGGCGTGTCGTTCGTCGTTACGTTAGAGCGGGAATCTAACGGGTTCAGTGAATGTGCAAACTGAGTTTTGAATTGAAATGCGAATACAAGGAGATAGCGATGAAATTTCTGAGCATGTACAAGTCAGTGGAAAAAAACGCTCCCCCTTCACAGGAGGAAATGATGAAGATGGGCGCGCGGGTCGAAGAGGGGATGAAGGCCGGTTGGCTGGTTGCCACTGAGGGCTGCCTGCCAAGCGCGCTCGGTGCGCGTGTTCGCTCCACTAACGGGAAGGTGAGCGTGACGGATGGACCTTTCACGGAGTCCAAAGAGGTGGTCGGCGGCTTCGCCATCCTCCGGGCGAACTCCAAGGAGGAGGCAATCCAATTGGCGAAGGATTTCCTCCAGGTAGTCGGTGATGGCGAGTGTGAGCTTCGCCAGATCTATGAGATGTGATTTTGCAGAACTTCGTTCGCCTCGGAAAAAGATTGAGGCATGGCAAACGCGAACTACCGACTTCGCAAAACTTCGTTCTAGGTATCAGACGTAAACAGAGCCAGGTTTCCCTGTCGGCCGAAGGCTGTGTGGAGACCGCGCTCCCAACCAAAATTAAAGGAGATGTGACGATGAAATTCATGATGATAGTTAAGTCGAGTGAGAAGTCAGGCCGTCCGCCCCAAGCGTTAATGGACGCCATAGACAAGCTTGGCAAAGAGGCCGGTAACACGATGCTCGGGGGCGGTGGACTCGGTCCAACCGCCGCGGGAGCCCGTGTCCGGCTTTCCGCCGGGAAGATTGCCGTGGTCGACGGACCTTTCACCGAAGCCAAGGAGATTATCGGTGGATATGCCCAGTTTGAATTGAAATCGAAGCAAGAGGCGGTCGAGAGTGCCGTGCAATTCATGGAGCTGCACAAGAAATACTGGCCGGGCTGGGAGGGTGAGACCGAGATTCGCACGATGGTTGGGCCGGAAGACTTCCGCGTGAGCAGGGAATATTGTTCAGAACCAACGGACCTAGGTCACAAACCGTAGCAGCGGTTCCTCCTACAGGCAACGTAGAAAATGCCGTGAATTCGGGCGCGGCGGTCGGCTTGCGCGAACGATTCGAAGATGGTGTGATGGGTGGCCGTGACGGCTACCGATACCCATCGAGCGATTGACGCAGTCTGGAGGATCGAGTCCGCTCGGCTCATCGCCGGGCTTGCTCGCATCGTCCGCGATGTCGGTGTGGCCGAAGAACTCGCGCAGGATGCTCTCGTTATCGCGCTTGAGCGGTGGCCGGAGTCGGGCGTTCCGGACAATCCCGGCGCTTGGTTGATGGCCACCGCGAAGCACCGCGCCATCGATCATTTTCGCCGCAACAAGCTACTCGAGCGCAAGCATGAAGAACTGGGTCGCGAGCTTAAGACGCAACAAGACGTGGCCATGGCGAATTTCGACATCGCGAATGATGACGACATCGGGGACGATCTGCTTCGTCTCGTTTTCGTCTCCTGCCACCCGGTTCTTTCCACCGAAGCACGCGTTGCGCTTACGCTTCGTTTGCTTGGTGGCTTGACTACGCAGGAAATCGCGCGGGCGTTTTTGGTTCCGGAGCCGACCATCGCGCAACGCATTGTCCGCGCCAAGCGGACGCTCAGCGAGGCGCGCGTTCCGTTCGAGGTTCCTCGCGGGCGCGACCTTGCTGCGCGTTTATCGTCGGTCCTGGAAGTGATCTACCTCGTCTTCAACGAAGGCTATTCGGCAACGTCTGGCGAGGACTGGATGCGTCCCGCACTGTGCGAAGATGCACTGCGTCTCGGGCGAATCTTGGCCGAACTCGTTCAGCACGAGCCGGAAGTCCACGGCCTCGTTGCGCTCATGGAGATTCAGGCGTCACGTTCGCGTGCGCGGGTGGGCCCGACGGGCGAGCCCATTCTGCTTCTGGATCAGGACCGCGGCCGCTGGGATCAACTCCTGATCCATCGCGGTCTTGCCGCGCTTGAGCGCGCCGAACAACTTGGAGGCGGCTTCGGTCCGTATGCGCTGCAGGCCGCCATTGCGGCGTGTCACGCTCGTGCGCGTACGGGTGCGGAAACAGATTGGGAGCGGATCGCCGCGCTTTACGAAGCTCTTGCTCAGCTCACGCCATCGCCGATCGTGGAGCTGAATCGTGCCGTTGCGGTCGCGATGGCCTTCGGTCCGGCCGCGGGGCTGGAGCTCATCGACGGACTCATATCGGAGCCGTCTCTCAAGTCTTACCATCTCTTGCCCAGCGTACGCGGCGACTTTTTATTCAAGCTCGGTCGCTTCGCCGACGCACAGGCGGAGTTCGAGCGCGCCGCATCGCTCACACGCAACGCACGCGAACGCGAACTCCTGCTCGGTCGCGCCCGAGCCTGCGCAGAGCCCAGCCAGGCTGAGCCATGACGGCGCTCTACCTCGGCGAGCGGAACGCTTCGAGGGTCCACACGTCCTGCGCTTCTTCGCGGCGCAGGATGTAGCGTTCGCCGTTGGCGAGCAGCACGCGAAAATAGGTCGCGCCTGGTGAGTACCAGCGGTCTTCCACCTGGGCGATGTCCACCATCTGATCGCCAATCTGCAGCCTTACCGGCCGCTCGTCGCCTTTGTACCCGGAATAACATTCCACGCGCACAAATAAATCACCCTCTCGCCCGCGCGCTTCTGCGGCTTTCCGCGAGCTCCGCGTTCCAGGCTGCGCCCAAGAAAATAATCACGGTGGACAGCTCCATCCAAATCATTAATCCGATCACCTCTGCCAGCCCGCCGTAAATAATTCCGTACGGCATTTTGCGGACATAAAATCCAAATCCCAGGTCCGCCACCCACCACAGCAGCGTCGCGAGCAGCGCTCCGGGCAGAACGCTTCGCAGACTATGTTGACGTGGCCGCCCCCATCTATAAATGACCGTGACCGCCACCAAGGCCAGAAAAATCGAAGTCCCATGAAAAAAGACCGCCCACCAAGTTTGCACGGATGTGCCCTTGCCAAATTCCGAACCCAGCCACCGCCGCAGCGGCCGTCCGAACACGCCCAGAATCGCGGCGATCAACAGCGGGGCAAACGTCAGTATCAGCAATGCCAGCGCACGCAGTTGCCGCGCAAAAAATCCCGGGCGCTCGCGATCACCGTAAATTGTCTGGATTCCTTCCATGAGCAGTCTCATCACTTGCGTGCCCGCGAGCAGAGTTCCGCCTAGGCCAACTAATGCCCACTTCCATGCTTCCGGGCCGCGCTTCACCAGGAACTCCGAAACAATTTGCTGGCTTCCCGGCGGCAGGAAGCTGGTCAAGTCCGAAACCAAATCGAATAAGGCGGTGCGCCCGCCGATTGGGCTGGTGGCCAGGCCGACGGCAATCAGCAGAGTAGGGAAGAACGCGAGAAAAAGATTGAACGCGATGGCCTGCGAAATCATGCTGCAGCGGGGGAATACCCTCCCGAACATGCTCAGCGCGCGCTTGGAGAGGGCCGCAGATGCGATCATCGCGAGGCATTATACCTGTGCGGCCGATTTTCCCAACGCTCCATCGCTATGGTCTCCCCAATAACGATAACCAGATAAGATGTTCGTTGTTCGCATTCCGTACGCAGGTAGAATGTCCCCGCTTGGGCATCGCACGCTCGAGCGATTGAAGGGGGGACGATGAAAGAATTCCATGCGAGCATTCGTTCGGTATGCACGATCTCTCTGTGCTTGGCACTTCTGTTCATACTTTTCGCCGCGACGGTCTCCGCTCAAGACCACAAAGCTGGCGGCAAATCCGGCATCGTCCGCCAACTCTCGGAAGTACGATTCCCCCCTGGCGAGGGACCCGATTGCCTTCAGTTTTTTCTGGAAAATGGCGACATGAAAACTGGCCCATTAACGGCCATCATGAAAGCCAGCCCCAATTGTGTCGTTCCGCCGCACTACCACAGCGCGGAAGAGCAGTTGATCATCGTGAAGGGAAACGTCTCGACCGGAATGGAAGGAATGCAGGATAGCGTGCTCGGCCCGGGCGGCTTCGCGATGATGCCCAGCAAGCAGCCGCACTGGTTTACCTGCACCGCTAAGGAAGAATGCCTGATGTTCGTGACCTTCGACCGCGCCTACGACATCGTGTGGCTAAAGCAAAAGTAACTTTGCGCCGGTGCAGTCGCATAGCACCCCGAAGACTACAGGGAACATGAGCGGCAGAGCTGCTGCCGCAGAGCCGCTAGGAGCTATAATCCGTAGCATCCTCTGACGAACAGGAGGCACCATGGAATCCTTGCTTTCCTGCGCAAGCATTTTCTTCCTCACGCTGACCGCGCCCAGCTCGACGCAACAAAACCCAGAAGCTGACTCGTGCCGTTTCACAGTCTCGCCTTCGGCGTCGAAACCCACGATCACCGGCCCGGAGGATGTCACGTCTTTGGTTCAGGTTGTGGAGCAACCCGATTCACCCGTTGAAATCGTTGCTGCCGATTTCAAAGATTCGTTCGTCGCCGTTGCGCATGAGCAGTTCACCCAGCAGCTTCGCTGCTCCCTGAAGGTCCACAACCGCAGTGACCGGTGGATTAGAAGGGTGAACATAATGGTCTACGTGGCGTCGACGTCGCTAGAGGGAGCCGGGTCGGGATCAGGACTCGAGGGTCCTGGCCGGGCGCAAAATCTCGCGCCAGGTCAAGAGGCCGAGCTTCAGGGTTGCGGAGGCGGTGGTAGCGGGAGCGCCGCCGGAAATCATGTCCGTATCGTTGTGTTTGTCGGGCGAGTTGATTTGGATGATTGCTTCTACGTGCCATCGAAGCGTTATCCACGGCCGCTCGGTGTGGTAACCGCTAGCTAGCAGCGCTCGCCAGGGCCTCGAGGGTTGCGGCACACTGTCCGATTCTGCGACGAACCATCCCAAAAGCGGTCGGTTCCCCAACCCGCGTCTCAACTGACTGTTCTCTCTAAGCCCGTTTTTCACAACAAGTTGTCATTTCAGCGAAAATCGGCGGTCCGTATGCAGACCTTTTCAGGCTGTAGACGTCCTACATGCCAGGGAGTAGAAGGCCTACTCCCCGACCCGAGGTGGAAATGACCCCGCGCTACCAGAACCGTATTGAGCTCCTGCAAGGGACGCTGGACCTGCTGATCCTGCAGACCCTTCAGTGGGGACCGCAGCACGGCTACGGTATCAGCCAGCATATCCGCGCCAATTCCGGTGAAATCCTCCAGGTCGATACCGGCTCGCTCTACCCCGCGCTGCATCGCCTCGAGCGCCAAAAATGGATCTCGGCGGACTGGAAACTTTCCGAAAACAAGCAGCGCGTGCGGGTCTATCGCCTGACCGCGACCGGCAAAAGGCAGCTTCTATCCGAGCGCTCGCGTTGGGAGCAACTGTCGGATGCCATCGCCGGAGTTCTCAGCCCCGCCAAGCGCGAGGGACAAGCATGAAATTTCCGTGGGAGCGCGAGCACAAGCAAGAAGACCTGCGACAGGAGCTGCAATCTCATTTGCATATGGCGGCGAGCGATCGCATCGAGCGAGGCGAAACGGCGGAACGCGCGCAGCAAGATGCCCGCCGCGAATTCGGCAATGTCGCGCTCATCGAGAACGTCACGCGCGACCAATGGCCCTGGCGCTGGCTCGATGAATTCCTGCAAGACCTGCGCTACGCCGCCCGCATGCTCCGCAAAAATCCCGGCTTCACCGTTGTTGCGGTGCTGACCCTCGCCCTCGGCATCGGTGCCAACACCGCCATCTTCAGCCTTGTGAACGGCATTCTGCTCCGCGCTCTTCCATACTATCAGCCCGAACGACTGGTTCAGATAACCGGCTTCTATCCCAAGGGCGGATTCGCTGCCATGCGTGCCGAGGTTCAAAGCATGGACGCGGCTGCATACGTGGAAGGCTACGAATTCAATCTGATTGCCAAAGGCACGCCCGTTCGTGTCACCGCAACGCTTGCCTCTGCCGAACTCTTCTCGATTCTCGGCGCACCTGCGGAACTTGGCAGAACGTTCCGCTCAGGCGAGGACATCGCCACACAAAATGATTTCGTCCTTCTAAGTCACCGCATTTGGCAGCAGCGGTTTGCCTCAGATCCCTCCGTGATCGGCCAGTGGGTAAACCTCGAAGGCGTTCAGCGTCAAATCATCGGCGTAATGCCCGCTGATTTTCGCTTCCCCTCACCGCAAACAGACCTGTGGGTACCCCTGGACATGGATCCGCGCAACACCCTCAGCTATTGGGCCGGCGACTTTATGCCAATCATTGGGCGCCTGCGCCCCGGCGCAACACTGGCCCAAGCCAGCGCCGAGATTCAGCTTTTCCAGTCGCATGTCTTGTCCTTGTTTCCCTTCCACATGCCGGCAACCTGGAACGCCGGTGTCGCCGCCGTTTCCTTGCGAGATGGCCTGGTTGGCGATGTTCGCGCGCGCGTGCTGATCCTCTTCGTCGCTGTCGTGCTGGTCCTACTAATCGCCTGCGCCAACGTAGCCAATCTCACGCTCTCCCGCGCCGCTGTTCGAGGAAAAGAGATCGCTGTTCGTGTTTCGCTAGGTGCCGGACGCAGCCGGGTGGTGCGTCAACTCATCACGGAAAGCACCCTTCTCGCAGCTCTCGGCGGCGCGCTCGGGTTGGCGCTCGCCGCCGCCGGCCTGTCACTTCTCAAGTCCGTGCTTCCCGCCGACACGCCGCGCCTCTCAGACGTAACGCTCGACTGGCGAGTGCTTCTCTTTGCCGGCGCATTGGCGATCGTCACCGGAATCATCTCTGGCACCGCGCCCGCATTGCACGCCTCGCGCCCAGAACTCACAGAAAATTTGAAGTCCGCCACTCGTGGGACAACTCATTCGGCCAGCCAGGCCCTGCGCCGCGCGCTAGTGATCGGCGAGTTGGGTCTTGCGGTGCTGCTCGTCTGCGGAGCAGGGCTGCTGATACAC
>Ga0073928_10004196_pt1 | contig 21675 bp, 19 predicted proteins | sample PaiPotPPA55metaG_FD_76969 | JGI IMG/M metagenome (GOLD analysis project Ga0073928, IMG submission 76969) | Iron sulfur acid spring bacterial and archeal communities from Banff, Canada, to study Microbial Dark Matter (Phase II) - Paint Pots PPA... ...
AGCTTCAGGCGGTTCTCGCGCACTTTTGGATCGTCGTCGTTGACCTTGACCTTGTCGAAGAACGCATCGACCGCCGGGCGCAGTTTTGCCATTGCGCTCATCGCGGCGGCGAAATCTTCCCTAGCGACGGCTGCAGCCGCTTCGGCCTTCACCTGCTCGATCGCTTTGGCCAGCGCCTTTTCCTCGTCGAGGCTATAGAGCGCGGCATCCGGCACGCCGTCGAAGGCCCGCTTGTCCTTCTTCTCCTCGATGGCAAGAATATTGCTCGCGCGCTTGGTGCCGGCGAGCAGGTTCTTGCCGTCATCGGTGTCGAGAAATTTGCCGAGCGCCTCGACCCGGCGCACCACCATCAGGAGATCGTCCTGGCCTTCCAGCGCGAACACGGCATCGACGAGGTCATGCCGCGCGCCCTGCTCGCGGAGCTGGACCTTCAGGCGATCGGCGAAGAAGGAGAGGAGATCCGCGCTATCAGCGAGTCCTTTCTCAAAATGGAATACTTCAACAGCTGACTCAAAACTGGTCTCGTGGGCATCGTAAATTCTTTCAGCCGCTTCCGGTCTGAATAAGTCTTCTAACGTCGCGAAATGTGCTCGAAAATTATATGAACTGAATTGAAACAACTGGGAAGAAATTCGGCGGTGAGCGAACATGGCGATCTCACTCAATCGAATTCGTAGATTGCCTTCTAAGATCAGCCTAATCACCCCCAACGCCGCTCTCCGCAGAGCATACGGGTCCTTACTCCCCGTCGGCTTCTCATCGATCGTCCAAAACCCCACCAGCGTGTCGATCTTGTCGGCGAGCGCCACGGCGATGCTAACCGGATCGCTCGGCGCGCGATCGTTCGGGCCCTGTGGCTTGTAGTGCTCCTCGCTCGCCGCAGCGACGGACGCATCCTCGCCCTGCGCCAGCGCGTAATACTTGCCCATCAAGCCCTGCAGCTCCGGGAATTCGCCGACCACCTCGGTCAGCAAATCCGCCTTCGCCAGAAGTGCGGCGCGTTTTGTCTTTCCGACGTCGGCACCGACCAGCGGCGCGATCTCCGCGGCCAGTGGCTCGATCCGCTTGATACGTTCACCCTGGGTGCCGAGCTTCTCGTGAAACACGATTGCATCGAATTTCGGCAGCCGGTCTTCCAGCTTCGTCTTTAAATCGGTCTCGTAGAAAAACTTCGCATCCGAGAGCCGCGCGCGGATCACGCGCTCGTTGCCGGCGACGATCGCCGCGCCGCCGTCGGAGGCCTCGATGTTGGCGGTAAGGATGAATTTGTTAGCGAGCTTTCCTGTCTTGGGATCGCGCACCACAAAACACTTCTGGTTGTTGCGGATGGTGGCGCGGATTACCTCGCCGGGAATCGACAAAAACTCCTTGTCGAACGAGCCCATCAGCACCACCGGCCATTCGACCAGGCCCGCCACTTCATCCAGCAGCACCTGATCTTCGATCAGCTCAAAGCCTTGCGCGAAGGCGAGCTGTTTGGCGTCGGTGAGGATGGTGTCCTTGCGGCGCTCGGGATCGAGCACGACCTTGGCGTCCAGAAGCTTCGCCTCGTAATCCTCAAACCGGCGCACGGAAATCGGCGCGGGCGCCATGAAGCGGTGGCCGAACGTGGTCTGCCCGGCTTCAATGCCCGCGACGTCGAATTTCACGACGTCGGGCTCTTCGGTCTCGAGGCCGAAAGTGGCGGTGATGGCGTGCAGCGGCCGCACCCATTGCAGCGCGCCCGGCTTGGCGGAACGTTCGCCCCAGCGCATCGATTTCGGCCATGGAAAGGTTCTGATGATGACCGGCAGCATGTCGGCCAGCACGTCGAGCGTGGCGCGGCCAGGCTTCTCGATCAGCGCGACGTAAAAGTCGCCCTTTTTGGGATCGCGCTGGATTTTCGCTTCGTCGAGCGAACCAAGCCCCGTGGCTTTGAGAAAGCCCGCGATAGCCGCCTCCGGCCCGCCGACGCGCGGTCCCTTGCGCTCTTCTTTCAAATCCGACTGACGCGCGGGAATGCCGTGCACCGTCAGCGCCAGCCGCCGCGGCGTCGCGAACGCCTTGGCGCCTTCATAGACGAGGCCCTCGGCGACGAGCTTGTCGGTGACCATCCGGCGCAGATCGTCGGCCGCCTTCGCCTGCATCCGCGCGGGAATTTCTTCGGAAAAAAGTTCGAGAAGGAGATCGGGCATTTTGTCTACTCCCCTCCCCCCGCTTGCGGCGGGGAGGGGTGCAGCCCAGCGCGTCCTGTCAGATTCAAAGTCAAAATCGTTATGCCCCGCCCGCTTCGGTGTGCACCCAGGCTTCGCCGCAGGCCTTGGCGAGTTCGCGCACGCGCATGATGTAGCTCTGCCGCTCGGTCACCGAGATCACGCCGCGGGCGTCGAGCAGGTTGAAGACGTGGCTCGCCTTGATGCATTGGTCGTAGGCCGGCAGCGCCATCAGGTGCTCCTTGCGGTTGCCGCCGTTCTTCCACCCGGCTTCGAGATATTTCTTGCAGGCCTGCTCGGCCATCTTGAACTGCTCGAACAGCATCTCGACGTCGGAGTGTTCGAAATTGTGCCGCGAATATTCCTGCTCGGCCTGCAGGAACACGTCGCCGTAGCTGACCTTCTCGGCGCCGTCGCGGCCATTGAAATTGAGATCGTAGACGCGGTCGACGCCCTGCACATACATCGCAAGACGCTCGAGCCCGTAGGTGAGTTCGCCGGCGACCGGCGCGCATTCAACGCCTGCGACCTGCTGGAAATAGGTGAACTGCGACACTTCCATGCCGTCGCACCAGCATTCCCAGCCGAGCCCCCAGGCGCCCAGCGTCGGGCTTTCCCAGTCGTCCTCGACGAAGCGAATGTCGTGCAGATGCGAATCGACGCCGATCGCCGCAAGCGATTTCAGGTAGAGCTCCTGAATGTCCGGCGGCGATGGTTTCAGGATCACCTGGAACTGGTAGTAATGCTGGAGGCGATTTGGATTTTCGCCGTAGCGCCCGTCCTTTGGCCGCCGCGACGGCTGCACATAGGCCGCATTCCAGCGTTTCGGGCCGAGCGCGCGCAGCGTGGTGGCGGGGTGAAACGTGCCCGCGCCGACCTCCATGTCGTAAGGCTGCAGGATCACGCAGCCGTAATCCGCCCAATAGCGCTGCAGCGTCAGGATCAAGCCCTGGAACGAGCGTTCCGGGCGCATATGCGGCGGCAGGGCATCCATCGTCGGGTCAGGTCTTCGCGAGAGGTCTGGCTTGAGCGCGCGGGACCGTATCGGCGGGGGGCTGGGGAATCAAGGCGATCCGAGCCGCTGTCCCTCATGGTGAGGAACGCATCTTGCGCGTCTCGACCACGAACCGGTGATCGTGGTCGTCCATCGAGACGCGAGCCGAGCCCGCTCCCCAGGACGGGGGCTTTTAGCCCGGGCGATAGGCGCCGGTGTTGGGATCCCGCCGCAGCGTCGGAATCTCGTGCGACCTGGCGGCTTCCGCGACCCGCGCCAGGCGGGCCTCCTCCAATTCCCGGTTGACCCTGACGGCTGTCCGGTAAGCCCAGCGGACCACGGCCAGCCCTCCCAGGGCTCCCGCGAATGCGATAAGCGGCGGCATCGATCGATCCTCGTTCATTCTTCACGCCCCCGACCGCCATTGTCGCGCAAGCCGGCCCGGCCTGCAATTGCATTACCCCGGGACCAAATGGCGCGGGCAGTTCCGCCCCTAAAACCCGAATTTGGCCCAAATTGCCCTGCTCTCCAGCGCCGAAATCAGTTCCTCCGGCAGGCCTGAGATGGCCTCCAGCGAGGCCAGCGTTCCCGCCGAGCGGCGGCCGAGGAGGCCGGACAGCATCCCGCTCGAAGGCGCGACCACCGGCGTCAGCACCTTGTCGCCGTAGCGGGCGCGCAGCGTCGAGCGCAGATCGCCGATCGCGTCCGCCAGCCCAAGCGACACCGAGGTCTCTCCGGCCCAATATTCACCGGTAAACAGCACGTCGTCGGCGCCTTTCAGGCGCGTGCCGCGACTTTGCTTCACCAACCCGATGAAGATGGCATGGATCTCGCGCTGAAGCGCTTTCACCCGCGCGACGTCATCGGGGTTTTCCGGCAGGAACGGATCGAGCATCGCCTTGTGCGCGCCCGCTGTATACAGCCGCCGCTCGACGCCAACCTTCCTGATCAATTCCTGAAATCCGAAGGAGCCGCCGACCACGCCGATCGAGCCCATGATCGAGGAAGGATCGCAGTATATCTCATCGCCCGCGCAGGCGATCATGTAGCCGCCGGATGCCGCGACATCTTCGACGAACACCAGGACCCGCAGTTTCTTTTCCGCGGCGAGTTGCCGAATGCGCAAGTAGATCTGGCGCGACTGCACGGGCGACCCGCCCGGCGAATTGATCACCAGCGCCACCGCCTTCGCGTTCTTCACCGCAAAGGCGCGCTCAAGCGTCCTGGCGACGCCCGCCAGCGACATTCCCGGCCGCAACGGCGTCACCGCGCCGATCAGGCCGGACAGGCGGACCACCGGGACCACGGCGGTTCCCCGCCGCAGGCGCGCCGGAATCCATTCCATCAATGTTTCGATCGGGGCCGGCCATTTCCGGGGATTATTAGATTGTTCCGTCATGCCGTTACCTCAAATTAACCGCTTCTTATCACGCGACTGTCATTGAATTGCTGAAACGCATTTTGCACTTCGGCCGTCATTAGGCTGCAACCATGCAGCGGAGCAAGACATGAAAATCTATCTGCTGATGGCGCTGATCGGTACTCTTTTGACCGTTATTCGCTTCACTTCAGCGCCTGAGCAACCTTCGAAAACGCTCCCGCAATAGCCTTCCGCCCGCGGATCGGGCGATCTTCAGGGTATCGCCAGCGGCAATACCCCCTTCCCTGCCAGAATCTCCTGCGCCTGCATATTGGGCTTGGCGGACTCATCATTGAGTATCAGCGCGGCATGCATGCGGATCGGCGCCTTTCCACCCTTGACGGCACGAACCAGCACGCGAATTGCCGGTGACGCTGCATTGCCATGGACCGGCAAGATCGCCAGGCTGCCAAAACCGCGATCGAGCGCCGCCAGCAGCTCGACCAGGCCGTCCGCGCGCCAGATCATGGTGAGGACGCCGCCGGATTTCAGAATTCGCCGGCCGGCGTGAATCCAGCTTTCGAGCGTCGCAGCCGTCGCCACATGGGCTGATACCCTCGCCTTGTCCGGCGAGGCGCGATGCCGCGCGGAATCGTTGAACGGCGGATTCATCAGGACGACATCGACACTGTCGGGCGACAGGCCTGCGCCGGTGAACGCTTCAGCGGCGGAGGTAACGTCGAGCACGATGAGATCGGCCGCGATGGCGTTGGCGACGGCATTGCCGCGGGCGAGATTCGCCAGGTTCGCGTCGAGCTCGACCAGAACGAGCTTGATCCCGGCCACGCGTTTGGCGACCGCGAGACCCGCGGCGCCGACGCCAGCCCCGAAATCAACCACGCGATCGCCCGGGCGCGCCGGCGTCGCCGCCGCCAGCAGCATGGCGTCGTGACCGGCGCGGTGACCCGATTTCGGCTGCCGCAGACGCAGTTTGCCTCCGAGAAACGCGTCTTCGGTCAATTCGTCCGATAGCTCAGTCATCGGCCCGCAGCTCGTGGGCCAGGCCGGCGTCGCGGAGAATCCGGCGGGCCTCGCCGTTGTCGTCGTCATGGACCAGAATCCGCCGCGGCAGGACCCCGAGCGAGCCCTCGATGATGCTCATGTTCTGATCCAGCACCAGATGATGGATATTCGCGCCGTCGAGCAGCGCGCCGATGGCTGAAACCAGCACAATATCGTTGGTCCGAACCAATTCCCGCACCTTTGGCTCTCCTTTGTCGACCCGACACGGCGGCCCGGCGCCAGGGGTTGTTGGCGTCATGCCCTTGCCGCGTTACCCGGCACTTTCTATTGTTATATCCGAGGATAGGGCCAATTGGGCAAATGTGGAGACCAGCGTGGCGGTTATTGTACCCTTCGAAAGCCCTTCGGACGCTTCGATAGAGCAGCTGGTCGGGCTTGTCGCCGCCGATATGGAGCGGGTCAACGCGACGATCCTGTCGCGCACCGGCTCGGAAGTCACCATGATCCCCGAGGTCGCAAACCACCTGATTTCCTCAGGCGGCAAGCGCCTGCGCCCAATGCTGACGCTGGCGATGGCCAATCTCACCGGCTATTTCGGTGACGGCCATATCAAGCTCGCCGCTTCCGTCGAGTTCATGCATACCGCCACGCTGCTGCATGATGACGTGGTCGACGAAAGCGAATTGCGGCGCGGCAAGCTGTCGGCACGCATGCTGTGGGGCAACGAGGCGAGCGTGCTGGTCGGCGACTTCCTGCTCGGCCAGGCCTTTCGCATGATGGTCGAGGTCGGCTCGCTGCGCGCGCTCGACATTTTGTCGTCGGCCGCGGCGACGATCGCCGAGGGTGAGGTGATGCAGCTCGCCGCGGCGAAAAACACCGCCACCACCGAGGACGAATACCTCGCGGTCATCCGCGGCAAGACCGCCGAACTGTTCGCGGCGGCCTGCGAGGTCGGCCCGGTGATCGCCAATCGCCCGAAGGCCGAACAGACCGCGTGCCGCTCGGTCGGCATGAATCTGGGCATCGCATTCCAGCTGGTGGACGACGTCCTGGACTATGGCGGCAAGTCCGCCAAGCTCGGCAAGAACGTCGGCGACGATTTCCGCGAGGGCAAGATCACGCTGCCGGTGGTGCTGGCGTTCCGCCGCGGCAACGATGTCGAGCGTGCGTTCTGGGTCAACGCGCTGGAGCGCGGCGAGATCGGCGACGGCGATCTCGATCACGCCGTCGGGCTGATGACCAAACACCGCGCACTTGAGGACACCATCAACCGCGCCCAGCATTACGGCGCGATGGCGGTCGATGCGCTGGCGCTGTTTCCGGCCTCGCCGATGAAGACCGCCCTCGAGCAGGTGGTGGCGTTCTGCCTCGCGAGAACGCATTGAAATCCTCATCCTGCGGAGCGCGCTCTTCGCGCGCGTCCATCGCTCAGGTCAGCACCCCCGCATGCACCCACCATTGCGGGTGCGTGACCTGAATTTTCTGCGCCGCGCGCTGCGCCTCGACGGTGTTCTCGAAGATTGCATAACAGGTGGCGCCCGAACCCGACATCCGTGCCAGCCATGCCCCATTGCTGGCGTTGAGCGCTGCGATCACCTCGCCGATGACAGGCTGAATGCGCGTGGCCGGAGCTTCAAGATCGTTGGTGCCGGCCGCAAGTGCTTCCACCCACTCTTCGAGGGACGCTCCGTCCTCCGGCCAGGCGGCGGCCTGGAACACGTCGGTGGCGCCCACCAGCAACTCGCCATTGCGCAAGCCCAAGGCTGCAAACACGTCCCTGGTTGCCACGGGAACGCGGGGATTGACCAGCACGCAGGGCAATTTCGGCAAAGCAAGCGGCAGCAGCGTTTCGCCTACCCCCGTCATGACGCAGGCGCGCGAGGCCAGACAGACCGGCACGTCGGCGCCGGTCAACCGCGCGACCTCGATCAGGCGCGAATCGTCGGTGGCAAGGCCGTTGGCCTGCGCCAGCAGCCGCAGCGCCGCGGCGGCATCGGCCGAACCGCCGCCGATTCCGGCGGCGACCGGCAACACCTTGTCGAGCGTGAAACTGCCGCGCTTCAAATCCGGCACGTGTTCGCCGAGCAACCGCGCCGCCTTGAGCACGAGGTTGTCGGCGGTGTCGCCGCAGGCCTGCGCCAGTGGCCCGGTGGTCTTGAGCTGCAATTCCGAACCGGGCACCAGGCTGAGACGATCGGCGCAATCGGCAAACGCGACCACACTTTCGAGCTCGTGATAGCCGTCAACCCGCCGTCCAACCACCCGAAGGGTCAGGTTGACCTTGGCGCGCCCGTCCGCGACCAGCGCACCTGCCGGGGATTTGCGATTCGCTTCAGTCTCTCCACCGGTCGTCATCGCGAATGCAAAATCCAAATAACCGCACTGGAATTGTTTTTTAAGCGTCGCCCGGCTCAAAATTCACAAACCGAGCCGGCCACAGCATCCGAACGTCAGAGCCGCAACGCCAGCGATCGGCGACCGGCCTTTCGTTCGACCGCCGTTTCGATCAGCCGCCCTTGCCGTCTTCTTTCTTCTTGTCCGCGGAGGCCGCCGAGGAGGTATCGTCGGGAAGCCCGTTTTCGATCTTGGCCTCGATCTTCGGCAGATCTTCCGGCTCGGGCTTCAGGTCGCGGGCGTGCGCCCACTGGAATTTTGCTTCCAGCGTACGGCCGATGCGCCAATAAGCGTCGCCGAGATGGTCGTTGATGGTCGGGTCCTCGGGCTTGAGATCGATCGCGCGCTCGAGATTCTTCACCGCGTCCTCATAATTGCCGATGCGGTAATAGGCCCAGCCCAGCGAGTCCACGATGTAGCCGTCATCCGGGCGCTGATCGACGGCGCGCTTGATCATCTTCATGCCCTCGTCGAGATTGATACCCTGATCAATCCACGAATAGCCGAGATAATTCAGCACGTGAGGCTGCTCGGGCTGCAGCTCGAGCGCCTTGCGCATGTCCGCCTCGGCCTTGCCCCACTGCTTGGAGCGCTCCTCGCAGATGCCCCGGTAATAGTAATAAACCGCGTTGGATTTATCGTTGTTCGCGGGCAGAACATCGATGCCCTGCGAGTAGGTCTGGGCGCAGTCAGCGAATTTCTTGCGGCCGCGCTCGACGTTGCCGAGCGCCATGATCGCCTCAAGATCCTTGGGGTCCTCCGCCGTGACGGCCTTCAATATCTTGATCGCCTCGTCGCTGCGGTCGGCGGCGTCGAGGTTGATCGCGAGCTGAATTTGCGCATTGCGCTTCAGCGGCGAACTGGCCGGCATGCGCTCGTAGATCTTGATCGCCATCGCCGGCTTCTTTACCGATTCGTAGAGATCGGCCAGCGACAGCAGCGCCAGCGGATGATTGGGCGCGAGATACAGCGAGAGCTGCAAATAAACCAGCGCGAGGTCCTCGCCGCCGCGGCGCGTCAGCGTTGCGCCGATCCCGTAAAGCGCCTCGGCGGCGCCGGTCTGCGGCGAATCGACCAGCGGCGGCAGTTTCTTGCCGGCCTTGGTCTCGCGCAAGCCTTCCAGTACCAACGGATGCCGCGGGAGCTTCTTGTCGAAGGCCTCATAGACCGCGACCGCCGATGCTTCGTCCTTGTTGCGCGACAGCCAGCGTGCATAGTCGTCGGCCACCCGCAGCATGGAGTCCTCGAGCTTGTAGGCTCGCTCGAGACGCACGCCGGCGTCCTTTTCCTTGCCCGCAAGTTCCAGGATCATGGCGGAATGCAGGTCCTTGAAGATCGGGTACCATTCCGGACCGGTCAGCTTGTCGATGTTGGCGACGGCCGATTTGGTGTCGCCGGCGCCGTAACTGGCCCAGCCCGACAGCAGCGTCGCCACCAGATCCGTGATCGGCCCACGTATCGACTGGTTGATATTGGTTTGGGCGCTCGCGTATTTCTTCTGCTTCAGATCGCGCACGCCGATCACAAGCCGGGCCACGCGATTGGATTTGTCCACCGTCAGGACGCGGTCGGCGAGCTTTACAGCCTCGTCAATATCGCCGTCCGCAAGCGAGGAGATGAACGCGCGATCCAGCAATTCATTGTTCTTCGGATCGACACGAAGCGCCGAGCGATAGAACGTCGCCGCCGAACTGGCGTCGCGCTCGATGCTGGCGTGACGGGCGGCCAGATAGCTGCCCGACATCGTCAGAGCTTTCAGGTCATGACCGGAAGGGAATTGCGCGGAGTTGTCGGTAGGATGCTCGGGCGTCTGCGCCGAAACCGAGCCGGGCAATGCCAGCGCAGTGAAGGCAATAGCGGCAATCGTCCAGCGATTGAAACGAATGGAAAGCATCACGGTTCGCCTTCAGCTCAAGGATTTACGGCAGGATCTTGTGATCAATCTCGAATGCAAACCCAGCAGGCGGCATCAAGCCATGCGACAATGCCGCTTTTAGCGATCAACCGCAAGGATACGGGGGTGGCAAATCGATTGGCAGGAACCCGGCTGTTGCCAATCCCGCCTCAAGACGCTTTCAGTATGGCGGTATCGTGGCCGACCGGTAGAACCCGGTCACGCAATCGTGGTCACATCGCCTCATAATTGGGCCCGCCGCCGCCCTCCGGCGGAACCCAGGTGATGTTGCCGTTCGGATCCTTTACGTCGCAGGTTTTGCAGTGGACGCAATTCTGGGCGTTGATGACGAAGCGGGGACCTGTCGCCTCCTCTACCCATTCGTAGACGCCGGCCGGGCAATAGCGGTTGGACGGCCCGGCATAGACATCGTGTTCGGAGGTCTTCTGCAGGTTCAGGTCTGCGACCTTCAGGTGAACCGGCTGGTCCTCTTCATGGTTGGTGTTGGAGAGGAACACCGACGACAACCGGTCGAAGGTGAGCTTGCCGTCCGGCTTCGGCGGCGCGATCGGCACATGGGCTTGCGCCGGATCGAGCGTCTTGCGGTCGGGCTTGGCATGCGACTGCGTTCCGAACAGCGAGAAACCGAGCGTGTTGCACCACATATCGATGCCGCCGAGCGCGACGCCGAGGACGGTGCCGAATTTCGACCACAGCGGCTTGACGTTGCGGACGCGGTAGAGGTCCCTGCCCACGGCCGAGGCGCGCCAGGCATTCTCGTAGTCGACCAGTTCATCGTTGGCGCGGCCGGTGCCGAGCGCGGCGGCGACATGTTCGGCAGCCAGCATGCCGCTGCCGACGGCGTTATGGACGCCCTTGATGCGCGGCACATTCACAAGACCCGCCGCGCAACCGATCAGCGCGCCGCCCGCGAAGCTCAGGCGTGGCACCGACTGGTAGCCGCCCTCGGTGATGGCGCGCGCGCCATAGGCGAGCCGCTTGCCGCCTTCCAGCAGCGCGCGGATCGAGGGATGCGTCTTGGAGCGCTGGAATTCATCGAACGGCGACAGATAGGGATCATCGTAATTGAGATGCACGACGAAGCCGATCGCCACCAGGTTGTCGTCGTAATGATAGAGGAACGAGCCGCCGCCGGTTGAATTGTTCAACGGCCAGCCGAACGCATGCTGAATCAGGCCTTTTCGGTGCTTGGCGGGGTCGATCTGCCAGACCTCCTTCAGCCCGATGCCGAATTTCGGCGGTTCGCAGCCGGCATCGAGGGAGAATTTCGCGATCAGCTGTTTGGTCAGGCTGCCGCGGGCGCCTTCGGCGAACAGCGTGTATTTGCCGAGCAGTTCCATGCCGCGCGTGTAGGACGATTTGTGCGAGCCATCCTTGGCGACCCCCATGTCGCCGGTCGCAATGCCGCGCACCGCGCCCTTTTCGTCGTAGAGCAGTTCCACCGCGGCAAAGCCCGGATAAATCTCGACGCCGAGCGCCTCGGCCTTGCGCCCGAGCCAGCGACACACTTGGCCGAGCGAGCCGATATAGCAGTGATGGTTGTTCATCAGCGGCGGCATCAGGATGTTCGGCAGCCGGACCGCGCTGCCCGCTGTATTCCAGTAGAACCGGTCTTCGCTGACCTGCGTCTTGAGCGGACAATCGGCGTCCTGGCGCCAATCCGGAATCAGTTGATCGAGCGCCACCGGATCGATCACCGCGCCGGACAGAATGTGCGCGCCGACCTCGGAACCCTTCTCGACCACCACCACGGTGAGATCGGCATTGAGCTGCTTGAGCCGGATCGCCGCGGCGAGGCCCGACGGCCCGGCACCGACGATCACGACATCGAATTCCATAGATTCGCGCGGCGGCAACTCTTCGGTGCTCATGATCGGTCTCAGCCCGGTTGGAAAAACTGATACAGGTCGTCTGGATCATGATCTTTTCGGAAAACCGGTTCCTACTCTTCCGGACCATGCTCTGAAGGGCGTTTGTTTCCGATTTTTGCGGGAAGAACAACCATGGAAATGCCCCTTGAGGCGTTTCGTTGCAGCGCAAACCGGCCTAGATTGTCGGGATGCCCATGACATCGTTCCATGACGCCTGATCCCGCGCCAACCGTTCAGCAATTGCTGGCCTTGTATCTGGAGGCCGGAGTCGACTGTGCGCTGACCGAGGAGCCGGTCAACCGGCTATCGGATCCCGGCATCGTCGCTGGGCCCGGCGAAACGACCCCGGCCCGGCCTCTCAAAACGGCACAAGCCGCGATTCCGGCAATCCGCGCCGAACCGGCTCCGGCGCCGGAGGCCGCCATCGCGTCGGCGCGGGAAGCGGCGCGGACCGCACCTTCGCTTGAGGTGCTGCGCGATCTGCTGGAGAATTTCGACGGCTGTGCGCTCAAATCCACCGCGACGCGCCTGGTGTTCGCCGACGGCAACCCGCACGCGCGCATCATGTTCGTCGGCGAGGCGCCCGGACGCGAGGAAGACATCGAGGGGCTGCCTTTCGTCGGGCGCTCCGGCAAGTTGCTGGACCGCATGATCGCGGCGATCGGGCTCGACCGCAGCAAAGCCTACATCGCCAATGTCATTCCATGGCGGCCGCCGGGCAACCGCACGCCGACGCCGCAGGAGACGCAGATCTGCCTGCCGTTCATCCAGCGGCAGATCGAACTGGTCAATCCCGACGTGCTGGTGACGCTCGGCAATCCCTCCACCCAAACCCTGTTGTCGACGCGCGAAGGCATCATGAAAACCCGCGGGCGCTGGTTCGACTACGATACCGGCACGCGCGTGATCCGCGCGATCGCCACGTTCCATCCGGCCTATCTGTTGCGCTCGCCGTCCTACAAGCGCATGGCGTGGCAGGATTTGCGCGCAATCGCGAAAGCGCTGGAGCAGGCGTCGTCATAACCGCGTGTCGTTCCGGGGAGATGCGAAGCATCGAACCCCGATGCGCAATTGCGCATCGGGGAATCTCGAGATTCCGGTTACGGTCCTTCGGACCGTCCCGGAATGACGCCCGACTCACGGCGCCTTCGGCCGCACGATGGCCCAGCCGATCCGGAGCAGCGGCTGTCGTCCATTCACCAGCCACTCGAACGCCCTCGGCACTTCCGGCACGAGGCCTGGAAATCGCTGCACGATCTCGGCCGGCGGCGTGCCGGCCGTGTCCGATGCGCGCCAGACCACGACACCGCCGGTTTGGTTGAATTTCGCCAGATTCAACCACGGCGTCCGTTCCGGCGCCGCGGCGAGAAACAGATGCGGACGCGCGGGGCTCAACGTGATCAGTGTCGCAAGCTCGGCGTCGCCGCTCACCGCGCGCAGGGGCTGGTTGGTCCGCCGCTCGAAACTGTCGTCAAAAAACTGCGCGATCGCGGTCGCGGGCAGCGACGTCGTCACCTCGCCGCTTCCGGTCCAGGGCAGAAAGAGCGTGGTTGCGATGGCCGCAACCGCGGGGGCAATGATCGCCGCCGCCCAGACCGAACGCAGCACCCGCTGGCGGCGCAGATGAATCAGATCGCCGGTCGCGACGATTGTGACCAGCCCCGACATCAAGAGCGCGATGCCCGCCCCGCCGACGACACGGTCGAGATTGAACAGGCCGGAAATCAGGCTTCCCCCGAGCGCGGGGCCAATGGCGAAGAAATAGACAAAATCGCGCGCCAGCGGATCGACCGGCGGCCGAAAAATGATTGGCGCCTCTTCTGGATTGCGGCCCAACCAGCCGGAATTGAGCGCGATCAATATGACGATGCCGGATATCGCGAACAGCAGGCCGCCGAGCAGTCCAGCCCAGTGCAGCGCCCGCCCGCTCAAATCCGCCAAGGCCGGCCAATGCGGCGAGACAAGCGTATCGGCGCGAATCAGCCAGACGATATAAGGCAGCGCCAGCACGACGATCACCAGCAGCGCGAACAGCGGATCGAACGACCTCAGCATGCGCCGTCCGCGCGCGGTCGCGAGCGCAAACCCGGCCACCAGCGCCAACAGGCCGATCGCCGCGGAAGTTGTCAGCAGCAAAAGTCCGGCTTCGATCGACCAAGCGAACCACGCATTGCGCCGGTTCTGGCCGATCAGTTGCCAGGAATGCAGCAGCAGCAGCGCCCAGAGCGGGCGCGCCAGCACGAGGGGGCCGAACTCGACGCCGGGCGAACTGAACGCCACGACCGTCGTGGTCAGGAGCACCGCGAGCACCGCCTGTTGGCCGCCGACAATGGCGCGCGCCAGCAGGAACAATGTCCAGAACGTCGCAACCGAGCAAAGCTGCGCCAGCAGATAGACGCCGAACATGTGATTGCCGGCGGCGCGAAACGCGATATCGGCGAGCCAGAACGCGAGCGGCGGCCCGAGATCGGTTCCCACCTGGTATTCCCGGCCATAAGCCAGCACGGTGGGCAGATCGCCGGGAGGGCTGCGATACAACAGCATCGGCACGAGCAGCCACAACGCCGCCTGAAACAACACCACAAGCCAGACTACCAACCGCGGCCGGGCGCGGATCAATTCGATAATCAGGGATGTGAAACGCATGAGGCGGCTGGATCGCTTTTGGTACGAGCTGACCGGAAGCAATGTCCCTCGCCCTGAGAAGCGACGTCCTCGTCGCGTCTCAATGATGAAAGGCCTCGTGGTTCGAGAGACGCGCAAGATGCGCTCCTCACCACGAGGATCAACGCTTCGCCCTGGTCAAGGTAACGGTAATAAAGCGCGTGGGCCGCTGAGGCAACTATGTTAGACCGCCGTCGCGATTTCGCCGGAGAACCGCGTCTCCAGCGCTGTGACCGAGGTTTCGACCGTCATCGCCTGTTGTCTTTGACGCGCCGCCACGACAGGCGCAAACAGGCGGCGGTGATGCACGGTAGGGCCGAGCCGGTGGAGCGCCTCGAGATGTTCGGGCACGCCATAGCCCTTATGGGATTCGAAACCGTAGCCCGGGCAATCCTGCGCCAGCGCGCACATCAGGCGGTCGCGGGTGACTTTGGCGATGATCGACGCCGCCGCGATGGAGACGACCAGCCCATCGCCGCCGATCACGGCTTCGCAGTCGCAAGCCGTATCGATCTGGTCGCGTCCGTCGACGAAGACATGCTTCGGCACTTCCGGCAGCGCGTCGACCGCACGTTTAAGCGCCCACAACGACGCGCGCAGGATATTGTCGCGATCGATCCGCGCCGGCGAGGCGAAGGTCACCGCAAACGATGCGGTCGCGCAGATTTCCTCGAACAGCTCCTCGCGGCGGTCCGCGGTCAGCCGCTTGGAATCGTCGATGCCTTTGGGAATCCGCTTCGGATCGAGCACGACGGCTGCGGCCACCACCGGACCCGCCAGCGGGCCGCGCCCGGCCTCGTCGCAGCCGGCCACCGGCCATATGCCGCGCTTGATCAGCGCGCGCTCGCGGCGAAAGCTCGGCAGCGCCAGCGCGATCACGCCCTTTCCGGGCTTGGCCTGACCGTCCTTTGACTTGTCGGATTTGTCCCGAATCATGGCCGGGATGGTGCGCAAGCCGAGCCGGCAACGCAACCGGGAACCACCGCGTAATTCACGCTATTCAGAGGCCTCGAATAGCGTGGTCCCGGCGAATGCCGAGACGACCCGGCCTTAAAACAGGCTGAGCTGCTGCCCGCTGCGTTTCGGCCGGGCGAAATGATCGGTCGTCAATTTCGAACGTCGCTTGTTGAGGCCGAGCTTCTCGCAGGCGATCTCGAACCTTCGTCCGATCATCCAGGCCATCGGCCCGGTGCCTTTCATTCGGGTTCCCCATTGCGAATCATAGTCGCGGCCACCGCGCATGTCGCGGATCAGGGTGAAGATGTGGCGATAGCGATCCGGATAATTGGCCATCAGCCATTCGCGAAAGAGGTCACGCACTTCCAGCGGCAGCCGCAGCAGCACGTAGCTGGCTTCCCTGACCCCGGCATGGGCGGCTGCGTCGAGAATCCGCTCGATTTCCATATCGTTCAGCGCGGGGATCACCGGCGCGACCATCACCGTGGTCGGAACTCCCGCGTCCGACAATTGCCGCAGCGCCTCCAGCCGCCGCGCCGGCGTCGAGGCCCGCGGCTCCATGGTGCGGGCAAGTTTCGCATCGAGCGTCGTGACCGACAGCGCCACCTTGGCAAGATTGCGTTTCGCCATCCGCGCCAGAATATCGATGTCGCGGGTCACCAGCGCCGATTTTGTCACGATGCCGACCGGATGTGAGGTACGATCCAGCACCTCCAGAATGCCGCGCATGATCTTCCGCTCGCGCTCGATCGGCTGATACGGATCGGTGTTGGTCCCGATCGCGATCATGCGCGGTTCGTAATCCTGCGCCGCCAGTTCCTTTTCCAGAAGCTGCGGCGCGTCAGGCTTGGCGAACAGCTTTGATTCGAAATCGAGCCCCGGCGACAGGCCGAGATAAGCATGCGTCGGCCGCGCGAAGCAGTAGACGCAGCCATGCTCGCAACCCCGGTAGGGGTTGATTGAACGGTCAAAGCCGATATCGGGAGAATCATTGCGGGTGATGACCTTGCGCGCGGTATCGAGCGCGACCGTGGTCTTGAACGGCGGCAGTTCGTCGAGGCTCTGCCAGCCGTCGTCGAACGCGACGCGCGCCTCGGTCTCGAAGCGGCCGCTGTCATTGGACTGCGCGCCGCGGCCGCGCCGCCGCTCGCGCTCGATCGCCACAGCCAGTTCGGGAAAAGGAGAAAGCGCACCCGCCGGCTCGGAGGGCGCCGTGACCGGCGGGTGCTTGAGGGCATTTGAGGATGCTCGGCTCATGGGGGAGAACATAGCACGTCATGAGAACAAATCAAGAACAACATTCATTTGACCCACAGCCAGGACGACATTGGCATCGTTGATCCCGGCATCGCGCGGCTGCCGCAAAAAGCTGCACTCGGTGGGCTGATTTGAATGTGACAAGGTGGTAACGGTGCGGCGCTTTCTTCATAAGGCGTCCAAGAGCCATCCATGCTGAGCGTCATCATCGCTACCGAAGGCGCCGAGCAACCGGCGGTCGCCACCCTTGCAGCGCTGGTACCTGGCGCTGCCGCCGGCGTGGTGCGGGAGGTGCTGCTGGTCGACCGGGCCGGCAACGGCGTGATCGAACGGGTCGCCGACGTCGCAGGATGTAGATTCCTGGCGTTCGATGGATCGCACGCCGCGGCGCTGGCGGCGGGCGCGCGCCAGGCCCGCTCGCCGTGGCTGATGTTCCTGCATGCCGGAGCGGTGCTGGATTCGGGCTGGATCGATGAGACCGCGCGGTTCATCCAGCGCGTCTCCGACAGCGGACGTCCCCGCGCCGGCGTCTTCCGCTACGCCCGCTCGCCCTACGCCGACACAGGGCTGGGCGATGGCTTGAAATTCATCGCGCGGATGATCGCCGGGCCTTGGGCCGATCAGGGACTGCTGATCGCGCGCGATCACTACGAGCGGCTGGGCGGCCACGCGCCGAGCGCCCGCCGCCCTGAAGCCAGGCTGCTCCGGCAGCTCGGCCGCTCCTCACGAACCTTGCTGCGCAGCCGGATCATCGTGGCCTGAGCACGATACTTGCCAACGTCAAATAATTATTTGACAATAGCAAGCATCGAGGTGCGCCATGTTCCCAGATTCCGACGGCCAGATGTCTGCGGTACGCGCTTTCAACCGCTTCTATACGCGCAAGCTCGGCGTCCTCGACCAGCAGCTGCTGAAAAGTCCGTTCTCGCTGAGCGAGGCGCGGGTGTTGTACGAACTTGCCACCTGCGAAGGCGCTTTCGCGAAGGAAATCGGAATCGAACTGGGTCTTGATCCCGGTTACCTCAGCCGAATCGTGCAGAAATTCGACGAGGACGGGCTGATCACCCGCAAGTCATCGCCCGCCGATCGTCGGCAATATCAGCTCAGCCTGACCGCCAAGGGCCGCCAGGCGTTCGCAAAACTCGATCGCCGTTCGCAGGACGAGGTCGCGGGCATGCTGGCTGCGCTGTCCAACGGCGAGCGCAAACGCCTGATCGGGGCGATGGCGGCGATCGAACAGCTGCTCGGTTCCCCCGGCGTCGCACCAACGGCCGCTACCTTGCGCGAACCCCGCCCGGGCGACATGGGGTGGGTGGTGCAGAGCCATGGCGCGCTCTATGCCGGCGAATACGGCTTCGACGCCTCGTTCGAGGCTTTGGTCGCGGAGATCGCCGCAAAATTCCTGGGCTCGTTCGATGCCTCGCGGGAGCGCTGCTGGATCGCCGAACGCGATGGCGCCCAGGTCGGTTCGGTTTTTCTCGTCAGGCACAGCGACGACGTCGCCAAACTGCGACTGCTGCTGGTCGATCCGGCCGGACGCGGACAGCGCCTGGGACAGCGCCTGGTCGCGGAATGCATCGGGTTTGCGCGGACCTGCGGCTATCGCAAGATCACGCTGTGGACCCAAAGCATTCTGGTCGCCGCCCGCAAGATCTATCAGGACGCCGGATTCGTGCTGGTCGCCAGTGAACCGCACCGCAGTTTCGGCCAAAACCTGATCGGCGAGACCTGGGAGCGTGAACTGTGACTGTTCCCTCCGTCATTCCGGGACGCGAAGACACCAACCGGAATGACATATCAAGCGGACGCCCCCTTCGCCTTCGGCCGCCGCAGATGCTCGTCGAGCCGCGGCATGATCTCGACAAAATTGCAGGGCCGCGTCCGGTAATCGAGCTGGGCGGCCAAAATGCCGTCCCAGCCGTCCCGGCAGGCGCCCGGCGATCCCGGCAGGCAGAAGATGAAGGTGGCGCCCGCGACGCCCGCGGTGGCGCGGCTCTGGACCGTCGAGGTGCCGATCTTGGCGTGGCTCAGCATGTGAAACGCGATGGAAAAGCCATCCATCCGCTTTTCGAACAGCGGCTCGATCGCCTCCGGCGTCACATCGCGGCCGGTGAAGCCGGTGCCGCCCGTGGTGATGACGACATCGACGTCCGGATCGGCGATCCATCTTTTGATGATAATGCGGATCGCGTCGACATCGTCGACGATGATCTCGCGCGCCGCGAGGCTATGGCCGGCGGCAACGATCCGCTCCGACAGCGTAGTTCCGGATTTGTCATCGGCAAGCGAGCGCGTGTCGGAAACGGTCAGCACCGCGATGTTGAGCGGCACGAATTGTTTTGATTCATCGATCGAGGTCATGGCCAACTCTCATCCGTCATTGCGGACAAGCCGCGAAGCGGGCTGATCCGGAATCTCATCAATTCGGCAGGAGATTCCGGGTTCGCGCGTCGCGCGCCCCGGAATGACGCCGATCAACTATGCCGATCAACTATAACGTCCCCGCACTGAACGTATCACACGCCTTCAGCGTTCCCTGCTGATAGCCGGTCATGAACCATCGCTTGCGCTGTTCCGCCGAGCCATGCGTGAAGGAATCCGGCACCACCCGCCCGGTCGCCTGCCGCTGCAGCGTATCGTCGCCGATCGCGGACGCGGTCCGCAACGCGCCATCGATATCGCCGGCCTCGATGAAGCCCGGACGCTTCTTCTCCTCGCGATTGACCCAGATGCCCGACAGACAATCGGCCTGCAGTTCCACCCTGACCTGCAGGGCGTTGGCGGCCGCCTTGTTGCCGGCGGCCTGCAGTTGCTGCTGCTGCGCCGTCACCTTCGGCAGGATGCCGAGCAGGTTCTGGATGTGATGCCCGGCTTCGTGGGCAATGATGTAGGCCGCGGTGAACTTGCAGGCACTGCCCTGACAGCCGTGGAATCTGGTCTCGACCTCACGGAAAAATCCGGTGTCGAGAAAAATCTGTTTGTCGGGCGGACAGTAGAACGGCCCCATCGCCGACTGCGCCATGCCGCAGCGGCCGCCATTGGTGGCATTGCGAAACAGCACGATGCGCGGACCCGAATAGGTTTGCCCCGAAGCCTGGAAGATTTCGCTCCAGCGGTCATCGATCTCGCCGAGGATGCCGGAGATCATGCTGCCCATCTCGTCGGTGGGCGCGCCTCTCTTGACCGTCCCGGACCGCCGGTCGGTTTGATAGCTCGGCGCCTGGCTGCCGCCGGTGAGGATTTCCGCGCCGCCGATCAGGAGGCGCGGATCGATGCCGAAGGCGTAGCCGACGAGGCCGAGCACGATGATGGTGCCGATACCGAGCCCGCCACCGCCCATCGGAAGGCCAAAGCCACCGCCGCCGCCCATTCCGCCGCCGCTGTCATCGCGACGATCGTCGATGTCGTCGCTGCGGCGAAAGTCATCGTAACGCATGGCCGGTTTTCCTCATTCCAACTCGCGGCAGCAGCCTCGCCGGCATCAACGCAGCGGGAAACGCCGAGTTTTCATTCCGTTAATTAATAACCTGCCCGGCAAAAATTGCCTAGCGTGAAAGAATTACCCAGTTAAGTCGATTTTTACTTTGCCTCGTCAATGTACCGCCAGTCGGTTGTTTAGTCCCGCGTCGCCGACAGCGTCGCCTGAGTCAGAGTATTTGAGTCATGGTTGTGTCGCGTCGCGGGGCGTCTGCAAGGGCGCCCCGCACTAAATTTGAGTCTGATCCGGGTAGCCGGATCGTCGTCGGCGATTGCGTCGCCGAGATGTCGAAATTGCCGGCCGGTTCGGTCGATCTGGTGTTCGCAGATCCGCCTTACAACCTGCAGCTCAAGGGCGACCTCAAGCGCCCCGACGAATCCCACGTCGACGCCGTCAACAACGACTGGGACAAGTTTTCATCCTTCGCCGCGTATGACGACTTCACCCGCGCCTGGCTGCTGGCCTGCCGCCGCGCCATGAAGCCGTCGGCGACATTGTGGGTGATCGGTTCCTACCACAACATTTTCCGTGTCGGATCCATCATGCAGGACCTCGGCTTCTGGGTTCTCAATGATATTGTCTGGCGCAAGACCAACCCGATGCCGAATTTTCGCGGCCGCCGCTTCACCAACGCCCACGAGACCATGATCTGGGCCGCGCGCGACGAGAAAGCCAAGGGCTATACCTTCAACTACGAAGCGCTGAAGGCCGCCAACGAGGATGTGCAGGCGCGCTCCGACTGGCTGATCCCGCTGTGCACCGGCGAGGAACGGCTTAAAGGCGCCGATGGCAAGAAGGTCCATCCGACCCAGAAGCCCGAGGGGCTGCTCGCGCGCGTGCTGCTGTCGTCGTCAAAACCCGGCGATCTCGTGATCGATCCGTTCAACGGCACCGGCACCACCGGCGCGGTGGCAAAGCGCCTCGGCCGCCGCTACATCGGTTTCGAACGCGACCAGACCTATGCGACCGCGGCGCAAGCGCGCATCGCCGCCATCGAGCCGCTGCCGGAAGCGACCCTGGCGCCGTTCATGACCGCGCGCGACGCGCCGCGGGTGGCGTTCTCGGAACTGATCGAGCGCGGCATGATTTCACCGGGCACCCGGCTGGTCGATTCCAAGAAGCGTCACGGCGCGCTGGTGCGCGCCGACGGCGCCATCATGCTCGGCGACAAGGTCGGCTCGATCCACCGCATCGGCGCGGTGGCGCAGGGCGCCGGCGCCTGCAACGGCTGGACCTTCTGGCACATCGAGACCAAGAAGGGCCTCAGGCTGATCGACGAACTGCGCGCCGAAATCCGCTCCGGAATGGCGGCGGGCTGAGCTTCTTAAAAGAAGTCGTTGAGTGAGCGCGGCGCGTACGGCGCCCTTCAGTTTGCAGATTTTGCAGATTCGAATTTCAAACAGCCGTCATTGCGAGCCAACGGGTCGGCGCAAAGCGCCGCCCGATGACAGGCTCCGCGAAGCAATCCATGCAGCAACGTGCACGGCAAGAGTGGATTGCTTCGTCGCGGAGCCTGTCATCGGGCGCGCATTCGCGCGACCCGTTGGCTCCCTTGCGCAAACGCTTCGCG
>Ga0073928_10004198_pt1 | contig 21665 bp, 18 predicted proteins | sample PaiPotPPA55metaG_FD_76969 | JGI IMG/M metagenome (GOLD analysis project Ga0073928, IMG submission 76969) | Iron sulfur acid spring bacterial and archeal communities from Banff, Canada, to study Microbial Dark Matter (Phase II) - Paint Pots PPA... ...
CGGAACCATGACCACATATGCCGAAGGCATGGGTACGGCGACGGGCATCGCCTTCGATCGCGAGCAGAGTCTCTACGTCGGCGACCGCAACGGCACCATCTTCAAGATCGCCCGCGACCAGCAGGTCTTCGTCTTCGCCACGCTCGAGGTCAGCGTTTCCGCTTATCACTTGGCCTTTAACCCGCAAGGCGACCTGTTCGTGACCGGCCCCACTGACCGCGTGTATAAGATCGATCCTAACGGAACCGTCAGCACTTTCTATAAGGGTCTGGGAAGACCGCAGGGACTGGCCTTCGACGTGAACGGGAATCTCTACGTCGCGGCATCTCTCTCTGGCACGCGCGGAATCGTAAAGATCGCGCCCGACGGCCTGGCCAACCTCGAAGTCGCCGGCCAGGGTTTGGTCGGCCTCGCATTCGCCCCCGGGCGTTCCGTAATTCTCGCAACTACGAGCACGATACATCACCTTTCGTGGGATATTCAGGGCCTGCCGCTCCTACCCGAATAAGTTAATTGACATCCCGCCTCGCTTGTCATTCCGAACGAAGTGAGAAATCTGCTTTCTGCCGCAACCCTCCGACCCTGTTCGTCCGCTCGCCCTTTTCATTTAAACTTCTACCCAGTGAATGCTGAAATCATTGCGGTGGGCTCCGAAATGCTCACGCCCTTCCGCATGGACACCAATTCGCTGTATCTCACCGAACAGCTCAACTTGTTGGGCGTCGACGTAATTTTCAAGAGTATTGTCGGCGACGACCTGCGCCGTCTGGTAGCCGCAGCGCAGCACGGCCTCTTCCGCTCCGACATTGTGATCTTTAGCGGCGGCCTCGGCCCCACAGAAGACGATCTCACCCGCGAGGCAGTCGCCGAAGCGCTGGGCCTAAGCCTGCAGCGCGATCCCGAAATCCTCGCTCGCCTGGAGCAGCGCTTCGCCGAGCGCGGCTGGAAGATGGCAGCCAACAACTCCAAGCAGGCCGATGTGCTCGACGGCGCCATTGTGCTTCCGAATCCAAATGGCACCGCTCCCGGTCAGTGGCTCAGCGGAGAGTTCGACGGCCGGGAGCACATCGTCGTGCTGCTGCCCGGCCCTCCCCACGAACTAAAAGCACTATTCGAAAGCGAAGTGCGCGACCGCCTCCGCGCCAAGGTTCCGCCCGCTTCTCTTGCTATCCGCACGTTGAAGATTGCCATGCTGGGCGAATCGGCGGTCGATGCCCGCGTCGCGCCTATCTACAAGCGCTACCCTGACGTCGAGACCACCATCCTGGCAGGCGCAGGCGAAATCGAACTGCACTTCAAGACTCGCGCTACCACACTCGACGCCGCCCAGCGCCGCGTCGACGAAGTCGCGGGCGTGGTTGAAGATGAATTGGACGATGCCGTCTACTCCCGCAACGGTGAATCGCTAGAGCAGATCGTCGGCTACTGGCTCCAGATGCGCAACGCCACGGTAGCCGTAGCCGAATCCTGCACCGGAGGTCTGCTGGCGGAACGCCTCACCTCCATCAGCGGCAGCTCGCGCTATTTCCTGGGAGGTGCGGTCGTGTATTCCAATGCTTTGAAAACCGAACTTGCCGGCGTCCCCACGGAAATGATCGACCGCCACGGCGCAGTCAGCCGCGAGGTCGCCGCTGCCCTGGCCGAAGGCATCCGCTACCGCTGCGAGTCAACCTTCGGCGTGGGCATCACCGGCGTAGCCGGCCCCAATGGAGGCACACCGGAAAAGCCCGTGGGCCTGGTGTTTCACGGAGTGGCAAGCGACCGCGGCACCGAAGTGGTGCAGCGCAATTTCCCCGGCGACCGCAAACGCATCCGCCGCTTCGCCGCCACCATGGCATTGGACATGCTGAGGAAGAAGTTAATGTGAACGAGACCTACTAGCTGCTAGCTCCTAGCTACTAGCCTGAAGCCTCTGCCGCGGCTCTACGGTCTGCCTTTCCGCTCTGCAACAAACAGTTGACACGAATCCACTCCTTCCGCTGTTCCATTGTTTAAGCTAGTAGCTAGAAGCTAGGAGCTAGAAGCTACCATGCGCCTCTTCATCGCTCTCGACATCGACGACGCCATTCGCGAACGCATTGCTCGCTTCGTGGAAGGCGTAAGCGCATTCGCTCCCGACGCACGCTGGGCAAAACCGGAATCCTTGCACGTGACTCTGAAGTTTATCGGCGAGCAACCCGAAGCCGCGCTCGAAGGGACCAAAGACGCCCTCGCCACAATTGCCGCCAGCCCCGCCGAAATTCACTTCCGCGGATACGGATTCTTCCCCACAGCAAAGTCAGCGCGTGTCTTCTGGATCGGCCTGGAAGCCGGCCCTCAACTCGCCGCCTTGGCAACAGCCATCGACGAAAAAATGGCGTCACTGGGAATTCCAAAAGAAGATCGCGCCTTCAGCCCGCACCTGACGTTGGCGCGCGGCCGAGGAGGCTCCGGTTCGCCGCGGCGCAACAAAACAGACGGCCCGAATCGCACTTTCCAACGCCTCCAGGAAAAACTCGCGCCTCTGACAGCCCCTGAGTTCGGCACTATGACGCCCCGCGAGTTCTTTTTGTACCAAAGCCAGCTATCACCGAAAGGATCAAAGTACACAAAGTTAGCCAGTTTTGATTTAAAGTAGCGCCGGCGCCCCGCCGGCTGTCGCGAGAGCGTCCTCGTTCTCGCTGGCGGCGCCACATGAAAAGTTGGCACGATTCAAATGCCTAGATTTCTCCTAATCGCCGCCGCAGCCTACCTCCTCGGCTCCATCCCCTTCGGTTATCTTCTAGTCCGCACCTTTCGCGGCGAAGACGTGCGCCGTACGGGCAGCGGCAACATCGGAGCCACCAATGTAGCTCGCAAGTCGCCAATCCTCGGCGTCTTAACTCTCCTGTTCGACGCACTGAAAGGATCTGCGGCCGTGACTGTCGGCATCATCTTAAGTCCGGCGATGGGCGACAGCATGTCACTCTCCCACCTTTCCTGGCGAACGATGCTCTTAGCCTCCTCGCCAGAGTTCGCCACCGGCGCTGCTTTAGCCGCGCTTTTCGCGGTCGCCGGACACATGTTTCCCTTCTGGCTGAACTTTCGCGGCGGCAAAGGCGTCGCCACGGCGCTCGGCGCGTTCGCCTTGATCGCTCCCAAGGCCGTGCTCGTGTCCGCTGGCATCTTTCTAATTCTTGTCCTGGTCTTCCGCTACGTTTCTCTGGGATCCATTGCCGCCGTCGCCGCGTTTCCTAACGTCGCCTTGATCTTGCACGAGTATGGCAACAGCCCAGTAGCCCTCGTGCTGATGGCCATAGCAGCGGTGCTCATCGTCGTGAAGCATTCCGCAAACATCCGCCGTCTGTTGGCAGGATCCGAAAACCGTTTGGGATCGAGGCACGCATGAGCGAGATCGCAGTAATCGGTGCGGGAGCCTGGGGCACAGGTCTCGCCATCGTCCTCGGCCGCAAAGGGACGCATGGCGTACGCCTATGGGCGCACGAATCCGACGTTTGCGAATCGATCACCCAGAATCGCGTCAATGAGAAATTTCTTTCCGGCCGCCCTATCCCAGATTCCGTTTCCGCCAGCAACGATCTTTCGGCGACCCTGCGGGACGCAAACATCGTCGTCAGCGTGATGCCGTCTCAACATTGCCGCAGCTTGTTTGAACGCATGCGCCCACTGATCCAACCACAAACCTTAATCGTCAGCGCCACCAAAGGCCTCGAAGAAGGCTCCTTGCAGCGCATGACCGAGGTGATCATCGACGTTCTGCAGCGGGAAGACGGCTCTGTTCCCGCCGTTGGAGCGCTCAGCGGACCTTCCTTCGCCCAGGAAGTTGCCCGCGGCGACCCGACGGCCATCACGATCGCTTCGCAGGATGCCGCGCTCTTGCGCACCGTGCAGCAGGAATTCAGCGATTCCAGTTTCCGCATTTATACCAACAACGACGTGATCGGCGTGGAACTGGGCGGGGCTCTAAAGAACATTGTCGCCATCGCCGCCGGAATCTGCGACGGCTTGGGCTTCGGTCATAACTCGGTCGCAGCCCTCATCACGCGCGGCCTGGCGGAGATGACTCGCCTGGTCGTCGCCTGCGGAGGCCGCGCCGAAACCATGGCCGGACTGGCCGGACTTGGCGACCTCGTGCTCACCTGCACCGGTGGCTTGTCCAGAAATCGCAGCGTCGGGGTTGAACTCGGCCGCGGACGAAAGCTCCCCAACATCATTGCCGGAATGCATGGCATGGTCGCCGAAGGAGTCTTCACCACAACTGCCGCCGTGGGCCTAGCCCACGCCCGCGGCGTGGAAATGCCTATTACCGAACAGATGAACGCTATCCTGCACCACGGCAAATCTCCCCGGGAAGCCATTCAGGAACTGATGTCGCGCACCGGCAAGAGCGAGGGCGGTTCTTAGCTCTTAGCTTTTGGTTCTTAGCCCTACAGCTTCTTTCTGTCGCGGTTGCAGAAATATAACCATTGCGAACCGTGCTACCCTTTACGGTTCCAGTTCACTCCGCGGAGGCGGTTATGCGCATCGCCAATTTTTTTTTTCGTAATTGTGCTCTTCGCCTCGCCTCTACTCACCGCGGCGGCACAAACCAAAACCATCGCCGAGCGCCTGGGTTATCCAGCCGACTCAAAACTCCTCATCATCCACGCCGACGATTTGGCGGTTGCCCACTCCGAAGACGCTGCCAGCTTCGACGCACTCGACAAACATGCGGTAACCTCCGCCAGCATTATGGTCCCCTGTCCCTGGTTGAGCGAAGTTGCCGCTTACGCCAAAGACCATCCGGATGCCGATCTCGGCCTGCACCTCACCCTCACCAGCGAATGGAAAACTTATCGCTGGGGTCCGGTCGAATCCAAAGACAAGGTCCCAAGCCTTCTCGATCCCTCGGGATCCCTCTGGTCGGAGACCGATCAGGCTGCCCGCAATCTGAAACCCGAGGAAGTGGAGCGCGAGGTCCGCGCCCAGATCGAGCATGCGATCGCCGTGGGCATTCATCCCACCCACCTCGACAGTCACATGGGCGTACTTTTCTCGCGCCCCGAGCTTTTCGCCATCTACGTAAAAGTTGCTCATGAATACAAACTGCCGTTTCTGGCAGTCCGCCCTCCGCAGGCGCCGAAAGAACTTCTTGCCATGCTTTCCGACAAAGACGTAATCCTGGACTCGATCGTAATGGCCGATCCGAAGGTGGCGGTCAGCGACTGGAAGTCGTTCTATTCTGATGCGATTAAGAACCTCAAACCGGGCGTCACAGAAATCATCGTTCACCTCGGTCACGATGATCCCGAACTCCAGGCCGTCACGGTGGACCACCCTGATTACGGTTCAGCCTGGCGCCAGCGCGACTACGACGTTGTTACCAGCCCCGAATTCAAGAAGGCCCTGCAAGACAACCACATCGTCCTGATCGGATGGAAGGACCTGAAGAAAATTTTGAATTAGCCAGTCCGGGACGATTGGACAACTTGCCAGTGCCCATTGCCGAAGCGGTCGCCAACTGAATCCCCGCCTCGACTGGAGTTGCAAGTCCGCCCACTTTCCCTTGCCAAATCATCCTGCGTCGCAGCTTGTCAGGTACTTTGGTAACGTTAATCAGCCAGCTTTCGCTCCAACCCGCAACATTCCCCGCTAGAATTTTAATGAGACCTTTGAAAGCTGCCGCCACTTCGTCTTCGGCGACTGCGATAGGTGAGGGAGAGACTTGTCCGCCAGCGCCCCGAAACCCGCGCGCATCCCGATTCTCTATGTAATCCTCGGTGTGCTCCTGGTCATAAGCATTGTCCCCATGTACTTCTACTCATCGGAGGTCGAGGTCAACAATCGCGACGTCCTGAAGAGAGACGAGATGCTGCTGCAAAACACGGTGACGCGCTCGCTCGCCGACGATCTTTCCCAGCACGAACGTTCCCTGCACATGATGTTGGCTAACTTGTCGTCTGCCATTCAGGTCGCGAGCGGCGGCGACATTGGCGAAACCAACATTCAGTCTCCCGAACTTCGGGCCCTCCTGGAGAATTTCGTGTCCTCTTCCGACGAGATCGCTTACGCGACTCTGCTGAACTCGGATGGCAAAGGGATTTCCGCTGGACGCATTGCACCGGACGCCTTTCTAAACCGCGAACTGGAACGCGCCTACTCGGCCGGTCGCGACGGTCGCGCCTATAACGGCCAAGCTCTCGCCATCGGTGAAGGAAAGAACGCCCGTACCGTGTTCCTGGTCAGCTATCCAGTCAATTATGGACAACGTTTTCTAGGAATGATCGGCGCCGTCGTTGACCTTCAATTCCTGATCCGCCGTCTGCAGGAAGTCAGCGGGGGCGGCCTCACTCCCTATGTGGTCGATGCCCAGGGCCGTCTGGTCGCCGCAGCCACTCCCGAGTTTGCCACCGGTCAGGACATGAAGAACCTCGACATCGTGCGCAACTTCGTCAATGGCGGCAACAAAGCACAAATAAGAGAGACGCGCGAGTTCACCGTCACTAATGGCTCCGATCACGTTGAGATGCTTGGCACCTACAGTCCGGTAACCTCTCTGGCCTGGGCCGTGGTGGTGCAAAAACCGCAGCGCGAAGCCTACCGCGGCATCCTTGAAATGCAGCGCACGGGCCGCCTGCTGGCCCTTTTGGCGGTGCTGTTGAGCGTTGGCGTCAGCATCTTTGCCGCACGCCGTATTACCAATCCCTTGCAGGTGTTGACTCAATCCAGCCGGGCCCTGGCTCGCGGCGACTTCTCCCAGCGTGTTAGTCTGTCCAGCCGCACTGAAATTGGCGAACTCGCCCACACTTTCAATACTATGTCCGACGAACTCGAACGTTTCGTTGCCGACTTGAAGCGCGCCGCCGAAGAGAATCGAGAGCTCTTCATGGGCTCCATCCAAATGCTGGCCGGAGCCGTCGACGAAAAAGATCCCTACACCCGCGGCCACTCCGACCGCGTCACCCGCTATTCCCTGCTGATCGCCAAGGAAATGAACCTGTCCCAGGATTTCATGGAGACGCTGCGTATCTCCGCCCAGCTGCACGACGTCGGCAAAATCGGCATCGAAGACCACATCCTGAAAAAGCCCGGGGCTCTGACTGAAGAAGAATTCGAAGTCATGAAGACCCACACCACCAAAGGCGCCAACATTTTGCGCCCGGTCACGCAACTGGCGGAGACGCTTCCCGGCATTGAGTTGCACCACGAAGCGCTCAACGGCAGCGGATATCCCTACGGACTCGAGGGCGATCAGATTCCACTGCTGGCGCGCGTTATCGCCGTGGCTGACACGTTCGACGCGCTGACCACCACTCGCCCCTACCAGCAGGCTCATACATCCGAGCAGACTCTACAGATCATCCGTAACCTCGCCGGCAAGCGACTTGATCCCCAGGCGGTCGAAGCTCTGCTCGCGGTATTCGCCCGCGGCGAGATCAAACTGCAACGCTTCACCATCAAGCGCCCCGTCGCTCCCCAACCCACAGAAGTTCCCGCCCTCGCGGCAGCCGCAGCGGGCACGGTCCCAACAGAAATCGCGACTCTGGAAAGAACGCGCGTTTAGAAGTCCTCATCATGGCTAGTGAACTCACACTTTTGCCAGTTAGTTCGCGCTCCCTCGAAGAAACCAGGAAATTATTCTTGCCGTAACGCCTGCATCGGGTCCGCGCTCGAAGCGCGATAAGCGGGAAGAAGAGCCGCAAAGAGCGCTACCAGCAGTAAGAGTCCAATACTGCATCCGATTGCCATCGGGTCCGCACCGGTAGTCTCATACAGCAAGCTGCGAATCCAGCGAGTTGCTCCCGCCGCGGCCAGGACGCCCAGCGCTACGCCAGCCAGAACCGGAACAGACGCTTCTAGCACCACCATTCGCATAAGCGCATATCGGGTCGATCCGAAAGCAACGCGAACGCCGAACTCCTGCCCACGCAGCGAAACAGAATAGGAAAGTACGCCGTACACGCCAAGCACCGCCAGCAGCAACGCAGCCAAACCGAAGCACGATAAGACGATGGTCTGGAATCGCTCGGTCGAAACAGATTCATTGATCTGACCGTTGAGGGACTTAATTATGGGGATGGCCACTTCCGCATCAATATCCCACAGCTGCCGTCGAATGGTGGGTGCGAGGCCGTCCAGAGGCTGCGGAGAACGAACGACGAACAAGACGGAAGACGGCGGATCGTGCCAGTAGGGCAGATAAACGACCGGGACGTCGATCTTCAGATCGGCAATGCGAGCATCTGCGGCTATACCAGTGACGGTATACATGCGGCCGTTGATGCGAAATCTGTGCCCCAGGGGATTTTCACCCGGCCACGCAACCTTTGCCGCTTTCTCGGAGATGATCGCATCGTCGGGATGCTCCCGTTCTCTTTCCTCAAACTCCTGCCCGGCGACCAGCGGGATGCGCATGGCGGCGAAGTACTGCGGGCTGATGTTGCGGAGATCTGCAGTAGGATCCTTTTCATCCGGCAAGGGATGGTCTTCCCGGTGAATTCCATAGACGTTGGTCTCGCCGGTGAGCGGCATGGCGCTGGTGACCGCCGCGAATTGAACATTCGCGTTAGCACGAAGCCGATTCAGAGCGCGATCCACGAAGGCAGAGCGGGCGGAGGCACCCTGATCTCCGCCATACTTTGCAGTTAACAGGTCAGCCTGCGCGACGATCACCTGATTTGAATCGAAAGCGCGATCCTGGTTGAGGACTCGGGAAAAGCTTCGCGCCACCAGGCTGGTAAGAATCAGAAGTACTACAGTGCAAGCAACTTCAAACGCCACCAACCAGCGATGCGTAGCGGTTGCCTCCCGTGCGCTGAATATCCTCGTGGAACCGGACTGGAGAACCTGTTGAGGAATGGTTCGCAGTGAACGCAGCGCCGGCAGGCTACCGAAGATTACTGCCGTCAGCACGGAAAGGAAAACGGCGAAAACCAGAATCGGCCAGCTTACCTGTACTTCGTTCAATCGCGGAAGATTGGCCGGCGCGATTGCAACGAAGGCGCGCACACCGGCCAATGCAAGCAGCATCCCGGCCGCGCCGCCGATTGCGGACAGCACGAGACTCTCGGCCAAAGTCGCCTGAAACAAATGTCTGTGCCCGGCTCCCAGTGCCGCCCGCAGCGCGTTATCGCGATCCCGAGCCACACTGCGAGCCAACTGCAAACTCGCAAGATTTATGCAGGCAATCAGCAGTACGCCTATTACCGCCCCCAGCAACAACAGTAGCGCTTTACTGATGCCGCCGGTCACCTCCTGCGATAGCGGCTCAACCACCACGCCGAGATGTAGTTGCAGATGGTTGCTTAACGAGTAGGCTTTCTGCATCCTATCGAGCTCGCTACTTGCTTGCTTTGCAGATACCCCCGGCTTCAGCCGTGCCACAACCAGGAAGCCGAAATCAGAATCATCCGCGGTAAGTTCCTCGTCCTGCGGCACCAGTGGCTGAAAGACTTCGTAAGGCAACGCCCCACCGGGATGGGCAGCGCCAACCATCTCGTTCAGTGTCGAAAAGGCGAACGTCTTTGGGAGAACGGCCGCCACCGTTCTTTGTTCCCCTCCAATCTTCAATGAATGACCAAGCACTGCCGAGTCGCCGCCAAAGAAACGCTGCCATGCCGACCAGGTAATGATGACGGCGTTGTTCTGGCCCTTTCGAGCCTCCTCGGGAAGAAAGGGCCGCCCGAGGGTCGGCGTGACCCCCAGCACCGAAAAAAAATTCGGTGAAATGCTCAGGCCCTTCACAATTTGCGGATGATCCTGGCCGAGCGCAACCGCGAACGACGCATTTTGGAAGATTGCCGCGTCGGCGACTGTTTTGGAGTGGGCCGTCAGATTTAGATAGTGTTTGTAATTATCAGGGAGCAGGGGATAACGGTCGCTTACTTCCTGTATCGTCTCGTGCCACACCACGAGTTGGCGGGGATCGCGGAAGGCGTACGGCCGCAGGAGCACCGAGTTCACCACACTGAACACGGCCGTTACGGCCCCGATTCCCAGCGCCAGCGTGAGGATCGACGTGAGCGCGAAACCCGGAGAATTGCGCAGACCGCGCACGGCGTAATGCAGGTCATTCGATACGTTAGCCACAGAACCTCCCGACGGTCGGTTCTGTGAACGCAATCGTGGTTCCAAAAGCGTTACGCTCAAGTCGCTGAAAAGGTTCCACTCGCCACACGATACAGAGAAAGCCAATGTCCGGACTCATCAAAGTTGTCCGCTAACGGACACCGAACGCGACTCCTCGACCATGCCGCAACAGAATACCGCCGACCACTGCTTGCGGGCTCAGTCGATATTCACGACGTGAGGGCTGGGCTTCCACCGATCAAAGGGCCGCCACGCGCCGCTGCACCAGCAGGAAATACGCCGCCACTAGAATCAACAGCACTCCGTTCACGCCCAACACAATCGGCGCCGTAAACATCGGAACCAGCCACCCCGACAGCAGATTCCCCATCGGCATCCCGCCGCGAAACGCGCAGTTATAGACGCTCATCACCCGCCCGCGCATCTCATTGGTTGTGATTAACTGCACCAGCGAAGTCACCGTGGCAAACACTGCCATCATCGACGCCCCCACCAGCACCAGCATCGCATAGCTTAAGGGCAACGATTTCGAAAGCGAGAATCCCGAAATCGCGGCGCCAAGACAGATCAGCATGGTCAGGGCAAATCGCCCCTTCTTCTGAATGTTCCCGATCCCAGCCACTGCCAGCGACCCGCAAATCGAACCCACCCCCATCAGCGACAGCAGGTTCCCGTAAGTTTCCGGTCCACGGCCAAAAATATCTTTCACGAACACCGGAATATAAGTGCGCATCGGCATGCTCAATGCCGTCATGCAGAAAGCAAGCAGAGTCAACGCTTCCATCGACCCTTGCTTGCGAACGAACCTGATGCCTTGCTTCAGGCTGCTGAACATCGACTCGCCGGTAATTACTGGCAGGTATCGTGCCGAGATCATCGACAGCGAAATAATCGGCGCCAAAAAAGAAAGGGCATTCAACCCAAAACACCACTTCTCTCCCAACTTCGCCAGAGCCTGCCCCGCCAGCGCCGGACCAATCGTGACGGCCATATTGAACTGAATTGAATTCAGCGCGATCGCATTCGGCATGTCCTCGCGATCCACCAGCGTCGGAATCAGCGCCTGGTAGGCCGGCCCGCCGAAAGCCTGCGCCAACCCCGAAACGAATGACAGACACAGAATCTGCCAAACGTGTACCCATCCGGCCGTCACCAGCACCGTCAGCACTCCAGCGCTCGCCATCTGCACATATTGCGACACCAGCAGAATCTTTCTCCGCTCCGTCCGGTCGGCCACCACCCCGCCGATCAGCGAGAAAAGAAAAATAGGAATGCCGCCGAGAAACTGATCCAGTGCCAATAGAAACGCCGAGTGGCTCAGCCGGTAGATCAGCCACCCTTGCGCCACAATCTGCATCCAGGTGCCGATACTGGAAGTACAGGCGCCAAACCACATCAGACGGAAGTCACGATATTGGAATGCCTTGAAAATTCTGCGAAGCGTCGACGTTGGCATGTGCTCCGGGCGGACCGCTACTCGCATTGTATCTTCGCACGCCACGCTTCCACCGCCTCTTGCGTAAACGGGTAAAACGATTCCTCTGTTAGACGCTCAGGTTCCCCCGATGTGATCGGGAGGTCGACGCAAGCGGGGATCACGCAAACTCAGCGCCCTTGCAACCTTCAGCAATTGTGTCTCCCCGTCTACAGATGCCACGGGGCGATCATCGCCGTTTTTTATTCACAACCCCGCATGTGACGTACAACCTTGACTGAGGATTTCAATCGCGGCACTATGGCCCAGAGCGCGACAGTCTGGTCGAAACCAAACCGTCCGCCCCTAAATCCTTTGTTTCACGGATTTTGATATCTAACTTCTTTGCAATCCGGATTTTGCGGGGAATTTCGTGCTAACCCCATGATTCCTAAGATTCAGGGGGGGAGGGGGACACCCTTGAAAGGGTACAGACGGGGAACATCTCTGACACCCTAATCGATGCGGAAGCTGAGGGCCACGAGTGGCGTCGGCGACCCGTCGGCTTTCGCGTCGGCATCCGCGCCCTCGCAGCCGATGCTCGTATAATCACTCGTAAGTCTTTATGATCCAGACCCTATTCGGCAGCCTTACCGAAGAACAAAAGCCCAGCTTCATGGACCGCATGAAGCAGGCGGTCACGCGCACCCGCGAAAACCTCGCCGAACGCATCGATGAAGTCATCTCCATCGGCAAAGAAATCGACGCCAGCACGCTCGACGACCTCGAAACCACGCTCATTGCCGCCGATCTAGGCAGCACCACCACCCAGGAAGTCCTCGGCAAGCTCCGCGAAAAAGCCAACCACAAACAGATTCGAGACGTTCAGGAACTCAAGCGCCTGCTGAAGGAAGAGCTGTTGGCGATTCTAAACGCCACGAACCGACGCCCCGTCAGCAAAGTCGATGGTACGCCGGAAGTGATTCTAGTAGTCGGCGTAAACGGCACAGGCAAGACCACGACGATCGGCAAACTGTCCCAGGTGTTTCGCTCGCAAGGAAAGAACGTCCTGCTCTGCGCCGCCGACACTTTCCGCGCCGCCGCCATCGATCAACTGGAAATCTGGGGATCGCGCACCGGCACCGAAGTGATCAAGACCAAACCCGGAGGCGATCCTTCAGCGGTATTATTCGACGCCCTGCAAGCCGCCGTGGCGCGCAAAGCCGACTACGTCGTAGTCGATACCGCAGGCCGTCTGCACACCAAGACCAGCCTGATGTCCGAACTCGATAAAATGCGCCGAACCGCGCAGCGCATCATTCCCGGAGCCCCCCACGAAACCCTGCTTGTGATGGATGCAACCACCGGCCAAAACGGCCTGCAGCAGGCGCGCATGTTCACCGAATCCGCCGGAGTCACCGGCATTGTACTAACGAAATTAGATGGCACGGCGAAAGGCGGCGTCATAGTCGCAATCTCGCGCGAACTAGGCCTGCCTGTCCGATATGTCGGAGTCGGCGAAAAAGCCGGAGACCTGCTGCCTTTCGATCCAAAAGAATTTGTGGACTCGTTGTTTGAATAGGATCCCCACGCAAGTAGCGACCCGGGCCGTTGCCTGTCTCTGCGTCCTCTGCGTTCTTTGCTCCGCGTTCTCTGCGATTTAAGGTTTTCGTTCTCAGTAAAGCAAACCGGAAACTTCGTGATAGATTTCTCCCTGGAATGCACGTCAACGCGGACGAACAACTCCTCCATCGCGCACTGGAACTCGCACGCCAAGGCTTGGGCCTCGCCTCGCCCAATCCCTGCGTCGGCGCGGTTATTGCGGATGTTCACGGCAACGTAGTCGGAAGCGGAAGCTACACGTACAGCGGCGTGAAACACGCCGAGGTTCTGGCACTTGAAACCGCAGGGCCAAAAGCGCGAGGCGGAACACTCTACATCAACCTCGAACCGCACGCGCATCAAGGCCGCACGCCTCCTTGCACCGACGCGCTGATTGCCGCGGGAATTCATCGCGTCGTGGCATCGATGCCCGATCCTAATCCCAAAGTAAGCGGCCAAGGATTCGAGAAGCTACGCGCCGCGGGTGTGCAAGTCGAAGTCGGAGGCCTCGAAGAGCAGGCTCGCCGGCTGAATGAAGCCTTCGCCCGCTACATCCGTCACAGCACGCCGTTGGTCACTCTGAAAGCCGCCATGACCCTCGACGGCAAAATCGCTCCGCCGCCTGCCGAGGTATTGGAACGGCACGACGGAATTCCTCCCGGAGGATGGGTGACGAGTGAACTAGCGCGCGCCCACGTGCAGGAATTGCGCCACGAGAATGACGCACTAATGGTTGGCGCGGGAACGATTCTCTCGGATGATCCATTGCTCACCGACCGCAGCGGCCGTCCGCGGCGACGTCCGTTATTGCGCGTGATCCTCGACTCGCGGCTCCGTCTGCCTCTTGAATCAAGGCTGGTGCAGAATGCAGCAGCTGATCGAAAGAGCGACGTGCTGGTTTTTTGCGCAGAGGCGGACGAACAGAAGAAAGCGCGACTCGAAGAACTGGGAATCCGCGTTGAAACGATTCCCGCTGTCGAATCCGATGGACGACCTGACCTGCCCACGATTCTGCGGCGCCTGGGACAACTGGAAATCACGTCGGTGATGATCGAAGGCGGAGCTACGGTGAACTGGGCCGCGCTGGCATCGAACGCCGTCGACAAAGTGTTTCTATATTACGCGCCCAAAATCCTTGCGGGTTCCGGTTCGATCCCCTTCGCGGCGGGAATCGGATTCGTGCACATGAATCAGGCCGCGCAGGTTAAGCACATCCAGCTGCATCGCTTCGGCGAAGACTTTGCGGTAGAAGGTTACCTGCGCGATCCGTATGGCGAGTGAGCGTTTTCACCACAGAGTCACAGAGACACAGAGAGAGCAAATCATGAATTGGGTTTCTCTGTGTCTCTGTGGTGACTTGTTTTAAGATGTTGTGTTCATGTGAGAGGTGAATCATGTTTACTGGCATCGTGGAAGAAGTGGGACGCATTTCTCGCATCGAGCAGCGCGGCGAAAACCGGCGAATTACTATTGCCGCTGAGCATGCTCCGAAAGAGTTGCGTACTGGCGACAGCGTCTCCGTAAGCGGCGTTTGCCTCACCGCGCTCGATATTAAGCCAGGTTCATTCTGCGCCGATCTTGCCCCGGAAACTTGGGCGCGCACCTCGTTCTCGCGCATTCACGATGGTGCGCTGCTGAATATTGAATTATCCATGAAGGCCGACGGGCGCTTTGGCGGACACATCGTTCAGGGGCACGTCGACGGAGTCGGCAAGCTGATCGCACTCGAACAAATCGCCGAATCGGAGAACTGGTGGCTGCACGTTGAACTGCCGGATGATGTCGAGAAATATACGGTCTTTAAAGGCTCGATTGCGATCGAGGGCATCAGCCTTACTGTTGCACAATTAGAGGACAAGCGCTGCACCATCGCCATTATTCCACATACCGTCGAGATGACGAATCTGCATTCTCTGAAACCTGGCGATCCGGTTAATCTGGAGGCTGATCTAATCGCGAAATATGTGGAGAAAATGATAAAGGGCGAAGCGGGGCGTTCGTTAAGCATTGAGGAGTTGGTGGAGCAGGGGTTCTGAGGGACACGGTTCTGTGCCGGCGGGCTTCGCCCAGCCTCGACAGCCGAGGCGGCTGTCGCTACGTGACTTGGCAACCTGTGCTGAGCGACTCAGACCTCCAACTTCACTTCATCCAGTTCCAGGAATTCCTGAATGATTGGTTCAGTGGACTTTTCCATTTCTGCGTGGGGGCCGAAAAAGATTGCTTTGCCCTCGTGCAGAAATACCACTCGATCGGCGAGTTTTTTGGCCAGACGCATGTCATGGGTCACGACAATACTGGTCAGGTTCAGTTGAATCTTCAGGCGTTTGATCAAATCGCCGAGCAGTTGCGCCATCAGCGGATCGACCATGGTTGTGGGTTCATCGTAGAGGACGCATTCCGGACGCGCGGCCAGCGCGCGGGCAATGGCGACGGAGCGCTTCATGCCGGTGGAAAGATCGGAGGGAAGCAAGTCGCGCATTTCCTGCACAGCGACCATCTGCAGCAGGCCATCGATGATCTGATAGGTTTGCTCTTCATCCAATTCGCGAGTTTCACGCAAGGGGAAAGCCACGTTTTCGCCGACAGTGAGCGAATCGAACAGCGCTCCGTTCTGGAAGACCATGGTGACTTTCTTGCGGATCAGTTCCAGCTGTTCCTCGGTGTAGTCGGTGATGTCCTGACCGGCGACGATGACGCGACCGGAGTCAGGCTTCAGGAATCCCATGATGTGATGCAGCGACACCGATTTGCCCACGCCGCTGCGCCCCAAAATGCAGACCGTTTCCGCCGGCAGCACGTCGAAGCTCACGCGATCGAGGACGACGTTGTCGCCGAAGGCTTTGGAGACTTCTTTGAACTCGATGTAGGGCGCGAGTTTGGGATCGTTGGGCATGAATAGCTTCTAGCTTCTAGCTCCTAGCTTCTAGCTCTTTCGTCTTCCAATTACGGGCTGTCATCCTGAGCGCGCTCTTCGCGCGAAGGATCTATGTAATTTTCAGCGGCTGACATCCTCCGATTTAGCCGCTTCCAGTTCTTCGCGCGTGTTCAGGTTGCGAAAGATTTTTGCGGAGAAGCCGGCGGTTGTCAGCTCTTCTTCTTCAATGGCCTGCGTTTGCACGGTAGCGAAGAGGACGTCGATTTTGTAGCGCCCTGCACGCAGCGCTTGCTCGGCGGCGTCTGCGAACTTCCGGCGATACACTGCACACAACGGTTGCCAGCCTCCATTCGGGCGGGGCACGATCGCGGTCGCGGGGAAGTTTTTTGCATGCATGATCATGTACTGTAACAGCGATGGTGGAACGAAGGGGACGTCTACGGCGAGGATCAGGTTTAGTTCCGTGGGCGAGGTCCGCAATGCGGCGTGAATTCCTGCCAGCGGACCGCAATCGCGGAATGCATCTTCGACCACCGGAGCAAAAGCCTCGAACTTTGCGGTGTCACCGACGATGCGCACGTTTCGCGTGACGGAATGGGCCAGTTGCAACGCGCGTGCCAGCAGCGTTTGGCCATCCAAAGTAACGAAAGCCTTGTCAGCGCCCATGCGGGTGCTCTTCCCGCCCGCCAGGATGAATGCCGTGACTTCGGGCGAAGCTCCGTCCATGGGGCGATGATACACGGTGGGGATAAACTTCCGGTGTGTGAGACCGTGCCACTTCTGCGAATTGCGGACCGGACGCATGTTTAATGGGCATCATTGATCGGCGGATGCTTCGGGCAGAAAGCTGTTGACCGCAGAGTTTCGCGGAGAAGGTCCGCGGAGAACGTTGAGCACATCCGAAGTCACCGCGGCGAACTGGGATTAGGCTTTGTGGTTTCCACAGGGTAAACGCTTGTATTCATTTGATTTATTGCATTCGCGGGCCGGACTTTGCACGAAAGTAACCTACCCAAAGTCTGATCTACGCGAGATGATGGGCCTGCATCCGAAGGTTCTTTCACCCGGACGTTATAACAATGCCGCAAAAATTCATGGATGTGCTTATGCTGGGGCGCTGCTCACACGAGTTTTCCTGGCCGCGCCGTGGTGGCGATGGCAACTACTACCAGGTTTGCCTGCTGTGCGCCGCGGAATACAAGTACGATTGGGCCACCATGCGCCGCACCGAACGGGTGGAGCATGCCAAGCCAGAGACCGGGATTCGACGCACCCATGCGCGGGAGAAAAGGCCTTCGTGGGTGCCGCGCGCGCGTCGTTTGAAGCTTGACATTCCATTGCGCTATCGCGTCAACAAGACCAGCACATGGTACGAAGGCATTATCGAAAACATCAGCCAAAGTGGGGTGCTGTTCAACGGCCCGGCGCAGCTTCCGGTCAACGCGCTGATTGAGATGGTGTTTGAGATGCCAGAAGAAATCTCCGGACAGAAAAACAGCAACGTCATCTGCCAGGGTCGCGTGATGCGGGCCACAGACGGTGAGGTGCCCGTGGATCACAATGGCGAGCTAGCGGCGTCTATCGTCGATTACAAGTTTGTTCACTAAGAACTGCGCGTCCTCTCGGAAGGCGATTTCGAGTCCGACAGACCTTTTCGGCGGGGGTAGGACTCCCTCGGCAACTGCGATTCTGCCCCGTTTACATCTGCAAGAACCACTCTCTGCATCTAAACTGTATCTTTAATCTTTAGGCTTTAGGGCCCGCCTGTTCTGGCCAATTTCAGGAGTCGAGCATCAGGAGTTACGTATGAAGAGAACGTCCCGTTTATTTTTGTGGTGGGTGCTGGCACTTGCGCTGGGCGCAGGAGTCGGCTGCGGCAAGAAGCCTGACGACGCGAAGATTTCCAGCGAGATTCAAGGCAAGTTCAGCCTGGATTCCGGGCTCTCGGCGAAGCAGTTAACGGTGCAGGCAAACAACGGCGTGGTGACGCTGGGGGGCACCGTGGATAATGAAGCGCAGCGGGAAGCGGCGAGCCGTCAGGCGGCATCGGTGGCCGGGGTGAGGGAGGTCGTCAACAATCTGCAGGTGGGAAACCCGCCCGCCGCAACGGTCCCGGCTCCTCCTGCAACGCAGGCCTCAAGCACGGTGCCGACCGAGCGAGCCAGCAGCAGCATGGGAAGAAAAAGCAGGAAGCGTCGCAGGTCTGAGGATTCCGACGCCAATGACGGTCCCGTCATCGACTCGAATAATGACTCGAATTCGCGCCAGATGAGGGCGGATAACAACTCCGCTTCAGACGCACCGCCGTCGATCTCCGAGGTTCCCTCGAACAATGCGGCGCCGGTGCAGACTGCGCCTCCGGCTCCACCGGCGCCGAAAAGATTGATCATCGATCAGGGAACGCAACTGGCGGTGCGACTGATCGATTCAATCGACAGCGAGAAGAATCAAAGTGGGGACACGTTTCGTGCGACACTCAACGCTCCCCTGTCGTCCGATGGGGAGCAGGCTGTGCCGGCTGGTACGGAGGTCAAGGGCCATCTGGTCGACGTGAAAAGCGCGGGCAAGTTTGCGGGGCAGTCGGTGGTGGTGCTGCAACTGGACAGTCTCTCCTCCGGCGGTAAGACTTACAGCCTGCAGACGGATCAATATCGGAAAGAAGGAAAGTCGCGCGGCAAGAACACGGCGGAAAAGGTCGGCGGAGGCGCGATTGTTGGCGGCATCATAGGCGCGATCGCCGGCGGGGGCAAGGGAGCAGCGATCGGTACGGCGGCCGGAGCGGGAGTGGGAGGCGGAGCCCAGGCGGCTTCCAAGAGCCAGCAGATCAAACTTCCGTCGGAGACCGTGCTGAACTTTACCTTGCAGGCTCCGATCACGGTCGTACAGGCTCCCAGCCCAGATGCGAACCGGCCGAAGCTGGGAGATTGACGATTCTGGTGTGGCGCGGGCGCCCTCGCCCGTGCGGCCTTACTTTTGCTGCCGGCAGTACGCGGGCGGGGCGCCCGCGCCACATAGACAATCGGCAACTCACCTTCGTATATGCCCTCGATCACGGCGCTGCTGCACACGGAAAATGACGGCCTGCGGCTGGGGCGCGCTCTGGAGACGCTCTACGCCTGCGACGATATTTTGATCGTGGACCATGGGTCGCGGGACTCCACCGTGCGCACTGCGCGCGAATATGGCGCGAGAGTGGTGGAAGCTTCGGCTGGATTTTCATCCCAAGAATATCTTCAATTCGTTCGCTCGGAATGGATCCTGAATCTTGATCCGTGCGAATCGCTCACGGAAAAATTGGCGGCGAGCCTGTTCGAGTGGAAGTTAGAGTTATTGCAAAACGCGGGCTCGGTTTCAGCTTTTTCCGTTTTTCTGCGCGAAGAAACGGCGCGGGGCTGGATGGAGGTCTCCGCGGCCCAGACGCGCCTCGTTCCTTTGAGTTGGAGATTCTGGAACGGAAGGTTTCCGGTTGAGCAGCCTTCCGCGCATGCGCTGGAGGGAGAAGTGTTGCGCTTCGTTTTCCCGTGACAGGCTTTCTACTCGGTGATCACGTGGTCGGCCCATTCAATGAGCGATACGAATATCGTTGGATTGCCGAACTTGGCACCGTAGTTATTCAGATCGGCTTCGGTGACGGCCCTGGCCCGCGAACAGGCGCCACAGGCATAGATTTGAATGTGTTTGGCGGCCAGTTTATCCAGCGTCTCGCCCACGGCGGGCCATCCGACCGGCGTGACCGCGTTGGCGACCGTCTTGCGCATCAAGACCACCGCCTCTCCCAGCAAATAAATCTGCACTTGGTGTCCGGCTTCGGCGAGTGCAAGTCCATGGGAAAAGGGGAACGCCGCCTTAGTTGGATCGTCGGATCCCCAAGCGCTCTTCATGAGAATCTTGAGCGACTTATGGGTTCCCTGCCCCTGCAAAGCACTATCCCCAAGAACAAAAGGTAGAGCCGCCAACTGCGCCAACCGTGAAAGAAACAGCCGACGCGCCATAACTTTCTCCTGAATCCGAAAGAGCATAGTCCGCCACGCCAAAAATCACAACAATTTTGCCGTAAACGTGCTGGGAGGATAGCTGGACTTGGCATGTGGCTGGACCTGTTGAGGATATTCAAGGCTTCTTTTGCGATGTTTGCGGTTTCAGTATTCGATGTCAGGAGTCGAGAACTTTCTTATCGACCTATAAGGAGAAACGAAACGTAAGCTGCAACGGGGCAGGGTAGCGAGGCGGATATACTTGATGGGCAAGGTCTTACTGCCCCATGGCCGTTGGGCCAGTGACTTCAGTACCTTAGTCTCGCCGATCTAATCGACTTATAATCCAACCAAGAACCCGGAAAGTTGGCGTTCTTCAGGGGGTCTTGCGCCGGAGGTGCAGCCGCTCCTTGCGAGCTCATTTGCAAGCCAATAGAGACCACGTGGATCCAGTATTCGCATCGTCGATTTTTCTCGTCGGGCTGGCCTTCGGCAGCTTTCTGAATGTGTGTATCTATCGGTTGCCGCTGGGCCTGTCGGTGGTGACACCGCGTTCGGCCTGCCCTGCATGCCAGCAGCCGATCGCTTTCTATGACAATCTTCCGGTCCTGAGCTGGCTGATTCTGGGCGGGCGCTGCCGCCATTGTAGAGAGAGAATTTCCCCGCGCTACCTGATGATCGAGTTATTTACAGGACTGCTGTTTCTGGCCTGCTACTGGTTTTTCGGGCCGACGCTTACGACGTTGAAATATTGCACGCTGGCGTTTTTGCTGCTGGGGCTGATCTTCACGGACGCGGAAACCAAGCTCCTGCCAGACAAGATGACGCTGCCCGGACTGGCGCTGGGCTTGATTTTCAGTCTGCTGGTTCCGGTAAATGATCTGGCATCTCAATTCCTTCCCGGAGTCGTGAATCTACCCTTCAGCGGTGACGTGACTTTACGGCTTTTGTCTTTGCTCGATTCCCTGCTGGGCGCGGCGGTGGGCGCGGCGTTCATTTACGGAGCCGGAGCAATTTATTTGCGCTGGCGCGGTGCGGAGGGCATGGGGTTTGGCGATGTGAAGCTGATGGCGATGGTGGGCGCTTTCCTGGGAATCAAGCTGACCGTCCTCACGATCTTTACCGCTTCCCTGGCGGGGTCGGTGTGTGGATTGAGTACGGTGTTCGTGGTTTGGATGAAGCGCACCCATCGCTTCATGAAGACTCTGGCGAACGCTCAAGCGGCCCGGCGTCGTGGATGGCAATCGGCGCAAGTAGTCTACCGCCATTATCAGATGCCCTTTGGAGTGTTTCTGGGAGGCATGGCGATGATCGCGTTTTTCTTCGGGGACCGATTTCTGGACTGGTACGGAGGCCTGTGGTGAGCTTACTGGCCAATCCCGTGCTGCTGCGAGCGATGGTGGTGCTGGTATGCGCCGCGAGCGCCTTTCTGTTCGGATTGCTGTTCATCCGGATGTTACGAAAAAATATTGCGGAAGAAGGCAATCTTTCCGCTAGCGCGTCGCCATCTCTGGAGACGCTGCCGCTGCATCTGTACAACACAGTGATCCAGCAACTCAAGCAGCAGAAGCATGAACTGCAGGTGCAATCGCAGGCTGAGCAGCACCGCGCCCGCACCAGCGACAATTTCAGCCAGGCAGTGCTTTCGAATCTTTCCTGCGGCGTGCTGGTGTTCGCAACCAATGGATTGGTAAAAACGTCGAATCGCGCCGCAAAGGAAATACTGGGTTTCGCTTCCACGACAGGAATGGGA
>Ga0073928_10004200_pt1 | contig 21656 bp, 11 predicted proteins | sample PaiPotPPA55metaG_FD_76969 | JGI IMG/M metagenome (GOLD analysis project Ga0073928, IMG submission 76969) | Iron sulfur acid spring bacterial and archeal communities from Banff, Canada, to study Microbial Dark Matter (Phase II) - Paint Pots PPA... ...
CATGCTCGGCGCACCCGACACCACGCTGCCGCCGGCGATCAAAATGCACGCGGATCGTGCGGCTTCGCTCGCCCCGCACCTTGTTGCGTCGCACTTGGCACTCGCTTCGTACTACGGCGCCGTGCTCGGCGACTACACGCGCGCGCTCACCGAGGATTCGCTCGCGTATCGGGCTGCGCCCAACGATGCGAACGTGGTGGCTTCAATGGCACAATCCGAGTTGGCCATCGGGCATGCAGAAGCGGCCGCAAAGCTGTATCAGCGCGCGCAAGCGCTCGATCCGCGCTCGATCCGAACCGCGGGTCTCCTCTCAGAGGCACTCCGCTTTGCGGGCCGGTATGCGGACGCCACCGCCGTGGCCGAACGTGGGCTGCAACTCGATCCCACGAGCATCGCTCTGCTGGACGCATTGCGTTGGGCACGCGTCGCGGCCGGCGACTCGGCCGGTGCGCTCAACGCGGCGGACCGTGCGATCGCAATCGACCCAACGAATGTCGAATTGATCAGAAAGAAAGTTCTCGCGTACCTCGAGCTCGGCAATTTGCCAGGCGCCCGCGCCGCTATCGCTACTCCGCGACCTGGCGTCAATCCAGATGCGCTGACTGGATACATGTCAATGGCGTTCGACCTTTACTGGACGCTGACTGACGCTCAACAAGAACGGCTCTTTGTGATTCCGCCCACGGTATTCTTGACGGTCTTCGGAGGCCCGCGGGATAGATACCTGGCGCTTGCACACGTATCGTGGCTGAGGGGTGACAAAGGTCGGGCGCGAGTCTACGGCGATAGCGCCCTCCCCGCCGCCGCCGCGATCGCAAAGGCGAATCCTACCGACCCGCAGTCGATTGCCCTGCTTGCGGATGCGGAGGCGTACGCAGGCCGCGCGTCGGAGGCGATCCGCGACGCGCACGCCGGTGCGGGATCTGCTCCGCTAACTGTCAACGAAGGAAACAGAGGCTACGCCCAGATCCAGCTCGCCCGCGTATTCCTTATCCTGCACGAGCCAGATAGCGCCGCCGCGGCGCTCGAGCCGGTGCCGGCCGTTGCACCGCCCGTTTTAACCCCAGCAATGCTGCGCATCGATCCCACTTGGGCCCCACTCCACGGCAATCCGCGATTCGAGCGGCTGATCGCCGGCCGATAGCGCGAAGCGCTCAATACCAGGCGATAGCGAAGGGCAACTGTGACTGACCCACTGCACGACCTCGACGCGCCTGGTATGATCGCGCCACCGCCGCTGCTGTTCGCGGTGCCAATTGCGCTCGGCGTGCTGCTCCAGTGGCTCATTCCCATCCCGCGGCCGGCGGCGGAGCTCGCGCATGCAGCCATAATCGTCGGCACCGCACTGATCGTAGTGGCGATCGCGCTCATCCTGTCAGCGAACCGGGTCTTCCGTCGCGCGGGAACCTCAGTGCTTCCCACGCGCCCGAGCACTGCCCTCGTGACTCACGGACCATTTCGGTTCACGCGAAACCCGATGTACCTGGGCCTCACGCTAGTGGGCTCTGGGGTCGCGCTGCTTGCCTGGGCGCCGTGGATCCTCATCCTTTTGCCAGGCGCGGTACTCGCTGTACGATACGGCGTAATCGCCCGAGAGGAGCGCTACCTCGCACGCCGCTTCGGTGATGCGTACCGCGACTACACCGCGCGTGTACGGCGCTGGATCTGATTCTTTGCGTGATCGCCGATTCATTGGATCCATCGTGACTCGTGTTGCGATTCCTCCTACTCAGGAGACGCTCTCATGAAAGCCCGCTTCAACTACCAGCCGGCCAAGCCTGCGAGCTGAAATGGCAACCCAGCTAGAGCGCGCGAGGACATTCAACGCGCTGCACATGAAGGGCGATCCGATAGTGCTGTTCAACATTTGGGATGCGGGCACCGCCAGCGCCGTCGCCCGCGGCGGAGCCAAGGCGATCGCCACGGGAAGCTGGTCGGTAGCAGGGGCGCACGGCTATGACGACGGCGAGCTGCTGCCATTTGACGTGGCGCTTGCAAACCTCCGCGAGATCGTTGCGGTGGTCGATCTTCCGGTCACTATCGATCTCGAGTCCGGGTACGGAGCGTTGCCAGAGTCTGTCGCGGAGACTGTGGCGAAGGCCCTAAAGGCTGGCGCGATCGGATTCAATCTTGAAGACCAGATCATTGGGACTGACGCGCTCTATTCAGTGCCTGACCAGGCCTCCCGCGTTCGGGCAGCCCGCGCCGCGGCAGACAAGCTGGCGATTCCGGCCTATGTCAATGCCCGGACGGATCTATTCCTCAAGGCCGATCCCTTCACACACAACGAAGAGCTCCTAGACATGGCACTGGAACGGGCTGCTGTCTACGCGGACGCGGGCGGGAGCGGGTTCTTCGCGCCGGGCCTTATCGACGAATCGCTCATTGGCCGGCTGTGCAAGGCGTGCCCGCTACCCGTCAACATCCTCATGCGCCCCAACTGCCCGTCCTCCAAGCGACTCGCCGAGCTGGGCGTCGCGCGGATATCGTACGGTCCCGGACCCTACCGGCGTACCATGCAGCTCATAGAGGAAGCCGCTCGCCGCGCGCACTCGCTGAGCGACAGGTAGCGGCGTTTCCGCTTCGCAGTTCGCGCCTCGTCAGCACCAGCCGCGGGGCGCGGGACACGTGTTCGCGAGCCAATCACAATACGCTGGCCCAACAGGGCGTTTCACTCTAGCTTCGCACGTGGGCGAGGCTCATTAGCGGACGTACGGGATTGCCAAAAGCAGACCTCAGGAAGCAGCTCCAAGCGGCACTGGGCGGCACCTACACGCTCGAGCGCGAGCTCGGGCGCGGTGGCATGGCCATCGTGTTCTTGGCGCTGGACGCGAAACACAAGCGCCCCGTCGCGCTCAAAGTACTTCGCAATGAGCTCGCGATATCGCTAGGGCCAGAGCGGTTTCGGCGCGAGATCGAGCTCGCCGCGCGGCTGCAGCACCCGCACATCCTCTCGGTCCTGGATTCCGGCGAGGCGGGGGCGGGACTCCTGTGGTTCACGATGCCCTACATCGAGGGCGAAAGCCTACGCCAGCGGCTTGTGCGCGAGCGCCAGTTGCCGGTCGAGGAAGCGGTCCGGATCGCGGGTGAGGCGGCTCGCGCTCTGGATTACGCGCATCGCCAAGGGATCATCCATCGCGACATCAAGCCCGAGAACATCCTTCTCACCAGAGACGGCGACACGCTTGTCGCCGACTTCGGGATCGGCCGGGCTCTTGGTGCAGTCGATGCCGACGGCCGCATCACCGAGACTGGAGTAATCGTCGGGACTCCCGCCTATATGAGCCCCGAGCAATCGGCCGGCGAACGCGAGGCCGACGGGCGCACGGACATCTATAGTCTTGGTACCGTCCTATACGAGATGTTGGTCGGCGAGCCTCCGTTCACTGGCGCGACCGCCCAGGCGATGATTGCCAAGCGCATGAGCGGCGAGATCCCGAGCGCTCAGCGGATGCGACTCGCCGTGCCCGACGCCGTCGAGCAGGCCGTACGCAAGGCATTGGCCCTGGTCCCCGCGGACCGCTATGCGACCTCCGCGGAGTTTGCCAGGGCCCTCGGCGGCCCTCAGCCCACGCAGCCGAGCGCGGTCACCGCGCCCGCGACGACTCCCCCCGCCCAACCCCCGCAGCCTGCATCGGTCCATCGCAAAGTGCCCATTGCCGCGACGTCTCTCGCCCTCGGATTTCTCGTCGGCGTGGGTGTGCTCTTCGCCTGGCGGTCCCGAAGCGCCAGTGTCGCGTCTGGCTCTGGCCCGATACGGCTTGCGGTACTGCCTTTCGACAATCTCGGTGAGTCCGCGGACTCTTACTTCGCGGACGGGATGACGGATGCCGTACGCGAGAAGTTGACCGCGCTGCCCGGCCTAGAAGTTGTCGCACCGGCGAGCTCTGGCCAATACCGCCACTCGAGCAAGCCCATGTCGCAGATCGGTCGAGAGCTCAGCGCGCGCTACCTGGTTGTCGGCAAGGTGCGATGGGCGAAAGGGCCCGGAGCGGCGAGCAGAGTCGAGGTGCAGCCTGCGCTCGTCGATGCCGGAACCGCCGCGGACAAGTGGGAGCAATCTTTTGATGCGCCGCTCACGGATGTGTTCCAGGTGCAAGCCGACATTGCGGGCAAGGTCGCCCAACAACTTAAGGTTGCACTTACTCCGGCGGCCCAACACACGCTTGCCCAGCGGCCGACCCAGAACCTCGACGCTTACGACGCCTATCTCCGAGGCAAGGAGATTGAGCGAGGAGGAAGAGCGCCCGTGATTCAGCGGCGCGCGGCCGCAAGCTATCGGCAGGCCGTTGAGTTGGATTCCACGTTTGCGCTCGCCTGGGCCGGGCTTGCGGAGACGTATTCCACGGTCTTTGTCAATGGCGTTCCAACAGCGGCCGTGGGGGATTCAGCAAGAATGGCAGCTGAGAAAGCCGTCGCGCTTGCCCCCGACTTGCCGGAGGCGCATGCAGCCATGGGCCGCTACTACGGCGCCGTTCCGTTCGACATCGCGAAGGAGCTGGCCGAGTACTCAACCGCGCTTGCACGCTCGCCCAACAACGTGACGCTGCTACGACTAACCGCGTCGACGGAGCAATCGCTCGGCCGCTGGCAAGCGGCCGATGCCCACCTCCAGCAGGCCGCGCGGCTCGATCCGCGCGATGCGGGCGTGGCTGACCGCCTCGGGACAACTGAGCTTTGGCGTCGCAACTATGCGGGTGCGCAAGCAGAGCTGGATCGCGCGCTCGCGCGCGAGCCCGGTAACGTGTCCCTTCTCGAGGACCGAGTCATGGTCGCGCTCGCCCAAGGAGACCTGAGCGGGGCCAGAAGCATCATCGGTAAGGCTTCGGCTACGATTGATTCAGTATCGCTCGCCGCCTTCCTCGCCGAGTTCAACGACCTTGGCTGGGTGCTCGACAGCGGGTACGAGCGGGTGCTCTTGGGGCTGGGACCCAGCGCATTCGACAACGATCGGGCCAACTGGGCGCTCGTGCTGGCGCAGCAGTATGGGTTCCGCGGCGACGTGAGCCGGTCGCGGGCATACGCGGACACAGCTCGGGCAGCGTACGAGGCGGTCCTCAAGCTGGCGCCGCAGGACGCGCAGCGGCATGTGCTGCTCGGGCTCGCGCTCGCGTACCTTGGGCACAAGCCCGATGCGGTGGGCGAAGGAGAACGCGGCGCAGAGCTCTTGCCCATCTCGACGGCTGCCGGCGCTGGTGCCTACATTCGCCATCAGCTAACACGGATCTACATACGCGTGGGAGAGCCCGAGAAAGCACTCGACCAGTTGGAGCCGCTGCTCAAGATCCCCTATTTCCTCTCCCCCGCTTGGCTCAAGATCGACCCGAACTTCGCCCCGCTCCGCGGCAACCCGCGCTTCGAGCGGCTCGTCAACGGTAGCTAGAGGTCAAGGCACACCGGTGGCGACGACAGACCTTAAGGAACAACTGCAAGCAGCACTCGGCTCGACTTACACGCTGGAGCGAGAGCTCGGGTGCGGAGGGATGGCGACTGTCTTTCTCGCCGAAGACACGAAACATCGCCGTCGCGTTGCGCTCAAAGTGCTGCACCCAGACCTCGCCGCCTCGCTCGGTGCCGAGCGCTTCCGCCGCGAGATAGAGCTCGCCGCCCAGCTCCAGCACCCGCACATACTCACAGTGTTGGACTCCGGCGCAGCCGGCGGTCACATGTGGTTCACGATGCCCTACATCGAGGGCGAGTCGCTACGCCACCGCCTCACGCGTGAGCGCCAGCTGTCCGTGTCGGAGGCGCTTCGCATCGCCCGCGAGGCAGCCCGCGCGCTCGACTACGCGCATCGCCAAGGCATCATCCACCGCGACATCAAGCCCGAGAACATCCTCCTCACCAAAGAGGGCGACACGCTGGTGGCCGATTTCGGGATCGGCCGAGCCTTGAACCCAGCTGACCGCGCCGATCGGCTGACCGATACCGGGTTGGTTGTCGGAACGCCTTCATACATGAGTCCCGAGCAGGCCGCGGGCGAGCGCCAGTTCGACGGGCGCACGGACATCTATAGTCTAGGCGCGGTCTTGTACGAGATGCTCACCGGCGAGCCACCGTTCACGGGCGCCACCGCACAAGCCGTGATCGCCAAGCGAATGGCTGGAGACGCGCCAAGCGTGCGACAAGTGCGGCCAGCCGTGCCCGAGCCCGTGGAGCTGGCGGTGCGCACGGCGCTCGCGCCGGTACCCGCCGACCGGTTCGCCACAGCGGCAGACTTCGCGCGAGCACTGGAGGCTCCTGTAACCACCTCGACGGACGTCAGCTCGGCATCCGCGAAGGTGACCGGTGAGGTCGCGTCGCGTAGTGGCAAGCCAGCTACGGCACCGTCCCATGCTCGGCCGCGGGTACCAGTCGCGGGGGTGTTGGCACTTGGGTTCTTGCTGGGGCTCGGCGTGCTGTTCGCCTGGCGGCGCACGCATCCTGGCGATGAGACAGCCACCGCCTCCGGCCCCAAGCGTCTCGCCGTGCTTCCATTCGAGAATCTCGGCACACGCGACCAGGACTATTTCGCGGACGGAATCACCGACGAGATCCGGGGAAAACTCGCTGGTCTGCCGGGACTACAGGTAACTGCGTCCAACAGCTCGAGTCAGTACAAAGCAACCAACAAGACGCCACAACAAATCGGACAAGAGTTAGGGGTGCAATACCTGCTCATCGGCAAGGTGCGTTGGGATAAGCCCGCGGGCGGACAAAGCAGGGTGAGGGTCAGCCCGGAGCTCGTCCAGGTGGCGACAGCTTCCACCAAGTGGGAGCAGCCGTTCGACGCGGCACTCACCGATGTCTTTCAGGTCCAGGCGGATGTCGCTGCTCGCGTGGCGCAGGCGCTCAACGTCGCTCTTGGCGCGGGCGAGCGCGAAGCCCTCTCCGGTAAACCGACGGCGAACCTGGCCGCCTACGACGCGTATCTCAAGGGGAACGAAGCGGCCGCGGGCTTTGACCAAATCGTACCGGTCGAGCTCAAGCGGGCCGCAGGATACTACGAGCGGGCCGTCGCCCTCGACTCGGGCTTTGCGCTCGCATGGGCACAACTCTCACGTGCACATTCGCTCATCTACTACACGGGCACGCCGACGACATCGGACGCCGAGCGCGCCCGTGCCGCGGCGGAACGCGCGCTGGCGCTCGCGCCCGACTTGGGCGAAGCCCATCTCGCGCTGGGTGACTATTACAACTTCGTGCGCTCGGATTGGACACGAGCGCTCGGGGAATACAGCGCAGGCCGCAAGCTCGCGCCCAGCAACGCCGACCTACTGAAAGGGGAAGGCCTCGTCGAGCGGAGTCAGGGGCGGTGGGAGGAGAGCCAGACCGCTCTCAAGCAAGCGCAGACGCTCGACCCCCGGTCGATCGCTACCGCTCGACGACTAACGGTGACGCTCCTGTGGCTGCGCCGGTACCCGGAGGCACTACAGGCGGCTGATCGGGCTTTGACACTCGATGGGCGTGCACCTGACCTGTACCAGACCAAGATCATGATCTATCTGGCCCAGGGAGACTTGTCGGGGGCGCGCGAAGTTCTTGCCACGGCCAACAGCGTCGTCGAGCCCACAGCGCTGGTCGCTTGGATGGGAGAGTATTGGGATCTTTTCTGGGTGCTGACCGACGCGCAGCAGCAGCTTCTCCTGCGCCTAACGCCGGACCAGTTTGCCGACGACCGGGCCGGCTGGGCGGCCGCTCTGGCGGCGACCTACTTGCTGCAAGGCGATCGGGTACGAGCACGGTTGTATGCGGACTCGGCGCGCATAGCTGCGCTCGACCAGCTCAAGGATGCACCAGCCGAGGGGCAGCGACACGTCGTACTCGGCTTGTCGTTGGCCTATTTGGGTAAGAAAGCCGACGCAATACGAGAAGCCGAGCGCGGTGTCGCGCTCATCCCGATGGCGAAAGATGCGTATGTGGGAACGTACGTTCAGCACCAATTGGTTCGCGTGTACATACTCGTCGGCGAGCCCGAAAAGGCGCTCGATCAGCTGGAGCCGCTCCTCAAAGTCCCCTACTATCTCTCCCCGGGCTGGCTCAAGATCGATCCGACGTTCGCACCGCTCCGCGGCAACCCGCGCTTCGAGCGGCTTATCGCGGGCAACTGACTGTGGCGACGGGAGATCTTAAGGACCAGCTCCAAGCGGCACTCGGCGGCACGTACACGCTCGAGCGCGAGCTTGGGCGTGGCGGCATGGCGACGGTCTACCTTGCCGTGGATCTCAAGCACAAGCGGCGCGTCGCACTCAAGGTGCTGCACCCGGATCTCGCGGCGGCGCTCGGGCCCGAGCGCTTTCGACGAGAGATCGAGCTCGCCGCCCAGCTGCAGCATCCTCACATACTGTCCGTCCACGACTCGGGCGAGACTCCCACCGGGCAGCTCTGGTTCACCATGCCGTACATCGAAGGCGAGAGCCTTCGCGGCCGTCTCAAGCGCGAGCGGCAGCTCCCACTTGGTGTGGCGCTCCGGATCGCCCGCGAGGTAGCCGACGCTCTCGACTACGCCCACGAACACGGCGTGGTCCATCGCGACATAAAGCCCGAGAACATCCTGCTCACGCGCTCGCACGCCATGGTCGCCGACTTCGGCATCGCCCGAGCACTGAACCCGCATACTGGGGAGCACGCGCTGACCGGCACGGGCATGTCGCTCGGCACGCCTGGCTACATGAGCCCGGAGCAGGCGGCTGGGGAGACGGTACTCGACGCCCGGACCGACATCTATAGTCTGGGCGCCGTGCTGTATGAGATGCTTGCGGGCGAGCCGCCATTTACTGGCCCCACCGCGCAGGCAGTCGTCGCCAAGATGCTGGCGAGCGAGCCGCCGCCGGTACGGCGCGCGCGACCGTCAGCGCCGGAAGCGGTGGATACGGCAATTCGCAAAGCGCTCGCCCCGGTACCCGCCGATCGCTTCGCGACAGCCGCCCAGTTTGGGAGCGTGTTGGAGGCGGCGGAGCGCACCGCGACCGGCTCCACTCTCGCGACACCGGCGGCGAGCCGTCCTGGTCGCCGGTTCCCAACGGGAGCGGCGCTGCTCGGCTTGGGATTCCTGGTGGGAGTCGGAGTGCTGTTCGCATGGCGAAGCCGGGGTGGCGGAGGGCCGACGGGCGCCACCGGTCCCGTGCGGATCGCCGTTCTTCCGTTCGACAACCTGGGCGACTCCTCAGACGCGTATTTCGCCGACGGTCTCACGGACGCCGTGCGGAACAAACTGGCCGCGCTATCAGGTCTCGAGGTAATCGCCTCGACGAGTTCGGGTCAGTATCGCCACTCGACAAAAGGGCCGCAGGAGATCGGGCGAGAGCTCGGCGTGCGCTACCTGCTGGTAGGCAAGGTCCGCTGGGTTAAGGACGGCGGCACGGCGCATCAGAGTCGGGTGCAGGTGAGTCCCGAGCTTATCGAAACAACCAGTGCGGCCGACAAATGGGGCGCTCCCTTCGATGCCGCGATTACGGACGTTTTCCAGGTGCAGGCCGATATTGCCGGCCAGGTCGCCCAGCAGCTCCGCGTCGCCCTGACTCCAGCGTCGCAGCAGGTCATTACCCAGCGGCCGACGGAGAACCTGGCGGCGTATGACCTTTTCTTGAAAGGGGAGGAGGTAGGACAGAGCGTCTCCATCAATGACCCGGTAGCGCTCACGCAGGCTGTGGCTTTCTACCAGCAGGCGGTAGCGCTGGACTCCGGCTTCGCCCCGGCGTGGGCGCAGCTTGGGCATGCCGAAGCGGTCTTATTCTCTCAGGGGAACGCCGCGTCCCAACGCGTGGAGCTGGCGCGCGAAGCTATAGACCACGCACGCGCACTCTCGCCGACCAGCACGCAAACGTTGCTCGCGCAGGGCAGCTATGACAGGTCCGTACTCCACGACAACTCGAAGGCCCTCGCCGAGTTCACTGCGGGCCTTAAGGTCGCACCACACAACGCGGAGCTGCTCTCGGCGGCGGCAATATCGGAGGAGTCATTCGGCCGATGGGAGGCAGCCGTCGCTCACTTCAGACAAGCTGAGGCTCTGGACCCCCGTTCCGTTGCCACGGCGCGAGGCTTGGAGGAAGCCTACCAATGGCTGCGCCGATACCCGGACGCGCTCGCCGGATGTGACCGAGCGCTCGCTCTTTCGCCAGGCGACGTGAGTGCGTTCCAGGACAAGGCGATGATCAAGCTTGCCCAAGGCGACCTCGCAGGTGCACGCGCGCTCATCGCCACACCTCCGCCAAGTATTGATTCGGCCACACTCGTCGCTTTCATGGGCACGTACTACGACCTGTACTGGCTCTTGGACGACTCGCAGCAGCGGTTGCTCGCATCGCTCCCGGTTGCTCCGTTCGGTGGGGACCCTAGTACGCGGGCTGTGGTGCTCGCGCAGGTCTACGCGTTTCTGGGCAACCCAGTCAAGTCTCGCAGATACGCGGATTCGGCGCAGCTTCTGTATGCCGCGTCGCTACGGGCAACGCCGCAGGACGCGCAGACGCGGGTCGAACGCGGTATCGCGCTCGTCTATCTCGGCCGGCGCGACGAAGCGATACGCGAAGGGGAGCTGGCAGTCCATCAGCTTGGCATGTCGGCCGACGCCCACTCGGGGCCGTACATCCAGCACCAACTGGTGCGGATCTATCTGCTCGCGGGCGAACCGGAGAAAGCACTCGATCAACTCGAGCCGTTGCTCAAGGTCCCGTATTTCCTGTCCCCCGCCTGGCTCAAGATCGATCCCAACTTCGCCCCGCTCCACGGCAACCCGCGCTTCGAGCGACTCGTCGCCGGAAGCTGAGGCACGTAAGCGGTCAGCAGCCTAAGGGCCGCCGGAAGCATCGATCACCGCTCCCGTCTGCCGTCCGCGAATGCTGCTCAGGTATGCCTTCGCCACAGTCGCGGCGGGTGTCCCGGTGCTTGGATCTCGACCTATCGCCTTGAGGGTCTCAGTTACCCAGCCGGGGCTCACCACATTGATGCGGATTCCACGTGGCATATCCAGAGCCGCCGCCCGTCCGAATGCCTCCACGCCAGCGTTGACGAGACTCACGGCCGCACTGCCAGGCGATGGCTCGCGCGCGAGAATTCCGCTGGTGAGTGTGAACGAGCCAGCATCGCGAACGCTGCCGATCCCATAGCGCACCAGATTCACTTGCCCAAGCAGCTTGCTGCGGACACTCAGTTCGAAGTCTGCGTCGCTCAACTCCCTCAGCGGCCTGAATGCCGCCTCGCCGGCAGCGCTCACGACCGCATCCACTTTCCCTACCCGCCGATACAGAGCCTGAATCGATGCCGGATCGGTAACGTCGAGATGCTCAGCCCCTCGCTTGCGGCCAACGACAATGATTTCCGGCTCGCTGCCAAGCGCCGAAACAATCGCGCTCCCGATGAGCCCCGTGCCCCCGACCACCATTATCCGCATTACCGCTCTCCTACCATGTGATTGCGCCGCCGATCTAAGCGCCCCGCACGTTTGGCGCCACGTTGCAGTCAATCGCCGCCAACTCGGCGTTACCCAGCTAGCCAGTAGCGCCAAGACGGCGGCTATGACTATATTTATGGTCATATAAGTTGACCCGAGGTTGTCCATGCCCCGTCCCCGTCCTCGCCCACTGCGTCGCCGACCCGCTCGATCCCGCCCCGCGGCTCGCGGGACCATTCCAGCCGGGCAGTTCAAGGCCACCTGTTTAGCCGTAATGGAGGAAGTGCGCCGTACAGGTGAGCCGGTCACGGTCACGAAGCACGGTAGTCCTGTAGTTCACGTTGTACCGGCGGCGGCGTCAGATGCACCACCTCTATTCGGTCGTATGCGCGGGGTAGTCCGCATCGCGGGCGACCTCCTCGCTCCGCTGGACGTCGAGTGGGACGCGCTTGCGGACGACTGACGCGCGGGCACTCGCTGCTCCGACGCCGCTCGTGCTTGACACTCACATTTGGATCTGGCACGTCGAAGGTTTGGCAGCCGAGCTGCCATCCGCGGTACGTCTTGCAATAGACCGCGCCGCTCCGGACGGCCGCGCGCTGGTATCCGCAATCTCCATCTGGGAAATCGCGATGCTGGAGCAGCGCGGCACGGTGACACTCTCGGCGGACCTGCACGCTTGGATCGCGGCAAGCCGCCTTGCACCAGGATTGAGAATCGTTCCCCTCTCCCCGCTTATTCTCATCGATGGGTCACGGCTGCCTACCTGGCTCAAGAAAGGATCACAAGCCATTCACAAGGATCCCGCGGACCGATGGATCGTCGCCACTGCGCGCCAGCGACACGCGGTCGTCATTACGCGCGACGAGGAGATCCTCAACTACGCTGACCAGGGACACGTCCGAGCGTTCGACGCCCGCATTTAGTGCTCGGCTGGTCATGGCGTCGTCGATGGCCAGCCGCTGCACGCGGCATCGCTGCGCTTGGTGGTGATTGAGATCCAGGATTGTGCTCGCCGCCGCAGGAATGGTGGCCGCTCCGCTCGCCGCCGCGACAACATTCGCGCAGAGCGCTGTCGGCGACTGGCCTAGCTACAACGGGTCGCCCGACGGCGCCCGATACTCGCCGCTCACCGAGCTGACGCCCGGCAACGCCAGGCGGCTGCGGCGCATCTGCACGTTCAACACTCGCGAGCGCACCGCGATGGAGTCAGGACCAATCGCGGTCGGGGGAACGCTGTACGTGACGACGGATACGCTGACGTTCGGCCTAGACGGCGGCACCTGCACGCTTCTCTGGCGCCACGCGCGCACCGATCTGGTGCAACCGCGTCACCCCGTGAACCGTGGCGCCGTTTACGTCGAAACCGGGAGCGGGCCGCGGGTGGTTCGCGGGTCCGGCGACGCGCACGTCTACGCACTCGACGCGCGCACTGGCGCACCGGCGTGGGACGTCGCGATCGGAGATGCCACAACGGGAGAGACGATCTCCGCTGCGCCAGCCACGTGGGGCGGGCTGATTTTCATCGGCACCGCAGGCGGCGACTATGCCGGTGTGACTGGCCGGATTCTGGCGCTCGATGTTCTAGACGGCCACGTGGTGTGGCAGTTTGGAATAGTGCCTGCCGGCGGCACGCCTGCCCTTAGTTGGCCTGACCCGGTCCCGGAATTTCCGCGCACCGGTGGCGGTACCTGGAGCACGTACACGGTGGATACGGCAAGCCAGCTGCTGGTCGTCGCTACTGGAAATCCGGGTCCACTATTCACGTCGATGTTCCACGCGGGCGAGAACCTTTTCACGGAATCAATCCTGATCCTGGATGGCTCGACTGGATCGATCTTCCGACTCGTGACGCTCCGGCCGCATGACATCCATGACTGGGATCTGGCTGCCGCGTCGGTGCTCGTTACGACGGCCACTGGAGCATCGCTCATCGCCGTCGCGGGCAAGGACGGTTATCTGTCCGCGATCCAGCGCCCGAAAGGCACGATCCGATATCACGTTCCCACGACTAGCATCAGCGGCGCTGATGCTCCCATCACGCCAGAGGGTACCCGGTTCTGCCCGGGCACGCTCGGCGGCACCGACTGGAACGGCCCCGCGCATGACCGTGCTCACAACACCCTTGTTGTCGCCGCGGTGGACTGGTGTACGACCGTCCGCCTGCAGCCGCTCGATTCCATCCGGGCCGCCCGAGGGCAGCCGTGGACTGCGCATACAGACTCCACCAGGCCGTATGGTCTAATGGATCCGCTGAGGCAGTCGCACGGATGGCTCACGGCATTCGACGCTGACATGGGCACGATCCGGTGGCGATATAAGTCCCCCGCTCCGCTAGTAGCGGGCGTCACCGCTACAGCCGGCGGGCTCGTTCTCACCGCGGATCTTCGCGGCACTGTATTGGCGCTCGATGCCGCGACCGGTGCAGTACGCTATCATGGCCATATAGGACAACCAGTTGGCGGCGGCGTAATCACGTACCTCGCCCATGGCCGCCAGCGCGTCGCGGTCGCCTCCGGCATGACGTCAAGCCGGTGGCAAACCAAGAGCACTCCCGCCACGCTAGTAGTCTTTGGGCTGCCGTAGCGCGTATGCGGGAGGAGCGAGCGCATGTCCCCGTGTGATTCGCTGGCCCAACCGCAGCATCTAGCCTAACTTGGCCACTGGCAGACAAAAGCTCATCCGGGAACGCGCGTAGTGGCTATCGAAGATCTAAAGGAGCAGCTCCAAACGGCGCTTGGCGCTAGCTACACGCTCGAGCGCGAGCTCGGGCGCGGTGGCATGGCCATGGTGTTCCTCGCGAGGGACGCGAAGCACCGACGACTAGTCGCTTTGAAGGTGCTCCATCCAGAGCTGGCAACGTCGCTCGGTCCCGAGCGTTTCCGCCGCGAAATCGAGCTCGCCGCCCACCTCCAGCATCCCCACATCCTTTCGGTCCACGACTCCGGCGAGACCCCCACTGGTCTTCTCTGGTTCACAATGCCTTACGTCGAGGGCGAATCTCTCCGCGCTCGACTAACTAGGGAGCGACAGCTTCCCGTGGCCGACGCGGTACGCATCACGCGGGAGGCGGCGCTCGCCCTGGACTACGCGCACCGGCACGGAGTGGTGCACAGAGACGTGAAGCCTGAGAACATTCTTCTGATCGATGGTCAGGCGATGGTCGCCGACTTCGGGATCGCGCGCGCTCTTGGAGCCCCTTCCATTACGGGCCCGACCAATACGAGCCAGACACTGACCGAAACGGGCGTCTCCCTCGGCACGCCGATGTATATGTCGCCGGAACAGGCCAGTGGCCAACGGGATCTCGATGCTCGAACCGACATCTATTCGTTGGGCGCCGTGCTCTACGAGATGCTGGCCGGGGAACCTCCCTTCACTGGCCCGAATCCGCAGACGGTGATCGCGCGTCGATTCACCGAGCGGCCTCGCATGCTTCGGGCAGTCAGAGACACGGTGCCGGAGGGAATCGAACGGGCGGTCGACACCGCGCTCTCGAAGGCTCCGGCAGACAGATATCCGACCGCATCCGACTTCGCAAAAGCTCTCGACGCTGCGGAACGAACCATACCGAGTACGTCGGCTGTTCTGCCGGCGACTTCTGTCATTCCCCCCGCGCCTCCCCCGGCCACGGCACCAACCGCACCCCCGGCCAAGCAACGTCGCCTTCCAATCGCGGCCACGTCGCTCACTCTCGGCTTTCTCGTCGGCGTCGGCGTCCTATTCGCCTGGCGCTCCCATAGCACGACCGGCACAACTGGCGGCGGCCCCGTGCGGCTGGCCGTGCTTCCGTTCGACAACCTCGGCGACTCAGCCGACGCTTACTTCGCCGACGGCCTCACCGACGCCATACGCGGCAAGCTCACCGGCGTGCCTGGCCTAGAAGTCATTGCGCCAACCAGCTCGCAGTCGTACCGGCACACGACCAAAACGACGCGCGAAATCGGGCAAGAGCTGGGGGTGAGGTACCTGTTGATCGGGAAGGTGCGGTGGGCAAAAGGCGCTGGGACGGCGAGTCGCGTGCAGGTCAGTCCGGCGCTGGTCGACGCAGGGACCGCAGCCGATAAGTGGGAGCAGCCCTTCGACGCGCCGATCACTGACGTCTTTCAAGTGCAGTCTGACATCGCTGGCAAGGTAGCCCAACAGCTCAAGGTGGCGCTCACGCCGGCTGCGCAGCAGACCCTCGCTCAGCGGCCCACCGCGAATCTGGATGCGTACGATGCCTATCTTCGGGGCCTCGGGATCGACAAGGGTGGCCGCGCCTCCGCGACCGCGCGGCAGGCGGCGGCCGCGTACCAAGAGGCAGTGGAGCGTGACTCTACCTTTGCCCTCGCATGGGCTGCGCTCTCGGTGGCGCACTCGACGATCTATAGCAATGGCACACCCGTACCAGCCGACGCAGAGGCGGCGCGGGCGGCGGCGGAACGCGCACTAGCTCTGGCCCCCGGGTTGCCGGAGGCTCACGCAGCGCAGGCGACCTATTTCATTTCCGTTCGCGGTGACAACGCGCGAGCGCTGGCCGAGTTTCAAGCGGGCCTCCGGCTTGCCCCCACAAACACCTTTCTTCTCCGGCGAATCGGTAACGCCGAGGTCCACCTGGGCCACGAGGACGCCGCGATAGCGCACCTCGAGCAGGCAGTGCGACTGGACCCACGGGACCCCGCTGCCGCCGATCTGCTCGGACAGTACAATATGTTCCGCAGGCGTTACCCTGAAGCGCGCGTGGCGCTGGATCGGGCGCTGGCCCTGGAGCCCACGAACGTGAGCTTCATCGAAGACCGCGCAACACTCGCGCTCGCGCAGGGAGACCTGGCCGGAGCACGGGCGGTCATCCGGAGCGCTGCACCGGCAGTGGATGCGTCCGCGCTCATCGCGTATTTCGCGACGTACTGGGATCTGATGTGGCCTCTGGATAGCGCTCAACAGCGGATTCTCGTGACGCTGCCACCGAGTGCGTTCGACGACGACCGCGGCAACTGGGGCATCGCGATCGCCCAGATGTACGCGCTCAGCGGAGATCGAAACCGTGCCCGGGCCTACGCCGATTCCGCGCATCAGGCGTACGAAACAGAGCTCAAGGCGACGCCCAACGATCCCCAGCTACACGCTGAGAATGGCTTGGCGCTCGCCTATCTTGGCCGCCGAGCCGATGCCATCGCTCAAGGTGAGCGCGCGGTCGCCCTGACGCCGATCTCGGCGGATGCCTACAGCGGAGCGTACATCCAGCACCAACTCGCGCGGATATACATGCTCGTCGGAGAGCCGGCGAAAGCGCTCGACGAGTTGGAGCCGCTGCTCAAAATCCCCTACTTCCTCTCCCCCGGCTGGCTCAAGATCGACCCCAACTTCGCCTCGCTTCGCGGCAACCCGCGCTTCGAGCGGCTCGTCAGCGGCAACTGATCGGTGGCCACCGCGGATTTTAGGGATCAGCTCCAGGCCGCACTAGGCAGCACGTACACGCTAGAGCGGGAGCTCGGGCGTGGGGGCATGGCCACGGTGTTCTTGGCGGTCGACGCCAAGCACAAGCGGCGCGTCGCCTTGAAGTTGCTGCACCCTGACTTGGCCCTCGCGCTAGGGCCCGAGAGGTTCCGCCGCGAGATCGAGCTCGCCGCTCAGCTGCAGCACCCGCACATACTCTCCGTCCACGACTCGGGCGAGACCCCGACTGGGTTGCTCTGGTTCACCATGCCCTATGTAGAGGGCGAGAGCCTCCGCCAGCGGCTCACTCGTGAGCGGCAGCTGCCCTTGGAGGACGCGCTACGCATTGCGGGCGAAGCAGCTCGTGCACTGGATTACGCGCACCGCCACGGGGTCATCCACCGCGACATCAAGCCGGAGAACATCCTCCTCACCAAGGAGGGGGACACCTTAGTCGCCGACTTTGGCATCGGCCGCGCCTTAGGCTCACCCGGCGTTGCTAGCCGGATCACCGAGACCGGTGTGGTTGTGGGGACTCCCGCCTACATGAGTCCCGAGCAGGCAGCCGGGGAGCGAGAGATCGACGGGCGCACGGATATCTATAGTCTGGGCACCGTGCTCTACGAGATGCTGGCCGGTGAGCCACCGTTCACGGGTGGTACCGCCCAAGCTGTGATCGCCAAGCGCATGAGCGGTGAGATCCCAAGTGCCAGGCGCGTGCGCCCCTCAGTGCCCGAGCCAGTGGAGCAGACCGTCCGCAAGTCACTCGCCCCGGTGCCAGCTGACCGGTTCAGTACCGCCGGTGATTTCGCCCGCGCTCTGGCGGCGTCCCAACACACCACGTCGGCGCCGCCGGTCGCTGTAGAGCCGCCACCCGCGCAGCCACCGTCCCGGCCGCCCGCACCTCCGGTCGCGGCAATCCCACCCGCCGCGCCCGCCGCGCACGCACGGCGCCGGGTCCCGCCGGTGTTTGCCGCCTCGGCGCTCAGTTTTCTCGTCGGCGTCGGAGTGCTCTTCGCCTGGCGCTCGCACAATGCCAGCGGCACCACCAGCGGCGGCCCTGTGCGACTCGCTGTCCTGCCGTTCGATAACCTCGGTGACTCGGCCGATGCGTACTTTGCCGACGGGCTCACCGACGCGGTGCGGAACAAGCTCGCCGCGCTTAATGGAATCGAAGTCATCGCGTCGACCAGCTCTGGGCAATATCGGCATACGACTAAAACAGCCCAGCAGATCGGGCAGGAGCTCGGCGCGCGTTATCTCCTCGTGGGTAAGGTGCGCTGGGCCAGGGTCTCGCCCACGCAAAGCCGCGTTGAAGTGAGCCCTGAGCTCATCGACGCGACCAGTGCCGCAGACAAGTGGGGCGCCCCGTTCGACGCGCCGATCACGGACGTGTTTCAGGTGCAGGCCGATATCGCAGGCAAGGTCGCGCAACAGCTCAAGGTCGCGCTCACTCCGGCGGTGCAGCATACGCTAGCCCAGCAGCCGACGCACAGCCTCGATGCCTACGATGCATATCTCCACGGCGAGAGAATAGAGCAAGGGAGCGCTGCGCCTGTGGCCTTGCGCCGCGCCGTCAGCGCATATGAAGAGGCGATCGAGCTGGATTCGACATTCGCGCTGGCTTGGGCCGGGCTCGCGATCACGAAATCGCGGATCTACTTCAACGGCGTGCCGCTGCCTGCCGTCGGCGACTCGGCGCACTCGGCGGCGGCGCGAGCCCTTGAGCTTGCCGCTGATCTGCCCGAGGCACACGCGGCAATGGGTCTTTATTACCAGCTCGTCGCTAGAGACGCCGGCGAGGCGTTGGCGGAGGATTCGGTCGCGCTCGCGCGCGCGCCCAACAACGTGGCGGTGCTACGACGGACAGCCCAAACAGAAGGGTCCCTCGGCCGCTGGCCGGCAGCGGTCGAGCACTTACGCCGGGCCGCTCGACTCGACCCTCGCGCGGCCATCGTGGCTGAGCTCCTCGGTCGGGCCGACACCTGGCTCCGGCACTATCCGGCCGCACGCGAGGAGCTGGACCACGCTTTCACCCTTCAGCTGGGCGACCCATCGCTGGTCCAGGACCGGGTTACGGTGGCGCTTGCTGAGGGGGACTTGGTCGGTGCTCGGGCCATCATTCACGGCGCGTTGGCCACAGTTGATTCGGCGAGCCTGTTCGCCTACTTGGCGACGTACTACGATCTCGGCTGGGTCTTGGACAGCGCGCAGGAGCGGGTTCTCTTAGGGCTGGGGCCTGCCGCGTTCGGTGACGACCGAACGACGCGGTCAATCGTATTTGCACAGCAGTACGAGCTGCGCGGGGACCGTGCGCGAGCGCGGGTGTACGCCGACACCGCTCGTGCCGGGTTCGAGGCTCAGCTCAAGGCGGCGCCCAACGACCCGCAAAGGCATGTCTTGCTCGGGCTCGTTCTTGCGTACTTGGGGCGCAAGGCCGATGCGGTGCGCGAGGGGGAGCGGGGCGTGTCGCTCTTGCCAATCTCGAAAGACGCCTACGGCGGAGCGTACAACCAGCACCAGCTCGTGCGGATCTACATGGTCGTGGGAGAGCCCGAGAAAGCGCTCGACGAGTTGGAGCCGTTGCTCAAAATCCCGTACTATCTCTCCCCCGCTTGGCTCAAGATCGACCCCAACTTCGCCTCGCTTCGCGGCAACCCGCGCTTCGAGCGGCTCGTCAGCGGCAGCTAGAGGCTAGGACACCTCGTGGCAGCGGCCGATCTCAAAGACCAACTGCAAGCGGCACTCGGCAGCACCTACACGCTCGAGCGAGAGCTGGGGCGCGGTGGGATGGCGACGGTCTTCCTCGCGGAAGACACGCGACATGGTCGGCCAGTCGCGCTCAAGGTGTTGCACTCGGAGCTCGCTGCCTCGCTGGGAACTGACCGGTTCCGACGAGAGATCGCGCTCGCTGCCCGACTCCAGCACCCGCATATCCTGTCGGTCTTGGATTCGGGCGAGACGCCGAGCGGTCTCTTGTGGTTCACCATGCCCTACGTCGAAGGAGAGAGCCTCCGAGATAGACTGAACCGCGAGCATCAGCTTCCCCTCGCTGACGCGCTCCGCATCGCGGGCGAGGCAGCCGAGGCGCTTGAGTACGCCCACGAGCACGGCGTCGTGCACCGAGACGTCAAGCCAGAGAACATCCTGCTCACCGGGCGGCACGCGTTCGTGGCCGACTTCGGAATCGCGCGCGCGCTTGTGTCAACTGGGGAGGCGGCTCAGAAGCTGACCGAGACCGGGGTCTCCCTCGGCACACCGGCCTACATGTCACCCGAGCAGGCAAGTGGACAGCGGGAGCTGGACGCTCGGACCGACATCTATTCGCTCGGCGCGGTGTTGTACGAGATGCTGGCCGGCGAACCGCCATTCACGGGGCCGAATCCGCAGGCCGTGATCGCTCGTCGCTTCACCGAGCGGCCCCGCCCACTACGATCCGTGCGCGAAACGATCCCCGAAGGCGTCGAACGCGCAGTGGATATTGCGCTGGCGAAGGCGCCGGCGGACCGGTACGCGAGCGCAGGCGAGTTCGCCAAGGCACTCGACGAGGCAGAGCGGCTCAGCTCACCCACCGTGGCGCGACCCACGGCCGTCACGACACGCGGCGCGCGCCGAATGCCGCCCGGCGTGGCCCTGTTGGGACTGGGCTTTCTGGTTGGCGTCGGAGTGCTGTTCGCGTGGCGACATTCGCATCCAAGTGACGACGGCGCCAGCGCCGCCGGCTCCAAGCGCCTCGCAGTGCTCCCATTCGAGAATCTCGGGACGCACGACCAGGATTATTTCGCGGACGGCATTACCGACGAGATCCGGGGAAAGCTTGCGGCGCTGCCCGGACTTCAAGTCACGGCGTCCAACAGCTCGAGCCAGTACAAGTCCACCACCAAGAACCCGCAACAGATCGGCCAGGAGTTGGGCGTTCAGTACCTGCTCATCGGGAAGGTGCGCTGGGGGAAAGGCGCAGACGGCCAGAGTCGAGTGCAGGTGAGCCCGGAGCTGGTGCAAGTGGCCACAGCCTCGACAAAGTGGGAACAACCCTTCGACGCGGCCATCACCGATGTGTTTCAGGTGCAGGCCGATGTTGCGGCCCGTGTCGCGCAGGCGCTCAACGTGGCGCTGGGCGCCGGTGAGCGACAGGCGCTCGCCGGCAAGCCGACCGCGAATTTGGTCGCGTACGATGCGTACCTCAAAGGCAACGAGGCGAGCGCTGGCTTCGACCAAGTCGCGCCAGTCGAGCTCAAACGGGCGGCGGCGTACTACGAGCGGGCGGTCGCGCTCGACTCGACATTTGCCCTCGCATGGGCACAGCTCTCACGCGCCCATTCGTTTATCCACTACACCGGCACGCCAACAACGTCGGATGCCGAGCGCGCCCATGTGGCGGCGGAACGAGCGCTCGCGCTTGGTCCCGACCTCGGCGAGGCTCATCTGGCGCTGGGTGACTACTACAACTTCGTGCGGTCTGATTGGGGCCGCGCGCTCGACGAATACGCGGCCGGCCGCAAGCTCGCGCCGAGCAACGCCGAATTGCTCAAGGGCACGGGGATAGTTGAGCGGAGCCAGGGCCGCTGGGAGGAGAGCCAGGCTGCACTCAAGCAGGCGCAGGCGCTTGACCCGCGCTCAATCGGGACTGCCCGCCGGCTCACGGTGACATTGCTCTGGTTGCGTCGGTACCCGGATGCGCTGCAGGCGGCGGACAGGGCTCTCGCACTCGACCCGCATTCGCCGGACCTCCACCAGACTAAAGCCATGGTATACCTAGCCCAGGGAGACCAGGCTGGGGCGAGTGAGGTCCTTGCGGCGGCGGAGCGCGAGGTCGAGCCGACCGCCCTCGTCGCCGAGATGGCCAATTTCTGGGATCTCTACTGGATGC
>Ga0073928_10004201_pt1 | contig 21655 bp, 15 predicted proteins | sample PaiPotPPA55metaG_FD_76969 | JGI IMG/M metagenome (GOLD analysis project Ga0073928, IMG submission 76969) | Iron sulfur acid spring bacterial and archeal communities from Banff, Canada, to study Microbial Dark Matter (Phase II) - Paint Pots PPA... ...
CAACAAGGCGTCTGCGTAATGGATCACGACGGCCGCCCGGTCAACCGTCCCTCGCAACACGTCACGTGGGACCCCATCATGGCGGAAAAAGGCGGCTACAAGCATTTCATGCAGAAGGAGATTTTCGAGCAGCCGCGCGCCGTGCGCGACACTCTGCTTGGCCGCATTTCGCAGGATACCGGAAAGATCTTCCTCGACGACATGCAGATTACCGAGCAACAGTTCCGCGATTTCCAGCAAGTGCGCATAGTAGCCTGCGGAACGAGCTGGCACGCAGGGTTGGCCGGGAAATTCATGATCGAGCGGTTGGCCCGAATGCAGGTCGAGGTCGATTACGGCAGCGAGTTCCGTTATCGCGATCCCATTCTGGACGGCAAAACCCTGACGGTGTGCATCAGCCAGTCCGGCGAAACCGCGGACACATTAGCCGGGCAGCGCGAAGCCAAGTTGAAGGGCTCGCCCACGCTTGCGATATGCAACGTAATGGGCTCGATGGTCACGCGCGAAGCGGCGGGAACGATCTTGACGCACGCGGGACCAGAAATAGGCGTCGCTTCCACGAAAGCTTTCACTTCTCAATTGACTGCCCTGCTGTTGCTGGCCGCGCATTTGGGGCAAGTGCGCAACAAATTGAGCGGCGAAGCGGCTAAGACGCTGCTGCAGGAATTCACGCGCATCCCGCACAAAATCGAAACAGTGCTGCAAGCGGATGAAACGGGGCTTTACGAGACGCTGGCGCGGAAATTCTTCCGCAACACGGATTTTCTCTATCTCGGGCGCGGCATTCACTACCCGATTGCGCTCGAAGGTGCGCTCAAGCTAAAGGAAATTTCCTACATCCACGCCGAGGGCTATCCCGCAGGCGAAATGAAGCACGGACCAAACGCGCTGATCGACGAAAATCTTCCAGTGGTAGTCCTTGCTACGCACGACGAAAACGATCCAGACTCGGTCACGCGGTATGAGAAGAGCGTCTCCAATATCCAAGAAGTTCGGGCACGCGACGGTATCGTAATCTCCGTGGTCACCGCCGGCGACCATCTTGCCCGTGAAGCATCCAACCATGTCATTGAGATTCCCCAAGCTCCAGAGCTGCTCTCGCCGCTACTGGAGATCATTCCCCTGCAACTGCTCGCATATCACATCGCAGTCCGACGCGGCTGCGACGTAGATCAGCCTCGCAACCTAGCCAAATCCGTCACTGTTGAATAAGCATCTCTCATCTTCGTAGGGCCGCAGCACGCTGCGCCCCAGCTAGGCACGATCTAATCCAGTCAGCTCAAGCTGTCCTGAGCAACCACCAACATTTTTCGGTAAACTAAACCCATGCACGCGAGTATTCGTTGGACCGTTTGGCTTCTTGCCACGGCTTTCGCATTTTCGACATCGGCGCAAACGGCGCCGCCTGCCCCAGTTGCAACCGCGACTCTCCGTGAAATTCGCGCGGAAGGACTGAAGTCCCTATCCGAGCCGCAAGTCGCCGCTCTGACCGGCCTACAAACGGGGGCGCAAGTGGGAAAGGACGACCTGCAAGCGGCAGCGGACAAGTTGGTGCAGAGCGGCCTGTTTGCGAAAGTAAAATACAATTTTCAATCCCGCACAGATGGTGTCGCGGTGACATTCCATGTGGAAGAAGCCCCGCGCATTCCTGCCTACTTCGACAATCTCCCATGGTTCGCGGATAGCGAGCTAAACGAGGCCATTCGCGCCAAGCTGCCCTTTTACGATGGCACGCTGCCCGAAGCGGGCGCCGTCGTCGATCAAGCTGCCGAGGCGCTTGGGCAATTTCTCGTGACACATGGGCTGCAAGCAGCGATCGAACATCAAGTCGCGGCCAACCCAGTCGGAGACGGCGGGGTGCAGCAATTCCACATCAATGCCGAAGCCTTGCACATCGCCGGGGTCGAATTCGGCGATGCCGCGCTCAATTCGTCGCCCGCCGTTCGCCAAGAGCTTCCCGCGTTACTCGGCAAGCCTTATTCGCGCACAGCGATCGACATGTTTCTGACCGAACAGATTCGGCCAACATTCTTGCAAAAAGGATTTCTGCGCGCGAAACTCGGTCCGCCCGAAGTACGCCTGACAGGCAATCCAAATAAGAAATTGCCCGAGCAGATTCCAGTCTTCGTGCCAATCAATCCTGGCGCCGTCTATCACTTCAAAGGCGTGGAATGGAGCGGGAATAATGTCGTCTCGACCGTCACCCTGACGAACAGCGTAGGATTGAAATCCGGCGATGTCGCCGACGGCATGGCCATCGAAGCAGGCTGGGAGCGCGTGCACGAAGAATATGGACGCCGCGGGTACATGCAAGCAAAAGTGGAACCGATGGCTACCTACGACGATACGACGCACACCATTGCCTACCACGTGCGCATTGAAGAGGGAAAGCCGTTCCACTTCGGTGCGATGACCATCACCGGACTCTCCGTGAACGCCGAAAAACATTTGCGTGATGCATGGCCTATTCCGCAAGGCCAATTGTTCGATAAGGCCAAGTACGAGGAATTCCTTACCAAGCTCCAGGCGCACTCGACCGAAATTTTCAAGGACCTGCCGATTCACTACGATGAAGTCGGCCACTGGCTGCAGCCTGACGACGCCAAGGGAACGGTCGACGTGCTCTTGGACTTCAAGTAGACGCTTGGCTGTTTGCGCGGCCCGCGCTGAGCCATTTCAAGCGGCGATGCATCTTAACTGTGCGTTATACTGATTCAGAATGACCGCGTTCGTTCCAATTCGCAGTCCGGAAAATCCTGGCCTCTCGCCGGAACAAAAAGAAACCTCGCTCGTCGCGCGTCTTGCCGAGTCTCGATCCCTGATCGTCGCGCTTTCCGGAGGCGCCGACTCCGCATACTTGGCTTGGGCGGCGCAACACGCGCTCGGCGAGAGCGCGCTTTCCGTCACCGCTCTCTCACCGAGTTTCTCCGCACACGACCGCGCGGCGGTGGACGAATTTGTCCGCGCCTTCAACATCCATCACGAATTCGTCGACACGCACGAGATGGAAAACCCCGCTTATCGCGCGAACGCTGCCGACCGCTGCTTCTACTGCAAAGATGAACTTTTCTCCGTCCTGGACGCGATGGCCCTGCAGCGCGGTTTCGCGGCCACAGCTTACGGGGTCAACGCCGACGACACGCTGGACTTCCGCCCCGGTCACCGCGCCGCGAAAGAACATCGCGTGCTAGCTCCGCTGCTCGATGCCGGTCTGCGCAAATCCGAGATCAGGCATCTATCCCAGCGCGCGGGCCTGCCGACTTGGGACCGCCCTGCCTCCGCGTGCCTAGCCTCGCGCGTGCCCTACGGCACCGAGGTCACTCCCGAGCGCCTAACGCTCATCGAGCGTGGCGAAGCCGCCCTGCGCGAACTCGGCTTCCGTCAATTCCGTGTGCGCCTGCACGACGAGCTCGCGCGCGTTGAAATCGCGCCGGAAGAAATGGATCGCGCGTTTTCGAGAGAGACGAGCGCAGCGATCTCGCAAGCCCTGAAGCGCGCCGGATTCACCTATGTCGCGCTCGATCTCGAAGGCTATCGCCAAGGCTCGCTGAACGAAACCCTCGCCCACCAGAAACGCTCTTGAGCATATCCCCGCGTTCGGAACATAATTCCGCGGATTTCCGTATATTCCTTTAGACAGGCTTTAGACTGTTGCAAGACGGTCGGCTTTCGGCATTGAACCGGCTTGGAGGAACGATGAAGCATCGCAAATTTGCGGCCCTCGCTAGTTTGCTCTTTGCCGCGCTGGCAAGCGCGGGCTGCGCGATGGGTCCATCGGTCAGCGGCAGCTTCGATCGCACGCTCACCGTGAGCGGGCCGATTCGCCTCGAACTCACCAACACCTCCGGCGACGTTTCCATTACCGGCAGCGCCGATGGAACAGTTCACGTTCACGCGGATGCTCGCGCGTCCGGCATGGGATTCGAAAGCCCCGAGAAGCGCATGAACGAGCTGCTTGCCAATCCGCCCGTCGAGCAGCACGGCAATACAGTTCGCATTGGCGAAGAAATGCGCCGCCTGCGCAATGTGAATGTCAGCTATGTCATCGAGGTTCCGCGCGACACGGAAGTGGCTTCTTCGGTGCTCTCCGGTGCGCAAACGATTCAAGATGTGCGTGGCCCGATAAAAGTGGAAGCGGCATCCGGCTCCATTCGCGTCAGCGACATCGAACGACAGGCGCAGCTCTCGACACTGAGCGGCTCCATTCGGGCTGAGAATATTGGCGAGGACATCCGCGCTAACAGCGCTTCCGGTACAGTAACGGTTTCCAACGTCAAGGGCGATGTGCGCATCAGCGCGCTCTCCGGTTCGACGCAGATCACTAAGCCCGGTGGGCGCGTCGATGCTTCCACCGCGAGTGGCTCAGTCGACGTCGAAGGCGCGACCAGTGACGTGAAAGCGCACGCGGCATCCGGCCGCGTGAACGTGCAGGGCAACCCCGGCGCAAGCAGCTATTGGGATCTCAAGACTGCCTCGGGCAGCGTGCAGCTCGATGTTCCGCCAAACGCGAGCTTTCATCTAGCCGCGGAGGCCGTTTCCGGCGAAATCAAGACGGACATTCCCGTCGTGGTGGAAGAGCAAGGAAAACACTCGCTGCGCGCGCGCGTTGGCAGCGGCAACGGCGGCCGCATCGAAATTCACACCGTGTCCGGCGAGATTCGTCTGCGCGCCTCGTAATCCGCACAACGCGGCGTTACGACGCGCTGGCTGCCTTGTTAGGGAACTTCCCCGCGATTTCTTGCGCGGCCAAAATCGTATTCACGTGGATGCACACCGTGTCTTCAACGCGCCGCGCATATCCGCCCGCGAGCGTGGTCACCACCGGAATGCCGCGCCGGCGCGCTTCTTCAAATACACGGCGGTCGCGTTCCATTAAGCCCTTCTTAGTTAACGACAGTCCGCCCAGTTGGTCCTCACAGAACGGGTCCGCTCCTCCGACATAAAACAAAATCTCCGGGCGAAACTCATCAAGCGACTTTTGCACCGCAGGGAGCAGCGCGCCCAGATATTCCTCATCATCGACGCGATCCGCCATGTTCAGATCGATGCTCGATGGCGGCTTGTGGCCCGGATAATTGTTCAACTGATGGATAGAAATCGTGAAGACGGAAGTATCATTGCGAAAGATCGCCGCCGTACCGTTGCCGTGATGCACATCCGTATCAACCACGATGGCTTTTCGAATCGCGCCGTCCGCCTGCAATCGCCGGATCGCCACGGCCACATCGTGGATTGCGCAGAAGCCTTCGCCGTGGTCCGGATATGCGTGATGAAATCCACCACCGAGATTGGCGCCGAAGCCATCTCGCAGCGCGCATTGCGCAGCAGCAATCGAGCCGCCAGCGGCAAGCCAAACCGCGTCCACTAACTCGCGCGAATAGGGAATTTCCAGCAGCATCACGTCGCTCGCGGTCAGCGTACCGGTTTTGAGCTTCCGCGCCCATTCCGGCGTATGGACGCGAAGAATGTCTTCATCGCTCGCCGGTTTCGGCTGCACAAAATCTTCGCGGCTGGCAATCTTCTCCGCGACAAGCGCTTCCGCTATGAGCCGAAACTTCTGCGAAGGGAAAACGTGTGGCCCAAGATTCAAATCATATTTATCGTGGTAGACAACCTTGAAGGGAAGCATGTTTCTCGTAGGGGCGCAGCACGGCTGCCCAGCTAGGCAAGATCAATCCGTCGGGCGCAAGGCCGCAGTTCTAGTTTTCCCGCTCCAAAATAAAATCCGGCAACGTAAGCAGCGCCCGCGCATATTCCGAATCGCCATGCCCGTTCAGGCAAGCCTTCGCGCGACGCGCGTATTCATGCGCGAGATTGCGCGCACGATCGAGCGCGCCAGATTCCTGCACCAACGCAACAATCGTCTCCGGCCGCACGGAGTCAAATTCCTTTTCCTCGAGCACCCGCGCGACGAGTTCCCGTGCATCGCGATGTCCATTTTCCATCGCGTAAATCAGCGGCAGAGTGACTTTGCCTTCCTTCAAATCGCTGAGCACCGGCTTGCCAAGTTGCTCGGCCGAAGCGGTGAAGTCCAATAGGTCATCCACCAACTGAAATGCGAGCCCCGCATAGCGCCCGTATTCCGCAAGCGCCTCTTCTCCCGCGTCTTCAAGCCCGCCAAGCACCGCGCCCAAGCGCGCGCAGCCACTGAATAGGCATGCGGTCTTGTAAGTGGCCAGGCGCAGCGCGTCCTCTTCGGTGACGTCGATGCGGCCGATTTTTTCGAGCTGAATCAGCTCGCCTTCCACCATTTTTTGCGTGAGATCGATCAGAATGTCCAGTATGCGGAAATTGCGCTCTTCCAGCGCCATCTGGAAGGAAAGCATGTACAGCCAGTCACCGACCAGCACGCTACGATGATTGCCCCACCGCGAATTCGCCGAAGGCCGCCCGCGTCGCGTGTTGGCGCTGTCAATCACGTCATCATGAATCAGCGTGGCGCTGTGCAGCAGCTCGACCACGGCGCCGAGCCGAATCGCACCGTCCGTCTTGGTCCGGCCGGCGTAGCGCGCGGAGAGCAGCAACAGCGCTGGACGCAAACGCTTGCCGCCTCCGCCTAAAAGATAGCTGGTGATTTCGGAAACCGGCTCGAACGAGACGGAAGTTTGCCGCGCCAACTCCTGCTCGACGAGGACAAGGTCGTCCCGGACGAGATCAAAAATTTCCCTGGCCGTCAGCAGTGCGATGACGTTCTCCCTGGCCTGCTTCGATCCTGCGTCAGTTGGCATTGGACAATATCATGAACCACGCATTCATCGTGCGGGTTCGATTCAGTGCGGTTCCGCTGTCACCGATCTTGCCGGCTGATCGGTGCTTAGGCCAAAAAAGCGCCGAAAATTCCCTGCCGTGGCCAACGCAACTTCGTCCGCGGCTAAGTTTCTCACACTACCGATAGCCTTAGCTACCTCGCCGACGTAGGCCGGCTCGTTGCGCTTTCCGCGGTAAGGTTGCGGCGCAAGGAACGGAGAGTCCGTCTCAATCAAAAGTTTCTCAAGGGGCAAAGCTTTCGCCACGTCGCGAAGGTTCTGCGCTTTTGGATACGTCGAATTCCCAGCAAAGGAAACCAGAAAGCCCATGTCCAGTCCGCGCTTGGCGTCTTCGAGCGTGCTGGTAAAACAATGCAAGATGCCGCCGAGCCCGGTCGGGTGCCAGTTTTGCTCGAGCGAGTCCATGCAGTCCGCCCAAGCGTCGCGGCAATGAATGATAATCGGCAGCTTCGCGTTGGCGGCCAACTCCATTTGCTCGCGAAAAACACGTTGCTGCACTTCGCGCGGCGAATGGTCGTAGAAATAGTCCAGTCCAATCTCGCCGTACGCAATCACGCGCGGATGTTTGGCGAGCTGGGCGAGGCGCTCAAGGTGCGCGGGCGTCAGTTCCTTCGCTTCGTGCGGGTGCGTGCCCACCGTGGCGTAAATCCAATCGTGCTGCTCGGCAAAAGGAATGGCCGCATCCAACTTTTCCGGTCCGGGCCCGGACCCGATGGCGAGCAAAGTAGTAACGCCCGCCGCGCGAGCGCGTTCGAGCATCGCGTCGCGATCTTCCGCAAATTGCGGAAAATCAATATGCGCATGTGAATCGATCAATTCCATTTTGAGTAGCACAGACACTCATGTCTGTGTGGTTCAACCGTTGCAAAACTGTCAAACGGCGCAGACACGAATGCCTGCGCTACTTGAGGCGCGCGCCGACTTCCACATCCTCTGTGAATGCCGCTAAGACTGGGCGGCCTTCCGGGCCTACGCTGGCGGCCACGATCATTCCGTTGGACTCGACGCCGCGCAGCTTGCGCGGTGCGAGGTTAACCACAACGACCACCTTGCGTCCCACCAAGGCCTCCGGTTCGTAATACTGGGCGATGCCGGCGCAAATCTGGCGCACTTCGCTGCCGATGTCGACCGTTAGCTTCAGCAGCTTGTCCGCGCCAACAATACGCTCGGCCGTTTTAACTTGCCCCACGCGCATCTCCACTTTCGCGAAATCGTCGATCGCGATTTTGTCGGGGGCGGTCTGCGCCGCTGCGCCCGATGGGCTGGGCGCCGCGCTGCTGCTTGGCGCCGGGGTTACTGCAGGCTTCTGAGGTTCACTTTCCATCGCTTCCATCCTCTCCACGGCTTCTTGTTTTTCGATTCGCGGAAACAGCCCTTCCGCTTTTGCAATCTTCGTTCCTGAACGGAGCGTTCCCCACTGGAGCACGTCAATTCCTTGCTCCCCCACAGACCCACTCTGGCCCAAAGCTCGCCAAAGCTTTTCCGTTGCGGCAGGGATCACCGGATGCGCCAGTGCGGCGACAACTCGCAAACTATCGGCTGCAATCCACAGCACTGTTTCCAGTTGCGCGCGCTTCGTAGGATCTTCCGCGAGCGCCCACGGCTTTTGCTCTGAAATCAGCAAATCCACATCCGTGATCAGACGCCAGATCTCTTCCAGCGCGCGCGTGAAGTGATATTGCTCGTACAGCGAACGAACTTGCTGAATTCGTTCCGGCACACGCCATGGCGCAATCGAAATGGCTAGGTCGGCGCTCCCTTTCGGAAACGCACCGCCGCAATATTTCTCAATCATCGTCAGGGTGCGGCTCGCCAGATTGCCGAGACCATTCGCAAGATCGCTGTTGTAGCGCTGCACCAACGCGTCGTAGCTGAAATTCCCGTCCTGGCCAAAAACTGTTTCTCGCAGCATGTAATAACGCAGCGCGTCCATGCCCAGCACATGAGCAATGGGACGCGGCTGCACGACATTACCTTTGGACTTGCTCATCTTGCCGGCGTCAATCAGGAACCAGCCGTGCGCCCATACCTGCTTGGGCACTGGGAGTCCTGCAGCCATCAAAAAGGCCGGCCAGTAAACGGTGTGAAAGCGAATGATATCTTTGCCGACGAGATGCAAATCCGCCGGCCAGAAACCGCGCCGTTCATATTCGGGGCCGCCGACCGCGCTGAGGTACGCTGTAAGCGCGTCGAACCACACGTAAAAAACGTGCGGCTCTTCGCCCGGTACGGGAATGCCCCAGCGAATTGAAGTGCGCGTGATGCTCAGGTCGCGGAGACCGCCTTCCACGAAACTGAGAATTTCATTGCGCCGCGTTTCCGGCTGAATGAAATTTGGATTCTTCTTGTAAAAATCCAGCAGCGGTTGCTGAAACGCGGAAAGCTTGAAGAAATAGTTTTCTTCCGTGACCGTTTCAGTGGGCCGGCCGCAATCCGGGCAATTTTCGCCGGGCTTCACGTCTACATAGGCGTTGTCGTAAATGCAGTATTGCCCGGTGTAGTGCCCGGGATAGACGAATCCATTCTCGCGGCACAACTTGAACAGCCACTGCACCGTGCGAGCGTGCCGCACTTCCGTGGTGCGAATGAACTCATCCGCGGGAACACCCAATTCTTCCCACAGTGAACGCCACGCTTCCGCCATCTTCGCGACGAATTCCGATTCCGGCACGCCGGCCTTCTGCGCGGCGCGCTCGACATTGACGCCGTGCTCGTCTGTGCCGGTGGTCATCACGACGTCATAGCCCTGCATGCGTTTGTAGCGGCGAATCGTGTCGGCAACGACGGTGGTGTAGGTGTGCCCGATGTGCGGCAAGCCGTTCGTGTAATAGATCGGCGTCGTCAGGTAAAATCTTTGTTTCGCTTGGGCCATTTTTCAGTTGTTCGCTGTTTGCTGCTCGTAATTGCGCAGCGCTTCGTTGATTACGCGCTGCAGTGGCACGTTTTTTTCCTCGGCTAATTTGCGGCAGTCTTCGTATTCGGGAGCGACGTGCAGAATGCGCCCGTTCACGCGGGACAACTTAACACGCACTTCGCCGAATTTCGTGTTCACCTTTACGGACTCGCGCGGAAGCACGCGCCGCTGCGCCGTATGGGTCCGAACGCCAAAAGTTGTTGTCTCCGCGAAAATGAGCGACATGAGCGTCTGTGCGTCGGCCGGCTTGCACAAAACGGTAAGCAGCGTGCCCGGCCGGTTCTTCTTCATTTGCACCGGCGTAGTGAAAACATCGAGCGCCCCTGCCGCCAGCGCCTTCTCCTGAAAATATCCATAAATCTGCGGATTCATATCATCGAGATTTGCTTCAATGACGGTGATCTCCTGGTCGTACGTCGGCACAGCTTTTTCAGCCGCTTCGCCAATCATGATGCGCAAAACATTCGGCTGGCCTTCCACATCGGCAGTACCCGCACCGTATCCGATCGCCGAAACACTCATCGCGGGCTGCGGACCAAACGAATCGCACAACGTCGCAACAATCGCCGCGCCTGTTGGCGTCACCAACTCGCGCTGGACTCCATTCGAGTAGGTTGGTTTGCCTTGCAGCAAATTCGCCGTCGCTGGAGCCGGCACCGGCAAAACGCCGTGCGCCATTTTTGCCGTCCCGCCGCCAACGTTTAGCGGCGAACACGCAAACTTCTCGATGCCAAGCGCGTGAAAGCCGATGCACGCGCCAACAATATCGACAATGGCGTCTACGGCGCCGACTTCGTGAAAATGAATTTTCTCAAGCGGCACATCGTGCACGCGAGCCTCGGCTTCCCCCAGCTTCTGGAAAATGGCGGCCGCGCGCTCACGTACGGGAGGTGCAAGTTGCGAATTCTTCAAGATTTCCGAAATCGCGCTCAGCGAACGATGCTTCTGCTGATCCTCTGTCTTCACCCGCGCGTAGATCGCTGCCATACCGTTCTTCCACACTTTTTCGGCGGACAGCTCCCATCCCTGCACCCGCAACCCACGCAGCTCGCTTCGCAGATGCTCGAGGTCGCAGCCGGCATCCAGCAGCGCGCCAAGAGTCATGTCGCCGCTAATGCCCGAAAAGCAGTCAAAATACGCGAGTTTCATAGGGGTACGCCACAACCGTGGCAAGCCTCGGGGCGGTTACGCCTGACCCGCAAGAAATGTGTCCGACGGGAGCATTTCGATACTATCGGCGGCGCTGCGGGGTGTCAAATCTGACAGGCGAGGGGGCCCCCTCCCCCACTTTCCCGGATCTGCGGAATCTAAACGACTTACGGGCGCTGCGCCTGGATCTGCAGATAATAGTAGGGTTATACGGGCACTCATAAGCGCGGCGGTGTCGACCGCAAAATCAAAATGAATGAAGATGACTGCTAAAATCTGAGGTTGACGTTTGGCTTAACTTAAACCCTCAGGTCCAGAAAGCGGACCTGAACTACAGGTTAAGTTGTTCGGTTTGGAAGACCTACTAGGATAGGCGTGACTTTACCGAAAGAAAGAATAGCAGAGACGTGTGTGCTTGTCAAGAATTTTAACGTTTGGTAAATGAGTGAAACCCCAGCGGTTCGGGCCACGTCACATTCCAACGACCAGAAGCACTGTCGCGCAATTGTCTACGAATTGCTGAACATACATTGGGCGAACTTTGACCGCACACTGGCGGGTTCTATACTGTGGTGCCCTACTGCTTGAGAATTCATAAAATTGTGCCGAGCTGGGGCGCAGCAATGCTGCGCGCTACGAAGAAATCGGAACGGACTGAGGCTGCGTGTACCTAGAGATCACTACAAGATTCCGCGATGCTCTTGCGAAGCATATTCGCGCTAAGTACCACCTGGAATTGCCGATTGTGCTCGAGCGGCCGCCCAAGATTGAGATGGGGGAGGTGGCTTCGCCGGTGTGCTTTGAATTGGCCAAGCGGCTGAAGCGCGCACCGCGTCAGATCGCGCAGGAAATTCAGAACGGACTGCCGCCTGTCCCCGGAGTCACCAAGTTAGAAGTGGCCGGAGCAGGCTACCTGAATGCTTACTTTGACCGCGGCGCGTTCTGGGAAGCGGCACAAACCGAAGCGAAGGGCGGAGACGGGAAGGACAGCCAAGAACGGCTGTCTCACAAAATCATTGTCGAGCACACCAGCATTAATCCGAATAAGGCGGCGCATATCGGGCACGTGCGAAATGCGGTGCTGGGAGACACCATGGCGCGCACGCTGCGGCAGGCTGGGCGCAACGTGCAGGTGCAAAACTATATTGACAACACGGGTGTGCAGGTCGCGGACGTGGTCATCGGCTTCTTACACGTGGAGAAGCGCACGCCGGTGAGCGTGAAGACGATGGCGATGGATCCGCGCTTCGATTATTACTGCTGGGATTTGTATGCCAAGACCACGCAATTTTTGGCGGAGAACAAGGAACAAGCCGCGAAACTGCGCGGCGATACGCTGAAAGCGATCGAGGAAGGGCGTGGCGAGGAAGCAGAAGTCGGGCAGGTTGTAGCGGATGCGATTGTCACCTGCCACTTGCGCACCATGGCTCGGTTGGGGATTTTTTATCAGCTGCTGGCGCGCGAGAGCGAAATCTTGCATTTGCATTTCTGGGATTTGGCGTTTGCGAAGCTGAAGGAATCCGGAACGATTCAATTTGTAACCAGCGGCAAAATGTCAGGTTGCTGGGTCATGCCGTGGAAGGAAGAGAAATCAGGTATCAACACGGAGAGCACGGAGAGCGAGAGCACAGAGGGCACGGAGGAAGAGGAGAATACGCAGGACAAAATTATTGTGCGCTCGAATGGCACGGTTACCTACGTGGGGAAAGATATTGCTTACCAGCTCTGGAAATTTGGGCTGCTTGGGAAAGACTTTCATTATGCGAAATGGCCAAAGGCGCCTGAGGGCGAGGACGTCTGGTCGACAACAAGCGGCGAGAATGATCCGCATGCCCCGCCCTTTGGGGCGCCGGCGAAGACTGTTTACAACGTGATCGATGCGCGACAGGCGTATTTGCAGGACGTGGTGGCGCAAGGGCTGCGCGGCTTGGGACACGCCGAAGCGGCGGAGAATTCGATCCACTTGTCGTACGAAATTGTGGCGCTGACTCCGCGGTGCGCGGCGGAAATGGGATACGAGCTGTCGCCGGAGGAAGCGAAGAAACCATATGTTGAAGTGAGCGGACGCAAGGGCCTTGGCGTGAAGGCTGACGATTTGATCGACCAGCTGGAGGCTGCTGCGCTTGGTGAAGTGCAACAACGGCACGCTGACATGAGCGCCGAAGAGCAGAAACGGACGGCCCACGCCATTGCCATTGGCGCGCTGCGCTTTTTTCTGCTGAAGTTCACACGCAACGCGATCATCGCTTTCGACTTCAAGGACGCCCTAAGCTTTGAGGGCGAAACGGGGCCATATTGCCAATACGCTGTGGTACGCATCCGCGGTATTCGCCGCAAAGGCGTGGAAGCCGGTGCGACGCGGGTCGCGGTCACGCCGGAAACGGCACTGAAGTTTCTAGCCGGCGCGGAAGGAAACGGATTGTGGGAAGTATTGCTCGCGGCGGGTTCGCTGGACTATGCCGTGGATGCCGCGATAGTCGCGCAAGAACCGGCATTCGTGGCGAAATATGCGTTTCAGTTGGCGCAGGCGTTCAACAATTTTTACCACAAGCATCACATTCTGTCGGAAGCCGATGAGCAGAAGCGCGCATTTTTATTGGGGTTGACGGAATTGGTGGAAGCGCAATTGGTGCGCGCGTTGAATTTGATGGGGATCGACGCGCCGGAGAAAATGTAGCGCGTATCAGTGAAAGGCAGCGCCGAGGAGATCGACCAATAGGCGAATGGCGGTCTGCGCGGTGCGGCCGCTGGGATCGCGATAGGGATTAACTTCGACTATATCCACACCTACGAGTCTTCCTTTTTTCGGAATTCCCAACATCAGTTCGTCGATTTCGGGGAACGTTAAGCCGCCGGGCTCCAGAGTTCCGGTGCCGGGCGCTAGAGTGGGATCCATGGAGTCGACATCGAAAGTGACGTAGATATTTTCGCTCTGCGGTATCGCGTCGATTGCGGCGGACACACCGCGGCGATGAATTTCTTCACCGGTCACGATTTTTGTTCCTAGCGCTTTCGCGTTGCCGGCCGCTTCCGGATCGTTCGCGATGCCGCGCATGCCGAGCTGAACGATTTTCTTCACAGACTGCAATTTTGCAACGCGGAGTACCCACGACGCGTGATCGAGATTCCCCTTGGCGCCGTTCCATGTATCAAGGTGCGCATCGATATGCACAAGGGTGAGCGGCACGTCGTACGCGCGAATCACGGGGAAGGTGATGCTGTGATCGCCGCCCAAGATAATCGGAAATGATTTCTTGGCGAGAATCGCTTTGACTGCGTCCGTAATTTTCTGACCCGTTTCGGCCGGCACGGTGGGATAGACAATCACGTCGCCGACGTCGACCCAACGCTTTCCCTTTAGCAGGGTGTGGTCGCCATCGATGTAATAAAAGCCTTCGGTGAGATCGTGCGCGTATTCCTGAGAATTTTCGCGCAAGTCGCGGGGTCCGTAGCGCTCGCCAGGCTGTCCCCAAGTACCTTCATCGAATGGGACACCGAGCACCGCGAAATCCGCATTGAGCTTTTCGAGATCGGGCTGATAGGGCGCGCTAAGAAATGTTCTGATTCCGACGAAGGTCGGGGCAGTCTGCGCCGGAGTCGAGATTGGCAGCACGACCAACAAGGTGCCGAGCAGCCAAATCAGATTGGTCCGCTTACCCATGTATAAATTCTTTATCAAGCACGCGCGATTCTACTGACTCTCTGCAGGTGCTGCAATGAATCAATCGAAGCGCCGAGGCTTAATAAGACATCACGAGATTGATCAGCGTACGTAGGGCCACACCGGTAGGGCCTTTGGCGAGCCAGGGTTTAGCGTCATCGTTCCAGGCCGTGCCGGCAATGTCGAGGTGAATCCACGGTGAGTCACCGGTGAATTCCTTGATGAACATGGCGCCGGTAATCGCGCCGCCTCCTTTGCCGCTGCCGATGTTCTGGATGTCGGCGACGGTGCCCTTGATGAATTCGCGGTATTCGTCGTCAAGGGGCATCTGCCACATTTTTTCCCCGGCGGCTTTGGCGCTAGCGAGAAACTTGTCCGTAAAAGCTTGGTCGGAGCCGAACACGCCGACATTGATATTGGAGAGCGCGACGACGATGGCGCCGGTAAGCGTGGCGGCATCAATCAAATGCGTCGCCCCGAGCTGCTTGGCGTAATGGATGCCGTCGGCCAAGATTAAACGGCCCTCGGCATCAGTATTGAGCACCTCGATGGTCTTTCCGGACATCGCGGTCTGGATGTCACCGGGTTTTTGCGCGCGGCCACCGGGCATGTTTTCCGTGCTGGGCACAACGCAAATTACTTTGACGTTTGGCTTTAAAGCCGCGAGGGCACGCATCACGCCGAGCATGGTGGCGCCGCCTGCCATGTCGTACTTCATTTTTTCCATGCCGTCGGACGGCTTGATGGAAATGCCGCCGGTATCGAAGGTAACGGCTTTTCCGATGAGGCCAATTACGGGAGCGCCGGGCTTCGGATTTGCCGGCGTGTAGGTGACAACCATCATGCGCGGGGGCTCAACGCTGCCCTGGGCAACGCTGAGGAGCGCGCCCATTTTCAGATCGGCGATACGCTTTTCGTCGAGGATGTCGACGGTTAGCCCAGCTTCTTTCGCCATTGCTTCCGCCTTTTCGGCCAAAGTCTTAGGAGTCAGCTTGTTAGAAGGCTCATTGACCAGATCGCGAGCAAAATTCTGCGCATCGGCGATCACGCGGCCGCGCGACAGACCTTTTTCAGCCGCAGCGCGGTCCTGCTCGGGAAAGCCCGCCAAGCTAATGGAATCGACGGACTTGACGTCTTTCTTGTCCGTCTTGTACTTGTCCGATTCAAAATTCGCGGTGAGCGCCCCCTCTGCAACGGCCTGCGCGGCAGCTTCCACCGATTCGTTTTCGCGCAAAACAAACGCGAACTGCTTCACACCACGCGACTTAAGATAACGCAGTGCAGCGCCAGCAACTTTGCGGAGCACGGCCGTATCGAATTTCTCGCGCTTCCCTGCTCCTACCAGCAGCAGACGCGCGGCTTTCACACCCCGCGGCGCGTGTACCAAGGTCATCTCCAGGGGCTTACCGGTAAGCTCGCCACCAGTGGCCAGCTTGCGGAGCAGCCCCTCCGTGAATTGATCGAGTTCCGCGATACGACCCTGGACAGGGTCCCTATCCTCAAAGACATACGAGACCAAGGCATCCGTCTCGAGCGTGGCAAACGGCTTTGTTTCCAACGTGATCTGCATGACTGTAGTTATCGCCTCCGATTGCGATACATAGCTTGATCTGCTTCCCTGCGCGCTTCCTTGTTGCGCTCATCCTGCCGACGGTCCCAAGTCTTCTTGCCTTGCGCCAAGGCGATCTCGCACTTGGCGATGCCGTCGCGGAAGTATATCCGCAGAGGAATTACGGTCAAACCTTTGGCCACGGTGCGGCCAGCCAGCTTGTGAATTTCATTTTTATGCAGCAGTAACTTGCGCGAGCCGAGCGGTTCGTGATTCCATGGGCCTCCCGGCATGTACTGGGCGATGTGAGCGTTTACGAGCCAGGGCCCACTAGGCTTGAAATCGACAAAAGCGTCGCGGATATTCGCCTTTCCTTCGCGAAGAGCCTTCACTTCCGTGCCATGAAGCACGAGCCCGGCTTCATATCGATCAAGCAAATGATAATTGTAGGAGGCGGAGCGGTTCTGCGCCACCACCTGCTCTTTGCTTTTTTCGGCCTTTTCGGTCTTTTTCGGTGGCTTCGGCACTAGGTCCAATCACGTAGCGGCACAACTAAATCTTAGCTGTGAGGGGTTACTGTATGCAAGGCAGCCAACCCGCCGTACCTTGCCCGACCTCTAACCCGATGCTAGACTCGATTTCGCTTATTTTGAAAAAAATGGAGAGTGCATGCGTCGTTTCTGCAAGCTGATTTTATGCCTCGGAGCCGTGTTTTTGGCGGCGGGCTGCCCGAAAAGTAGGAAGGACTACAGTCAAGGGCGAAAGGCCGAGCATCTCCAGGATTACGACGCTGCGTACGATTATTACCAGAAAGCGCTGAAGAACGACCCAGAGAACGCCGAATACCTGATCAAATTCAACCAGGCAAGGTTTGAGGCCAGTGCGCTGCACGTGAAAAATGGCGCGAAGTTGCGCGAGCGGGGCCAATTGGAAGCCGCCGCTTCGGAGTTTCAGCGCGCGGTGGCTATCGATCCGTCCAGCCCGATTGCGGAGCAGGAATTTCGCAAGACAGTGAACGCAATCGAAGAGAAGAACCGCACGAACAATGCGGCCACGGAACCCCCCAGCAACGAGGGCACCGGCGAACCACCGCTGGCTTCGATGCCGCCGGAGCTCAAGCCCCTTCCCAACACAGCGATTAGCCTTTCGATGACCAACGACGCCAAGATCGTGTTTGAAACAATCGCGAAGCTTGCCGGCGTGACTGTAATTTTTGACCCAGACTTTCCCGCGCGGCGAATCCCAGTACAACTGAACAACGTGACATTGCAGCAGGCGCTGGATATCGTGTCGCTGGAGAGCAAGGCATTTTGGAAGCCGGTAACGGAAAACATTATTTTCGTGATTCCGGACCAGCCGGCGAAGCGCCGGGATTATGAAGAGAACATCGTGCGCACTTTCTATCTCTCCAATACGGTGCAAGCACAAGACTTGACGGAAGTTGTGACCGGGCTGCGGCAATTGCTCGATTTGAAACGCATATTTCAGATCAATGGGCAGAACGCGATTGTCATTCGAGATTCGCCAGACAAGCTCCTGGTTGCGGAAAAGATGATCAGCGACATCGACAAAGCCAAACCAGAAGTCGTGATTCAGGTCCAGGTCGTGGAAGCACGTGTCGACAAAATGCGCAACCTGGGCATTTCGCCGGGGACGTCGGCCAGTGTTGCTGTCGTGCCGCCGGGTACTACGACAACTACCCCCACTACCAACGGAGCCACTCCCAGCACCACGAACAACGCCCTCTCGCTGCAACAACTGGGGCATCTTACCGGCCAAGATTATGCCGTTACCCTGCCGAGCTTTACGGCCACTGCGCTGCTAAACGATTCCACGACGAAGATCATTCAGAACCCGGAAGTTCGCTCGGTGGACGGGCAGCCGGCAAAGCTGCGCATCGGCGATAAAGTGCCGATTGCTACGGGCAGCTTTCAGGCCGGCGTCGGTGTTGGCGGAACAGCGGGAACCGGATTTGTGAACCCGCTGGTGAACACGCAGTTCCAATATCAAGATGTGGGCGTAAACGTTGACATCACGCCACGCGTCCATCCGAACCATGAAGTGAGTATGAAGTTGAGCGTGGAAGTATCTTCGGTGACCGGGCAGTCCACCATCGGTGGGATTCAGCAGCCGATTATCAGTCAACGCAAGATAGAGCACGAAATTCGCTTGAAGGAAGGCGAGGCGAACGTTCTCGCCGGGTTGATAACACGAACCGATACGAAGGCCCTTAACGGATGGCCGGGGCTGGCGCACATACCGCTCCTGCGGTATTTCTTCTCCGAGGACACGCACCAAAGCGAAGATGACGAGATCCTGATCATATTGACGCCCCACATCGTTCGCATGCCGGAATGGACGCGCGCGAATTTGCGGCCACTGTATACCGGCTCGGAGTCGCAAGTTCAGGTGCGGCGTGAAGCGGAAGTGCGCTCGCCGAATTCCGTTATTCCCGGCCAACAGGCTCCTGGCGCAGGAACGGTTCCTTCCGCGCCGGGAACATCGCCGACGGTGCCCACTTCATTGGGGGCTGCGACAACGGTGTCGGGCGCCACGAATGCGGCGCAAATCCGGTTTGAGCCGCGCAGCCTGTCGCTGAAAGTTGGGCAGACGCAAACGATCGGCGTCGTGGTCGAGAATGTGAACGACTTGTTCTCGGTCCCCTTCTTGCTGCAATACAATCCCGCGGTGATCAGCGTGGAAGAAGTGCAGCACGGAGGATTTTTGTCCGGCGGAAACCAGGAGATCGCCATTGTGTGTTCTGGGTGCGGCTCAAATCACAATGACCAGCAGCACGGGCAGGCGATTATTTCCGCGACGCGACAGCCGAACACGGCGGGAGTCAGCGGCACGGGCACAATCATGGGGATAGTCGTGAAGGCGATTGCGCCGGGCTCTTCGAACTTGTCGATCGTGCAGGTGAACGCCAAGGACTCGCAGCAAAAACCGATCGCGCTTGTGACCGGTGAGGCTACGCTGCAAGTGCAGCCGTAGCCTGCAAGGGTTTGTAAAATGCGCAAATTTCGCAAATGCGGGAGCCAAGGTCGTACCGAACGTGGCATGACCTTGCTGGAGTTGATTCTGGCTTGCGCGATACTGATGATCCTCTCTTCCGCGGCGCTGCCGGTTGCGCGCTACACCCTCGTTCACAAAAAAGAGGAGTTGCTGCATTACCAGCTGCGCCAGATGAAAGACGCGATCGACCGCTACAAAGACCTGGCGGACTCGAACAAGATTCGCGTCGAAGTGGGCAGCGAAGGATATCCCCCGGATCTGGAGACGCTCGTCAAGGGCGTGAAACTGGGCGCGGGGGATGATAAGAAAATCCGATTTTTGCGGCGCATTCCAGTGGACCCCATGACCGGACATGCGGACTGGGGCTTGCGGTGCGTATCAGACGATCCTGACTCCACGAGTTGGTGCGGCAAGAATGTTTTCGATGTGTACTCGAAATCGCAAGCCACGGCGAGCGATGGCACGCGATATGCGGACTGGTAAGAGGATGAGCAAGGCGAAAAACTTTAGCTCAGGTCAATCACAAGTGATTGCGTTGCTATCCCGGGCGCAGGCAAGAGGGCGGGGTTGCCGAGCGTCGACTAAAGGCACGAAGCGCGGCTTCACGCTGATCGAACTGATGATTGTAATAGCGATCATCATGATCTTGATCGGCATCGCGGCTGGAATGTATCAGCGTTCGGTGCACCGGGCGAGAGAAGCGACCCTGCGCAGTGATCTCACCGTCATGCGGCAGGCGATCGATCACTACACGCTCGACAAAGAAGCGGCGCCGCAGTCGCTAGAAGATTTGGTGAATCCGCAATCGCAGTACCTGCGCGAAATTCCGACAGATCCGATCACAAACGCCAAAGATTGGCACGTGGATGTTGGGGACACCGTGATGAGCCCCGACCAGTCGACGACTGGAATCGTCGATGTACACTCCAATTCCGACAAAGTCTCGCCCTTCGACGGCACCCCGTACAACACCTGGTAGAACCGCATAGACCCGAATTACCTAAGCTCGGCAGTCAGTAAATTGTCGGGAAGATTCCGTTTAGACTCGCTGCGTCAGGACCTCGGCCTTTTCTGTCGTCTGCCCCGATTCTCAGCGTAACTGCAATTCAACGAAAAAAAGGCTTCCTGGTGGAGTCCAAGAAGCCCTTGTTAACAACTTAATTGGTTGCGGGGGTCAGATTTGAACTGACGACCTTCGGGTTATGAGCCCGACGAGCTACCAGGCTGCTCCACCCCGCTTCATGACTATAGCGGATGCGCGATGCGAGGTCAAATTAGCCCGCGCACTCGCGCGACACAGCGATTCTTTCCAATCCATCGAAGAGCGCTAGCGCGGCGCAGTTTACGAGCCGTATGTCCAGGTAATGATTTCCTGCTTAGCGGTCTGGCCCCCCGTGCCGGCCGTGAAGCCCACGATCGCGGTGTTTCCGGCGACCGTGCCTGGGATATTGATCGCCCACGAGGTGGTGAACGTGGCGTTGGTCACGGTGTCCGTGATGGTCATCGTGAGCGTGGTGCCGTCGTAGGTCATGTGCACCTGGAAAATATCGCCGCTATGAAGATTTACTGCGCCGCCCAGCGTGATAGCTGGACTGGTGGGAGAGACGCCATTCGTGTACAGGCCCGTGGAGTTGTTGCCTTCGTGCGAATTCTGGAACAAATCGAATTTCACGGCAACGCTGGCGGGGATGCCGGGCGTTCCGCCGGGTAATTGCGCGCCATAACCGAGACCGCCGCCTGTAGGACCAAGTGCGGTCAGACCTGCGTTTTGGATTGTGAACGTCATGCCGTCTGCGTTGGGATTCGTTAATTGGAAACTGAAGTCCGTGGTGAAAGTCTGCACGTTCACCGGCGTTGTGAACCACGCGCTCGATGCTTCTGACTGGCCACCATCCGTCAATTCCAAACGAGTCCCATTCAATTTTGTCCTTCCGTTGGACGCCAAGCCCGTAGCCGTGAAACCGGAAGCGAAATTAATGGGGGTTGCGCCGCTCTGGATGGTGATTACAGACGTCGCTGTGGCACTCTGCGTGGAGTTGGGAGCTGTGGCGATGGCCTTCACAGTGGTGGTCGTGCTCACCGTGAACGCTGCAGTGTACTGCGTCGAAGAAGTAGTCGGCTGGCTGCCGTCCACCGTGTAAAAGATGGTCGAGCCGGAAGTGGCATCCGTAATGGTCACCGTCTGCGTTGAAGTGTAAGTGCCGGTCACCGGCGAGATTACCGGCGTGGCCGCGGGAGACTGCTGATTGATGGTGATCACCGAAGTCGCCGTCGCGCTTTGCGTGAAATTGGGCGCAGTGGCGATAGCCTTCACCGTGGTGGTCGTGCTCACCGGGAACGAAGCAGTGTATTGCGTTGAAGATGCGGTCGGCTGGCTGCCATCCACCGTGTAGTAGATCGTCGAGCCTGCCGTAGCATCGGTGATAGTCACCGTTTGCGTTGAAGTGTAAGTGCCGGTCGCCGGCGCGATGACCGGCGTGGCCGCGAGAGATTGCTGATTGATGGTGATCACCGAAGTCGCCGTCGCGCTTTGCGTGAAATTGGGCGCAGTGGCGATAGCCTTCACCGTGGTGGTCGTGCTCACCGGGAACGAAGCAGTG
>Ga0073928_10004203_pt1 | contig 21648 bp, 22 predicted proteins | sample PaiPotPPA55metaG_FD_76969 | JGI IMG/M metagenome (GOLD analysis project Ga0073928, IMG submission 76969) | Iron sulfur acid spring bacterial and archeal communities from Banff, Canada, to study Microbial Dark Matter (Phase II) - Paint Pots PPA... ...
CCATGGTGTGCTTTGTGAATGTGGAAAGCGTGGACCGCATCATCTACTCCATCTTCCAGAGATTTAACCTGGAATGGAAAACCCGCACCCTCAACCTTTTTACACAAGCAGCTTGACGTCACCAGTCGGAAGGGGGGTCTGTACTAAAACGGCCAGGTAATGAGAATATGGAAAGACTCGCGAGGCAGCGAGCCTGGTCCACGATCGAAGAAATTCTCTATGGCAGAAAAGAAACGGCTGGCACAGCTAAAAAAAACGCTGGAAGCGCGTCGTGAAGAACTGCTTCGCAGCCTCGCCGAGACTCAACAGACGAGTCGAACGGTTCAGCAAACCTACGGCATTGACGAAGGCGATCGGGCGAACATTTCTCACGACAAAGATATTCTGCTGCGTCTGAGCGCGCACGAGCGAAAGATCGTGGAAGGAATTGATGCGGCCTTGGGTCGCATTCGCGACGGCACTTACGGCGAGTGCCTTAATTGCGGACAAGAGATCAATGCGAAGCGGCTCGAGGCTTTGCCGTGGAGTCGCTACTGCATCACTTGTCAGGAACTCATCGAAGAAGCGCGCTAGAAATTTATCCGGAGTTCATTTTCTCCCGCACAACCTGCCGCGTGGATTTTTCTTCTAAGTTGCGGGAGAAAACAAAATGGCAACTAAGAAAAAGAGTTCCAAGAAATCCAGTGGACGCAAGTATGGACCCGCAGCCGGCAAGAGCGTGAAGAGCGCCATGCACCGGGAAAAGAAGGGCACGCTTCGATCGGGTAAGGGCGGCAAAGGCGGTAAAGTAACCAGCCGAAAGCAGGCAATCGCTATCGGCCTCTCGGAAGCTCGCAAGAAGGGCGCGAAGGTTCCGGAGAAGGCTGCAAGCTAGAATCTGCGAGCGCAGATCGATCCGCCGGGAGGGCACGACTTCAGTCGTGCCGAGAGTACAGCTTCAGATTTTCGGCATGGCTGAAAGCCGTGCCCTCCCATCCAGACCTAAGTCGATTTCGCCGAAACCTTTCCCTTTTCCATCTCTTCGCTCGCGATGTGGAATCCCCTGTTAGCCGCCGGGATTCCCGCGTAGACCGCAGTGTGCAGCAAGACTTCTTTCACATCACATGGCTCCAACTCGTGAGCAAGACCTGCGCGGAGATGCAAACTAAACTCCTCCCAGCGTCCGAGAGCGGCCGTAATTGCCAGCGTAAGCAACCGCCGAGTTCTCTGATCAAGGCCCGGACGCGCCCACACCGTTCCCCAGGCATACTTCGTAATCAGCTCCTGGAAATCCCGCGTTAAATCTGTGGTTGCCGCGATTGCGTGATCGACATGAGCGTCCCCTAGAACTTCTCGCCGCACTTTGAATCCAGCCTCCAACGGATCAGACGAATCATTGGGTGGCCGAAGAAAGTCCAGCAGCGCTGCGTTAAACCACCGCGGCTTTTCTAAATTTGATAGGTGGGCCGCCGGCAAACGAACGACGCGGACGTCGGGGATTCCACCCGCAAGTATTTCTCCATTGCCCTCCCATGGAGTCGACACGTCGCGGTCTCCAACGATCAAGAGAGTTGGAGTCCGAATTTGGCGAAGCAGTTCCCTGCTGTCGAAGTCCCGAAGCGCCGCACAACATCCTGCATAACCCGCCGGATCGGTCCCCAGCAACACAGACTTGACGGCGTTAGCTTGGACATCGCCTCGCAAAAGGGTCTCAGCAGAAAAAAACCGCTGCATCGCCATCTCAACAATTGCCGCCATTCCGTTTTCGAGTACTGCCTTTCGCCGCGCATCCCAATTGGCACGCATCCCGAATCGCGGCGACGTGTTGGCGAGAGCGACTGCGGTCAGGCGGTCATGGGCGTTTACCGAAAGCCATTGCCCGATTGCGCCTCCGAGCGAAATGCCGCAGAAACAGAATCTCCGGATGCCAAGAAAATCCGCGAGGCCGACCACTTCCTGGCCCAATTGCTCGATTGAGTAATCTCCGGCGGTAACGTCGGACGCTCCATGCCCTCGAATGTCGTAACGCAGCACCTGAAAATATGGCGCAAGATCTTCGGCCTGCTCGGCCCACATTCCATGATCCGCCCCGATCGAGTGCGACAAAATCAGCACCGGAGTTCCTTGTTTCCCTTCCAGGCGGTAGAAGATTCGGTTTCCGCCGACTTTTGCAAATGGCATGGTTCTCTATTCCCTTTGGCTCTTGGAGTCCCTCGGCTTCGGCACCTGCAGCAATCGTTTGCGAAATTCATCAGCTACACCCAAATATTTCGCTGGGTCCTCAAGATTCCGCAACGCCTCGGCGTCGAAGCTGGCCGCGATATCAGGCATTTCAGCAAGCACCTCCGACAGGCGACGACTCTCGGCGATGCTCTTGCGAGTAGCTTCTTCCAACAACTTGTGCGCTGCAGCGCGCCCAAAGTTTTGCCCGAGCACCATCATTGCCTTCTCGGCGAAAATCGTGCCGTGAGTAGCCTCGATGTTTGATCGCATTTTCGCAGAGTTCACCGAGAGTCCTTCAGTAACTTCTGTCATGGAAGCGATGGCGAGTCCCGTACTTTGAATCAATGCAGCCACTGTCGGCCATTCGGCCTGCCATCCGCCGGTTCCGCGTTCGTGTTCTTGCGTCATGCCAGAAAGAAAAGTCGCAACTAGCGCCGGAACTCGATAAGCAGCAGCCAGAGTCAGCGAACACCCTATGGGATTGTGTTTGTGCGGCATCGTAGAAGAACCGCCGCGCCCCGACTCATCGGGCTCTGCCACTTCTGCAATTTCACTTTGCATGAGCAAGTTGATATCCCGCGCCATCTTGCCGAGAGAGCCAGTTAGTGCTCCGCAGTCGCACAGCATAGCCGCCAGGCGGTCTCGATGAGTGTGCCAGGGCGCATCTGGATAAACCAGACCGAACTCAAGCGCGAGAGCTTGTCCGACGACGATGCCCTGATCCGCGAGCGCGGCCAAAGTTCCGCTCGCGCCGCCAAATTGGACCACTAGTGCGCCTGCGAAGCTCGCATTCAGGCGTTGGTGACTTCGCTGAATCGACCCCAGCCAGCCCGCAGCTTTCAGGCCGAATGTAATGGGAGGAGCAGGCTGCATCAGTGTTCGCCCGAGCATCACGGTGTTTGCGTGTTTTTCAGCAAGGCTTCGCAACGCTTTTTCGAGACGCCCGAGATCTCGCTCGAAAATGGATTGCGCTCGCCTCAGTAGGAGGACCAAAGCTGTGTCGGCGACGTCCTGGCTGGTTGCTCCCCAATGCACGAATCCGGCAGCGGCGGAATCCAAGACGCGGACACGTTCGGTAAGCGCCTTGACCGACGGAATGCCCGGTGTTCCGGCGCGCAAAGCCTCACGCGATATATCCGCTGCATGGAAGAAAGGAGCTTTGGCTGAGGCACTAATTGTTTGGGCGGCAGCTCGCGGTATGATTCCGACGGCCGCTTCAGCCCTCGCCAGTGCTGCCTCGAAATCGAGCATCGCCTGAAGGACCGATTCGTCCGAAAACAATTCCGCGAGTTCGTAAGTAGTCGCCAGACTTTCGATCAGCCGTGGGGCCATATGTGCCTCAGACATTGGAGAGTACCACTCAAACGCGAAGTTTGTGAGGGGTAGGACCGGGGCACCCCTTCTTCGTCTTAAGGTGCCCAAGCCGCTTACCTATCCCATCGGATTTTGTTAAGATTGGCTCGCACCTCTACGGGAAACGATCCGCACGCGCCATAAAGGAGCACCTCATGGCAACCACTCTTGTATCGCCCGAACTTCACAAAGGCGTTTCTGAATTCCTCAGCAAGCCGCGAAAAATGTTGATCGACGGCAAATGGGTCGATTCGGTTTCTGGAAAAACGTTCGACACTTTCAATCCCGCCACGGGCGAAGTCCTCGCCAAAGTAGCCGAGGGAGATCGCGCCGACATCGAGCAAGCAGTGAAGGCCGCCAGAAAGGCGTTTGAAAACGGTAAATGGCCCGACATGTCAGCCTCAAAGCGAGGCCGCCTCTTGTGGAAGTTGGCGGACCTGCTTGAAGCACACCTTGAAGAATTTGCGCAGCTCGAGACTTTGGATAACGGTAAGCCCTTGACCGTTGCCCGCGTTGCCGACATCCCTCTCGCGGTCGATATATTTCGCTATATGGCAGGATGGGCGACAAAAGTAGAGGGCAATACGATTCCCATCTCTGCTGGGGGAAAGTATCTGGCCTATACGCTACGCGAACCAGTGGGTGTGGTTGGACAGATTATCCCTTGGAACTTTCCTCTTCTGATGGCCGCATGGAAGCTAGCGCCTGCTCTTGCCGTAGGCTGCACTGTAGTGCTGAAACCGGCTGAGCAGACTCCTCTCAGCGCCTTGCGCCTTGGCGAACTCGCCATGGAAGCTGGATTCCCAGATGGAGTGCTGAACATCGTCCCCGGCTTTGGCGAAACTGCCGGCGCAGCTTTGGCCGCACATCCCGACGTCGACAAAATTGCGTTTACTGGATCCACAGAGGTCGGCAAACTGATCTTGCAGGCTGCTGCCGGAAATTTGAAGAAGGTTTCTCTGGAGCTGGGCGGAAAGTCTCCCAACATCATTTTCCCGGACGCGGATTTGAAAGCGGCCATCCCTGGAAGCGCCAGCGGGATCTTCTTTAATCAGGGCCAGTGCTGTTGCGCCGGTTCGCGGCTCTTCGTCCATAAGAGCATTTTTGACGAAGTAGTGGATGGAGTCGCGAAGGTTGCCAGGGAGTTTCGAGTCGGCCCCGGCTTCGACGCCGCGACGAACATGGGCCCGCTTGTCTCGCAAGAACAGTTGGACCGTGTGTGCGGCTACCTCGAGTCGGGCATGAACGATGGCGCAAAGGCCGTCGCTGGAGGAAAAAAGAAAAGCGGAGCTGGATATTTCGTCGAGCCCACCGTCCTCATAGATACCAAGCCCGACATGAAAATAGTAAAAGAGGAAATTTTCGGTCCTGTCGTAACTGCCATTTCATTCAGTGATCCCGAGGAAGTTCTGCCGACGGCGAACAATTCCATCTATGGACTCGCCGCAGCAGTGTGGACTCGCGACATCAGCAAAGCCCATCGCACCGCCGCGAAGCTCCGCGCCGGGACGGTTTGGATCAATTGCTACAATGTGTTCGACGCGGCGCTTCCCTTCGGTGGTTACAAGCAATCAGGCTGGGGCCGCGAAATGGGACACGACGTGTTAGAGCTGTACACGGAGACAAAAGCGGTGTGCGCGCAGCTGTAAGAAGCCGTTTTGGTCTTAATTTCTTGCCATTCCGAGCCAGCCCTATCGGCGAGGAATCTGCTTCTGGCAAAGAACAGCAGATTCCTCGCGCTGACACCGCGCTTCGGAATGACAATTCCAATCGACGAACCTACCTCCCCATAACGTCGTGCCAGTGATGCATGACAGCGCAGCTGAGGTGACCGAGTACGAACCAAAACACGGCGGCAAGCACATTCTTGACTGTGGGTGTCATCGGGACATAATGCCACACCGAGGATGCTGAAGCCACACTCCGAAACTCGAACTGGCCTATCCGCGCCCAAGACCCGATAAATTGTGTTTCGCGAACCCCGATGTTAGCATCGAAGAGAAGTTAATTGATGCGTTTGGCGGAGGTTTTATGTCGCAAAGAGATGGAAATGGCATTGCATCATTCCTCGTAGGACTTGGCATCGGAGCAGTCGTGGGCGTTCTTTTCGCTCCGCAGTCCGGTAGCGAAACTCGAGAAGTTCTGCGTTCGAAAGCGGGTGAAGGTAAGGAATTTGTGCGCAATCGCGCGCGCGATGCCCGGGAACAGGCTTCAGAATGGGTCGACCGGGGCAAGGATGTCTTGAATCAGCAAAAGGAACAGATGCGCTCGGCGGTCGAAGCCGGCAAACAGGCTTATCGCCAAACCACCACTGCTACAGCTGACGACTCAGCAAAGAACCTGTAGATCGACGACCTGCGCGCTAGGTGAACAGAATGACTATCGATTCAGCAATTTTTATCGCTATAGCAGCGGCCGTAGTTCTCCAGGCTATGATTTTGGTGGCGATGTATCTCGCCGTTCGCAAGGTGGGGGCGAAAGTCGAAGCCTTGGCCACGGAGGTTCAAGGCGGTCTCCTTCCCAAGGTGACTGCTCTCACGACTCAGGTAAAGGATACGGTTTTGCCCGCCATCAGCACGGCTCATGCAATGATGCTCGATTTGAAGCCTAAGGTCGAGGCAGTCGCTGACGACATCAAGAGCACGACAGCAATCGTCCGCGCTCAAGCCGTGCGTATCGATGCCACCCTTACTGACATCGTTGATCGGACGCGCTTGCAAATAATCAGAGCGGACGAAATGGTAAACCACACCATGGACAAGATCGAAGAGACTGGAGAACTGGTCAAGAAGACCGTAGTTTCCCCGGTCCGGCACATCTCTGGCGTGGTTCGAGGAGTCAGCACCGGTTTCGAAGTTTTCTTCGGAGGCAAGCGGCGCCGGCGAAACGGCAATGGAGCCACTCAGGATGAGATGTTCATCTAGCTCTACGCAAATCTAACTTTCTCCTGGAAACGTCCCGCCACTCTGAGATGCCAATTCAGTAGGCCAGCGCGTCAGCTGGGATCTTCCATCACAAACGGACCTGTCACCTTGTAGTTCTGCTAAACTCCAGCCGAATAGGCATCCCGGTTCCATGGCATTCATTCGAACTATCGGTCGCTGGGCAATGACGGGCCTGGTAATTAATGGCGTCATCGGCAGCGGAATATTTGGTGTGCCGGGAGAATTGACCCGCACCTTGGGTCGCGCCAGTCCGTTCGCGATGTTGCTCGCGGCAGTAGTTATGGGAATTATCGCTGCCGCCATGACCGAGGTAGCCTCCCAATTCTCCGAGCCCGGGGGACCTTATCTTTACGTTCGTGCTGCATTTGGTCCGTTTCTAGGTATACAGGTCGGTTGGTTCTGGTTGCTATCTCTGATCAGCGGTGCAGCTGCCGGCACAAATCTTTTCGTGGGATATCTCGCCAGCTTCCTGCCTTCCGCGGCACACGGGTGGGCCCGGGCAGCGGCAATCACCGTCCTGATCGCCATACCTGCAACTGCGAATTATTTTGGCGTGCGCAGCGGAGCCAACTTCACTAACCTGTTCACAGTTGCAAAAATCCTGCCGCTAGCATTTTTAATCATTATCGGACTGTTCCGCTTCGGCCACCAGATCCAGATCGTCCACCTATCCGAAATCGTTAGTCCTGGATGGAGCCCATGGTTGAGCGCACTGTTATTACTACTCTTTGTCTACGGCGGATACGAAGACTCGCTCGCGCCCTTGGGAGAAGTGGAAAATCCAAGACGAACTGTCCCATTCGCGCTGGCTACAGGACTCTTGGTTTGCACGGCGGTCTTCACGCTCGTTCAGTTCGTCACCGTGGCAGCCATTGGTACATTCGCTACTGACCGGCCATTGGTCGAAGTCGCGATCAAATTAATCGGTCACAGCGGATCCTTTTTTGTAGCTGCGGCAGTTATGATTTCAAGTTACGGATATATCGTCGGCACGATTTTGAGTGCGCCGCGTGTCGTTTATGCCCTTTCTTCTCACGGCGATTTCCCGTATTTCCTGAGCCGGCTGAATCCCAGGTATCACACTCCTGCCATTGCGAGCTGCATATATGCCCTGCTGGTATGGTTGCTGGCGTTGACTGGCACTTTTCTTTGGGTGGCAGCGGTTTCAGCTGGATCGATGGCGATATATTACGGCGCGATCTGTGCGGCGCTAATACAATTGCGGAAAACGCACCCCGATGCACCAGCTCTGCGTTTACCATTTGGACGCGCAATTGCCCTAGCTGGAATCGCGATTTGCATAGCTCTGCTTAGCCGTTTGAGTCTTCGCGATGCACTTCTGATGTGCATTACAGCTGTCGTTGCTGCCGGAAATTGGTGGTGGGCCCGGCATCGCGCAATGGGGAGACCTACAAAGCCAATCGAAGTTTCAGCATAAAGATCTCCGCAGGATTCTGCTCGACGGTTTTCATTACAATAGATATATGTCCGATTCACTAATTATTGCCGGAAGAAAGTTTCAGTCCCGCCTCATCGTTGGCACCGGGAAATATCGATCTTTTCAGGAGACAGCCAGAGCACTAGAGGCCAGCGGAGCAGAGATAGTTACCGTAGCCGTCCGCCGGGTGAATCTGGACCGCAGCAAAGAATCGTTACTCGACTTCATCGATCCCAAGAAATATTTTTTGCTCCCGAACACCGCGGGTTGCTACACAGCGGACGAGGCCATCCGGACCGCTCGCCTTGGACGCGAGGTTGGTATCTCGGACTGGGTCAAGATTGAGGTGATCGGCGATCAGGCTACGCTTTATCCCGATGTGCAAGCGACTCTGGAAGCCACTCGCGTTTTGGTGAAGGAAGGCTTCACTGTTTTACCCTATACGTCTGACGACATTGTGTTTGCGAAGCGATTGGTGGACGCGGGAGCAAGTGCCGTAATGCCTTTGGGAGCGCCAATCGGAAGCGGACTTGGCATTCAGAACGCCGCAAATATCCGCATTTTGCGGGAGATGATTACCGGAGTTCCATTGATCCTGGACGCGGGGGTAGGAACCGCGTCCGACGCCGCGATCGCCATGGAGTTAGGAGTTGATGCGGTACTCATGAACACCGGCATTGCGGCTGCACAAGAACCCGTGCTTATGGCGCTGGCGATGAAGCATGCAGTGTTAGCAGGACGTCACGCCTATCTTGCGGGCCGGATGGAAAAAAAGCTTTACGCAACCGCGAGCTCGCCGGTCGAGAACGTCGTCCGCTAATTGAGAGACGCAGCGAGCTGCGTTTCTGCCAGGATGCTTCTCAAAAAGAAAAAAGGCGGCCGTCGTGGGCCGCCATACTCACACCGTGCGGAATTCAATAAGGCACTCTGTCGTCGCCCTTCGTTGCTGGCGCCTTCTCCATCTTTGCGCTCTCCACGTGAATGGAGTCGCCGGTCACTTCGCCAGTGACGGCGACGTGATGCCCTTCGTGCCCGGTCAACGCGTCCGGATTATCCACTGTTAAGACTTTCTGGTCGCCATCAGTAACCACAACCATTTTCGCCCCTGCAGCGAGGCACTTCTTGGTGCATGCTTCCTGGCCAGCCACGGCGCCTTTCACGCCACACTTCGAATCGGCCACCCATCCTTTGACTGTGGTCTTGTCGCTGGCGGCCGAAATGCCTGCGATCATGAGACATAACCACGCGAGTGCAACACATGAAAGTAATAGTTTTTTCATACGGGACTTCTCCTATTCGGCGGCGGCAGCCGCTCGTTGTAATCAACGTCTTTAAGCAGACAGGCTTGACGATCAGCCAGTCTTTGAATTTCACTTAGAACGATGATTGGACCTCATCGTCGTGGAAATAACCCAGGAAATATACCATGAAGTCGACGGCCCGAATGTCACCAGCGTGTCTTACTTTTGCGCGGAATTCGTCGGTGAGGGCTCCACACTCACCGGAGTTGGAGACACATACACTACTTCGCCGGGGCGGGCATAGTGCAACTGTTCGCGAGCTTCTTTTTCAATTGTTTTGGGATCGGTCTTGAGATCGTTAATCTGCTTGCTATAGCGATCGTTTTCTTTCTGCAAGGAATCGATTTCCTTTTGCAGGCTGATTACTTCCGCGCGCTTGGCCCGGTAAACCATCATTCCGTTGGCACCGAACGTTACATGTACGAACAACCAAACCGTTAGGGCCAGCACAGAGATTGTGGCGAGCCGGCGCCGCAAGCCAAATATCCAAACTAGCCCCGGTCGGATTTTTTTGATCGTTCTCTCTGCCATTGCCTCAGCGCGAAAGATGGGCACAGCATGCGGGACTTGGCCTTCGCGTTTCGGTGAGACTCGGATTTTAGGAAGGCCCGTTACTCGAATATCCATTGCTTGGCTGCCGCGCTAAGTTTCTCTAATCCGTTTTTGCTGCTTGCCTCGGAGTACACGCGGACCACCGGCTCCGTTCCCGAAAGTCGATAGCATACCCATGAGCCATCATCCAGGATGAGTTTGAGGCCGTCGGTTCGCACCACTTCCTTTACCTTCCGGCCAGAGAAGTCTTTAGGTTCGAGTGTTAACTTCTTAGTGAACTTCGCTTTCACCTCTTCGGTCAAGCGAAAGTTGTCTCTTTCGGGATAGAAGGAACCAACATTGCCAAATAGCTCGCGCAATTGCTGCCCCAGAGGCTTGCCGCGCTTGGCGACCATTTCGCAACAGAGCAGCCCAGCGAGAATGCCGTCTTTCTCAGGGACATGATGCCGGATCGATAACCCTGCGCTTTCTTCGCCGCCAATCGCGATCTTGTCCTGCATGATCAGTTCGCCGATGTACTTGAAACCCACGGGCGTCTCGTGCAGCTCTACGCCGTGATGCTTAGCCAGAGCATTCACTAAATTTGTGGTCGCAACAGATTTGCCGACGCCATTTTTCCATCCCCGGCTTTCAACCAGATAATCAAATAGCAGGGCGATGATGTAGTTCGGCTGAAAGAACGTGCCGTCTTCATCGACGATTCCGAAGCGATCGGCATCGCCGTCGGTGGCGATCCCGATATGGGCTTTAGTGGATCGCATTTTGTCACGCAAGTCTTCGAGCAAGTGATCATCTGGTTCGGGAGCGTGTCCACCGAACAGCACATCGCGGTAGTCGTGGACGGTTGCGACTTCGACCCCAGCTTCTTTTAACAGCGTATCGGGATAACCACGCGCCGCTCCCCATAGCGGATCGAAAACCACTCGCAGCTTCGCTTTTTGAATCACGGGAAGATCAATGACCTCCCGCAGCCGGTCGAGATACATTCTGCGTGGATCGAGAGGTTGCGATTTTATTTCGTTCGTTGACTTGGGAAACTCTGCGCCGGAATCAAATGCGAGAATTTCCGCCTCGATGTGCTTTGTAATTTCAGGCAGCGCGGGAGCCCCATCAGGTGTCGAAAACTTGATTCCGTTATATTCCGGCGGATTATGCGATGCCGTGATATTGATCGCGCCGTCCGCATGTTCGTGCATTACCGCGTAGGCAATCGCGGGAGTAGGCGCCGGTTCGGCAATGAGCAACGGAGTGATTCCGTGGGCACTTAGAATTTCAACCGCCATGGCGCAAAATGTTTCCCCCAGAAATCGCGGATCGCGCCCAACAATCACTCGCGCCACGGATGGCTTCCGTGATGCCACATGCCGCGCGATTCCGTTGACCGCGCGCTTCACATTTGCGAAAGTAAACTCCTCCGCCATAACCGCGCGCCATCCGGAAGTGCCGAACTTGATTTGGGTAGCCATAATTATTGGGGTCTCCGCAAAACACTTTGGATGCAATAAGCTGATAGCTGAAAGCAGAGAGCTGAATTTTATATGACTGGAAACAAACTCATTTTAACCACCTCCGGATCCCGCGAAGAAGCTCAACGCATTGCCCGCGCTTTGGTTGAGCGCCGCCTGGCCGCATGCGTGAACATCGTTCCGCAGATCGAATCCATCTATCGCTGGAAAGAAAACATTGAGCAGGCAGATGAGTGGCTGCTCTTAATAAAAACTACAACCTCAGCTTTCGAGCATGTCCGCGACGCAATCAAAGAGCTGCATTCGTATCAGTTGCCGGAATGCATCTGCCTAGACATTGAAGATGGAAGCGCAGAATACCTGAAGTGGCTAGGTGGATCAGTGCGCTGACTCGCAGTTTACAACCTCAGGGTGCCTCGGTCCTTGCGGTCTTTGCAAGGGGCGGGACTTCCAACATGAAATCTCCTTCCCACAACACGATTCTGCGGCTAATCGCGGTCTTCAAGCTTTTCAAAGCCACTTTATTAATCATTGTTGCGGTGGGTGCTCTAAAACTACTCCACAGAGACGTCGGGGCAACAGTGGAGCATTGGATTGAAGCCTCCGGATTGAATCCCGATGGCCGTTTCGTCACTACTGCGGTTGAGAAAGTATCAGCACTCTCTCCGCAGCGAATCAAGGCACTCAGCCTCGGCAGCGTGGTTTATGCCGCCCTCTTCCTCACTGAGGGAATAGGTCTATGGCTCCTCAAACGGTGGGCAGAGTGGTTCACCATCATCATTACCAGTTCGCTCGTCCCGGTGGAGATTTATGAGATTTATCATCATCCGACACCTTTGAAGGTCGCAGTTCTTATCATCAACCTTGTCATCGTCGCATATCTCGTCGTTCGTATTCGCAGGCCGCCGGAATGAATGTTAATGGCTCCCCGGTCCTTCCGCGTCTTTTCTCGGCTGTAACACGGAGGTCACCTCCACGACTCTTCAGGAGAAATACAGGGTTTGCTGTATCGACGGCTTGCAGGTTCTCTTCGGAAAATAGGATTGTTCGATATCGAACAATCCTCTCTCTCTGGTTTCGCATTTTGGCCGGGCGAATAAAAAGTCGTATTAGAAGCATCCTCGAAAAACGGCGCAATCCTGCCTTGCCTCTTCCGCCCCCGGGTGGTTCTTCCCTGCCCTATGGAAGACGTCGGGATGACGCCGAAACCGCTCACATCAGGAAGTGGGTGGGGCTGGCGGATGCCGCGCTGGAGTTGAATCAACCAAATACCGGAGGCCTTAAGGGCAACCAAACCTTCAGCCGCTCGAATGTCACCAGGGTTTTTGAAATCTTCTTCGGGCCGAAGCGACGCCGATCAGTCGGTGGCCGGGCCCTTCGCGGCGACTTACTAGTCTAGGCCAAAGGCAGCGGCGGGCGGCGCGCTGCCTTTGGTGACCAGAACGTCTACTTGGCTACTTGCAAAATCATTTCGGTGCCGCTATCCAGATGAACATTCTTGCTCGCTGAGGAAATTACCGATCCTTCAGTCGAATTCTGGGCAGCTGTGCTCAATGAAAGTCCATTGAGCCCGCTCACTCCGTGACTGGTCGAGGAAATGGCGCTGGATGCCGCACCGTTCGGAAGCGAAGCAGCGCCATTCAACGTCCCGGCGGTAGTGGCGTCGACCGTGCCGGACGCGCCTCTCATCGTATTGGTGGCGGTGCCCGCAACTGAACCCACGCCGCCGACCGCACCTCTTCCAGCAGTTGCGGAAGAGTTCTCTCCTGCTCCGACCGCTCCGGAAGACAGCGGTTGGTCGTCAAATGCGGACGCTGCTGTGTTGGCAGAAATTTCTTGAATCGATGCGTTCATCGGAATTTGTTGACCATTCTTCAGCACGGCATGATCGAAGACAACGCCGACTGCGGATTGACTCTCGCCTTTTTGCTTTGCCTTGGCTTCGGTCACGTGGCCAATAATTTTCGAGCCCTTGGGGATTGCAACGCCGTCGCTTGAAGTCGTGGTCTGAGTCGTCTTAGCGACGACTTCGTCGCCCGGTTTGTTTTTACGGGCATCAATTGATTTCTCCAAGGTTGCGTGAATTGTTTTGCCGGGTGCAGCTTGGCTTGACGCGGACTGGTCCGACGAAGTTTGAGTTGAAGTTGACGCGTGCGCTGGCTGCTTTTGCGACGGGGTGGAAACTACGCCGTCCGCAGTTCCTTGCGCCGAAGTGTCGGACTGGGCGTTAGCGCCGTTTCCGCTCCGCGACACACTCAAATCCTGTGATGCGGACCCGCTCCCTTGAGCTTGAGCATTAGTTTGCGCGAAAGAAATAGCTGTCAGCAATACTGCGGTAGGAATCGTGTAAAGAAATGCTTTCATGGATTGCTCTCCTCTTATTTGGGCATTGCCCAGAAGAAACGTCCTGCACAAGGAATGTTGCAGGTAAGATGCCAGAACCCGAGACGAGTTCAAATGTAAACCGCTTTAGTTTGTATAGGCTAAGCTGTGGATATCGGTCATCCGCTTGCTGAGAGATCGGGAACCTTGAAAAAATTACCAATGACAAGGAGTCTAAATAATCCAGCCGCCGCCAACGACTACCTCGTTGTCATAGAACACTGCGGCCTGCCCTGGGGTGACGGCGCGCTGAGGCTCAGAAAAGGTCACCAGGACTTCGTCTTCCGTCATCATTTCAATAGTGGCCAACGCCGCCTGGTGGCGATGGCGAATCTTCACCTGAACCAGCATCGGCTCGCTCGGAGATTCTGAAATCAAGTTTATCTTGTGAACTCGAAGCGTCTTTGAATACAGGTCTTCCTGATTTCCCACGACGACTTGCCGAGTATCGCCCTTTATCTGAAGGACGTAAAGAGGCGAACCAGTGGCCACTCCCAAGCCCTTGCGCTGCCCTACGGTGAAGTTATGAATGCCGCCATGTTCGCCGATTACGCGTCCATCAGTAGTGACAAGTTCGCCGACGGTATCGGGCAGGCCCTCGCCCTGCTCTTCCAAATACGCATTCAAAAAATTCTTGTAGTCTCCGCCTGGGACAAAGCAGATCTCCTGCGAATCCGGCTTGTCGGCAAGAGCGAGTCCGTGGCTGCGAGCCAATTCCCGCACTTGTGGCTTCGTCATTTCGCCCAGCGGGAACAACGTGCGGCTGAGTTGGTCCTGAGTAAGCCCGAACAGGAAGTAAGTCTGATCCTTGGCTATATCAACGGGACGCTTTAACAACCAACGGCCGGTGAGTTCGTCAAATTCCACGCGCGCGTAATGTCCGGTGGCGAGGAAGTCTGCGCCAATCTGTTGCGCGAGCAGAAGCAACTGATCGAATTTCAAGTGATTGTTGCAGAGGCTGCATGGGATGGGAGTTCGTCCCGAAAGATATTCATCAATAAACGGACGCACCACATCCCGCTCGAAGCGATCTTCCTGGTTGACGACATAATAGGGGATACCGATAGTCTCGGCCACGCGCCGCGCATCGTAAACATCGTCGAGCGAGCAGCAGCGTCCCTGAACCGACTCGGGCACACCTTCGTGTCCGGCAAGCCGCCTCTGATTCCAGAGTTGCATGGTCAGGCCCACCACGTTGTGGCCTTCAGAACGCAGCATGGCCGCGACGGCAGAGGAATCAACTCCTCCGGACATAGCTACGGCGATGGTCTTGGTGGGCATGAAATGGCTCTTAGCTTTGGCCTTTAGATCGAAACAAACTTATGCTAAATCGGAATAAAGCCTCAGGTTCCAAGCCAACGGCTAAGAGCTAATGGCTAAGAGCTTCCCTTGTATTGTAAACCGGAGACAGCTGCCGCAGGTGGCCGACGGTCGCAGGGATTAGATTCACCGCGAAATCGATGTCTTCAGAAGTATTCTGTTTGCCTAAACTGAATCGGAGACTGCCGCGCGCTTGCTCAGGACTTAATCCCATCGCCATCAAGACGTGCGAGGGCTCCAGCGCGCCCGAGGAACATGCAGCTCCCGTCGAAACCGCCAGACCTTTGAGATCCAGCGCAATGACCAGTGCCTCACCTTCAACGTGATCAAAATAGATATTTGAAGTGTTAGGCACTCTCGGAGCACCAGCGCCATTCACGCCACATGAGTCGACATCTCGAAGAATCGTGGCTTCCAGACGGTCGCGCAATTTCGATAGCTGTTTTATTTCACCGCTGAGCAATCCTTCCTTTGCGAGTTCGGCGGCTTTGCCCAATCCTACAATTCCCGGAACGTTTTCAGTCCCAGCGCGTCGGGAACGCTCATGGCGTCCACCATGGAATAAAGGTAGCAGGCGCGTTCCTTTCCTGACGTAGAGGGCGCCGACACCTTGCGGCGCGTGCATCTTGTGGCCGGAGAGGGATAGCAGATCGCAATTGATCTGACTGACCTCGACGAGTACCTTCCCCGCTGCTTGAACTGCGTCGGTATGGAAATAGACCTCAGCTTCGGCTGCGACTTTTCCAATTGCATCCACCGGCTGAAGAACGCCCGTTTCATTGTTGGCCATCATGATTGTGATCAGTTTTGTATTCGGCCGCAGCGCCCGGCGGACCTCATCGGGATCCACTTGTCCACTGTTGTCGACAGGGACGTAGGTAACACTGCATCCCTCGGATTCAAGTTGCTTGCACGAATTCAAGACGGCGTGATGTTCAATAGTCGATGAAATGACGTGGTCGCCCTCGCCAACCAAACCCCCGCGTAGCAGCCCAAAAATAGCTAGATTGTCAGCTTCGGTACCCCCGCTGGTAAATACAATCTCGGAGGCGCGGCAGCCAACCAGCATCGCCACAGACTCGCGTGCACGCTCCACCGCCGCCCGAGTTTCCTGTCCGTGGTGATGGATTGATGAGGCATTTCCGAAGTATTCAGAAAAATACGGCTGCATCGCCTCCAGCACAGCGGGAAGGACTGGAGTGGTGGCGTTATTGTCGAGATAAACGCGGCGCATCATCAATTGACCCTTTTCTTAATCTTACGCTCCGGCCGTAGGGTTTTAGATGGTTGAGAAGGCCTGGTGACACTTTTTGTCATTCAGGTATGTTGCCATAGAACTGGACCGGAAAAGTTCCCTCCCTCGTGCGCCGTGCGCAATCACCTTCCCACACTAAAGTGCCAAACCTGGCCATAACCCCTTTGTTGCTGCCAGATCTATATTGGCTGGCAAAGTGCTAATAAAGTAGCGTGTTGAGCGGTTTCATCATCGGCCACGGAAGCCGATCACAGGAGAATTAAATGCGCACCCGTCTATTCGCTTTCATCTTTTCTCTGCTTACGGCAGTTTTGTTAAGCGGATCTGCTTTTGCAGACAACATGACCTTCGTTGCGCCTGGCGGCAACAACTCTGGCGGGGAATATACCTACCCGTATAACTTCTTGATCAATGGAGTACCCGCTGGCCTACTTTGCGATGCCTTCGACAACCACATCAGCAACGGAGAAACCTGGATAGCGAATGAAAATCCAATTCCCGGCGGCACGGGTCTTTTTGGTTCTACCGGATCGGCTGACTATCTCGCCGCTGGCTTAATTTTCGACACCATCCTGGGTGTTAATGGTGTAACTCTTCCCGGCACCATCACTGCTAATTCAAATGATGCGAACTGGGCAATTTGGTCTCTTTTCTCTGGCAACGCTTTGAACGATATCAAGTCAGGAAATAGTTCGAGTCCCTTCGGTAGTTCAGGGAATTCGAATGCCTTGGCTTACTACAACTGGGCATTAGGGCTGACACCGCCAAGCGGTGCGTTCGCCGGAATCACAATCTATACACCGGTCAACGGCAGCCAGAGTGGGAACCTTGGCGACCCGCAAGAGTTCCTCGGCTACACACCTCCGGGCCACTCCAACGTACCTGAACCAAGCGAGCTTAGCTTCTTGGGAATTCTGGCCTTGGCCGGTGCAGGCGGGTTCGCATTTCGCAAGCAGTTGGCTCCAAAACTCGCGATCGCAATTCAACAGTAAGACATCGTTGCGTTCAGTGACTAACTGCCCGCCGTATGGAATATCCATACCAGCGGGCAGTTATATTTTGGGGTGAATGGGAACCAGATTCCGCTCGAATAGAATGTCGGTCTTCGACTACCGACTCTCCATCGGTACCCAATGCTGCGGGTATGCCGGTCCTACATAGTCCGCGCGAGGCCTTATAAGCCGGTTGTCGTCGAGTTGCTCTATAACATGAGCGGTCCAGCCACTTACTCGTGAGACGGCAAATATGGGGGTGAACAAATCTACATCGATTCCCAGGGTGTGATAAGTAGAGGCAGAATAGAAATCCACGTTCGCATTCAGTTTCTTGTCGGCTTTTATGAATTCCTCGATCCGGTGAGACATTTCATACCACTTCTCCTGGCCGCTTGACTTTCCTAAGTCGCGTGCCATCTGACGCAAATGAGTGGCGCGTGGATCCTCAGTGTGGTAAACGCGATGACCGAATCCTGGAACCTTGATCTTCCGCGCCAGCATCCCCTTAACGTGATCGACTGGATCGGCCCCCGTACGATCTATTTCTTCCAGAATGTGGAAGACGGACTCATTTGCGCCGCCATGTAATGGCCCCTTCAGCGCGCCGATCGCCGATGTGATGGCGGAGTACATATCCGAAAGAGTCGCTGCTGTGACGCGAGCCGCGAAAGTCGAAGCGTTGAGCTCATGATCCGCGTGAAGGATCAAGGCAATGTCGAGCGCCCGCTCTGCGGTCGCCGATGGGCGTTTACCATTCAGCATCAACAAAAAATTCGCCGCGTGCGAAAGCTCGGGGTCCGGCTCAATGACATGCCTTCCCTTCCGGATGCGATCATAGGCAGCGACGATCATGGCTATCTGGGAAGTCAAGCGAATGGCGCAATCGACATTACTTTTATGGTCGCTGGGCTTGTTGCCATTGTTGGTGCTCTTTTCACTTTCAGCAGGGTCATAAAACGAGAGGGCGGAAACCGCGGTGCGCAAGACATGCATCGGTAGAGCATCTTCGGGCGCGGTGTGCAATAGATCGATAATTGCGGGATTCAATCGCCTTTCTTCTGCGAGGCGCCGACGAAGGTGTGCGAGCTCGTCTCGAGTTGGCAGTACTCCCGTCCAGAGCAGCGAGCAGGTTTCCTCGAAAGTGGAATTCTCCGCCAACTCGTGGATGTCAATCCCCCGATAGGCTAAAATGCCTCGTTCCCCGTCGATGTAACAAATGCTTGAAGTAGTTGCAACTACTCCCTCCAGCCCTCGAGGAGCGTGCATCGCGGTCGACATAAACCCTCGCTAACTAACTTAGATTCCGTCGCGGATACGCCAGATGCCGCGCGCATCGCAACTCTTTTTTATACGCCTAAACCGGCCAGTTTCCAAACGCACTCGTGTCAGGAAGCCGGGGTTTCCGAATATGGATGTCGCGGCGGTCCCCGCGCGGCCGAGTTTTGTACCGAAGGTTCACCCACCTTCAGAAATGCTCTGTTTAACTCGGATTCGAGGTTACAATTCGGACATGCGAGGCTGTTCCTTTCTGATAGTAATGGCAATTACAGCGGGAACACTTTTCGCGGATACAACCGCGAATATGCTGCCCTGCCCACCGGAAGCATTGTCCGCTGCTGCGTGTAATCCTTCCAAGAAAGATATAAAGCAGGCAACAACGGCCTTCTCAAAAGGATTGAAGCTGCAGAACCAGAAGCACACCGACGAAGCGTTCGAGCAGTTTGAAATTGCAGCACGCCTCGAGCCCCGAAACGTGAACTATCTGACGGCGCGCGAACTTGCTCGCGAGCAATCAGTTTTCGAACACCTTCAGGCAGGAAACGCCGAATCTCTAGACGGTAAAGATGCTGAGTCTTTGGCGAATTTTCGTGCCGCGCTGAATCTTGATCCAAAAAATGATTTTGCGCAGGAACGTGTTAGGGCTGCATTGGCAGAATCAACGCCCTTGGGACGCGAGCACGCTCGGGTTGTCGATGAATCGGCTGAAATACGGGCTATACCCGATCAGGGCCGACTTGATTTCCATTACAGAGGCGATTCGCGTGGGCTGCTTAATCAAGTGGCAGGCGCGTTTCATGTCGAAGTCATCATGGACGATTCGGTAGCTTCGCGGCCGGTACGCTTCGATATCGAAGGCGTGGATTTCTCCACCGCTATGATGGCGGCAGGTGCTGTCACCCATACCTTCTGGACGCCGCTGGGCGCAAAGCAAATTTTGGTTGCTGCTGAAACACTCGACAATCATCGCCTGTATGACCGCATGGCAATGCGCACTTTTTATATTCCGGGAGCATCGACGCCCACGGACCTTACGAATGTCACGAACGTCCTGCGTAACATTTTTGACATTCGCTTGATAACTCCGCATACAGAGACTGGAACCCTCACTGTGCGCGCCCCGCAAAATATTTTGGATGCTGCCACACAGTTCATCCAAAATCTTGATGATTCGCGCCCCGAAGTGATGTTGGATGTAAAGATTTACCAAGTCAGCCACACTTATATGAGGACAATCGGGGTTAGTCTTCCCAATGAATTTACCCTGGTTAATATCGGCGCCGCAGCCTTGGTCGCGCTTGGTGGGCAGAGTCTACAGAGCCTCATTAACCAACTCATCGCAAGTGGTGGCATTAATCAGGCGAACAATCAGAGCATCACAAGTTTGCTGTCCCAACTGCAAGGACAAGGAAATTCTATTTTCAGCCAGCCACTGGCAACCTTCGGCGGCGGCCTGACATTTTCTGGGCTTAGCCTCGGAACCCTCATGGCACAGGCGTCTCTCAACGAGAGCTGGGCGAGGGATTTGCAACACTCTTCGCTACGGATATCGCAAGGCAACGACGCGACTCTGCATTTGGGGACGAAGTATCCGATTCTGAACGCGACCTTCGCGCCGGTTTTCAACACTCCGGCCATTGCACAAGTTCTAGGGAATAATACGTTTCAGGCTCCCTTTCCCTCATTCAGTTACGAAGACATAGGTCTTAGCCTGAAGGCGAAGCCCATGGTCAATGGCGATTCGGATGTGAGTCTCACCGTGGAAATGCAGGTGCGATCACTGGCGGGGCAAGCAGTAAATGGAGTACCGATTATCTCGAATCGCGAATACAAAGGCAGCGTCACGTTGATGGACGGCGAACCCGCAGTGGTTGCGGGGACAATGTCCCACGGTGAACAACGCAGCTTGAACGGTATACCTGGACTAGTTCAGATTCCCGGACTCAATCAGGTCGCTGGTACCCACGCTAAGGAAGTGGATGACGATGAGTTGGTGATCGTACTCACGCCGCATGTGGTCCGGAAAAGCGAGCGAAATGAGAGTGCTGAAATTTGGATTAGTAAGTAGGAATCGGTCGGCGGAAAGGTATCTATTTATCCTTCGCCGCGAAGTCTACCAGTTGCTTCAATACGTCAGGGCCAAGTGAACCTAGATTTGGAATATTTCTTCCATTGATAAATAAAGTGGGCGTGCCCGAAACCCCTAGGGAATTCCCGAGTTCGACTGAGCGCTCGACACGACCCAGGGTACCTGGCTTGGCAGCGCACTCCGCGATTTCATCGCCGTTCACCCCCGCAGCGCCCGCCAACTCCTTCAGTTTATCGTCCGCGTTTCCTGCGGTGATGTCGGACTGCGCGTCGTAAACGCCCTGAATGAATTTCCAAAAACTACTATTCGATGCGCGACCCACACAATCTGCATATTCTGCGCCCTTCTCCGCCCAATCGTGCGAAGCTAGCGGATAATTCTGGAACACCAGCCTGACATTCTTCTCATCGGACAATAGTTTTTCAATAATGGGCTGAGCCTCTTTGCAGTGAGGACATTGAAGATCGCTAAACTCAAAAATAGTGACCGCCGACTCGGCCGGCCCGCGGGAAACTCCATTGGCCTCTTTTTCGAGCTTGCGTTGCGCTGCAACATACGGATGCGCACCGAAAGGAATGATCTGTCCAGCAATGGCATGGGTTCCGTCTGCGGTCACATAAAATTGGTTGGTCTGCAGCCCCTGTGGCGTGGTGAGCACGACCGTCACTTCGGCCAGCCCCTCGGCTTGAGAAGGCTTGATGTCAGAAATCTTCCAGCTTAAGCCCGGATTGTAGGCGAATGTCTCGCGCAGAAAAGCATTGACGGTTTCCGCGGACGGAAGCTTTACTTCGTGCCTTGCCTGAGCGGCCGAGGCACTGGGCCTTGCCGACGCCGCACTGGTTGGCGCATCTTTCTGCTGCGCACTCGCAATTGTCAACAGCACAAAAATCACAGACCAACAGATCGCCAGACGATGCATGTGTTCCTTTCGGTTAAAACGATTCTGCGGACTCAATAAGAAACGTCGCAACTACATGGGCCAAGTACTGAATGCTGAATGCTGCTTCAAACGTCCGATTTCGCTGCAATCGGAAATCTCCGCCCGTAGCCAAAAGCCTTGGCTGATATCTTC
>Ga0073928_10004204_pt1 | contig 21647 bp, 21 predicted proteins | sample PaiPotPPA55metaG_FD_76969 | JGI IMG/M metagenome (GOLD analysis project Ga0073928, IMG submission 76969) | Iron sulfur acid spring bacterial and archeal communities from Banff, Canada, to study Microbial Dark Matter (Phase II) - Paint Pots PPA... ...
GACCGGCCAAGCACTCATTGAAGCCATGCAGGCGTCCCCCCACCGCGACATCGAGATCGCGCCGAGGCGCGGCACCATGCCTGTTCGCGATGTCTCGTTGTGATGCGATGGCTGCTCGACACGAACATCCTGTCCGAGCTTCGGCGCCCGAAACCGGAACCCAAGGTTGTCGGCTTCGTCGCCAAGCAACCTCTTGAATTGCTCTATATCAGCGTCGTCACGCTGGCGGAGATTCGGTTCGGCATTGAAGTTTTGCCGGACGTAACACGCCGTTCCGAACTCAACGACTGGCTCGCCCACAAGGTGCGCCCGATGTTCGAGCAAAGGGTGCTGCCGATCACGGAGGATGTGATGCTCAAATGGAGGCTCCTAGTCGAGGAGGGGCGCAAGATCGGTCATACATTCTCGCAGCCTGACCTCATCATCGCCGCTACGGCCCAGCATCATGACTTAACGATCGTCTCGCGTGACACCAGTGACTTCGAAAAGGCCCGCGTTACGGTGTTCAACCCGTGGGTTGAGGTCGTGACATAAACGACGTTTGGCGTTCGCAAGATATTGATTGATATGAGCCGTGGTAAGGATCTGCGATTTCGTAATGCGTGGGTCAGGGGTTCGAATCCTCTTTGCGGCACCAGAACAATATTAATATAATCAATATATTAAGAATACTTTCCAGATTCTAATTTAATCTGATTTTGGTTGCCTCTGCGACGCTTCGAGAAACAATCGGACGGCTGGTATTTTTGCTTTTCGCGCACCGCTCGGAGCTCTTTGGCTGCCAGCAGATCCTTGTCCCGTCCTAGTGCTTCTTTCGCTTGAAGCAGATCGTCGAGCGAGATCACGCGGCAACTACGTTCGAACAGTTCAACCTGGCTGGCAAGTCCCTGTTGTAGTTGTAGTGGGCAAATCTAGGTACGTGACCAAGAAGCTTGAAAGAATAACTAACGAACTAACGGACGGCTTGCTCGAGCCGCTCCACCTACGTCACTAACTTAGCACCATCGAGCTTCCCGAGATCCCGATCGAACGTTCCCAACGGAAGGTGTCCCGCCTTGCGAGCCATTTCCAACACCAAGCAATCGGAGAATCCCAGTGAGGGACGCTTACGGTAATGCGCTAGAGCTGCGGCCACAACATCCGGGTCCTGCAGCGCCAATTGCTCATGATCGAGCAACATCTCGATCGATTCGATGATTTGTTGCGGCTGTCGTTCATAAACCGCGTCGAGCACCCATATCGTTTCGGCGAGCACCAGCAGTGAGGCCCAGGAGCCTGCTTCGATGAATTTCTCCGCGGCGGCGGCCTGCTTTACGTCGTCAGCGGTGACCAGCCGAACTAGTACGTTGGTGTCAATCGCGCGCATGCTTGCGCCGAATATGCTCTCGCAAGCCGCTCTTTAACTCGTCGAGCGAGCGAGCTTTAGGGGATTTCGCACCGAACAAAGCCGTTCGGACATCGTTAAAGTTAAATCGCCCACCGCGCGTGATGACAACTTTACCGTTCTCTTCGGTCCATTCCAGGGTCGAGCCTGGGCCGACGCCAAGTTTCTTGCGAACTTCAGCGGGGACAGAGATCTGACCTTGCGCGGTAACTTTGGAGACAGCGAATGGCATAGCGTTACATTACCATGGTAATGGACATGCGTCAAGTACCGCATGAGTTGCGGATCGACAGTTTGAGATCGAATTTCTCGATTCGGGCGCCCCGCACCCTAGTAATGGTGAGACGTGATTTCCATAATATGGAAACATTCTCAAAGGCGGACGAGTAGTTTTAACATCAAGGCAAATGACTATCGTCTAATTGTCGCGGTGCGTTACGAGAACGGGATCGTGATGATTCGGTTTTTCGGGTCTCATGAACAGTACGACAAAGTTGATGCGGAGACGGTGTAATGAAAACCACATTGTTCGTTATTGAAAATGATGCGGACCATGCTCAAGCCAAAGCGCTGATCGAGAAGCTGATGGGGTCGAATGATCCCGCGGATCGAGCACGCCTGACTGCGCAGGCGCGGCTGGTCGAAGCTTTTGAACGTGCTCGATGGCCACGTCGGCCGCCGTCTCTACCCGATTTGCTGAAGTTTCTGATGGACCAGCATGCTCTTTCGCGTGCCGATCTCGTACCGATTCTGGGAACGCCCAGCCGGGTGAGTGAGGTGTTAACAGGTAAACGCGAGCTAAGCATGTCGATGGTGCGCAAGCTTCGCGATCGATTCCATATCTCGGCGGACTTGTTGATCGCGCCGTTGCGGCGTCGCGGGCTAGCGGCGTGACAGGAGTGCGCAAGCCCCTTCACTGTAGTCACTTCTGTACCAGCACAAGCCTATTTTCCCTGCGTTTTACTGAGAAAGACCCGTATTCGACGGTCGCAACCCGTTGATTGATATAGGCCCATACCAACGAACTAAGAATTCGTAATGCGTGGGTCAGGGGTTCGAATCCTCTTTGCCACCAATTTTTACGTGTTCTTTCGGGCACGTAGGTGCTGGTGATGTTCTGGCACGATGGATTCACTGTGGCCGTCCCCGGGAGTGCTGTACGGAGCCCGAGGTGCTCGACGAACGGATGCTGGCACAGGGGGTCGGAACGGAATGTTGCCGATGTGTCGGGAAGCTCCAATTTGTGTTTCGCTCATTTGAATTGAGCGGGATTGCGGTATTCATCCCGCAGTAGTCGCTTCATCAACTTTCCGGTCGGCTCACGCGGAAGAGACTCACGAAAGTCAAACTGCCTTGGGCACTTGACGCCTCCCAAAGCGTTTCGAGTGAAGGCCCGAAGCTCGTCCGCAAGCAGGGTGCCGGCGTCGGTCCAATTGACCGGTTGGATGACTGCGACAACCTTTTCACCCATTTCTTCATCCGGCGCTCCTATTACAGCGGCATCCGCGACTTTAGGGTGCGTCACGAGCAGGTTCTCGATCTCCTGCGGATAGATGTTGACTCCACCCGAAATGATCATGAAGTTCTTTCGGTCGCTCAGATAAAGGTATCCGTCTTCATCGATGTGCCCGATGTCGCCCATCGTGGCCCATCCGTGGCGGTCGTAAGCTTCAGCGGTTTTTGCGGGGTCGTTGTGATATTCGAATTTTGGACCATCGGCGAAGTAGACATTTCCAACTTGATTCGGCGGCAGTTCATTCCCGGAGTCATCGGTGATCTTGACGGTACCGAGCACCGCACGCCCTACGGACCCTGGTTTTTTCAGCCATTCTTCCGAATCGAGTGCCGTTATTCCACAGGTCTCGGTGCCGGAGTAATACTCATGGACGAGAGGCCCCCACCACTCGATCATGGCGCGCTTGACCGGAACCGGACACGGGGCCGCGGCATGGACCACCGCCTTCAGCGAGGAATGGTCATATCGCGCGCGCACTTCGGGCGGCAGTTTGAGCATGCGAATAAAATGGGTCGGCACGAACGTCGCATGCGTTACGCGATATTCGTCGATCAACGCGAGGGACCGTTCGGCATCGAATTGATCCATGAAGATCACGGTCCCGCCGAGACGCTGGACCGTCAACGCCCAGCGTTGGGGGGCCGCGTGATAAAGCGGCGAAGTCGACAGATATACGGTCTGCGGCCCCATGTCATACAGCGTCGTCGCCATGCGCATCAACGGAGTCGCGGCTGCAATTTGTCCGCTTGGAAGAGGAGGACGAACGCCTTTGGGCCGGCCCGTGGTTCCTGAGGAGTACAACATGTCGGTGCCCGGGCTCTCGTCGGGAATTGGCGACGTAGGCTGGCTATCGCGAAGAGCTTTCCACCCTTTGAAGCGGCCGGCCTCGGATCCCGTCGCAAATCCTCGTACCTGAGGCAGATGATTGAGCGCTGACGCTGCAATCGAGGACAGTCCGTCCGAGGCAATGAGCAATCGGGCGCCCGAGTCCAGGACGATGTAGCCCACGTCGGACGCTGTGAATTTGGTGGAGATACTCGTGATGTAGAGCCCCGACCGCTGCGCGGCCCACGCGATCTCGAAAATATCGAATCCATTCTCGAGCAAGACGGCGACGACATCGCCGCGCTCCAAGCCGAGGCGGCGGAGCGCGTGAGCCGCTTGATTCGCCTGCTCGTTGAGTTGCCGGTAGGAAAGGCTTTTGCCGGTGTCGGCGTCGATCAACGCCGGCTTCTCAGGACTCGTTTGCGCGAACGTCATCGGGTGCATGCCAGCCTCAGTACGTTGATTTGGTGGGTTCATCACACGAAAAAAGCGTCCGTGGCGCAAGGCGAGTTCAAGAAATGGATAATGTTGAGTCAATGGGGTGAAAAGCGGCAGACGCGAATGCGCCTAGACTTGTGCCACACAAGATTGGTCAGAGCCGACCAACAGACCGAGGAGTGGCATTTCCATGAGCAAGTTCCGCAGGCGCGCCATCTGTTTCTCCGTCCTACACCTCGCAGCGGCCGGCAGCGCCTTGGCACAGCAGGAGCCGTCAGACTCCAGCACGACGGCGGCGCCGGGCATCGGCGAAATTGTGGTCACCGCGCAACGGCGGGCCCAATCCATCTTGGATGTGCCGCTCGCCATCACGGCGATCGACAACGCCACGTTGGAGAAGAATGGGATCAGCAATTCCGCGCAGCTAGCGACAGCCGTGCCCAACCTGCAGATCAGCAGTCCCTATGGCAATACCCAGCCAAACTTCTCGCTACGCGGCATCAGTGTTGCGAACGAATACAATTCCAACCAGGCATCCCCAATCGGCGTGTATATCGATGACGTTTATATCGCGCCGAGAACCAGTCAAGGAATGGGCCTGTTCGACTTGGATCGGGTGGAGGTGCTGCGGGGACCGCAGGGCACGCTATTTGGCCGCAATACGACCGGTGGTGCGATCAACTTCATCACCCGCGGTCCCTCGCTTGACGGAGCCAACGGCTACGCAGAATTGGGCTATGGCAATTTCAACACGTTTACCGCACAAGGCGCCGTCGAAGAGACGTTGATTCAGGGTCAGCTTGGCATCCGGGTCGCAGGCAACTGGGTGCACGGCGGCGGTCAGATCGAGAACGTCTATCCGGGCGGCGCCAACCCCAATTCGCAGGACTCGCGCCAAGGACGAATCTCGCTGCGCTATAAGCCGGGAGATGGCGATCTCGACATCAAGATCCGCGCGTATGGGGGCCGCGACAACCCGACGCAAGCGGCCGTGCATGGCTTTCTGCCCGCGCGTGCGGGCTTAAGTTTCTTTCAAGTCGACGAGAACCGCATCGGTGAGAACCAAACGTCCGCGTCCGGTGTGGCCGCAAACGTCTCCTACGCGTTCAGCCGCGCTCTGTCGGTCACCTCGATCACGTCAGCCGACATCGGAAGGCAGGATCTGCAGCAGGCTGCAGACGGGTCGCCAGTCGATATTCTCGACATCGACTGGCAGTCGCACTACCGCCAATACAGCGAGGAGGCGCGGTTCAACTACGAGGGGGATCGGCTCAATCTCGTGGGCGGCCTTTACTACGGTTGGGATCAAACCACCACGGATAACACGTTCAACATCGGCAGCGTACTCGGCCCGGGAGTCAACGGCGGCTTCTTTCAAAATTACCGTCAACGCCGTCATTCCTCGGCAGTCTTCCTGCAGGGTGATTTCAAGATCACGAATCAATTGATCCTCACCTTGGGCGCTCGATACACCGAAGATCGCGCCCGATACGATGACGGCTATGCGAACTTGTTCGCCGGAAATGTCGGCGGCCCGCATACGCCGCTGGCTTCCACGGTTCCGTGCCCGGGCGTTCCCGGCACTTGCGCTTACGATCCCGCCGCGCGCTATGTCGTCAACGGCAGCAACGACGCACCGACAGGGCGAGCCGCGCTCAGTTATGCGTTTGACAACGGGTTGCTCACCTACGCCAGCTACAACCGCGGCTATCGTTCGGGCGCCTTCAATGGCGGCGGCTATACCTCCTCGTCGGGCATCACCTATATCGAGCCCGAAACGGTGAACGCCTATGAGATTGGCGGGAAAGGACGCTTTTTAGATCGTGCACTCACAGCGTCCGCCGCGATCTTCTATTACGACTACACCAATCAACAGCTGCAGGACACTCGGCCAGGGCCGGTTTCCTTCCTGGTCAATGCCCCCAAATCGCAGGTCTACGGCGCTGAGGCCGAAGCTGCCTACCGGGTGGTTCCGGCGCTCACACTTCGCGGGTCATTTGGCTATCTCCATGCCACTTACAAGGACCTGACTTTGCAGGGCACGGACCTGCAGGGGAATCATCTGCCCTTCGCACCCACTTGGACGGGGCAGTTCGGCTTCGATTGGAACGTCCTCGACATCGCCGGCGGAGAACTGACGCTATCGCCGACGGCGAACGTGGTCAGCCGTCAATTCTTCTCGCCGTTCAACGGCATCAACGCGGCGGGGACAACCCAAGACAATTCAGAACTCGAACAGAGCGGCTATTCGAAAGTCAACGCGTCGCTCAGTTGGACCCGGGATAAAATCCTGGTGCGAGCGTGGGTCGACAATCTCTTCGATCGCGAAGTCTACAGTTACGGCTTGGATTTGCGCGGCGCCGGATTCCCCTACAACTTTCTGGTCCCCTCGACGCCGCGCACCTTCGGCATCAGTGGGCGATATTCGTTCTGAGAGGAAGCATGATGGCCACCAACGCGCACGTCGCGTCTCCTGACCTGAAGGATCCTGATCTATACGTCAATCAGGTTCCGCATGAGATCTTTGCCCGGTTACGGCGTGAAGAGCCCGTTTACTGGAATGCGGAAAAGGACGGTCCTGGATTTTGGGCATTGACGCGCCAGGCGGAGATTAGCCTGGTTTCTCGCCAACCTGCGCTCTTTTCGTCCGCTCATGAGCACGGTGGCCATCGAATATTCAATGAAAACGAGGTCGGCTTGACCGGTGCGGGCGAATCGGGGATCGGCATTCCTTTCATATCGATCGACCCGCCGGTCCATGCGCAGTATCGAAAGATCGTCATGCCGGCGCTGACACCCGGCCGTTTGGCGGGCATCGAGGAGCGCATCGATGGGCGGTGCGCCGATCTCATTGGCAAGATTCCGATGAACGAACCGGTCGACATCGTCCCGCTGCTTTCTGCTCCACTGCCGCTCTTGACGCTTGCGGAGCTGTTGGACGTCCCGTCCGATTTGTGGCCCAAGCTGTATGACTGGACCAATGCGTTCGTCGGAGAAGACGATCCAGACTTTCGCAATTCGTCTGCCGCAATGGCACAGACACTTGGTGAATTCTTCGAATTCGCCAAAGACTTGTTCGAGCGTCGCCGTGCACGGCCCGGAGTGGATCTCGCGACCGTACTGGCGAACGCGACCATCGAAGGCCAACTGGTGACCTTCAAGGAATTCGTCGCGAATCTGATCCTCGCGCTGGTCGGCGGAAACGAGACGACTCGCAATTCCCTAAGCCACAGCATGGTCGCATTCGCGGACAACCCGCGGCAGTGGGACGTCATACGGGAGCAGCCCGAGATCCTGGCGGCGGCGGTAAAAGAAATGGTTCGCTACGCGAGTCCGGTCATGCACATGCGGCGGACGGCGACCGCCGATACCACGCTCGCGGACAAAAAGATTGCCAAGGGCGACAAGGTCGTCATGTGGTACATCTCTGGAAATCGCGACGAGGACGTCTATGAGCGGCCTGACTCATTTGACATCACGCGCCGCAATGTCCAACACGTTGCGTTCGGAACCGGACAGCACGTTTGCGTCGGATTTCGTCTCGCCGAGATGCAGCTTAGAATGGCATTTTCACAATTGGCTCGACGGGTCCAACGATTCGAGGTCGTCACTTCACCCAGACGATTTAGGTCTAATTTTATCAACGGACTCAAGAACTTAGACGTGAGGTTGGTTCCAGCGTAGGGGAGACGGCGATGGGACAAGCGGCGAAAGTGCTGAGCAGCGAACCGATCATCAGCGACGCCTTGGGGCGTGCCCCGGACGTCGAACTGAGTTCAGAGGCGGATGGTTGGCGGTTGTGCCGCTGGCGGCAATTCATCGGCAGCTACGACCTGCCCGCGCTGCCTCATCCTCTATTCGTGGTTCACATTGCAGGCAAGCCTCACGTGCGAACGTGGCAACAGGGCGCCTGGAGTGAAATGAGTTCCACACCAGGATGCGCGACCATCGTTCCCGCCGGCCAGAAGACGGGATGGCTCGTGGACGGTGAGCTCGATGTGGTCACCTTGAGCATTTCCGCGGCGCAGCTAAGAACGAGTGCGGTCTCCGACCAATTTCGACGGATGCGCTTCGCGTTCTCGGATCCGTTGGGCGTCGCCTTGTCGCGGCAGGTCTTGTCTGAGCTGTATGCTCCATCGGCTCCGGAGCGTGACGCTTACGTTGCCGCGTTGGTCAACGCGTTGAAAGCGCATATTTTGCGCGGGTCCTCGACTGCGGGCGCGGATGAAATCCCCACGGCGGGCTTTTCCGCCTATCGGCTGCACCTCATCATGAATGCTGTCTTGAAACACCCCGAGGGCGTTTACACGCTGGAAGAAATGGCCGCCGATGCAGGCGTGACGCCGTCCTATTTCTGCCGTGTCTTTCGCAAGGCCACCGGAGCATCGCCTCATCAGTATGTGATGAAGGCCAAGCTCGAGCGGGCACAGCAGATGCTTCGCGAATCTCGGATGCAATTGGCGACCATCGCCGAATGTTTGGGATTCACCAGCCAGAGTCATTTCACTCGGGCATTCAGACAATTTTCCGGTCAAACACCCAGCGACTTTCGCCGGCGGATCGCGGACGCGCAGCAGAAATGAGCATCGCCGGATTTGAAGGGCTAAAACTTCCCGATTCATCGATTCGCGCGGGTCTTGTCACCCTTACCACGAACGATACGCTTGTCGATGAGGATCCGTGTTCTGGAAGAGCCTTCGCGGAGATCCCGATAGCATCGTCATCGGACGTCGACGCGATCGTCGAGGTGTCGTGGAGGGCATTCCGCGAGCCGGCTTGGCGGGATCTGGCGCCGCTCCAGCGCGAGCGGCTGCTCCATCGATTTGCGGATGCGATTGAGGCGGATTTGCCGCGGCTGGCCGCCCTCGAAGCCCTCGATACGGGGAAACCCGTCTCCCAAGCGGCGGCGATCGATATTCCCGCTGCTCTATCGTGGCTGCGCACCTATGCGGGTTGGCCGAGCAAATTGACCGGCACGTCAGGGACTCTCGCTGCGACGCCCGGCCATCATCATTGTTATTCCCGGCGAGAACCCGTTGGTGTCGTGGCCGCCATCACGCCGTGGAACTTTCCCATCGTGCTGTCGATGTGGAAAATCGCGCCGGCCTTGGCGGCGGGGTGTACGGTCATCCTCAAGCCTGCGCCGGAGACCCCGCTTTCGGCACTGCGACTGGCGGAAATTGCCCGTGAGGTCGGCTTCCCGGTTGGCGTGTTTCAAGTGGCGACCGGGGATTCGACGACGGGCGCCGCCCTTGCCTCGCATCCCCGGGTGGCGAAAGTGGCCTTCACCGGTTCGACCGCCACGGGACAAGCCATCCTCAAGGCGAGCGTGCCGGATTTCAAACGGGTCACACTCGAGTTGGGCGGAAAATCACCGTCGATCATTTGTAAAGACGCCGACCTCGAGAAAGCGATTCCGCAAGCGGCAATGGCGTGCTTTTTCAACTCTGGGCAGGTGTGCTACGCCGGAACGCGTCTCTATGTTCATCGCTCGATCCACGACGCGGTTGTTGAGGGAATTGCGGCGGTCGGCCGCGCCCAAAAAATGGGTCCGAGCTCAGATCCCGCGAGCCAATTGGGTCCTTTGATCAGTGCCCGTCACCACGAGAAAGTGAGAGGGTTCGTCGCTCGAGCCGGCGAGGCCGGATTAGAATCGGTGGGGCCCACCATTCCAGTCCCCGGCCATGGGCACTACTTCGCCCCCACGATTCTTCGCAACGTCCCGGCGGATGCGGAAATTGCCCGCAATGAGGTTTTCGGGCCGGTACTGACGACGGCAGCTTTTGACGAGATCGATGAGGCGGTGGCGCTCGCCAACGACAGTGTCTATGGACTCGCATCGCACGTATGGACGCGCGATCTATCCACTGCGCATTACGCAGCCGCGAAGCTCGAGGCGGGAACCGTTTTCATCAATTGCATCCTCCTTGCGGACCCCGCCTTTCCGTTTGGCGGCGTAAAGCGCTCCGGGATAGGACGAGAAAACGGACCCGATGTGTTTGCGGCGTATCTGGAACCGAAGACTGTCGTAATGGCGCTGTGAATCCGCGCGCTTGGTTTGATTGGATGACGGTGACGAACCTCGAATGAAAATCAACGCCGCTATCGCACGTGCTGCGCACCAGCCCTTCAGCATCGAAGAGGCTGACATCGAGGATCCGCGTGCGGACGAAGTGCTCGTCGAGATTCATGGCGTGGGCCTCTGCCACACCGATCTCATCGCGCGCGACCAATTCATTCCCATCGCGTTGCCCGCCATTTTGGGACACGAGGGCGCCGGCATAGTGGTCGCCGTAGGCGAGCGGGTCGCCAAGGTGAACGTGGGTGATCGCGTCATTTTGAGCTTTGCGAGCTGCGGCCACTGTACGCGCTGCCATGAGAACCTGCCGTCGTATTGTGCATCGTTTCCCGCGTTGAACTACTCAGGGCGCCGTCCCGACGGCTCCTCGGGGATCAGTATCGACGGGGACCCTCTTTCATCGAGCTTTTTCGGGCAATCTTCCTTCGCCAGTCTCGCGCTCACGCAAGAGCGCAACGTTGTCAAAGTGGACGATCCCAGTTTGCCGCTGCAAATACTGGGGCCGTTGGGATGCGGTTTTCAGACCGGCGCGGGAGCGGTGATGCGTTCTTTGGCATGTGAACCCGGATCGAGCATTTGTGTTTTCGGCGGGGGACCCGTCGGACTCGCGGCGATCATGGGTGCGGCCATCAGGCGCTGCGCCACCATCATCCTCGTTGAACCGATCGCTGCACGCCGCGCAATGGCAAAGTCGCTGGGGGCTACGCACCTGATCGATTCCGCTTCAGGACGAGTGGGCGAAGCCATTCGCGCCATCATGCCCGCCGGAGTCGACTACGCGCTCGACAGCAGCGGGCGCGAGGAAGTCATCATGACGGCCTTGGGGGCATTGGGCAGCCATGGGCTGCTCGGCTTGGTTGGCGTCCCTCCGCGGCCCGAGAGCGCCATCTCGGTGAATCTCGCCTCACTCATCACGTTTGGTCATCGAATCCACGGAATCATCGAGGGCGACAGCGACCTCGATAGGTTCATTCCAGAACTCTTGGATCACTTCAAAGCGGGGCGCTTTCCGTTCGATACCCTCGTCAGGACCTATCCCATCGAACAAATCAACGAGGCCATAGCGGCTCAGCTTCGTGGCGACTGTATCAAGGCCGTGCTCATTCCGTGAGTCGAGAACGAGAGCCGCTACCTTTGAGAGGCACCTTCCTTTGAGAGGCACCGTATGAAGATCGCCGGTCTGTCAGCAGTCGTTACTGGGGGCGCCTCCGGCTTGGGTGGTGCGGTTGCTCAAATGCTCGCCTCCGAAGGGGCGAAGGTCGCCATCTTCGACCTCAACGCCACCCTGGGCGAGGCCAAGGCGCAAGAAATCGGCGGCCGCTTTGTCTCGGTCAATGTAACCGACGAGGCGGGCGTTGACGCCGCATTGTCGGAGGCCGAGCAGCATCATGGCAAAGCACGGATCCTGGTGAATTGCGCAGGCATTGGACCGCCGGCGAAGGTCATCGGCAAGGATGGCAAGGCGCTGCCGCTCGCCGACTTCTCCAAGATCATCTCGGTCAATCTGCTGGGCACCTTCAACGTTCTGTCCAAGTTCGCCGCCCGCATACACGACGCCCCCGCAATTGGAGAGGAGCGAGGAGTCATCGTCAATACCGCGAGCGTTGCCGCGTTCGATGGGCAAATTGGGCAAGCCGCTTACTCGGCGTCCAAAGGCGGACTGGTGGGTATGACCTTGCCGCTCGCCCGGGAATTTGCCCGTTATGGCATTCGTGTCATGACGATCGCGCCGGGGATATTTTTGACCCCCTTGCTCGCATCCCTCTCAAAGGAAGTGCAGGACTCGCTGGGTCGACAGGTCCCTTTCCCGAGTCGACTCGGCCAACCGGACGAATTTGCGCTTCTGGTCCAATCCATCATCATCAACCCCATGATGAACGGCGAAGTCGTTCGCCTGGACGGCGCGATTCGGATGGCGCCGAAATGACTGAATCCAAGCCCGGCCGAGCCGCCGGAATTGCCGCGAAGGTCGAGGCTTTCGTGCGCAATGTCGTCATCCCATTCGAAAAAGATCCGAGACGAGATCACCACGGCGGCCCGACCGATGAACTCGTCACGGAACTGAAGGAGCTTGCGAGGGCGGCTGGGGTACTTGCACCGCATATCCTTGACGATCATCGTCATCTGACACAGCGGGAGACAGCCCTTGTCTTGCAAAAGACCGGGTTGTCGCCGTTGGGCCCCCTGGCGTGCAACACCGCCGCGCCCGATGAGGGCAATATGTATCTGCTGGGAAAGGTCGGTAGCGATTTTCTCAAGCAGCGCTTCTTGAATCCCCTGATAGAGGGCCGTTGCCGTTCTGCATTCTTCATGAGCGAGCCCGCCGACGACGGTGGAGCGGGCTCTGATCCTTCCATGATGAAAACGACCGCAGTGCTCAACGGCGGGCAATGGGTGATCAACGGCCGAAAAGCATTCATCACCGGTGCGCAAGGCGCACGGGTGGGAATCGTCATGGCGAAGTCGCGGGAAGGCGCCTGTCTTTTTGTGGTGGATCTGCCGGATCCGGCGATCCTGATAGAACGTGTTCCCAACACCATCGACAACTCGATGCCTGGCGGCCACGCCGTGGTACGGATTACCGACCTCAAGATTTCGCCCGAACAGATGCTGGGGAAGAGCGGCGAGGGATTCACTTACGCGCAAGTACGCTTAAGTCCCGCGCGATTGTCGCATTGCATGCGATGGCTCGGCGCATGCCTGCGTGCTCAGGAGATCGCCGTCGACTACGCCAACCGGCGGGAGGCATTCGGCAAAGTCCTGGTCGATCATGAGGGGGTGGGCTTCATGCTTGCCGAGAACGTGATCGATTTGAAACAAACCGAACTCATGATCGATTGGTGCGCAGATGTCATCGATACCGGATCGCTTGCCACAGCCGAGAGCTCGATGGCAAAGGTCGCCGTATCCGAGGCCCTGATGCGGGTCGCGGATCGATGTGTACAGGTGATGGGCGGCACGGGCGTCACCGACGACACGGTGGTTGAGCAAATCTATCGTGAAATTCGCGCGTTTCGCATCTATGACGGTCCGACCGAAGTGCACAAATGGGCGCTCGCTAAGAAGATCAAACGGGATTGGAAGGCCTCTGTCGCATGAACGCACTGACGGAGGAAGCCAATGCGGGAACGGCGAGCGTCCGGGAAGAACACCGGCTTGATGAGCCGGCGCTGAGTTCATGGATGCATGAGCATGTCCCCGGTTTCGAGGGGCCTTTAGACATCGAACAGTTCAAGGGCGGACAATCCAACCCGACCTACAAGCTCAACACGCCCAGGGCGTCATATGTCCTGCGGCGCAAGCCCCCAGGACCGATCCTGGCAGGTGCGCACGACGTCGAGCGCGAAGCGCGGGTTCTGAAAGCGCTCGGCGGCGTCGGATATCCAGTAGCGCACGTCCATGGCGTCTGCGCCGACCCTTCCGTCTTGGGATCGCCTTTCTTTGTGATGCAGATGGTCGAGGGACGGATTTTTTGGGATGCCAGCTTTCCGCAAGTCTCGCGCGAAGAGCGTCCCGCCTACTTCGATGCGATGAATTCCACGCTTGCTGCGTTGCATCGGATCGACTACGTCGCCCTCGGGTTGAGCGATTTCGGCAAGCCAGGAAACTATTTCGCGCGCCAGATTGCCCGTTGGTCCAAACAATATCTGCAGGATGGCGACGCTGGACGAGACGGGAACATGGACCGACTGCTCGAATGGCTGCCCGGGAATATCCCCGATGACGACCAGACCTGCATTGCGCATGGCGATTTTCGATGCGACAACATGATCTTTCATCCGCATGAGCCTCGCATTCTTGCCGTTCTTGATTGGGAGTTATCCACCTTGGGGCACCCACTTGCGGATTTTGCCTACCACGCCATCATGTACCGGATGCCTCCGCACATCGTCGCCGGCCTGCAAGGGATCGACTTGAACGCGGTGAATATTCCGACCGAGGCGGAGTACCTCGCCGCCTATTGCACCCGGACAGGCCGCTCCTCGATTCCCGACTATGATTTTTACATCGCGTTCAATTTCTTCCGCCTCGCTGCCATATTTCACGGCATCAAGGGCAGGGTGCTCCGGGGAACGGCCGCGTCCGCCCATGCCAAGGAGCGTGCGGCAAGTTTTCCGATCCTGGCGCGCCTGGCCCGGGAAAGTATGGAGGCCTGCGGATGAGCGACGAGCCGGTTCTATTTACGCGCTCGGGGCCCGTCGTCCACATTACGCTCAATCGTCCCGCGCAAGGCAATGCCATCAATATGAAGCTGGCCCGCGAATTCGAAGCCGCGGCTCTTCGGTGCGACACGGACGAGTCAATCCGCTGCGTGGTCCTATCAGGGATGGGCCGGCTGTTTTGCGCCGGTGGGGACTTGAGTCTGTTCAACGATGCGGGAAACCAGATCTATAGTGTCTTGAGCCAACTGGCCGGGACGCTGCATTCTGCGATATCGCATCTCGCGCGCATGCAAAAGCCGTTGCTCACCCTCATCAATGGTCCGGCGGCGGGAGCCGGCTTGAGTCTCGCGCTGTTGGGTGATGTGGTGCTGACGGCGCGGTCGGCGCACTTTACATGTGCATATACCGGCATTGGCTTGACGCCCGATGGCGGCATGACTTGGATGCTTCCACGTTTAGTCGGCGTGCGCAGGGCGCAGGAAATGCTCCTCACCAACCGCCGAGTCGAAGCCGGTGAAGCGGAGAGAATCGGCCTCGTCACGCGAGTGGTCGACGACGAGTCACTGGCGGCGGAGGGGGCCAAGCTTGCCTCGACGCTTTCTCAATCCGCAACGCGCGCCTTGGGTGCCACCCGCTCACTCATTCTTGAAGGCCTTGATTCGAGCTTCGAGGCGCAATTGGCGCGCGAGGCGAGAACCATCGCTGCTGCCGGCAAACGCGGCGAAAGTGTTGAAGGCATTTGCGCGCTCCTCTCGAAACGTCCACCTAATTTTAGCGGTGCTTGAATGAGTTCCAGTGCATACATCGTTGATGCGGTACGAACGGCGGGCGGCCGCCGCAATGGCAAGCTTGCGGCGTGGCATCCGGCAGATCTGGCCGGCGAAGTGCTGAACGCTGTCGTCAGGCGCTCCAGGATCGATCCGGCGGCCGTGGAAGATGTGATCTTGGGTTGCGTCACCCAGGCGGGCGAGCAATCGTTTGCCTTCGCGCGTAACGCCGTTCTGGCCTCCGATCTACCGGAGACGGTCCCGGCGGTGACCATCGATCGGCAGTGCGGCAGCTCGCAGCAGGCGGTGCAATTCGCCGCTCAGGCGATCATGTCCGGGACGCAGGATATCGTCATCGCAGGCGGTGCCGAAAGCATGACCCGCGTGCCGATGTTCAGCAACCTGTCACTTCATCAAAAGGCGGGCATTGGAACGGGACCCGTCAGTGAGCGAATCAAGGCGCGTTACGGCGTCGAAGAGTTCAGTCAGTTCGTCGGCGCAGAGATGATCGCAAGCAAGTACGGGTTCGATCGCATGGCCCTCGATCAATACGCGCTTCAAAGTCATCGGCGGGCTGCGGCAGCCGCTCAATCGGGAGGCTTCTCGAGCGAAATCGTTCCGCTATCAGTGACGACGCCGGGCGGTGTCATCTCGCACGAACAGGACGAGGGTATTCGATTCGACGCCACCATCGAGTCCATATCGGCGGTGAAGTTGCTCAAAGAGGGCGGAGTCATCTCCGCGGCCAATGCGAGCCAGATCTGCGATGGTGCCTCGGCGGCGCTGATCGTCAGCGAACGCGCCTTGAATCGATACGGTCTTACGCCTTTGGCACGTATTCACACGTTCTTGGTGACGGCGGGCGACCCCGTCATCATGCTGGAGGAGCCAATTCGGGCAACACGGCTGGCGCTGCAGCGGGCGGGGATGCGCATCGAGGACATTGATTTATATGAAGTCAACGAAGCCTTTGCCCCCGTGCCGCTTGCGTGGCTTCAGTCGCTCCACGCCGACCCGGAGAAGCTTAACGTCAATGGAGGCGCGATCGCGTTAGGACACCCGCTGGGGTCATCCGGTACCAAACTCATGGCGACGTTGGTTCATGCGCTACGGGCGCGCGGCAAGCGTTACGGGCTGCAAACGATGTGCGAGGGTGGAGGAATCGCCAATGTCACGATTTATGAGGTTCTTTAACCGTGAGCATCAAGCCGCCCGTTCAGCGCAGCGGAACACCTGCGAAGCGAGGGCCGAGGTCGCCACATACATTGAGGCTATGCTCGAAGACGGCGACGCGCGCGCGGTTCCCGTTGCGCTGCGCACCGTGGTCGATGCCGTCGGCGGCATGACCGCACTGGCTGACAAGACTGGGCTTTCCCGCGAGACCCTGTATCGGACACTTTCCGAGCGCGGCAATCCGCGGCTCGATACCCTCGCTGTGATCCTAGGGGCATTCGAACTACGCTTGACGGTACAGCCGGCGCAGAAATCTCGTGCGCGCCGTATTGAGCCACGCCCCGCACTTGCTTGATCGTCGGTACCGACGAAGGGCTGCGTAAGGATCAAGACTACCGATGGTTCAATTCCGAAGAATCCTAGACTGAGGATCTGCGCGATTCCAACGCGAGCGACGGATCGGGCGTGTAGGCTTGCTTGCCGACGTCACCGCGCTAGCATTACAACCGTGACACGACCGTGCCTTGGTGACTGGACTCGAACCGTTGAAAGCAATCACTCGGCGATCGCCGCACGAGAACGCCGGGCTTTTGAGCTTGCGGCAGTTTGGGCGCAGAATCGACCGCGGCACCAACTCATAGGAGCTTACACATCGACGTCGACCGCGAGGACCCTGATGACTGTTCGGCCTAATCCCGGTGTTTCCTTTCGCGGCCTGATTGCAAAGCTTGGGAGGAAGGACCATGACGCTGATTACGTGTAGCGAATGCGGGCGGGCGGTGAGTGACAAAGCAACGGTATGCATCGGTTGCGGCGCTCCCCTGACTACCTCATCGTCCCCCATCGATCTCGTTGCCAAGCGTTCAAACGTGCCTCCGCCCACCCGCGAGCAGATCAAGCGGCGCGCGTTGTTGTCATTATCGATGCTCGCCCTCGGTCTGATCTGGGCTGTCTTTCTAGATCACCATCCCGGCAGTCGCCTCGCTTTATTTATCGCTGCATTACTGATTATCGGCGGACTTTGCTGGTTCATGGTGCTACTCGTCCATGCAGCGTCTTCTAGGCGATAGTTGGCGGCACATGCGGACACCTCGACTGCGGCGCCTGTCTCATCGGCCTAAAATCTAAGCTGATTTACAACGCGCGGTGGTGGGTACGCAGTAGGTCGGTCACTCCGTGCAGACTTGAGGCTGCGGAGACCTCGTCGCCCTGCACACAAGCTTGCAGCGCGGACCGCAGCTGCCCCTTCATCCAAAGCGCCTGTCCGGCGGTGAACTCCGAGCCGTCGGAGGCAAACACGCGCATTTGTCCGGGCTTGTCCGGCCGCAGCGAATCGACGATCCGATCCGCGCCTGCGAACTGTTCGGTAAACGTGATACTGCAACTCGCGTAGGTCAGAGTCGACGACGCCAAGAGGTAAGTAGATGCGACAACGGAAACGAGAGCGGTTTTCATAGATGAGTCCTCCACCTCGAGCAACGGGGTGATCCAATCGAGTTGGAATGGTATTCAACACGGTATAGGAATGTCGTTAATAAAACGCTCGGTGTTGTAGCCTCGATGTAAAGATGCAATCAATGCGTGGCGGGGGCGAGTTCACAGCCGCTGCCACGGCGTCCGAAGTCGGTCACCACATTACGGTGCGCGGTGGTGGGCACTCAAAAAGTCCATTACTCCGTGCAGAGTCTTGTCGGCCGCCGCCTCATCACCCTGGGCGCATTCTTTCAGCACCAAACGTAACTGCCCCTTCATCCAAAGCGCGTCGGCACCGGTGAATACGGAGCCGTCGGAAGCAAATACTCGCGTTTGCCCGGGCTTATCTGGCCGCACCGAATCGACGATCCGCTGTGTGCTCTCGAACTGCGTGGTTAACGTCGGGCTACAGCCAGCGTAAGACTGCATCGACGCGGTCAAGGGGACGATCAAGGCAGCAACGTAAGCAGTATTGGTGGACATGAGAGTTTTCCTTGTTGATTTACTCCCGACTAGACGGCGATCCGGCCAAGAAGCGCGATTGGCCAGAGTTGCTTCGAGATACATAATATATCTATGAGTTTGGCAGGACAACCCAGCATCCGGAATGGTGGGTCTGAGTCGAGGGGGCGACTGGCAGTCCGGTGCGCTAACAGCACCAACTGGGGGCGACGGACCGCATCCGCACTGACCGGATGGTCTCATGGGAGGTCATCGCCCTACGAGGAGGACCCGAGCTTTACCATGTACCCTGCGCGGCAGTGACGGCGGCTTCCGCCGTCACTTTAAACCGGCAACGCCCAAGCTACGTCACAGGCTGTAGTACATCTCCACTTCAATCGGATGCGTAGTCATCCGTAATCGAGTCACTTCCTTCATCTTCAGCTCGATGTAGGCATCGATCAGGTCGTCGGTGAAGACGCCTCCCGCCTTGAGGAACCCTCGGTCCTTGTCCAGATAGTCGAGTGCCATGTCGAGAGAGTGACACACCGTCGGTATTTTCTTGTCCTCTTCGGGTTCCAGGTCATACAGATCCTTATCGGCAGGATCGCCAGGATGGATCTTGTTTTGGATGCCATCGAGTCCCGCCAGCAACATGGAGGTGAATGCAAAGTAAGGATTCGCGGTCGCGTCGGGAAAGCGTACCTCGATGCGCCGACCCTTGGGATTGGAGATCCAAGGAATACGGATCGACGCGGACCGGTTGCGCGCCGAATACGCCAGCTTTACCGGAGCTTCGAAGCCCGGCACGAGACGCTTGTAGCTGTTGGTGCTGGCATTGGTGAACGCATTGATGGCTCTGGCATGTTTAATGATGCCGCCAATATAGTAGAGCGCAATGTCTGACAAGCCACCGTACTTGTCGCCTGCAAACAGGGCTTTGCCTTCCTTTTGCAATGATTGGTGCACATGCATGCCGTTGCCGTTGTCACCGACGATCGGTTTCGGCATGAAGGTCAGGGTCTTGCCTTGGAGGTGCGCCACGTTCTGCAAAGCGTATTTGAGGATCTGTACCTCGTCGGCCTTCTTGGTCAGGGTATTCGCCGCGACGTTGATTTCGCCCTGGCCTGCGGTTGCCACTTCGTGATGATGGACCTCAAACTTCAGTCCCAGTTGTTCGCAGGCCATGGACATGGCGGTGCGAATATCCTGCTGCGAATCGACCGGCGGCACCGGGAAGTAGCCGCCCTTGATGCCCGGCCGATGCCCCCTGTTGCCGTCGTCGTAGTGCTGACCGGAATTCCACGCCCCTTCGTAGGCATCCACTTCGTAGGAGCAGCCATTCATACTGGAACTCACAGTCACATTGTCGAAAATGAAAAATTCATTTTCTGGGCCAAACAGCGCGGAATCCGCGATTCCCGAAGACTTCAAGTAGGCTTCTGCACGCTTCGCCAACGAGCGAGGGTCACGCTCGTAGCCCTGCATCGTCATCGGTTCGATGACATCGCAGCGCAGATTGATCGTGGTCTCTTCGTAGAAAGGATCGATGACGGCGGTGGCGGGGTCCGGCATCAAAATCATGTCCGACTCGTTGATACCCTTCCAACCGGCGATCGATGAACCGTCGAACATCTTGCCGTCCTTGAAAAAGCCCTCGTCCACCAAGCGGGTCGGAACGGTGACGTGTTGCTCCTTACCGATCGTGTCGGTAAAGCGCAGATCGGCGAATGCCGCCTCCTTCTCTTTGATTATTTTCAAAACATCAGCGGGGGTCATGTTCGTCCTCGCGGGGTGGTTGCTAATTGATCCGGCCTAGGGCCGGGCCTGCGTCGATCATGTTCGAAATTCCAGCTCATTGCGGTGCGCTCAAAACTTGTACACGCCCTGCAGGGCAACACCCGTCTGGCTGTCGGCGAATGGGTTGATACTCGTGTCCGTGGTGATCTTCCTCACGAACGTGCTTTTATCCGACTTGTCGTAGCGGGCTTCCATGCGCAGCTCGAAACTCTTCACCGGAGCGTAGCCGAACGTCACCGTGCCTTCCTTCAACTTCTGTGCCGTGCCCGCAAGACCGGAAACGAATCCTTCCTTGTCGTCCAGATACTCGAGTCGCAGGGACACCCGCCACTGATCGTTCAACGCATAGTTCGTGTAGAAAGCGGCTCCATTCCAATCCAGGTCAGGATCACCGGCCGCATGTTGCTTCTGCTTGCCCCAATCGAAGCTCAGAATGAGGGTCAACGCATCGGTTGCGCTGTACGTCGCCACCGCGTCGACCAAGGTCCGCTGCGCATCAAACGTGGGGTCCTTACCGACATAGGCCTGAGCCGTCAGCGAGAACGCCTTGCTCGGCGTCCATGCAACGCCCAACTCGGCGGTCTTGGAACCGGATGTCGATAGGGACGAGTAATTCCATCCGTTGTTGGCACCGGCGACGACGCTCAGGGTATCGCTCACGGCATAGGTCGCGCGAATACCCGTGTGGGTCAAGGGCTCCGCGAAGAACAACAAGGACCGGGAGAAATTGGTATTGCCCGTCGGAGCAATCACTTCCGCACCGGCGAGCGTGACATATTTGCCGGCGATGACCGTCAGTGGCCCCGTGGCATATTGGACGAATCCCTGCACGACATCGAAGGTGTTGGGATTGCTGCCCTCCGCGGCGTTTAGAATCTTCATGTCTTCGCCGGCGGCGACATTCACCAGGGCGCCGAAGCCTTCTTTCGGCTGAAAGGCAATCGTCAGCGCGGCCTGATCGAGCTGGAAACTGTCATGCTTGTTGTCGAACTGATGATAGGTGCTGTAGCCGTTCGAATGGTAATAGGACGCCGCAATATAACCGGTTGCGGTGATGCCGGAGGCATCGAGTACTCCGGCCAGGGTGCCCGGGGCCGGCTTGGCAGGTTCAGCCGCCGCCGCCGGCGCGGCGGGCTCATCCGCCGCCATCGCCGAGCCGCACGTTGTAAACCCCAGCAGCAGTACTGGAGCGATCAGTTGCTTTCCACGCTCGTTCATATCTACATCCCTCATAAATTTCTAATTGTGAATACGGAAATCGCAGGCAAAGGGCTCCTGTCCGGTGGCGCTGCCGCCACCGGATCGGACCTATGTCATCGAGGAGTTACTCCACTCGTTCGCCGTGGAGAGAGAGGTCTAGGCCTTCGCGTTCCTGCTCCTCGGTTACGCGCAGGCCAATAGTCATGTCGATGACTTTCAAAATGAAAAAGCTCATCACAAAGCCGTAAATCAACGTGGTTCCCACGCCCCACAGCTGGGTGATCACGGAGCCATCGGCGCCGCTGATTTCCTTACTGGCGAAGACGCCGGTGAGCAAGGCGCCGATGATGCCGCCGATACAATGCACGCCGAACGCGTCGAGCGAGTC
>Ga0073928_10004205_pt1 | contig 21636 bp, 23 predicted proteins | sample PaiPotPPA55metaG_FD_76969 | JGI IMG/M metagenome (GOLD analysis project Ga0073928, IMG submission 76969) | Iron sulfur acid spring bacterial and archeal communities from Banff, Canada, to study Microbial Dark Matter (Phase II) - Paint Pots PPA... ...
CGGCGCGACGGCGATCGAGTACGGCCTGATCGCGGCGCTCATCTCGGTGGTGATCATCTCTGCGGTGACGATGGTGGGCACTCAGCTCAGCGGCGTCTTCAACAGCATCGCCACGGCGCTGGGCACGGCGTCGTAATCGACTTTCGTTTCTCGCCGCGGTCGGCCGGCACAGGCTAGCTCGCCGCGGCCACACCTTTCTGACGCGCGCCGGCGCCGTCAAGCGACAGCAGGCGATCGTGGAACTCGCGCAGCGTGCTGCGATGCCCGACGCTGATCACGGTCGGGCGCCACGGCGCGGCGCGGAGCAGGCGATAGAGCTCCGCCTCGCTCGCCTCGTCGAGCGCCGAAGTCGCTTCATCCAGGAACACGATCGCCGGCTCACCCAACAGGATGCGCGCGAAGGCAAGCCGTTGTTGTTCGCCGAGCGACAAGCGGCGCGCCCAGTTGCTGCCTTCGTCGAGCTCGCTCGCGAGCGCGCCCAGGCCCACGGTTTGCAGCGACGCTTTCAGCCGCTCGTCCGGCACTCGCTCGTCTTCGCGCGGATAGAGCAACGCGTTGCGCAGCGTGCCCAGGGGCAGATAGGGCCGCTGCGGCAGGAACAGCGTGCGTCCCGCGCCGATGCGAATGCGCCCGCGGCCGAACGGCCAGATGCCGGCGATCGCCCGCAGCAGCGTGCTCTTGCCGACTCCGCTCGGCCCGGCGACAAGCAGCGCCTCGCCCGGCTGCGCCGCGAAACCAACGCCACGCAACAGCGGCGTCCCGTTCGGAACGTCGATGTCGAGGTCGCTGACGTCGAGCCCCGCGCCTTCGTGCTGTCGCTCGATCTGCTGCGGCGCGCGCGCGGCGGTGGTGACCTCGCGCACGCGTTCCTCGAAACTGGTCAGTCGTTGAACGACCGATTGCCACTCGGAGATGCTCTCCGAGCCAGCGTAGCCGGCGTAGTTACTGACGATGAATGACAGCGCGCCCTGCACCTGATCGAAGGCTCCGGCCGTCTGCATCAACCCGCCGAGCTGAAAGCTCTTGGCGAAATAGGCCGGAGCGGCGACGATATAGGGGAAGATCACCGCGAACTGGCCATAGCCGCTGGTCCACCAGCCCACGGTCTTGATCCGCTTCATGATGCTCCAGAAATTGTCGACCACGCGCCCGAACCGGTCAAGGAAAGCGGCGCGCTCGCGCTGCTCGCCGCCATAGAGCGCGACGCTCTCCGTATTCTCGCGCAAACGCGCCAGGCTGAAGCGGAAATCGGCCTCGTAGCGCTGCTGATCGAAGTTCAGCTTCACCAAGGGCCGCCCGACCTTGAAGGTGAGCCAGGTGCCGCCGACCGCATAGAGGAAGGCGAACCAGACCATGTAGCCGGGGATTGCGATCGTTCCCCACGATCCCAGCGGGACCGCCAGCGGCCCGGAGAGCGACCAGAGGATGGCCATGAAGGAAACGAGCGTGACCCCCGCATTGAGGAACCCCGTGCCGCCCACCGATAGCGCCAGGCTATAGCGCGTGAAGCGGTCGAGGTCCTCGGAGATGCGCTGATCAGGATTGTCGGTGCCGGCGCCGGCAAGCTGCATCCGATAATAGGCGCGCTCGCCGAGCCAGCCGTCGAGGTAGCGGCGCGTGAGCCAGCGGCGCCAGCGTAGCTGCAGCATCTGCTGCAGATAGATCTGATAGACGGCGCAAATGATGTAGGTCGCGGCGAGCGCGCTGAAGATCAGCAGCTGATAAAAGAAGGCCTTCTCGTCGTAGTTTTGCAGGGCGTTGTAAAAATCGTTCCGCCACTCATTGAGCCGCACGTTGATGTAGACGAGGCCGAGATTGAGCACCACGACGACGACGAGCAATCCCCAGGCCCACCGCTTGTCCTCCGATTGCCAGTAAGGCTTGGCGAGCCGCCAGGCATCGCGCAAAACACTTCGCTTTTGCTCCGTCATCACCCAAACTCCGCGCCGGTGACGGCGACCACTCATGTCAGACCCACGCGATTTCCCCAAAGAGCTGGCCCGCGGCATCTGCCGCGCGCTCGCGCATCGCGGCTTCGCCACGCTGCTCGAAGTGTCGCTGGCCAACGGGCGGCGCGCCGACGTGCTGGCGCTGGGGCGCGACGGGGAACTCGTCGTCGTCGAGATCAAATCGTCGGTAGCGGATTTTAGGAGCGACCGCAAATGGCGGGAATACCGCGATTGCTGCGACCGGCTCTATTTTGCCGTGCCGGAGGGGTTCCCGACCGAACTCATCCCTGAGGAATGCGGCCTCATCATCGCCGATCCGTTCGGCGCCGCGGTGTTGCGCGAGGCCAAGGCCGAGCCGCTCGCGGCGGCGCGCCGGCGCGCCATGCTGCTGCGCTTCGCCCGGCTCGGCGCCGGCCGCTTGCGCCGCCTGCTCGATCCCGGCATCGACGATCCCGAATTCGGTTGATTGTCGTGGCGCGCTCAGCGCGCGAGGCGCGCGATCGTCGCCGTCGTGCTGTGGCCGGGCAGCAGATCCGCCAGCACCACCTTGCCGCCATAGGATTGCACGAAGTCGCCGCCGACCACCTGGTCGAGGCGATAATCGGCGCCCTTGACGAGGATTTCGGGCCTGAGCTCGCCGATCAGCGACAGCGGCGTGTCCTCGTCGAACAGCACCACCATGTCGACCGCGGCGAGCGAGGCCAGCACCGCGGCGCGCGCCTGCTCGCTCTGCAACGGGCGGCCGGGGCCCTTGAGCCGCGCCACCGACGCGTCGCTGTTGAGCCCGACCACCAGCCGGTCGGCGGCGGCGCGCGCCTGGCCGAGCAGCGCGACATGGCCGGGATGCAGCAGGTCGAAGCAGCCATTGGTGAAGGCGAGCTTGAGCCCGTTGCGCCGCCAGCGCGCGGCGTGGTCGAGCGCCAGCGCCAGCGGCAGCACCTTGCGCGTCGCCAGCACGTCGCGGTCGATCAGCGTCTCGATCAGCTCCGCGGCGTGAGCCACGGCGGTGCCGACCTTGCCGACGACGATGCCGGCGGCAACATTGGCGAGGCGCGCCGCGTCGCGCAGCTTCGCGCCGGCGCCGAGCGCCGCCGCCAGCACCGCCACGGCCGTATCGCCGGCGCCGGAGACGTCGTAGACCTCGCGCGCCGCGGCGCCGAGCTTGTGCGTGTCGCCGCCGGATTCGACCAGCATCATGCCGTCCTGGCTCAGCGAGACCAGCACCGCGTCGAAGCCGCACTCGTCGATCAGCGCGCGCGCCGCGGCGACGATCGCCGCCTCGCTGTCGACGGCGCGGTTGGTGGCGGCGCCAAGCTCGCGGCGGTTCGGCTTGATCAGGGTGGCGCCGCGATAGGCCTGGTAGTCGATCCCCTTGGGATCGACCACGACGGCGTGGCCCGCGGCGCGCGCCGCGGCGATGATCGCGGCGGCGACGCCGTCGGCGAGCACGCCCTTGGCATAGTCCGAGACGATGGTGACCTGGTGCTGCGGCAGGAGCTGCCGCACCATCCCCAGGAAGTCCTCGCGCAGGGTGCCGGCGAGCGGCGCCGCCTGCTCGCGGTCGGCGCGCAGCATCTGCTGCGTGCCGGCGACGTAGCGGGTCTTGAGCGTGGTGGTGCGGCCGCGGTCGGTCAGCACATGCGCCTCGGTGCCGCCGAGTCGCGCCAGGAGCTGCCCGACCTCGCGCCCGGCCGCGTCGTTGCCGGTCACCGAGACGAAGCAGGGCGCCAGCCCCAGCGCGTGCAGGTTGCGCACCACATTGCCGGCGCCGCCCAGGGTCTTCTGCTCGCGCTCGACGCGCAGCACCGGGATCGGCGCTTCCGGCGAGACGCGCTCGACCGCGCCGTAGACATAGTGGTCGAGCATGACGTCGCCGACGCACAGCACGCGCGATTGGGCGAGCGCCTCCACCAGGGGAAGCAGATCCGTCTCCGACATGGCCGTCCTCTTAGGGCCGATCGGCCGGATCTGGCAAGCAAAACCGCCCGGCGGCATGGCCGCCCTCTACGGTTGTGGCGCAATCGGCCGCCCGGCCCCATATTTCCGGCCATGATCACCCGTCGTCCGGGGCGCGCGGCCCCGCCCAGCGAGGCGGTGACGCCGCAGGCGCCGCCCGGCAGCCGCATCTACGCCATCGGCGACATCCACGGCCGCGCCGACCTGCTGCGCCAGCTGCACCGGCTCATCCATGAGGATGCCTACCGCCGCCAGGCGCCGCGAAATGTCGTGGTCTATCTCGGCGACTATATTGATCGCGGCGACGAGTCGCCGGCGGTGGTCGACCTGCTGCTCGACGAGCCGCTGCCGAGCTTCGAGAGCATTTACCTCAAGGGCAACCACGAGGAGAGTCTGCTGCGCTTCCTCGAGGATACCACCGTCGGCCCGGCCTGGCTGTTTTACGGCGGCGCCCAGACCTTGCGCAGCTATGGCGTGCGCCCGCCCGACGCGCCGATGAACCCGCGCGAGCTGGCACGCGCCCAGGCTGAGCTGGCGGAGCGGCTGCCGCCGCGCCATCGCCGCTTCATGCAGGGCCTGGCGCTCACCCACGAGGAGGGCGATTATTTCTTCGCCCATGCCGGCGTGCGGCCCGGCGTGCCGCTCGATGAGCAGGCCGAGCAGGACCTGCTGTGGATCCGCGACGACTTTCTGCTGTCCGAGGAGCATCTCGGCAAGATCGTCGTGCACGGCCATACCATCACGCAGCGGCCCGAGGTGAAGCGCAACCGCATCGGCATCGACACCGGCGCCTTCGCCAGCGGCCGGCTCACCTGCCTCATCCTCGAAGGGAGCCAATTGGGCTTCCTGCAGACATGAGCCGATGATGCCGCGCCGGACTCGCGCCGGCGCAGCGGGGCTGCGTTAGTTAGTTGCGCGGCGCGTGCTTGCCGAGAATGCGCTGCAGGGTGCGGCGGTGCATCTTGAGCCGGCGCGCCGTCTCCGAGACGTTGCGGTCGCATTGCTCGAAGACGCGCTGGATGTGCTCCCAGCGCACGCGGTCGGCGGACATGGGATCCTCCGGCGGCGGCGGCAGCGCCAATTCGCTGGCGAGGAGCGCGCGCTCGACCGCATCGGCGTCGGCCGGCTTCGGCAGATAGTCGATGGCGCCCGCCTTCACCGCGGCGACGGCGGTGGCGATGTTGCCGTAGCCGGTCAGCATGACGATGCGCGCGCCGGGCCGCGCCTTGCGCACGGTCTTGACGATCTCGAGGCCGTTGCCGTCGGAGAGGCGAAGGTCGACCACGGCGAAGGCGGGCGGATGCTCGGTGGCGGCGGCGATGCCGGCGGCGACGCTGTCCGCGGTGGCGACGATGAAGCCGCGCCGCTCCATGGCGCGCGCCAGGCGCTGGCACAGCGGCGCGTCGTCGTCGACGAGCAGAAGGCTGCGCTCGCCATCTGGCAGGCCGTCGAGGGCGGAGGGCCCGCTGATCACGGGCATGGTGGTCTGCATACTGGTGTCTTCGTTCATCATACCGTCTCTTTCATCGCCGGTTTGCCTTCCACGCCTTCGAGCATGGTCCGTCTCCATTCAACCACGACCTGCGCGCCGCCATCGGGCAGATTGGCGAAGCTGACGCGCGCGCCGGTGCGCTCCAACAGGCTCTGCGCGATGAAGATGCCGAGCCCCATATGCTGCGTCTCGCCGCCGCCTCGCCCGGAGATATAGGGCTCGCCGATGCGCGCCAACACCTGCTGCGGGAAGCCCGGACCGTCATCGACGATGTCGACCGCGACGGTGTCGTCGCTCCAGGTGGTGGTGACGCTGACTTCGCGCCGCGCGAACTGGGCGGCGTTCTGGATGAGATTGCCGAGACCATGCATGATCTCGGGGCTGCGATGCACCAGCGGCTCCTCGACCGGGCGCGCATCGGCGTCCCGTCCCGCCGCCGTCGCATAGGCGACATCGACGCCGCTCTCACCATAAGGCTCGCCGGCCGCTTCGACCAGCGCCGAGAAGGGCAGGCCGGCGAAGGGCGAGCCGCTTTCGCTGTCGGGCTGGCGCGCGAGGTCGGCGAGGATGGTGCGGCAGCGCTCGCTCTGGCTCAGCAGCAGCAGCGCGTCCTCGGCATAGGGACTGCCCGGCGGCAGGTCGCGCACCAGCTCCTTGGCCACGACGGCGATGGTGGCGAGCGGGCTGCCGAGCTGATGCGCCGCCGCGGCGGCGATGCCGCCGACGGCGGAGACGCGCTGCTCGCGGGCGAGCGCCAACTGCGTCGCGGTGTAGGCGTCGCGCATGCGCCGCGCTTCCTCGGCGACGCTCCAGGTGTAGCCGCCGATGAACATGGTCGAGGAGACCAGCGCCGTCCACACGCCGAGCACATAGAGCGGCGGCGGCGGCAGCGGCATGTCGCGCCACGGCAGCGGCAGGTGGAAGACGGCGAGCACGCTGATCGCGGCGACGGTGAGGGTGGAGAGCCCGAATACGCTGCGGCGCGACAGGATGGTGGCGGAAACCGTCACCGGCGCGAGCATCAGGATGGCGAAGGGATTGTGCAGCCCGCCGGTGAGGAACAGCAGCATGCCCAGCTGCAGGATGTCGTAGGCGAGATAGAGCGCCGCCTCGCGGTCGCCGAGCCGCGCCGGCCGGCGCCGCGGCCAGCTCGCGGCGATGTTGAGCGCGGCCGAGGTGCCAATGACCGCGAGCGCGCTCTCGACCGGCAGGATGAAGCCCAGGCCGTAATGGACGAAGAGGATCGTCGCCCCTTGGCCGAGCACCGCGACCCAGCGGATCAGCACGAGCATGCGCAGGCTGACCGAGACGTCGGTCCGCGGTCCCTGCTGCAGGCTCAACGCCTCGCGCGCGCGCGCCATCGCCGTTTCCTCGTTCCAGCGCCACACCCCTACCGGGGGCTGGCGTTCTCCAGTATATGGCACCTTGGCGCCGTCGCGCAGCCGCCGCACGGCGGGCGGACGTTCGTCGAGGATCACGCCATCGTGGATTGTGTGTCTCATCCCGCCATCCAGGTCCGCGCTCTTACCAAGCATTTCGGCGACACGTGCGCGGTGGACGGCATCGATTTCGATGTCCGCAGCGGCGTCACTGCCGCGCTGCTGGGTGGCAATGGCGCCGGCAAGACGACGACTCTGTCCATGCTGCTCGGTCTGTTGCTCCCGACCGCCGGGCGCATCCGCATTTTCGACGAGGATATGTTGCGTCATCGTTACCGAGTTTTGCCGCGCATGAATTTTTCGTCGCCTTACGTCGACCTGCCGCATCGTCTCACCGTGCGGCAGAACCTGACCGTGTACGGCCGTCTCTACGGACTCGCGGATGTCGCGCAGCGCATCGAGACGCTCGCCGCCGATCTGCAGATCGGCGAATTTCTCGATCGCCAAACCGGAAAGTTGAGCGCGGGGCAGAAAACGCGCGTGGCGCTCGCAAAGGCGCTGCTCAACGAGCCCGAGCTGCTGCTGCTCGACGAGCCGACCGCCTCGCTCGACCCCGATACCGGCGACTGGGTGCGAAGCTATCTCGAAGTCTATCAGCGCCGCAGCGGCGCCACCATCCTGCTCGCCTCGCACAACATGGGCGAGGTCGAGCGGCTGTGCTCGGAAGTGATGATGATGCGCAAGGGGCGCATCGTCGACCGCGGCAGCCCGCGCGCGCTGATCGAGCGCTACGGCCGCGACACGCTCGAGCAGGTGTTCCTCGACATCGCCCGCGCCGGCGCGCGCTTCGATCCGCGGGAAGCGGCGCAATGAGCGTCACCGCGGTCGAGCGGCCGGCGGCGCTCGCGCGCTTTTCGCCGGGCCGCGTCGGCGCCATGCTGCTGCGCTATCTCTATCTGCTGCGCAGCTCGTGGCCGCGCACGCTCGAGCTGCTCTACTGGCCGGCCATCCAGATGATCCTGTGGGGCTTCACCAGCCAGTTCCTCATGACCAACAGCTCCTATGTGGCGCGCGCCGGCGGCGTGCTGCTGGCGGCGGTGATGCTGTGGGACGTCATGTTCCGCGGCCAGCTCGGCGTCTCCGTCTCGTTCCTCGAGGAGCTGTGGTCGCGCAATCTCGGGCATCTCTTCGTCAGCCCGCTGCGTCCCTACGAATGGGTGCTGTCGCTGCTCGCCATGAGCCTGGTGCGCGTCGTCATCGGCGTCGTGCCGGCGGCGCTCATGGCCATCCCGCTCTATCACTATTCGATCTTCACCCTGGGCCCGCCGCTCATCGCCTTCTTCGCGGTCTTGCTGGTGATGGGCTGGGGGCTCGGCCTCATCATCGGCGCGCTGCTGCTGCGCCACGGACTCGGCGCCGAGAGCCTTGCCTGGCTCGCCGTGTTCCTGCTGGCGCCGGCCAGCGCCGTCTACTACCCGGTCTCGGTGCTGCCGGCGTGGCTGCAATATGTCGCGTGGGCGCTGCCCTCGGCGCATGTCTTCGAAGGCATGCGCGCGGTGATGTTCCAAGGCGTCTTCCGCCTCGATCATTTCTTCGCCGCGCTCGCGCTCGATGTCGTCTACGTCGCCTTCGGCGCGGTCGTGTTCCTTTTCGCCTTCCGCCAGGCGCGCCGGCGCGGCGCGCTGCTGCAGACCGGCGAATAGGATCGCGCCGTGACCGCTCACATCGGCGCCGAAGCGCACGACGAGGCGAGCCGGACCGATTCCGGCTACGCCTGGCTGCGGCTCGGTCTCGCCGTGCTCATCAGCACCATCGGCGGCGTCGGCATGTGGTCGGGCGTCGTGGCGCTGCCCTCGCTCCAGGCGGAGTTCGGCGTCGCGCGCGCCGACGCATCGCTGCCTTATACCTTCGCCATGTTCGGCTTCGCGCTGGGCGGCGTCGCGATGGGGCGGCTGGTCGACCGCTTCGGCATCGTGCTGCCCATCGTCATCGCCGCGCTCGCCCTCGGCCTCGGCTATGTCGCCGCCGGCAATGCCGCGACGCTGTTCCAGTTCGCCCTCGCGCACGGGCTGCTGATCGGCCTCGGCAGCGCCGCGACCTTCGGCCCGCTGATGACGGACATCTCGCATTGGTTCACGCGGCGGCGCGGCATCGCCGTCGCCATCTGCGCCTCCGGCAACTACCTCGCCGGCACGTTCTGGCCGCCGATCGTGCAGCATTTCATCGCCACGTCCGGCTGGCGCGCCACGCATGTCGGCATCGGCCTGTTCTGCGTCGCGACGATGCTGCCGCTGGCGCTGACCTTGCGCCGGCCGCTGCCGCGACACCAGGAGGCCGCGGCCGGAGTGACCGAATTTGCCGCGCCCGGCACGCTCGGCCTCTCGGCCGCGGCGCTGCAATGGCTCCTCGCCTTGGCCGGAATCGCCTGCTGCGTGGCGATGTCGATGCCGCAGGTGCACATCGTCGCCTATTGCGGCGATCTCGGCTACGGCGTCGCGCGCGGCGCGCAGATGCTGTCGCTGATGATGGGTTTCGGCATCATCAGCCGGGTCGGCTCGGGCTTCATCGCCGACCGCATCGGCGGGCTGGGGACGCTGCTGCTCGGCTCGCTGCTGCAGGGCTCGGCGCTGGTGCTCTACCTCCTCTTCAACGGCCTCAACTCGCTTTACGTCATTTCCGCGCTGTTCGGGTTGTTCCAGGGCGGCATCGTGCCGAGCTACGCCATCATCGTGCGTGAATATTTCGCGCCCAGGGAGGCCGGCACGCGCGTCGGCATCGTCATCATGGCGACTGTGCTGGGCATGGCGCTGGGCGGCTGGATGTCCGGCGCGATCTTCGACCTCACCGGCTCCTACCGCGCCGCCTTCGCCAACGGCATACTGTGGAACCTGCTCAACGGCGTCATCGCGCTGTCGCTGGTTCTGCGCCGCCGCCGCGGCAGACCGCTCGCCTGATCTCGGCAGGGGAAAGACCGCCATGGCGACGTCCGCACGTCTCCCGCGCTCCGGCGATCCCGTCGCGCCGCTGAGGGCGCGCGCTTCGAGCTCGCCATGGCGCAGCGCCTCGACCTGCGCGTCGCGCTGCCGGCCAGGCAGGGCGCCTATCCGATCCTGGCGCAGCGCGAAGGCGCGGTGGAGCGCACCGGCATCGTGCTCGCGACGCGCGAGGCGACCGTGTCGAAGCTGGCGCTCACGGGCGATGCCGCACCGCCGCTCCGCTTCGCACTCGAGGCGCGGCTGCGCGCGCTACGCCCGCTCGCCGAGCGGGCGGCGAGCCGCACCCTGAGCATCGATCTCACCGGCGACATGATGGGTTTCTTCTGGGGCATCAACGGCAAGCGCTATGGCGAGGACACGCCGCTGGTGGTGCGGTCGGGCGAGCGCGTCGAGCTGGTCATGCGCAGCCGCACGACGATGTCGCATCCGATGCATCTGCACGGCCATCATTTCCACGTCGTCGCCATCAACGACCGCCGCTTTGGCGGCGCCGTACGCGACACGGTGCTGGTGGCGCTGGGCAGCGTCGCCGTCGCTTTCGACGCGGACAACCCCGGCCGCTGGGCGCTCCACTGCCACAACGAGTATCACATGGAGGCGGGAATGATGACCTCGCTCGCCTACGAGGCTTAGGCCTTGCCGCTCACGCCCGCCTCGGCGAAGGTCGCCATGCCGGTGTGGCAGGCGAGCGCGGCTTTGAGGATGGCGACCGCGAGCGTCGCGCCCGAGGCTTCGCCGAGCCGCATGCCGAGATCGAGCAGCGGCATCTTGCCGATGCGCGCCAGCAGCCGCGCATGGCCCGGCTCGGCCGAGCGATGCGCGACGATGCAATGGTCGATCGCTCGCGCGTCGGCGGCGAACAGCACCGCGGCGGCGGCGGTGCAGGCATAGCCGTCGAGCACCACCGGGACGCGCGCGCGTCGCGCGGCGATCACCGCGCCGGCGATCGCCGCCAGCTCGCGCCCGCCCAGGCGGCGCAGCAGGTCGAACGGATCGCTCGCCTCGTAGCGATGCCGCTGCAAGGCCACGTCGACGATCGCGATCTTGCGCGCGAGCGCGGCGCCGGCGACGCCGGTGCCCGGCCCGACCCAGTCGGCCCCGCCGCCGCCGAACAACCCGGCGCAGAGCGCGGCGGCTGCGGCGGTGTTGCCGATGCCCATCTCGCCCAAGGCGATGACGTCGACGCCCGGCTCGACCGCCATCATGCCGTAGGCCATGGCGAGCGCGCACTCGGCCTCGCTCATCGCCGGCTCGGCCGTGAAATCCGCGGTCGGCTGGTCGAGCGCCATCTCGTAGACGCGCAGATCGGCGTCGATCGCCTTGCAAAGCTGGTTCACCGCGGCGCCGCCGGCGATGAAATTCTGCACCATCTGTGCGGTCACCGCGCCGGGATAGGCCGAGACTCCGCGCGCGGCGACGCCGTGGTTGCCGGCAAAGACGGCGGTGCGCGGATGATCGACGCTGGGCGGGTGCTTGCCCTGCCAGGTCGCCAGCCACACCACCAGCTCCTCGAGCCGGCCAAGGGCGCCGGCGGGCTTGGTGAGCTGCGCTTCGCGCGCCGCCGCCGCCGTGCCGGCCGCCAGATCCGGCCCCGGCAGGATGCGCAGCAGCGCGCGCATCTCGTCGAGCGTGGCGAGCGGCTTGTCCTGCGCCATGGCGGCTTCCTCTGCTGAGCGACACGTGCGGCCGGCACTCTCCCCGATCGCACCCGCGGCGCCAAGCGAAAACGCGCCGCGGCGGTGGTGCGGCGGCAGCGCTTGCGCTAAGACTCGCGGCATGCAAATCACCCCGCCACGCTGGAGCGACCTCGCCGGCCGCTGGGACGAGCTGCGCCGCGCCATCGGCTTCCTGACGCGCCTGCCGGTGACCGCGCCGGCGGAGATCGCCACCGGCGCGCTGGCCCGCGCCAGCTGGGCCTTTCCGGCGGTCGGCGCCGCCATCGGGCTGCTCGGCGCGATCGCCTATTCGCTGGCGGCGATGCTCGGCTTGGCGCCGCCCGCCGCGGCGCTGATCGCGGTCGCCGTCACCATCGTCCTGACCGGCGGGCTGCACGAGGACGGGCTCGCCGACAGCGCCGACGGCCTGCTCGGCGGTGGCGACCGCGCCGCGCGGCTCGCCATCATGCGCGACAGCCGCAGCGGCCCCTATGGCGTGCTGGCGCTCGTCTTCAGCGTCGGGCTGCGCGCGGCGGCGCTCGCCGCGCTCGGCGATCCCGGCCGCGTCGCCGCCGCGCTCGTCGCTGCCCACGCGGCGGCGCGCGGCGGCTTGCCGCTGGTGCTGCGCGCGCTCGATCCCGCGCGCGCCGACGGCCTCGGCGCCGCGGCCGGACGGCCGGAAGCGGGCATCGCCTGGGCCGCCTCAGGGCTCGGCGCGGTGATCGCGCTCATCGCGCTGGGCGTGAGCGCCGGCGTCGCCGCGCTGGTGTTCGGCGGCGCAGCCATGGCGCTCGTCGCCGGCCTTGCCCGCCGCCAGATCGGCGGCTACACCGGCGATGTGCTCGGCGCGGTGGAGCAGGCGGGAGAGATCGTGTTGCTGTTGGCGGCTTCGTCATGGGCGTCGTGACGCGATGGTGGTGGGTGCGCCACGCGCCCGTCACGGTGAACAACGGCCGCTGCTATGGCCAGACGGACGTACCCTGCGACTGCAGCAACGACGACGCCTTCGCTGGTTTGGCGAGGCTGCTGCCGCGTGACGCCATCTGGGTGACGAGTCCGCTCCAGCGCACGCATATGACGGCGGCCGGCATCGTCCGCGCCGGACTTCCCGGTCCCGACCCGATCCCCGGCCCCGGCGTCATCATCGAGCCCGATCTCATCGAGCAGCATTTCGGCGAGTGGCAGGGCGTGACCTATGCCGAGCTTGCCGAGCGCAACGGCAATCTGTGGCCGCGCTTCTGGCTGGCGCCGGCGCATCACGCGCCGCCCGGCGGCGAGAGCTTCGTCCAACTCTTGGCGCGCGCGCATCCGGCCATCCTGCGCCTCTCCAACGAGCATGCGGGCCGCGACATCATCGCCGTCACCCATGGCGGCACCATCCGCGCCGCGCTGGCGCTGGCGCTCGACCTCGCCCCCGAGGCGACGCTGGCGGTCAGCATCGACAATCTTTCGTTGACGCGGATCGAGCATTTCCCCGGCGCAAACGCCGCCCATCCGTGGCGCGTCGCCGCGGTCAACCAAGCGCCCGTGTCTTAACGCGGGCGCATCAGGATCATGAACGCGACGGCGATCGTCAGCCCGATGACGCCGTATTCGAGGACGGGCGTCGGGCCGCAAGCCATCAGCAGCCTATGCGCAAGCGTACACATGTTGTGACTCCAATACTTGGAGCAGTTCACACTTTGGCTAGTCTAGGCGCTGTGGAGTCACGTGGTGGTGGCATACTTGTGACACCACCTCTATTCATTAGAATATCGCTAAAACTTTTCATGAATACTTAGCGCCGATGCTCTGCACGTTGCCACGGGCACCGCGGCCGATCCTGCGCCCGTGAGCCCGCAGATAATGCCGTCCGCGAGTTCTCGTCGCTGCCCGAAGCGATGACGTCCGAAAACCGCGAGTGCTGCGCTCGGCACGGTGACATAATCGGCGCATGGACGTGCTCGACCGCCAAGCCTGCTACCGCGCCATCGAGACGCGCGACGCGCGTTTCGACGGGCGCCTCTTCGTCGGCGTGACCTCGACCGGCATCTACTGCCGGCCGATCTGCCCGGCGCGCACGCCCAAATTCGCGAATTGCCGCTTCTTCCCCTCGGCCGCCGCAGCGCAGGAGGCGGGCTTTCGCCCCTGCCTGCGCTGCCGGCCGGAGACGGCGCCGGACCTCGCCTTCTGGCGCGGCAGCTCGAACACGGTGTCGCGCGCGCTGGCCCTCATGGCCGACGGCGCGCTCGATGCGGATACGAGCGTCGAGGCGCTGGCGGAGCGGCTCGGCGTCGGCGGGCGCCAGCTGCGGCGGCTGTTCAGGCAGCATCTCGGCGCCTCGCCGGTCGCGGTGGCGCAGACCCGGCGCGTGCTTTTCGCCAAGCAGCTCATCCATGAGACGCGCCTGCCGCTGGGCGAGGTGGCGCTCGCCGCCGGTTTCGGCAGCGTGCGGCGCTTCAACGAGACCTTCCGCGCCCTCTTCCGCCGCCCGCCCGGCGCGCTGCGGCGCCGGCTGCCGGAGGGAGTGTCGGTGGAGACCGGCGTGACGCTGCGCCTGCGCTACCGCCCGCCCTATGACTGGCCGGCGATGCTCGCCCATCTCGCGGCGCGCGCCGTCGATGGCCTCGAGTTGGTCGAGGACGGGATTTATAGGCGCAGCATCGGCCTCGACGGCGCGCTCGGCAGCATCGCCATCGCGCACCTGCCCGAGCGCAGCAGCATCGGCGTCACCATTCGCTTCCCCTCGATCCGCGCGCTGCCGGCCATCGTCGCGCGGGCGCGCCGCGTCTTCGATGTCGGCGCGGATATCGAGACGATCGGCGCGCATCTGTCGCGCGACCCGCTGCTGGCGCCCTTGGTGGCGCAACGCCCGGGCCTGCGCGCCCCCGGCGGCTGGGACGGCTTCGAGCTTGCCATGCGCGCGATCCTCGGCCAGCAGGTGACCGTCGCCGCGGCGCGCCGTCTCGCCGGCGACCTCGTCGCGCAATTCGGCGCGCCGTTGCCGGCTGCCTATCGCGCGCACCCCGCCCTGTCGCGCGTGTTTCCCACGCCCGAGCGCATCGCCGCGGCGGATCTGAGCGGGCTCAAGCTGCCGGGCGCGCGCAAGACGGCCTTGAAAGCGCTGGCGGAAGCCGCGGCGGCCGACCCACAGCTCTTCCGCCCGTTCGGCACGGTCGAGGAGGCGGTCGCGCGGCTGCGCCTGATCCGCGGCATCGGCGAGTGGACGGCGCAGTACATCGCGCTGCGCGCGCTGCGCGAGCCCGACGCCTTCCCCGCCTCCGACATCGGCCTGCTGCGCGGCGCGGCGATCAACGGCACGCGGCCGACGCCGGCCGGCCTGCTCGACCGCGCCGAGCCGTGGCGGCCATGGCGCGCCTATGCCGCGCAGCATCTTTGGGCGGCGGACGCGTCCGCCGCCGTCGCATTTTCCCTGGAGAGGATTCATGGCTGAGACGCTGCGCCTGCTTATCGACCGCATCGACACGCCGACTGGTGAGTTGACCGTCGTCGCCGACGCCCAAGGGAATTTGCGCGCGCTCGACTGGAGCGATCACGATGAGCGCACGCGCCAGCTGCTGCGCCTGCATTACGGCGCGGGAGGCTTCGTGCTCGAGCCGGCGCGCGACCCGGGCGGTCTTGCGCATACCATGCGCGCCTATTTCGCCGGCGATCTTTCGGTCATTGACGATCTGCCGGTGCAGACCGCCGGCACGCCGTTTCAGCGCGCGGTGTGGCGCGCGCTGCGCGACATCCCCTGCGGCACGACGATCTCCTACGGCGAGCTCGCGCGGCGTATCGGCCGGCCGCGGGCGGTGCGGGCCGTCGGCCTCGCCAACGGCGCCAACCCGGTCGGCATCGTCGTGCCCTGCCACCGCGTCATCGGCGCCGATGGCACGTTGACCGGCTATGGCGGCGGCATCGAGCGCAAGCGCTGGCTGCTCGCGCATGAGGGCGCTGCGTGCGTCAGGTCGCCGCTACCGGCGCGGATCGGGATCAGTTTCCCATCGCCAGGGCCGTGACGAGCAACGCCAGACTGAGCATCGCAAATCCGGCGTGCACGCCGCCGCCGCCGATCGTGAAACCCGGATAGTAGATCGGCTGCATCGCGATATAGGCGTCCTTCGACAGCCGTAATTTTCCGGGCAGCTCCAGCGCATGGGCAAGCGCGAGCGCCATGGCGACGGCCACCAGGAGAACGGTCAGCACTTCCAAACCGCGGAACATGGCAACTCCGCCTGGTGTGAAAAGACGCCGTACTCGGTACTCAACGCCCTTGATTTGTGCGGCGTACCGGGTCCGGCGGGCGCCGCTTTAGCGTTTCGAACAGAACATCAACGGCTTTCGGGACGCCGATCGTGAAGATGCCGCCGTTGTGCGATTGCCATTCGCGGTAACCGGCTTCAAAGCCGGCGGGAGGCACAACGCCCGTTGCAAGAACCTGATCGACGGATGCCGCAAGCGCCGATTGCTCGAACGGCATGTGACCGACCGTGATCCGTGCGCCGGCGTTCGGTGCGCCTGAAGGAACAAGCACATCCGTCAGCGACACATGAACGGGCTGTCTTGCCGTTCCAGGCCTCGACGCGGCCGATAACAACCTTCGTCGTGGTCGGCTGCGCCGAATTTATGGACCAGACCTGACCCGGGGCAAATTCCGGTTTCGGCGTGTCCGCGATGACAGCACCCGCCGACACGGCGGCGATCAATGACACCATCGCCAAGAACAGAGATGGCAATTTCGAAAGGCCCTTCATTTCTTCAATCGCTCGCCTCGCATGCGTCACCGCATACCGCACGCGAGCCGCCGAGGATCTCCATCACGTGCCGCCCCGCCGGCCAGACTCGCTCAAAGGAGACCGGCTTTCGCGGCGAGCGTCTTGAGCGAGGTTTCCGGGCGGGCGCCGAAATGGCCGATGATCTCGGCGGCGCAGAGGCTGCCGAGGCGCGCGCAGGCGGCGAGGTCGCGGCCATGCGTCAGGCCGTAGAGGAAGCCGCTGGCATAGAGGTCGCCGGCGCCGGTGGTGTCGACGAGCCGCGCCACCTTTTCCGCCGCGACCGTGTGCGTCGCGCCGGCGGTGACGACGACCGAGCCCTTCTCGCTGCGCGTCAGCGCGGCGATGTCGCAATGGCCGCGCACGGCGCGCGCCGCCGCGTCGAAATCCGCGGTCTCGTAGAGCGCGCCGATCTCGGCCTCGTTGGCGAAGAGGATGTCGATGTGGCCTTCGACGAGGGCGCGGAAATCGGCGCGGTGGCGCTCGACGCAGAACGGATCGGACAGCGTTAGGCTCACCTTGCGCCCGGCGGCATGCGCGAGCGCCGCCGCCTTGCGGAAGGCCGCCTTGGCGCGCGGCGGATCGAAGAGATAGCCCTCGAGATATGTGACTTGCGCGGCGCGGATGAGATCGGGGGCGACGTCCTCGGGTCCGAGCTCGGCGGAGGCGCCGAGGAAGGTGCCCATGGTGCGCTGCGCGTCCGGCGTCACCAGGATGAGGCAGCGCGCCGTGGACGGGCCGTCGCGCAGCGGCGCCGTCGCGAAGCGCACGCCGATCGAGCGGATGTCGTGGGCGAAGACCTCGCCCAGCTCGTCCTCGCTGCGCTTGCCGATATAGGCGCCCATGCCGCCGAGCGAGGCGATGCCGGCGATCGTGTTGGCAGCCGAGCCGCCGGACATCTCGACGCCCGGCCCCATCGCGGCATAGAGCGCCTCGGCCTGCGCTGCGTCGATCAGCCGCATCGAGCCTTTGGCGAGCCCCTGGCGCGCGAGGAACGCATCATCGGCCTGTGCAATCACGTCGACGATGGCATTGCCGATGCCGACGACATCGAGAGACTCTGCCGCCATGAACCTCGTCCGGGCTGGGAGCACGAAAGCGCGCGGAGTATAAGGGGCATTGCCGCCGCAGCAAGCCGCACCATCGATGCTCACCGCCCTGCGCCTCGCGCTCGCCGACGCGCTCCTGCCGGAGCAGCGCCGCGCCCTCGCGACCAGCCTGTGCCTGGCGCTGGCGCTGCTGGTCGCGCTCTGGCTCGGCGGCACGCTGCTGCTCTCCGGCTTGAACGTCGCCGGCATTCCCTGGCTCGATCGGGCGATCGAGATCGTCGGCAGCCTCGGCGCGCTGCTGCTCGCCTGGCTCCTGTTTCCGGCGATGACGATGCTGATCCTCGGATTCTTTCTCGACCGCGTGGTGGCGGCGGTCGAGCGCCGCCATTACCCGGAGCTGCCGCCAGCGCGGCACATCGGCATCGGCGAGGCGGTCGCCAGCGCGCTGCGCATCCTCGGCCTCGCCCTGATCGTCAACCTGGTGCTGCTGCCTGTCTATTTTTTGCCCCCGATAAACCTCTTTATCTATTATGGATTGAACGGGTATGTTGTCGGGCGCGAGTATTTCGAGCTGGTCGCGCTCCGTCGGCTGGACGGCGCGGCGGCGCGGGCGATGTGGCGATGGCATCGCGGCCGGCTGGTTCTGGCTGGGGTGGTGATCGTCTTCCTGCTCTCGTTGCCGCTGTTCAACCTCGTGGCGCCCGTCGTGGCGGCGGCATTCATGCTGCATGTCTTCGAGGGCGTGCGGCGGCGCGCATCGGTTGAAACATTCGCGGCGCGCGGCCGAACAAGGTTAATCGGAGATTAATCACTCGGCCCGAGTCTCGCCCCCCGTGCAACCCAACCCTTTATCAGGTGCTCCTGCCATGTTCGGCCGCAAGAAGTTTCAAGATGACGACAAGGCCATGACCGAGTTCGGCGACGAGCTTGGCATCCCCGCCAAGCCGGCGCCGCGCGCTTTCGGCGCCGCACTGACGCCCATGCGCTCGGGCGCCGCGGCGCCCGCGCCGCGCCCGCTCGGCGACACCCCAAAGGCCGGCGATGCGAGGGCGACCGGCGATGCGTCGCGCGGCGGCTCGGCCACGGCGAAGCGCGATGCCGAGACGCGCAAGCTGATCGTCGGGCGCGAGATCTCGCTCTCCGGCGAGATCACCGCTTGCGACCGGCTGGTCGTCGAGGGCAGCGTCGAGGCCAACCTCGCCAATTGCCGCGACATCGACATCGCCGAGAGCGGCCTGTTCAAGGGCTCGGCCTCGATCGACGACGCGGAGGTGCGCGGGCGCTTTGAAGGGACCCTCAATGTTCGCCGCCGTCTCCTCATTCGCGCCACCGGCAAGGTCACCGGCAACGTCCGTTACGGCCAGATCGAGATCGAATGCGGCGGCCAGATCTCCGGCGACATCCAGGCGCAGCCCATGTCCGAGCCGAGCGAGGCGCCGAGCAAGTCGACAGAGACGGCGCGCCCGACCATCGTGCCGATGAGCTGAGCGGGCGCGCGGTCGAGCCCGTTCGGGGACGCCAAGCCCCGGGAGTATCTTGATGACCGGGTCGCACATTGCGGCCGAGAGAGCGAACGGCGCGGCGGGTGCCCCTGGCGGCGACCGCCTTCGCCGTTTCTTCGTCATGGCCGGCCTGATCGCGAGCGTCGGCTTGGCGGCGTGCAGCACGCCGGCGCCGCCGGCGGTCGTCCCTCCGCCACCCGCTACGGCCGCGCCGCCCGCTTTGCCCGAGCCGGCGCCCGCGGCGCCTGCGGCAGCGCGCATCCCCGAGCTTCCCGTCTTGACCGGGCTGGGTCCGGCCGAGCTGGTCGCGTTGTTCGGCGAGCCCGACTTCCACCGCCGCGCCCCCGGCGGAACTCTGGCAATACAGTAGCGCCGATTGCGTGCTCGACGTCTTTCTCTACGGCGAGGGCGGCACCTATCGCGTCGTGCGCAGCGAGACGCGTGACCGCCACGTCCTGCCACCGCTGGTTGCAAGCTGCCGTGCCGCGTTCGACCGACGCGCCCGGCAAAGCCCGCTCTAAGGCGCCGGATGCGCCGCGCCGGGCGGCCACAACGTTTCCCCGGCGCGACTATTCCTCCATTAAATTGGCGAAAGACTCGGGCGTCTCCCGCGTTGTCGAGCCGTATGAACCGGTACGCGCATGATGCGCAAACGGGAGAATGCTCGATGAAACGCAAGCTGATGCTCGCCCTCTTCGCCCTGCCGGTCCTCGCCGTCTCGCTCGGCGGCTGCATCATCGAACGCGATGGCGGCGGCTACTACGGCCACCCGCATTATTGGCATGACCGCGACCGCTGGTAAGTGCGCTAGACTCTGCCGCGGCAGAGATTTGGAGACGATCATGAAGAGCCTGCTCTTGCTCCGTCTCGCGCTGGGTGCGCTTGCCGCGCTGAGCGCGGGCGCGGCTTACGCCGAGGTCGACCCGCCGGGCCGCGTCGGCCGGCTCAGCTACATCGACGGCGTCGTCTCGTTCCACACCGCCGACCAGAATCAGTGGTCGCCGGCCACCCTCAACTACCCGGTGGTGGCCGGCGAGTCCTTCTGGACCGAGCCGCAGGCCCGCGCGGAGATCCAGGTCGGTCCGGCCGAATTGCGGCTCGACGAATCGACCGCGCTCGACATCGTCGCGCTCGACGATTCGCGCACGCATTTCGGCCTGGCGCAGGGCGCCATCAACCTGCATCTGCGCGCAGTGCCGCCCGGCGGTGTCGAGGTGCTGACGGCGCAGGGCACGATCATGCTGGTCGAGGCGGGCAGCTATCACATCGAGGCCGGCCAGCCCACGAGCGACGCGCCGGCCGCCCGCATGGCGGTCACCGTGCTCGAAGGCCGCGCGCAGGTGAGCGGCCCGCGCCGCAGCATCGACGTCTTGCCGGGCGAAAGCGCGGTGCTGGGCGGCGGCGCCGCCGGCGTCACGCTCGCCGAGGGCAACAGCACGCCCTTCGACGATTGGGCGCTGGAGCGCGAGCGCCGCGAGGACGTGCTGGCGGCGACGCGCTACGTCTCGCCGGAGACCACGGGCTACCAGGACCTCGACGATTACGGCCAGTGGCGCACCGAGCCGACCTACGGCACGGTCTGGTACCCGGCGATGCCCGCCGCGGATTGGGCGCCTTACCGCTATGGCCACTGGGCGTGGGTCGCGCCCTGGGGCTGGACCTGGATCGACGACGCGCCCTGGGGCTTCGCGCCCTTCCATTACGGGCGCTGGGCCTTCATCGGCGGCCGCTGGGGCTGGTGCCCAGGAACCGTCGTGGCACGCCCGGTCTACGCGCCGGCGCTGGTCGCCTTCGTCGGCGGCAGCGGCTGGGGCGTGAGCCTCGCCAGCGGCCCGGCCATGCCCGCGGTGGGATGGGTCCCGCTCGCGCCGTTCGAGGTCTATCACCCCTATTACCGCACCAGCGTCGCCTATGTGCGCAACGTCAACGTCACCAGCGTCAACCGCACGGTCATCAACAACATCACCAACGTCACCGTGGTGAACCGCACGACCGTGGTGAACAACTACGCCAACCAGCGCGCGGCCACGGTGGTGCCCTCCGCCGCCTTCACCCGCGCCGCGCCGGTGCACCGCGCGGCGCTCGACGTGCCGCATGACGAGCTGGCGCGGGCGCGGGTGGTGCCGACGGTCGAGCACCTGCAACCGACGCCGGTGGCGCGCGCCGGCGTTGCCATACCGGCGGCGGCGGAGATGCACGCGCCCCGCCCCCACGAGCCGGCGAGCATCGCGCCCACGCCGGTGCGCGAGGAGATCGCGCGGCCCGGCCGCGCCGAGCCCAGCGTGCCGACCGCGCCCGGTCCGGAATTCGGCCATCGCCTCGACCGCAACGCGCCGCCGCGCGCCGCCTATGCCCCGCCGCCGCGCCGCGACGTCGCGCCGACCCTGGCACCTCGTCCCGCGCCGGGACCGGCGCCGGTCGCGCCGCGAGACACCCATGCAGCGCCGCCGGGCCCGGCACGGCGCGACGAGGCGAGGCCCGCGCCCATGCCGAATCTGGCCGGGCCGCTCGTGGTGCGGCCGATGACGCCGCCCACACCGCCGCGGCCGCCGGCAATGCCCGCCGCGCCGCGCGCCCCGGTCGCAGCCCCGCCGCAGCGGCAGCCGGCGCCGCCGGTCGAGCGCCCGGTGCAGCAGACGCGCCTCGCGCCGACGCCGCAAGGTTGGGCGCGCGGGCCACAGCCACCGCAAGCAGCGCCGCAAAACCGTCCCGCGCCGGCGGCCCAGCCGGCGCATGCGCCGCCGAAGAACCGTCAGCCCGGCGACGAGCGCAAGCCCGGCGGCTGAGCCTCGCTAGCGCCCGCGGGCGCGCTTCTTCTTCGCGGTCTTGGCCTTGGCGGGCGCGACAGCTTTGCGCGCGCGCGGCGCGGACGCCGCCGCGGCGGCGAGCGAGGTCTTCGCGGGA
>Ga0073928_10004206_pt1 | contig 21632 bp, 21 predicted proteins | sample PaiPotPPA55metaG_FD_76969 | JGI IMG/M metagenome (GOLD analysis project Ga0073928, IMG submission 76969) | Iron sulfur acid spring bacterial and archeal communities from Banff, Canada, to study Microbial Dark Matter (Phase II) - Paint Pots PPA... ...
CGTAGAGCACGTCGAACGCGTCGCGCAGGTAGATGAAAAACTGCTCCGCGGTGTTGAAACCTTGCGGCGTGGCAAAACGCATGTCGTTGGTGTCGAGCGTATAAGGCACGATCAGGTGCGGCGCCTTCGCGCCACCGCTGACCTCCACGTCCATCCAGAACGGCAGGTCGTCGCCGTAATAATCCGAGTCGTACAGAAAACCGCCATGCTCCGCCACCAGCCGGTGCGTGTTGGGGCTGTCCCGCCCTGTGTACCAGCCGAGCGGCCGCACGCCCGTCACGCGTTCAATGGCCTCCATGCCAAGCCGCATGTGCTCCGCTTCCTTCTCCGGCGACATGTCCTGGTAATGGATCCACCGGTACCCATGGCATGCGATCTCGTGCCCTAATTCGACGAACGCGCGGCCCAGATCCGGATGACGCTCGATCGCCATGCCCACACCGAATACCGTCAGCGGCAAGTCACGCTTTTCGAACTCGCGAAGGATTCGCCAGACGCCGGCGCGTGAACCGTATTCGTAGATGGACTCCATGCTCATGTGACGAGACGGGTAAGCTGCCGCGCCCACGATTTCCGACAGGAACTGTTCCGACGCCGGGTCGCCGTGAAGTACGCAATTTTCCCCGCCTTCCTCGTAATTCAGCACGAATTGCACCGCAATGCGTGCGTCCCCGGGCCAATTCGGCTGCACGGGGTACCGGCCGTAGCCGATCAGGTCGCGTGGGTACTTCGATTCGTTCGACATGGCTGGATGAGTGCGTGGAAGTCGATGGAGCCGCACACGGTTGGAGACCCGCGCGACGATGGATCAGTTTAGCGAAAACACATCGTCGCGCCCATATTCATACGCAGATATTGCAGGTCAGGCGGGATGTATGGTCCAGGCGTTTTATTGGGGTTTGCCTGGACTATAAGGCGCTAGCGCACCGTCATACTGCTTCGCCAGCGGGCGGGCGTAGTCACCGCGTTTCGACGTCCGCAACCTTAGCGCGACCAACGCTTCCGCCCATTTCACCGCCGTCGTCACACCCTCGATAACCGGCGCGCCAATCGCGTCTTCAATCTCGTGGCAAAACTCCGCCATGCCCGCGCAGCCCAGGACGATCGACTCCGCATCGTCTTCCGCCAAGGCCTTCCGGCACTCTTCTATGATGATCGAGCGCGCCCTGGACCCAGGAATGTCCAGGTCCAGCACGGCTACATCGGTAGCACGGACGTTCTTGCAGAAACGCCTCATACCGTAGCGCTCCGCCAGGTGCCAGGACATCGTGCAGGTGCGCTTCAAGGTGGTCACTACACTGAAACTCGGCGCTATGACGCTTGCCGCATGCATTGCTGCTTCCGCTATGCCGATGACCGGGCCCCTGGACAACTCCCTGGCGGCATATAACGCAGGGTCGCCAAAGCAGGCTATGACGTACCCGTCCATACCCTCCTTCTCACCCTTTTCTATCTCCTGCAATAAGGCCAGAGAAGCAAGCGCCTCGTCGTAGTAACCCTCAATGGAGGGCGGCCCCATTGAGGCGCTGACGGAAATTATTTCCGTTCCTGCTGACGCTACTTCCCTGGCGCAACGATCCATCGCCAACGTCATGCGTTCCGTCGTATTCGGATTGATCAGCTTGATGCGCATTTAGTTTTCCTTCCAGTTCCAGCAATCAACATTTGATTCGGATTACACATTATTTCCTAAAACTCCCCGTGCACTGCAGCTTGCAGTCGCCATCGCATCCCGCGATTCTCCAATGCGATGGCTCACCTGCTGCCGCGTTCTTGCTCTTACGCAAAATTCGACACCGAGTTCTTGTCCGCGATGATCCTGTAGAACAGCGCACCCAATCCCGCACCTATGAACCACGAGAAGTTACCGGCACCTTCAAGGGACGGCAGCATCACGCAGGCCACCGCTATGGCTGCCGCGGGCAACAATGCGGCCACCGCGCGCCAGTTCACCCCATTGCTATACCAGTAGCGCCCTGTCTCCGACGTTGTGTATAACTCCTCCACGTTGATCCTGCCACGCTTCATCAGGTAGAAATCCACGATGAGCACGCCATACAACGGACCGATGAAACTGCCGAGCACGTCAAGCGTGTAGTGGATCACAGCAGGGTTGTTGAAGAGGTTCCACGGGGTGATGAAAATCGACGCCACCGCGGCCATCATCCCACCCATCCGCCAACTGATCAAACGCGGCGCCACATTCGAGAAATCGAAAGCCGGCGACACGAAATTCGCCACGATGTTGATACCAATCGTCGCGATCGTGAAGGTCAACGCACCCAGGATCACCGCCGTCGGTTGATCGATTCGACCCACCGTTTCCACAGGGTCCGTAATCAACTGACCAAAGACCGGCAGGGTCGCGGCGGTCGTGACGACCGTCACCAGCGAGAACGCCAGGAAGTTGACCGGCAAGCCCCAGAAGTTACCGCGCTTCACGCTCTTGAAAGTCTTGCCGTAACGCGAGAAGTCGCCAAAATTCAGCATCGGTCCGGAGAAGTAGGAGACCACCAGGGATATGGCCGTGATCATGACCGGCACTACTTCCATACCGTGGTATTTCACGCCGCCCAGATTCAGGCCAATGTTGCGCCAACCCGCACGCCAGACCATGTAGCCCGCCAGGATGAACATCACCACGTAGACTGCGGGACCCGCGAAGTCGATGAACTTCTTGATCATCTCCATCCCGCGCCAGAACACCACAGCCTGCAACACCCACAACATCATGAACCCGGCCCAGCCCAATGCCGACAACCCCACAAAACCGTATCTGTGGACATCGGCATAAGGCATCCATTGCGGCACGAATTTCAGCACCACAATGACCAGCGCGCTCGACGCCAGGAAGGTCTGGATTCCATACCATGCCACGGCGATCAAGCCACGAATGACTGCAGGAAGATTCGCCCCCAGCACCCCAAAGGTCACGCGGCACGCTACCGGATACGGGACACCCGCCTGTTGACTCGGCTTCGCTATGAGGTTGCACAGCAGGTTCACGATGCCAATTCCAACGAGCAATGAAATCAGCACCTGCCAGCTCGTCAGGCCCAGCGCAAACAAGCTCCCGGCGAACACGTAACCACCCACGCTATGCACGTCGGACATCCAGAACGCAAAGATGTTGTACGCACTCCACGTCTGATGTTTGAGTGGCGCAAGGTCGTCGTTATAGAGCCGGTCGCTGTATCCCGCTGGATAATCAGGATTACTATTTGAATCGTCGTAGGATGGGATTGCCCCGCTGCCCGGGGCGGCACTGATCTGAACCATGACTTCTCCTTGAATGAGCTCGGCAATCAAGCCGCAAATAGTCGACTTCGTAATGCTTTCGTATAGCAATACGCACCGTCGCGTGGTCAACGCGCAGCGCTTTCTTGTCGGTGTGGGCTACGCCGTCCGGCAGCCTCGGGTGAACCCGCGACCGGACGCAATTCATCCACTCGGCACGCGCAACAACGCGCATGCGTCCACGGAAAAGGCATGGTGAAAGACCGCGCGTTCATTGAATGCGGGCTATTAAATTCGTTCGGCTTTCAGATATTGGTAAAGTTGGTATTACTTCGCGCCCGGAGAGCGGTCGCGGTGTTACTGCATGCCAGTTTGAAAATCAGGCGCTTTTATCGCGCTCGCTTACCTTCGGCTTCGAAAAGACTTCACGCAAATCGACCGCGCCGCGTGCGGGCCGGTCCAGCATCTTCAGTTCGACTTCCTGCAAGTGACGCGCCATCAGTTCGGCGGCCTTGGGCCCGTCGCCGGTATCGAGCGCGGCCAGGATATGTTCATGGTCTTCAAAGCTGCACGAGCTCTTGCCAAGCGACTCATACAACGCTGATATCAGCGTGGAGCGCGCCACCAGCCCCGACAAGCATTCGCACAACACGGTGTTACCAGTGAGCTGCGCGAGTTCCTTATGGAACTCGCCGGACAGCCGTATCCAGGACGAGAAGTCGCGGCTCTCGTACGCTTTGCGTTCACGTCCTATTGTCATGCTGATCGACTTGAGCCGGCGCGTGCCATGCCCGGTACAGATCCGCTCGACGACCGCCATTTCGATGATTCGCCGCATTTCGAACACTTCATGCACTTCCTGCACCGACGGGCTTGCGACAAACGCGCCACGGTTCGGTTCGAGGTCGACCAGCCGTTCGCCCGCCAGTTGCGCCAGCGCCAGGCGCACGGTGCCGCGTTTTACGTCGAATACTTCGCACAACTGTGCTTCTGTCAGCTTGGCTCCCGGAGCCAGACGGTGTTCGAGAATCGCGTCGCGAATATTCGCCGCAATCGATTCCGCCGTCGCGGCGGCGACCGAAGCCGCAGTGCCGATGACGGTTACTTTCGACAAATCTTTCAGTTTCGATTCGGACATGGTTGTGTTCGCTCTATGTGATACATCTTATGACGGACATAAACATTGTCAACAATTTCAGAAAAAATTTGCTTTACTACTTGGAGTCTTGTCGGACCAGTTCACTTAAACCCCTTCTGACAAAGACTTTCATGAATTATTTAAGCGGCTAAAACCGCATTCTTCAGGATTTTTTGTTGACAATCACGCGCCCGTTTTTCGTGCACATTTGCTCCCAGGCGGTGCAGCATGCAAAAAAAAGCGCCCTTTCGGACGCTCATTCGAGTTGCGCGATATGTGCTACGCCAGGTACGGATAATCAGAAAGCTTCATTTCGAATCCGTGCGACCGGGCCACCAGATGCGCAGTTGCGCCGAACGGCAGCGTCAGCAATTCGGGCACGTGCCCGAATTGCAATCCTGTCACAACGGGGATCCGGATCACCGACCTGACCTGTTCGAGCATCGTTTCGAACGTATAGCCGTTGTCGTATTCCGACAGTTTCCCGCCCGTGAATTCTCCTAGCACCAGCGCCTGCTGCCGCGCGAGAATCCCGGACTGATGCAGTTGGTAGATCATGCGTTCAACGCGATAAGGATGCTCATTCACGTCTTCGATGAACAGAATCCCGCCCTCCACCGGTGGCATGTAGCGCGTGCCGATCAGCGACGCCATTATCGCCAGATTGCCTCCCCACAACATTCCGGTCACGTCGACAGACTGGACCTGCGGCACGTGGCTCGTCACCTTGAACGACGGATGCGTGACCGCGTTCCAGAAATGCTCCATCGTGAACGCGCTCGGTTCTTCCGCGCCGAAATCCGCGGTAAGCATCGGGCCGCCAAAGCTCTTGACGCCGGCAAGCGCGTACAGGGCCAACTGGATCGCGGTGAAGTCGCTATGGCCGACAATCGCGATCGGCTGATCTTGCAGGCGGCGCTGCAGGCCCTCGTAGTCCAGGCCATGAAGAATGCGTGTAGCGCCGTAACCGCCGCGCACCGCCAATACGATGTCAGGCAGCGGACGCGTTGAATCCGCGAGCCGGTTCAGGTCCGCCGCACGTTCGCCGTCAGTGCCGCCAAAACGTTGATGACGACGGTGCGCCGCCGACGCATTCTCCAACCGGTGCCCCTGCGCGTGCAGGCGCTCCACCGCGCGCTCAACCGCTTCAGAGTCGGGATAACCCGAAGGTGCGACGAGATCGATGGTACGTGCCTGGTGGGTCATGAGCGAATGGAAAGTGGATCGATGGAGTCGGGTTGTCCGGCGTTGCGGGCGTCCCGCGCCTCACGCACGGCGCGCCGGCGTTCAGCAAAAAAACTGCGCAGCGCGTTAGCGCATTCGTCGCCAAGCACCCCGCCGGTGACGCTGGTGTGGTGATTCAGATTGCCGATCGCGAATGCATCGACAACGCTCCCGCACGCGCCTGTCTTCGGATCGTGCGCGCCGAACACCACGCGGGCAATCCGCGCGTGCATGATCGCGCCCGCGCACATGATGCAGGGTTCGAGCGTGACGTAGAGTTCGCAACCCGGCAACCGGTAGTTTTCAAGCGCCAGCGACCCCGCGCGCAACGCGGCCATTTCAGCGTGCGCCGACGGATCATGAGCGCCGATCGGATGATTGAAGCCGGTTGCAATGACTTCCTCGCCACGTACCAGCACCGCGCCGACCGGCACTTCGCCCAATGCGCGCGCTTGCTCCGCTGCGGCCTGCGCGAGCGCCATGAAACGGCGGTCACGTTCAGCGGCAACAGTCAACGCGAGATCGGTTGCGGGTGTAAGGGTCACTTTTGGCCGGCCTCGGCTTGTGCATTCCCGTCGTTCCCCGAGAGACGCTCGGACAAACGTTCGGCAATGCGCCGCCGGTATTCAAGCGGCATGACGGTGCTGCCGCCGCGCAAGGATTCCAGCGCCATGTCGAGCGCCAGCATTTTCGCTTGCAGCTTGCGGCGGGTCGCGGGATCTTCGGTGCTGCCGGATTCACACTGCAGATCGCGAAGCGCGCGCAAATGTTCGACAGCAGGCGGCACGAAACCGGCATTTTTCATAATGCGGTTGGCAACGCGGACTTCTTCGGGGACCAGCGCGTCGTCGTCGAACTCGAGGGGCTCGCCCGCGCCGGGCAGATTGTCGAACTCACCGCGCGCGGCAGCGGCCGAAATTCGCTGTTCGACCAGGGCATCTAGCAGTTTCATCGGCGTTTTAGGTGCCGGCAACCGGTCTGTCGAACGTTTGTCGGAGAACGTTATCGAGCAGCAGGATCATGCCGGACTGTCACGTTTTGGGGTTGCGCTTCGCGGTGTCATCCACATTCAATGAACCGCCGGCTGCGTGGGAAGCCGGGTGAGCGATCCCGGCGCAACGCGCTTCGGGGATGCCAACTACCTAAGCTCCTATTCTATCAGGGGCCCGCGCACGGACGGAACGCGCCGGACAGAAGCGCGCCGCAAGGCGGAAAACCACCGCGCTAGGCAGGATCGATCGCCCTGCGTCGATAACCTTCAGTGGCGAGCAACAAACTTCGGGTGTATTCGTGCGCCACGTTTTGCTCACGGACGGCTTCAATGGGAAGCTGCTCGACGATCTCGCCATCGCGCATCACCGCGACCCGCTGACATAGAAACCCGACGACCGCCATGTTGTGACTGACGAGGATCATGGTCAGATGGCGTTCACGATGCAAACGACGCAGCAGGTTCAGGATCTCCGCCTGCACGGACACGTCGAGCGCGGACGTCGGCTCGTCGAGCAGCAGCACGCGCGGCTCCACGATCAACGCCCGCGCTATTGCCACGCGCTGGCGCTGCCCGCCCGACAACTGATGCGCATACCGGAACCGGAAGGCGGGACCGAGGCCGACTTCCCGCAATGCGTCGAGAATGCGGGCGTCGTGGCGGTCCATGCCGTTGATCGTGAGCGGCTCCCGCAGCGTCTGGTCCACGGTGAAACGCGGATACAGCGACCCATACGGGTCCTGGAACACCATCTGCACTTCGCGCCTGAACGCACGATCGATGTGTTTGCCAAGCGTATGGCGGCCAATCCGCATTGACCCGTTGGCGATAGGTACAAGCCCCGTCAATGCGCGCAGCACGGTGGATTTGCCGGAGCCCGATTCGCCGACAAGTCCGAACACCTCGCCTTCGTCGACATGAAACGTTGCCGACCGAACCGCATCGGCGAAACCGGTTTTCGTTTTAAAGCGCACCTGTACGCCGTTTGCTTCGATCATGGCGCGGCCTCGGTGAACCACGCGGGATCGCGTTGCAGCACCGGCAACTCGTCCGGCGGGTTGCGCAGCGGCGGACTCGCGGCCAGCAAGCCGCGCGTGTACGGATGCTGCGCGTGGGCAAGATCGCGCGCCGCGCACGTTTCGACCACCCGGCCGCCGACCATCACCAGCACGCGGTCGCAGAACGACATTACCAGCGGCAAGTCGTGGCTGATGAAGATCAGCCCGGTGTTGTGCCTGGCGATCATCTCGTCGAGCACCGACAACACCTGCATGGAAACGAGCACATCGAGCGCGCTGGTCGGTTCATCGGCAATCAGCAACCGGGGGCCTGACGACACCATCATGGCAATCATCACGCGCTGCCCCATACCGCCCGACAACTCGTGCGGATAAGCGTCGGCAACTCGCTGCGGATCGCGGATATGCACGGCCTCCAGCGCGGCGACAATGCGCTCGCGCATGGCTTTCGCGTTGAGCTTCGGCGACTGCCGGCCGAACGCCTCGCGCATCTGCTGCGCGACCGTCATCACCGGGTTCAGCGAGTACTTCGGGTCCTGCAGGATCATGCTCATCTGCGTGCCGCAAAGGCGTCGCCGCTCCTTCGGGCGCATCGCGAGCAGGTCGTGGTTGTCGAGCCGCATGGCGTCGGCCGACCAGCGTGCCGATGCAGGCAGCAGCCCGAGCAATGCCCGTCCGGTCAGCGATTTCCCCGACCCCGACTCGCCGACAATACCCAGCCGCTCTCCCCTCGCGAGCGTCAGGGAAATGCCGCGCACCGCCTCGGTCAGCGTGCCGTCGTGGGCCTCGAACGCAATGCGCAGGTTATCGATCTCGCAGAGGGTATCGGCGTGCATGTCAGCCTCCTTGACGCGGATCGAAGACATCGCGCAGGCCATCGCCGAGCAGGTTGAACGCAAGGCTCACGAGCAGGATGGCAATGCCGGGAATGGTTGCGACCCACCACGCGTCGAGCAGCACGCCCCGCCCCGACGCCACCATGAAACCCCACTCAGGACTCGGCGGCTGCGCACCGAGTCCGAGAAAACCGAGTCCCGCGACCGTCAGGATGATGCCGGCCATATCAAGCGTCGCGCGTACGATCACCGACGACGAACACAGCGGGACGATATAACGCAGCAGGATCCGCATGGAGGACGCCCCTTGCAAGCGCGCCACGTGGATAAAATCCGCCTGCACGAGCCGCAGTGTCTCGGCGCGTGCGAGCCGCGCATACGGTGGCCACGCGGTGATCGAGATCGCGATCACCGCATTGATCACGCCCGGCCCCAGCGCCGCCGCAAACGCGAGCGCCAGCACGATCTTCGGAAACGCGAGCGCGATATCGGTCAGGCGCATCAGGACGGTATCGACGAAACCGCCGCAGAACCCCGCCGTTGTACCGATCAGCAAACCCACCGGCACGACCAGCACCACGACCAGGATCGCGATGCTCAAGGTCAGGCGCGAGCCGATCACGAGGCGCGCGAGAATGTCCCGGCCAAGTTGATCGGTGCCGAACCAATGCGACGGAGAACCGGGGGGCAGCAGCCGGTCGCCGAGCACTTGCCGCAGCGGATCATGCAGCGGCAACAAGGGGCCTATTGCGGCAAACACGATCAGCAACATCAGGGTCGCGAGCCCGAACACGCTCAGCGGATTACTCGCGAAACGGCGCCAGCGCCGGTACGCCAATCCCAACGCGGCTTGCCTGCGCGACGCGGGGGTATCGGTGAGAAGCCATGCATGCCACTCTTTGCGCGGCTGCTTCATTGCATGGGCGGAATTGTCTGTGGATGGACGCACGTCATGAACCTTTGGCAGTCATCGGGCGCGCGGATCGAACACGCGATACAACGCGTCCGTCAGCAGGTTGAGCGTGATGAACGTGGCGCCGATCACGAGCGTGCTGCCCAGCACCGCATTCATGTCGGCGTTGAGCAACGCGCCGGTGAGATAGGAGCCTATGCCCGGCCACGCAAACACGATCTCCGTCAGCACGGAGCCTTCCAGCAGATAGCTATAAGCAAGCGCAATGACCGTCAGCAGCGGCACGGCGATGTTGCCAAACGCATGACGCCAGATCACGCGGCGTTCGCTCAAGCCCATTGCCCGCGCCGTCACGATGTATTCCTGGCTCAACTGCTCGAGCATGAACGATCGGGTCATGCGGCTCAGGTACGCGATGGAATAGAACGCGAGAATGGCCGCGGGCAGCACGATGTGAGAGAGCGCATTCCTGAATACGTCCCACTCGCCCGCCAGGACGGAATCAAGCAGCAGGCTGCCTGTCCGGGTGTCGACCAGACCGTCGTACAGCGGGTCGATACGGCCCGGCCCGGATACCCAATGCAACTTGGCATAAAACAGCAGCAAGCCCATCAGCGCGAGCCAGAACACCGGCAACGAACTTCCCGCCAGTCCGATGAAACGAGCGACGTGATCAATCCAGCGGTTGTGGCGCACCGCGGCCGCGACACCGAGCGGGACGCCGATCACGATGCCAATGAACGTGGACAGCGTGGCGAGTTCAAGCGTGGCCGGGAACACGCGCTTGATGTCGTCTATCACGGGGTTCGACGTCAGCAGCGACATGCCAAGGTCACCATGCAGCACGTCGCGCACGTAGATCAGGAATTGGACGATCAAGGGCTTGTCCAGCCCCAGCGCCACGCGCGCCGCTGCATACGCTTGCACCGACGCGCGCTCACCCAGCATTGCAAGTAACGGATCGATCGGAATCTTCCTGCCGATGAAAAATGTCACGCCGAGCAACCCGGTAAACGTGACGGCGAGCATCAGCAGCCAGCGCACGAAAAGCCACGTCCGGCGCACGCCGGCGTGGCGGGTGAGCACCCGTTGCAGACGCTGGAACGCGGAGAGCTGTGCGGCCACGCTTACTGCTTCTTCACGTCACGGTATGACACGAGGTCGAAGATCGGCCCGACTTCCAGGCCCGTCACGCCCGGCCGCGCCGCGACTTGCGAGACCTTCTGGAACATGATCGCGAACGGCGAGTTCGCCAGAAACTCTTTCTGCATGGCTTCATAGCGTTGCGCGCGTTTTGCCGTCGACGATTCCTCCAGCGCCGCCTGCGTCTCCTTGGTCAACCCGGGAATGTCCCACGCATTGCGCCATGCAAGCATCTTGAAGGCCGATTTGTCGGAGTTGTCCGGATTCCATGCGAAGCCCTGCGCGTTGCTATGCGGGTCAATGTAATCCGCCGACCACTCGCCAATATAGATGTCATGCTGACGCGCTCGATACTTGCCGAGGGTCTGCTTGTTATCTCTTGAAATCAGTTCGACCTTGATCCCGCCTTGCGCCAGGTTCGCCTGCACCGCCTGCGCAATCTCGCCGTACGGCGAGTCGTTGCGCACGTCCATCTTCACCGTGAAGCCGTTTGGCACACCCGCTTTCGCCAGCAACGCTTTCGCCTTCGCTACGTCCTGGTGGTACGGATTGATGTTCAGCGCCCCGAGGAAACCTTCGGGCAGGAAGGTCTCGTGCACCTTGTACGTGGTCCGCACGATGTTCTGCTGAATGCCGTTGTAGTCGATCAGCCATTTCATGGCTTCCTGCACGTCGGGCTTCGCAAGATTCGGGTTCTTGTTGTTCAGGCCAAGGTACATCAGCGTTGCTTGCGGCACCGACGTCACGCGAATCGTGCCCTTCTTCGTCAGCGTCGCGAGGTCGTCGGAACTCAGGTCACGCGCGATATCGATGTCGCCGTTCTCGATCATCAGCCGCTGGCTCGATGCTTCCGGCACATGCCGCAGCACGATCCGTTTCATTGCAAGCGGCACGCGATAACCATCGAAACGCTGCAGCACGATGCTGTCGTTCGCGGTCCACTTGACCAGCTTGTACGCGCCCGATCCCGCCTCGTTCGTCTTCAGCCACTCGTTGCCGAAATCGTTACCCTTCGCATGCGATTCGAGCAGCTTTCTATCGAGCACGGAAGCCGGCCACGAGCCCAGCACGTTCAATACGAACGTGGGCGCGTACTTCTGGTCGGTGGTGATCGAAACCGTGCTGTCGTCGATTTTCTTCACGTTCTGCAGCGCGTTTTCCTTCGTCAGCCCAATGCCCGCCAGCACGGCGGCCGCGCCTTTGTCGAGTAACGCGGTGCGCTGGATCGACCATGCGACGTCGTCGGCGGTGAGCGGATTACCCGAGTGGAACTTGAGGCCGGGGCGAATCTTAAAGGTGAATGTGAGACCGTCCTCGCTCACTGCCCATGACTGCGCAACGTCGCCATTGAAGTGAGCCGGGTCTTTCAGATCGACGCGAATCAGGCGGTCATAGGTGTTGGCAACGTATTCCTGCGGCACCAGTTCGTAGATCTCGCCCGGGTCGAGCGTGGTGAATTCGTCGAGTAAAGTGGCCATGACCAGCATGTCTTTCGGCGTGGCGGCTTCCGTGATTCGCGTGCCGGCAAGCATCAGCGTGGACGCCGCCGCGATAGCTGCCAGCGCGTTGCACAATACCCGTTTCATACTCGCTCCGTGAGGAATGTTGATGAGATGTTATGCGTGTTCCGTGCGGTTACTGCCGTTACTGCAATTACATAAGGCGCAAGGGGCCGCTGTCGGCGTTGTCGATCAGGTCCAGTGCGCGCGAGCCGGGTAATTCGTAGTGCCACCACTCGCTGGGAATATGGGTAAAGCCGGCGCCGTGCATCACGCCGAGCAACAACGTACGATTGCGCTGCACATGCTCCGGCAAACCGGGATGGAAGTGTTCGGAGGCGATCGACATCTCGTCGAAACCCGTGCCCATATCGAGGTCCTGGCCTTGCGCGTCAACCAGCGTCAGGTCGATCGCCGTGCCGCGGCTATGGTTCGAGCCGCGCTTGAGGTCGGCTATGTAGGTCGGGTCGGGAAGGAAGTCCCAAAGCACCTGCTGGGCTTGCGGCGGACGGTAGGCGTCGAATATTTTCAGCGTCATGCCAATGTTGCCCGCCAGCTCGACGGCTTTCTTCAGGGCGGCTTCGGCGGGAGCCAGGAGCAAGCAATGTGCCGTCTTGTAGATCGGCTTGCCTGTCAGGTTGCGATCGGTTGCGTAGACCAGGTCGATCGCGACGCGGTGGGTTTCAGGAGTGATGGCTAGCAAACGGTGATCGGGCATTGATGGCGTTGGGTTCAAGGCTCACGAGTTCGTGCGGTGCCGTTATTGTTTATCAAAATGATGGGTTTGGGGGCGAATGTGGCGGACATGCCGCACTTGGTCGATATCCTCGATTAAAACTCGCCAAAAATCCGGGGGTCGGGTTCGAGGAAGGCGTGGACGGGAATGGCGGTACGTTGGGCGCCGCAGGCTACTGGCATCCCGGGCGGGATGAACAGTGCTTCTTTGTGCCCGAGCTTGATGATCGCGCCGATGCCGGGAGCATGGACGGAAGGTGAAAGCGCAATCGAAAGCGGTTCAAGCACACCCGTAGAACCGCTTTCGATGCGTGGACAGATTGCTGCGCAGACTACCGCGCGGATTACTGCGCCATCGCGCCCGAAGCCGGATGGCCCATTGCGTCGGACTTTTTCATCTTGTCGTCCTTCTTCATCGCATCTTTCGACATTGAGTCTTTCGACATTGCATCCTTGGACATGGTGTCCTTCGCCATTGAATCGTGGGCCATCGCATCGCTTGCCTGGGCGAATGCCATGGAGCCGCTCAGGGCCAACGTTGCTGCGAGTGCTGCGGTGATGAACAGTTTCATATCAACCTCTTGCTGGAGTGAAAGTATCCGGTCGTGCCGGGGTGAATCGAAGTACCTGGCGCCGCGACGTGTCTCGATCTCTCGTGACGTCAGGAACCTCCGAACCAGTTGTAGCCCTGATCGACCCAATAGCCGCCAGGGAATTTGTTCGTGACGAAAATCTCCATGATGTGCTTCGGATTTTTATAGCCTAATTTAGTAGGCATCCTCAGCTTCATGGGATAACCATATTTGGGCGGCAATTGCTGGCCGTCGAAGGTGAAGGTCAACAGCGTCTGCGAATGCAAGGCAGTCGGCATGTCGATACTTTCGTAGTAGTCGTCCGCGCATTTGAAACCAACATATTTCGCCGTTGTATCCGCCCCCACCCGCTTCAGGAACTCCGAGAACGGCGTGCCGCCCCAGCGTCCGATCGCGCTCCACCCTTCCACGCAGATATGCCGCGTGATCTGCTCGGCTTTGGGCAACGCGTAGAGCTCGGGCAAGGTCCACGTTTTCGTGTTCTGCACCAACCCGCTTACTTTCAGGCGGAAGTCGGAACCGTCCACGACAGGAACGTCGTCAATGCCGTAGAACGCATTGAACGGAAACGGCCGCGTGATCTGCGCTTCGGTATAGGTCGGCGCCAGACGGTTCGGATCGAATAGCCAGCCTTGCACGGTATCGTTCAGGCGAGAAACGCGGCTGAGGAAGGTCTCGACGGATTTGTCGTCCGAGATACTGCAACCGGCCAGCATCGCGAGGCCGCCGAGCGTCACAATGCGCTTGCCGAACAGGCGGCGGGACGGCATGTCGAGTTCGCGGCGAACGTCGACGATCAGCGACTCGCGGTCTACGCTCACTCGGTTTGGCTTCACTGGTTTCATGATCGAGATTCCTCGAGTCCTTAAGTTATCTTTTAGCCGGGCATGTGCGCACAGCTGAATCAGCGGCCACGGATCATGGTGAGCAGCGAGCGTGGCACCAGTGAAACCATCACCAGGTGCACGACAACGAACGCCGCCAGCAGCGACATGGCCGAGAAGTGCACAACCCGCGCAAAGTCATAACCGCCCATCAGTTCGCGCAGCAGCGGAAACTGCACCGACTTCCAGATCGCAAGACCGGACAGGATAAGCACGGCGATATCGAGCATCACGAACAGGTACGCAAACTTCTGCACTGCGTTGTATTTGCTCGGGTCGGCATGCGATAAATGCCCCTTAAGCGCTTCGCCCAGATCATGCAAAATTGCTTGCGGCGAAAGCGGGAAAAACTTGGCGGCGATACGGCCCGTGACAATGTTCATCGCGAGATAAAAGAGACCGTTGAAGAACAGCAGCCACATTGCCGCGAAGTGCCACTGCAGCGCGCCGCCAAGCCATCCGCCCAGCGTGATGCCCGGCGGAATCACAAAACCCTTGAATACTGGCGACGCGTCATAGATCCGCCATCCCGACAGCATCATCAGGATCGCCGCGAGTGCATTCAGCCAGTGCGTGATTCGTACCCATGCAGGCTGGATGGTCCGCGAGGGACTGCTTGCGCGGCTCGCTTCATGTGTTGCGTTCATCTGGGCCTCCATGACTTGCTCGTGTTGGCGGCGACTGAAGATGCCGCCAACACCATCTTTTAGTAACCAGCGTGGTTGAACCGCCCCTTCTCCGTCTGCGTGAAGCCTTCAGAAGCGAATCGTTAGTTGCTAGTTAATTCGCTTGGAATACCCGGTGGGTTACATCGCCCAACGAAATTTTTTAAGAGCGCGAAAACGGTTATGCAGTCCGCGTATGTGAGTCAGTTCGTCGGGGAAGGCAGATGGGTTGCAACGCGCTATTTTTTGCCGCACACAATCAGGCGCGGCGAATGAGTGACCCTTGGGAAAAGTCAGCGAGGCGGTGAAGAGCCATGCCAGGGCGGCCGCTCTGTTATCCGGCAAAAGTGCGGTTATCGAGCAACGCGAGCACCGGTCGCAATAGTCCTTCCAGCAGCGCGGGTTCCGGCCGGCTACGTGCCAGTACCCGAATGCCGAGCAAGACCGCCAGCAGGAGTCGCGCAAAGTCTTCAGCAGGCTGCGCGGATGTAATCTCGCCGGTTTGCTGCCCCGCGGCCACGCAGCGGCCGAAATAGGCTTCGAGCTTCACCAGCACACCCGCCACGACTTGCTGGAACTCCGGATCATGCGGAGCCAGTTCCAGCGCCGAATTCACCAGCATGCAGCCCTTGCGGTCCTTGTCAGTGAGCGAGCGGTGGACGATTTCATCGAAGAACGCCTTGATGGATTGAAACGGCGACAGCGTGCCTTCGAAACGCCGGACACGATCGTCCACGCTTAGCGACACATAGTGAGCCAGCGCCTTTCCATATAACGAGCGTTTGTCACCGAACGCGTTGTAGAGGCTCGCGCCCGTGATGCCCATGCTGTCCGCGAGCTCACGAACCGAGGTGGCTTCGTAGCCGTGGTTCCAGAAACACAGGACCGCGGCGTCGAGCACGGCGGCTTCGTCGAACTCTCTTGGCCGTGGCATGCAGTCCCTTAATCCCTTGAACGAGGCGATATTGCCATTCCATTTTCGTTAAGATATTCTAAATCGATCGATCTAAAATACAAACGACAACCCGCATCGGGCCGTAAAAACAGCGTCTACGCACACAGTCTTACAGATAGATTTCAAGAACGCCCACGGAAATCGTTGCCTTTCTGCGCCTGTCCGTGACGGCGGACGTGCTCTGCCACGACGCCCCGTCTGTCCTGGCAGAAGCATCGCAAGCAGCCCTTCCCACTACCAAAGACGACATGATCCGTTTCTACTTTCACCCGACACCGAACCCCGCCAAGGTCGCGCTCTTTCTCGAAGAGGCGGGACTCGACTACGAAGTGTTTCCCGTCGACACCAGCAAGGGCGAACAGCATCTGCCGGCTTTCAGGAGCATCAATCCGAACGGCAAGGTGCCCGCCATTGTCGATACGGACGGTCCTGGTGGAACCGAGGCTCGGGTGTTCGATTCCAGCGCCATCCTCCTGTACCTCGCCGACAAGACACGGCTTTTCGCGGGTAAACCCAAGGATCGGCCCGAATTGCTCTCATGGCTGTTCTTCATCAGCTCCGGACTCGGCCCCTTTTCGGGCCAGGCGGTGCACTTCCAGCACGCCGCGCCCGAGAAGATTCCGTACGCAATCAACCGGTATCGGCGGGAGATCGAGCGGCACTATCGTGTGCTTGACGAGCACCTGGCGGGGCGCGAGTACATCGTGGGAGACGAGTATTCGATCGTCGATATGTCGGCCTGGGGATGGCTCGACCGCGCGTCGCGGGTGCTGGCCACCGACGAGCCGCTTGCCGCATTCCCGAATCTCGGCCGTTTCTTCGATGCCATCAGCGCACGCCCCGCCGTTGCACGCGCACGAGCGGTAGGCCGCGACCTTACGTTCAAGCGCGAGGTGGACGAAGAGACCCGGCGCGCATTGTTCCCATCGAATTACCCGGAGACCACGCGCTGAGCCCAGGCCTGCGTTGGATCGAAGGTTGCGTCCTCGGCGTGCGGTCGACAGCAGCATGCCTATCCGGCACAATCCGTTCGCCCGGTGGCGACGTCACTCGCGCCGGACCTGCATGCCGGACCTGTAGCCGGGCCTGCAGCCGCCGCGAAGCGTTGCCTTACCGTGTGGCTAAAACGGATCACGACATTAAAATCGCGGTAATCTCCGGCGTCAGAGCGTGGAGCGATGGGCCGCGCGCCGCAGGACGCCGCGTTGCCACGCCACGAAATACCTGCAGTAGCATGGCCGCCACAACCGTGTTTATTCCCGCTGTCGGGAACGCCGACATCCGTCGGCACAACCGACGCAATTTATTTGAAGCGCGCTGTAACCCGATTCCGCGATGAAGCGAATAATACAAAGTGGCTCTGTGCCTGGTGTCGAAGAACGGTTGAGGGCGCTGTTCATCCGCGGCCTGAATGGCGACGCCGTCGCCTACCGGTCGTTCCTCGACGACTTGACGGGACATCTGCGCGGCTTCCTGAGAAAGCGCATCTATTACCTGCAGGACGACATCGAAGATGTCGTGCAGGAAATCCTGCTGGCCGTGCACAACAGCCGCCACACCTATCGCCCGGACGAGCCGTTGACCGCCTGGGTGCATGGGATCGCACGTTATAAGCTGATGGATTTTTTCCGCGCAAGATCGCGGCGTGAAGCATTGAACGATCCGCTGGACGACGCGCTCGAGATTTTCGCGACCTCGGACGAAGAACCCGCCGATGCCAAACGCGATGTCGGCAAGTTGCTTGAGCAATTGCCGGACCGTCACCGGCTGCCGATCGTTCACGTGAAGCTACAAGGGCTCTCCGTGACCGAAACCGCAGCGCTCACGGGGATGTCGGAGTCGGCGGTCAAGGTGGGCATTCACCGTGGACTGAAAGCACTGGCAGCAAAGATTCGAGGCGCAGCATGAAAACCGAGGACCTGATTTCGCTTCTATCGACTGGCGTCACGCCGGTCGACCCGCGTGTGTCCGCGCGCCGCTTCGGGCGGGCAATCGGATTGGGCGCGCTTGGCGCGCTGGTGCTGATGGCGGTGATTTTCGGCGTGCGGCCGGACATTGCCGTGGTGTCGCGCACGCCTATTTTTTGGGCCAAGTTTGCGTTCCCGACAACGCTTGCCGCGGCCGCATTGTTCCTGGCCCTGCGGCTGGCGCGGCCCGGGACGACCACGGGCAAGTTGTGGGCACTGCCCGCGGTGCCGGTGCTCGTTGTGTGGGGCGCGGCGGCAGCGGTCTTGTTTCTAGCCTCGCCCGACGCACGCGTGCCGCTAGTCATGGGCTACACGTGGCGTACCTGTCCGTTCAATATCCTGCTGTTGTCGGTGCCCGCGTTTGTCGCCGTGTTCTGGGCAATCCGAGGGCTTGCGCCAACCCGGCTACGGCTGGCCGGGGCAGCGGGCGGCATGCTCGCGGGGGCTATCGCGACGATGGCCTATTGCTTCCATTGCCCCGAAATGAGCGTCGCGTTCTGGGCCGTCTGGTATGTGTTGGGGATGGCGCTGGCCACCCTGATCGGTGCAGTGCTCGGGCCGCGGTTCTTGCGCTGGTAAATCACGTTGGGCGTAGAAATTATCGCGCGAACATAACCCGGTCACCCCTCGAGTGGTGAGCCGGGAAGTGGTGGCATTGCGATGAAATTGAAGCTATCGCTGTTAGCTTTTAACGCGTACGTGTCCCCGTATCCAGCCGATCAACCCGCACCGGCGGCACGAACCACGCAAGACAAAGCCCCACGATCGCCGCAGCGGCCGCCAGCCCGAGTCCCACATGTATCGATTCAATCAACGCACCGCGCGCTGACTGCATCATCGCGTCGCCGGCATGACCCGCCATGATCAGCCGGCCAATCAGCGCCGCCTGTTCCGCACGATCGATCAGCAACTCGGGACTCGCGAATGACTTGAACCATTGCGTCGCCTGATACGTATCCAGCGACCGATGCACGCCACTCGTATAGAGGCGCCCGAGCAGCGCGCCCGTCATTGCCGTGCCAAGCATGCCGCCAAACATCCGCAGCGATTGAAGCAGCGCCGTAGCAGCACCAAGATGATCGCGGGCAACAAGTTGCTGCGAAAAGAGCGTGAGGTTCGACACGACCAGACCCAGGCCAATGCCGCTGAATCCCATGCATGCCATCCACACAAGATGGGGCACAGTCCCCGTGATCGCGACAAGACAAAGTGCGGCGCAAGCGAACAGCGCGAAGCCGATATACATCACGCCGTTCGCGTGCCTGATGCGCGTGACGACCCGGTTATTCACCACACTGCCCACGGTCGTACCCAGCAACAGCGGCGTGATCAGCATGCCTGAGTCATGTGGCGACATCGCAAAGCCGCCTTGAAACAACAGGGGCACGTAGAAGACCAGCGAGAAGAGCGAGAAACCGCCGAGTACGGCCATCGCGAACAACGCCGCCAGCTTTCGGTCCATGAGCATGTCGATGGGAATGATCGGATAAGCCATGCGCTTTTCCCAGAACAGCAGCACCGCCGCGCCGGTCAAGGTGATTGCACCCAGCGCACAGGTCACGGGCGTGATGCCCTCATTCGGGACCCATTCGATCAGCAGTTGCAGCGCGCCGAATTCGGACGCCAGCACGATCGCGCCAACCCAGTCCAGTTTCACGGGGGCGGCTGACCGCGGCCGTCGGAGATGCGGCAGGAACGCGCGCACGAACAACAACGAGACAATGCCCACCGGCAGATTGACGAAAAACACGAGCCGCCATCCGCCGTACTGGGTCAGCACACCGCCTAGCGTCGGGCCAACGATATTCGCCAAAGCAAATGCCGAACTGACAAACACCAGCCAGCGCAAGCGAAGCTTCGGGTCGGGAAAAAGATCCGCGACGGTGGCGAACATCGTGCCCACGAGGATGCCGCCACCGATCCCTTGCAAGCCGCGCGCGATCACAAGGAGCAGCATGTTGGCCGCCATGCCGCACATGACCGACGCGATGGTGAAGAGAATGATCGCAGCCATTAAAAACGGCTTGCGGCCGAACAAGTCGCCTAAGCGCCCGAAGATCGGGATCGTGATGACCGATGTCAGCATGTACGACGTAGCCACCCATGCATACAGGTCGAACCCCTTGAGATCCGCGACGATACGCGGCAGCGCTGTCCCCACAATTGTCTGATCAAGGGCGACCAGCATTGCTACAAACGATACGCCCAGCATCGCCAGCACCGACTCGCGGAACGGCAGCAACTGCCCGGTTTCAATAGGTACGGCGATATCCGGGGTCATGGCGTTCTCCTGATGCTCTCGGGAACTGCGGCGGTAAGGGGTGGATGCTTGTGGGCGTACGCTGGGTCAGCGTGCCTCAGGCTGCGCGCGGGCGCAAGTTAAGTCGTGCGGCACCGAACGACCGGCAGCATGGGTGATGTCAGTAGTTCGGTTGACTCTTCGATACGGTTACACGTATGAGCCCACCACGGGTACATATTCCTTGCGCCGGCTCGGCCTGCTTGGTGCTTGCTTATTGCCGCAGCGTTATATACGTTGCGTACGCGAAAGCGGATGCGTTACGGCAATTTCACGCTGCCTGTAACCGGTTTTCACGGATCACCGAAATAACTATCAGGCTGCGCGACTTCTTGGGCAGCCATTCGCCGGCCTGACTTGAACCGCGAATCAATCCAGATGCCCGACAACCCTGTGGATGACGGACCGTGACCGCGGTCGTCTCAGGCCGCTTCCCGGTCAACGGGGTCTTTCCTTTCACTTCGGAGTCCGTCATGCGTGCTTCATCGATCCTGCCCCTTGCAGCGCTGCTCGTGTCCTTCTCCGCCGCCACTGCCAGCGCCGCTTCCGCTAACGCTTGCAGTGCATCGAGCCCGGAGCATCGCGCCGCGCTCGTCGAACTCTATACGAGCGAGGGCTGCAACAGTTGCCCGCTTGCCGATAACTGGCTAAGCGAACTCGATCATGCCCGCAAGACCAGCACCATCGTACCGCTGGCGCTGCATGTGGACTACTGGGATAGCTGGGCGTGGAAGGATCGCTTTGCGCAACCCGCGTTCACCACGCGACAGCAACAACTGACCTACACGGGCGGCGGACATGTGGTGTACACGCCGGAGATTTTCGTCGGTGGCCGCGAGTTGCGCAGTTGGTCAAACGACGAGAGTTTCGAGTCCCGCATTCAGCAGTTGAATAGCGAAACCCCGCAAGCCGATGTCCGCATCGATAGCCATCCGTCCTCGCCCGGCCGCATCGCATTCGACGCTGCATTTACCGCTCGCAAGAACCTTCCCGACGACGCTGTTGCCTACGCCGCCGTGTATGAAAACCAGCTCGTCAGTGCGGTGAAAGGCGGCGAAAACAGCGGTGCGACATTGCATCACGACCGCGTGGTGCGTCGCTGGATCGGGCCGGTACGGATAGTCGACGGACGCGCATTGATCTCCGGCGACTATGCGTCGGGAGAGGGTCATGACGGCGTGGTGGCGTTCGTCGAGCGCGGAGCGACGGGCGAAGTGCTGCAAGTGGCAGAACTGCCCTCGTGCGGCAGCTGACGCTCCAACGCCCTAACGCTAACGGCGACCCGGGCCGCGGTTTATTCCGCGTCCTGAACGCCGTTATCCCACGCAGGAAAAGGGTCCGCGAATCGCTGCCACGCTTGCGGACCCTGCGCTATTTCCACGTCGTCGAGCAGGCATGCATTCAGGCGTGCGCGTAACGCCATCTCGTCCATATCAATGCCGATCAGCACCAGCTCTTGCCGGGCGTCCCCGACTTGAGGGTCCCAGTCGTCATCGATCGATTTAAGCGATTCGGGATCTTCCGGCCCATAGGC
>Ga0073928_10004207_pt1 | contig 21625 bp, 22 predicted proteins | sample PaiPotPPA55metaG_FD_76969 | JGI IMG/M metagenome (GOLD analysis project Ga0073928, IMG submission 76969) | Iron sulfur acid spring bacterial and archeal communities from Banff, Canada, to study Microbial Dark Matter (Phase II) - Paint Pots PPA... ...
GCGCATATGAGCGTGGACGACCTCGCCGCCCACCTGGGCGTGCCGCAGCCGCCGAACGCCTTCGCCATGCCGATGGCGGTGCCCGACTTCGTGCCGCAATCCCCGGCGCCCAAGCGTCGGATACGCACCGGCAGGCTGTTCGCCGGAGCCCTCGTCCTCGGCGTACTCGGCGGCGTGGCTGCCGGATACGCGGTGCAGGCCTCGCGCCAGCCGACCCCGCTGCCGCCGCTGACCACCAGCCAGCCGAGGTACCTTCCTTCCGGCATATATCAGGGCCTGGCTCCGGCAGTGCTACCGGCCGCGCAGGACGACGCGACGACGACCGAGGGCGACCTCACCAAGCTGCTGCTGCCCACGCCCTCCGGCGCGAACACAAGCAACAGCGACTTCGTCGGCCAGATGATGAGCATCGGCCAGGACGCCTACTACTGCGACGACCAGGTGAACTGCTTCACGACCGACTACTCGGAGGGCATCGAGGCGATCGCGGACACCGAGTGGACCACGAGCGACGGCTTCTTCGTGGAGATCCGGATGTACCGGTTCGTCCCCGGCGAGTCGTCCGTCGCCCGACAGCAGGAGGGTAGCGAAGGCGCGGCGCCGAGCAATGGCACCTCGATCACGATGCCCGACGGCATCGACGCCGCGGGGTACGAGTACACCGACAAGTGGGGCCAGAACGACGACCATGCCGAAGCCGTCCACGGCGACATCGGCGTTTCGATCTGGGTCACCTCCACCTCGAAGGTGCCTGACCCCTCGCTGATCGACGGTCTCATCACCAAGCAGATGGGGAGGCTGTGATGAAGCGAACGGGCAGGACCGTCCTGAGACTGACGGGTGCGCTCGCGGCCATCGCGGTGGGCGCTGGAGTCGGCACGTACGTGGTGCACAACCGGCAGAGCGACCACGACAACCAGATCGCCTCGATCAAGGCGGCCGACGCGGCGCAGCTCGCCAAGCTGGACACGCCCGTCACGGCGGGCGCACGCTCCGACGGCTCGCACTACGGCTCGCTGTTCGCGTACCTGCTGCCGACGCCGTCGGGCTGGTCGCTCGGCGGGGACGTCGGCAGCGAGGGCAACAACTCGTACCTGACCCAGAGTCAGATCAACGCGCAAGTGCAGGGCGAGCTGTTGCAGGTGCCCAAGTCGGACCTCGGCAGCAGCGAGAGCACGCTGACCAACCTGCACATGCAGGGGATCGCGGTGCGCTCGATGCTCAAGGCGGACGACACGGAGCAGCTCTCCTTCGAACTGCTGCAGTTGGACCCCAAGCAGGCGACGGCGGACCAGAAGGCGCTCGGCGTGTTCGTCGACGGCCTCGGCTTCCGTCAGGGCGCTTCGGTGCCCGGATACCCGAACGTGAGCTGCGTGCTGCCGCCGGGCCTGGGCAGCGACAAGCTCGACTCGATGCTGTGCGTCGGCTCGTACGGGGACGTCGAGGTGACGCTGCAGGTGGACGGCACGGCGCCGCTGGATCAGAACACGGCGGTGCAGATGATGGCGCAGCAGTTGGACCGGCTCAAGTCCGCCCAGACGCTGACGGCGAGCTCTCCGGACCAGGGGGAACAGAATGAGTGAGGGTACGCCGACGTCGGACGGCGTGGCGACGGACGAGGTGACGACGGTGGTCGTGCCGACGGAGCAGCAGGGGGCTGAGACGCTGGCGGCCTCGGCGACTTCGGTGACCCCGGAGGATGACGCCACCACGGTCGTGGCGCTCCCCGAGCAGGGCGCTGAGCCCTCGGCGGTTTCGGCGGAGGACGCCACCACAGTGGTCGCTCTCCCAGAGCAGGCCGAATCCGCCAACACCGGCAACGAATTCGCCCCGCCCGCGGAAGTCCCGCCGCCGACGTCTGCGCCGGTGCCGCTCACGGCTCCGGCTCCCGTTCCGATGCCCACGCCGGACCCCTCCGCCGCCGCGCCGCAAGGCTGGGCCACGCCCGCAGGTGTCGGCGCTCCAGCGCAGCCGCAGCCGCAGCCACCCCTGGCCGCCGGCGTGCCGCAGCCACAACCCTTTCCCTACCCCGCCCCCTCTCCCGCTCCTTACCCTTACCTCGCGGCCGAGCAGCCGCCCAAGCCCAAGCGCCACTTCCCCTGGCGCTGGGTCGGCGCGGTGGTCGTCACGCTCGCGGTCGGCGCGGGCTGCGCCTTCGCGGTGATGGCGCCCAAGCGCACCGACCTGCCGGGCCTCGCGACCGCCGCGGACGGGCGGTACACCTTCGCGCCGCTCAGTTTGCCGACGCTCGCACCCGGCCAGGCCGATCCGACCGCGAGCGCGAACGCGGGCGGCCAGCACGTCGCCGACATCAGGAAGCTGCTCCTCCCGGCGCCCGAAGGAGCGGTGGCAGACCACTCGCTGCCCGGTGCCACCGGCTGGGTTTCGTTCGCGGACACGGTTACGCTGCTCGGCGGAACGAGCCAGTCGAAGAAGCAGTTGGGCACGGACGGCTGGCGGCACACCGCGGGCGTCGCCTGGAAGACTCCCGACGGCGCCGACACCAAGATCTACCTGGTCCAGTTCATCGACTCCCAGGCGGACTCCGACGCGTCCAGTGCGCTCGACTTGTTCGGCGGGGCCGGGGGCTCCTCCCAGACCTTCAACGGCCCCGGCACCTCGACCGTCACCTACACCAAGATGGTCAGCGGCTCGACCATCACCTGGTACGGCGAGGTGCAGGTGCTGGACACCGAGCTGCTGATCGAGTTCACGGCCCCGAACACGGTCGGTATCGCACCGTTCGAGCAGGAGACCGACCTGCAGGTCGAACTGCTGCGATAAGTTCGCCCAGCGTATGGAAGAGCCCGAAACCCGGCCGGGTTTCGGGCTCTTCCATACGCGATTCGCCGTACCCGCGGCGAACTGCGGCTACCGGCTATGCGGAACTATGCGGTCAGCCGGGACAGGGTCAGCTCGCGCACCTTCGCCGCGTCCGCCTGGCCCTTCGTCGCCTTCATCACCGCGCCGATGATGACGCCGGCGGCCTGCTGGTTGCCGCCGCGGATCTTCTCGGCCACGGCAGGGTTGGCCGCGATGGCCTCGTCGATCGCCGTGATCAGCGAGCTTTCGTCTGAGACGACCTTCAGCCCGCGCGCGGCCACGATCGCGTCCGGGTCGCCCTCGCCGGCCAGCACGCCCTCGATGACCTGCCGGGCCAGCTTGTCGCTCAGCTCCCCGGCGGATACGAGCTCGACGATGCGGGCCACGTGCGCCGGCGTGATCGGCAGCTCGGCGAGGTCCACGGCACGCTCGTTGGCGATGCGGGCCAACTCGCCCATCCACCACTTGCGCGCCGAGGTCGGGTCCGCGCCCGCCGCGATGGTGGCCTCGATCAGGCTCAGCGCGCCCGCGTTGACCACGGACTGCATGTCGAAGTCGGAGATGGCCCAGTCGTCCGCCAGCCGCCTGCGCCGGGCGCCGGGCAGCTCGGGCAGCGTCCCGCGCAGCTGGTCCACCCACTCGCGAGCGGGGGCGATCGGCACCAGGTCGGGCTCGGGGAAGTAGCGGTAGTCCTCCGCCTCCTCCTTGATCCGGCCCGAGGTGGTGGTGCCGTTCTCCTCGTGGAAGTGTCGGGTCTCCTGCACGATCTTGCCGCCCGCGGCGAGCACCGCTCCGTGCCGCTGGATCTCGAACCGCGCCGCCCGCTCCACCGAGCGCAGCGAGTTGACGTTCTTGGTCTCCGAGCGGGTGCCGAGCTTCGTCGTGCCCTTCGGCTTGAGCGAGAGGTTGACGTCGCAACGCATCTGCCCGCGCTCCATCCGCGCCTCCGACACGCCGAGCGCGACGATCAGCTCCCGCAGTTCGGCGACGTACGCGCGGGCCACCGCCGGGGCGAGGTGCCCGGGGACCTCGATCGTCTTGGTGACGATCTCGATCAGCGGGATGCCGGCCCGGTTGTAGTCCACCAGCGAGTACTCGGCGCCATGGATCCGCCCGGTCGCGCCGCCCACGTGGGTGGACTTGCCGGTGTCCTCCTCCATGTGCGCCCGCTCGATGCCGATCCGGTAGGTCTCGCCCTCCACCTCGACGTCCAGGTAGCCGTCGAACGCGATCGGCTCGTCGTACTGCGAGGTCTGGAAGTTCTTCGGCATGTCCGGGTAGAAGTAGTTCTTCCGGGCAAACCGGCACCACTCGGCGATCTGGCAGTTGAGCGCGAGGCCGATCCGGATGGCCGACTCCACCCCGATCGCGTTGACCACCGGCAGCGCACCGGGCAGGCCGAGGCAGGTCGGACAGACCTGGGTGTTGGGCTCGGCGCCGAACTCGGTCGGGCAGGAGCAGAACATCTTCGTGCTCGTACCCAGCTCGACGTGCACCTCGAGCCCCATCACCGGGTCGAAGCGCTCGAGCGCCTCGTCGAGGTCCATGAGCTCGTCGATCGTCGCGGTGCTCATCGGAAGTTCAGCTCCTTCAATACTGTGGTCAGGTCTTGCGGAAACCCGGACTAGTTCGCACCCGGGCCGGCGGTGAGCATCTTGGGCTCGACGACCTCGCCGTCGACGACCTCGGCGGAGCTCTCGTGGACGGTGCGCAGCGCCACCGCCGCGGTCACCGCCACGACGGCGACGGTCAGCGCGCCGTGCAGCATGGCGAGCCGGTCGCCCTTGGACCTGGCGTCCTTGACCGCGCGCACGGCGGCGAGCGCGGCGGCGACCTGGCCGCCGGCGAACACCATGCGCCCGATCTTCCCCTTGGGGACCTTCACGAGCGGACGATCCTTCTTCTTGCCCATTGTCGCCACCACCATTCTTCTTCCGTGTGCGCGGGCCCGGCCCACCGGATGCGCGCTACAGCGCAGGCACCGAATCCAGGATCGGCCTACCCCACTGTTCCAGCAACGCGGCCTCGACGGCGGCGCCCACGCGGTAGAGCCGGTCGTCCGCCATCGCGGGCGCGAGGATCTGCAGGCCCACCGGCAGCCCGTCCTCCGGCGCGAGGCCGCAGGGCAGCGACATCCCCGCGTTGCCGGCCAGGTTGGTCGGGATGGTGCACAGGTCGGCCAGGTACATCGCCATCGGGTCGTCCACCCGCTCGCCGATCTTGAACGCGGTGGTCGGCGTGGTCGGCGAGACGAGCACGTCCACCTGGGCGAACGCGGTCTCGAAGTCGCGGATGATCAGGGTCCGCACCTTCTGCGCCTGGCCGTAGTAGGCGTCGTAGTAGCCCGAGCTCAGCGCGTACGTGCCGAGCATGATCCGGCGCTTGACCTCGGCGCCGAAGCCCGCCTCACGGGTGAGCGCGGTGACCTCCTCGGCGCTGTGGCTGCCGTCGTCGCCCACGCGCAGGCCGTAGCGCATCGCGTCGAAGCGGGCCAGGTTCGAGGAGCACTCGCTCGGGGCGATCAGGTAGTAGGCGGGCAGCGCGAAGTCGAAGGAGGGGCAGTCGAGCTCGACCACTTCGGCGCCGAGCCGGCGCATCAGCTCCACGCTCTCCTGGAAGCGCTGGACGACGCCCGCCTGGTAGCCCTCGCCGGCGAACTGCTTGACCACGCCGACGCGCAGTCCCTTGATCCCCTCGGTGGCGCCGCGGCGCGCCGCCTCGACCACGGCCGGGACCGGCGCGTTGATCGAGGTGGAGTCCAGCGGGTCGTAGCCGGCGATCGTCTCGTGCAGCAGCGCGGCGTCGAGCACGGTGCGTGCGCAGGGGCCGCCCTGGTCCAGCGAGGAGGAGAAAGCGACCATGCCGTAGCGCGACACGCCGCCGTAGGTCGGCTTCACGCCGACGGTGCCGGTGACGGCGCCGGGCTGGCGGATCGAGCCGCCGGTGTCGGTGCCGATGGCCAGCGGCGCCTGGAAGCTGGCGAGCGCGGCCGCCGAGCCGCCGCCGGAGCCGCCCGGGATCCGGTCGAGGTCCCACGGGTTGCGGGTCGGGCCGTATGCGGAGTTCTCGGTGGACGAGCCCATCGCGAACTCGTCCATGTTCGACTTGCCGAGGATCACCACGTCCGCCTCGCGCAGCCGGCGGGTGACGGTGGCGTCGTAGGGCGGCAGCCAGCCCTCGAGGATCTTCGAACCGCAGGTGGTGGGCACGTTGTGGGTGGTGAACAGGTCCTTGAGCGCGAGCGGGACGCCGGCCAGCGGGCCGAGCCGCTCCCCGGCGGCGCGCTTGGCGTCCACGGCGCGGGCGGCGGCGAGCGCGCCCTCGGTGTCCACGTACAGGAAGGCGTTGACCTTCTCGTCGATCTTGCCGATCCGGTCCAGGTGGGCCTGCGCCACCTCGACGGCGGAGACCTCTCCGCCGGCGATCGCCGCAGCGGTCTCGGCGGCGGTGTACTTGGTCAGCTCGGTCATGTGATCAGTCCTCACCGAGAATGCGCGGAACCCGGAAGCGGTCGTCCTCGGCGGCGGGCGCCTGGGCGAGCACCTCGGCGCGGTCGAGCACCGGCGTGCCGGCCGGACGCGGCACGTCCTCGCGGAAGACGTTCGTCATCGGCAGCGCGTGCGAGGTCGGCGGCACGTCGTCGGTGGGCAGTTCGCCGACCCGGGCGACCGCGCCCACGATGGCGTCGAGCTGCTCGGCGAAGTGGTCGAGTTCGGCCTCGCTCAGCTCCAGCCGGGAAAGGCGGGCGAGGTGGGCCACCTCCTCGCGGGTGATCGCGGACATCGGTCCTGCTTTCTCTGCTCGGGCGGGCCTGCGACCCTGCGCGCACTCGGACCGCTCCATCCTAATGGGGGTGGAAGGAGCCGAGTTCCGCTTTTCTCCGCCGGGGCGACGCCGAGGCGACGCCTGCGTGATCGATGCCGAAATCCGGGTGGGGGGCACGCGGGATTCAGCGGAGTTCGACGCGTTCTACGCGGCCACCTCGGAAAAGCTGGTGGACAACGTGCAGACACCCGGAGCCGCGAAGGTGGTCTACGGTCTGTCCGCGCAGATGGACGGAGTGATCCAGTTCCTCGAGCGGTTCGGCTTCGACCACGTGACGCTAAAGGCGGACTCGTCGACGAAGACGATCGCGCAGTACCCCGTCGACTACGTCACCGACATCCGCAACAGCTCAGGGCAGTCCGTGCTCGACAGGTCGGTGAGCACCAGCACTGCACTGGTGATCGTCTACTGCGCTAATCCGAACGGCTGAGCCCCGGCCGCGTCGTCGAACGCAGCGTGGGCCTTGGCTTCGGCGCGGGCAGTGCGGCCGACCTGCCCGGCGGCACGGACAGGGCCCTGCGGTTGAGCCACGCCGTCGCCTCGTGCGCGGGCAGGGCCTTGGCGAGCAGCCAACCCTGGGCCACATCGCAGCCGAGCTCGGCCAGCCGCTGCCAGGTGATCTCGTCCTCCACTCCCTCGGCCACCACCTTCAGGCCGAGGGAGTGCGCGAGATCCACGGTGGAGCGGACGATCGCGGCGTCCTCGGCGTCGTGGGCGAGCCGGGCCACGAAGGACTTGTCGATCTTGATCTCGCGCACTGGCACACTTCGCAGCAGCACCAGGGACGAGTAGCCGGTGCCGAAGTCGTCCAGCGACAGATTCACCCCGAGCGCGTCGAGCCGCTCCAGAGTGGCCTTCGCCCGCTGCGGATCCTGCAGCAGCACCCGCTCGGTGATCTCCAGCTGCAGCGCCTCGGCCGGAACCCCGTGCTTCTCCAGACCCTCCTGGATCGAGGCGACGAAGTTGGGCGCGTGGATGTCGCGCATCGAGACGTTCACCGCGATCGGGACCGAGAGGCCGGAGCGCCACCAGACCGCCGCCTGCGCCAACGCGCGCTCGACCACGTACGAGGTGAGCGTGGACATGAGCCCGGTCTGCTCGGCCAGCTGGACGAACTCCTCCGGGTTCACCATGCCGCGGGTGACGTGGTTCCAGCGCACCAGGCCCTCGAAGCCGACCACCTGGCCGCTCGCGAAGGAGACCTTCGGCTGGTAGTGCAGCTGCAGCTCTCCCCCGGCCAATGCCCGGCGCAGATCGCCGAGCAGCGCGAGCCGGTCCGGGGTGTTCTGGTCCCGGCCGGCCTCGTAGCCGGCGATGCCGGTCCGCGCGCGCTTGGCCTGGTACATGGCCACGTCGGCGCGCTGGAGCAACTGCTCGAAGTCCTGGGCGTCCCTGGGGTATTCGGCCACGCCGATGGAGCACTCGAGGTCCAGGGTGTACGCCTCGAGCTGGAACGGGATGGTGAAGCACTCAGCGATCCGGTGCGCGGCGGCCAGTGTGTCCTGCTCGGTGCGCACGTGCGGGAGTAGGACTACGAACTCGTCCCCGCTCCACCGGGCCAGCGTGCCCTGGCTGCCGACGCAGGCGCTCAGCCGACTGGCCACCACCCGCAGCAACTGATCGCCGATCAGGTGGCCGAGGGTGTCGTTGACGTCCTTGAAGCGGTCGAGGTCCAGCAGCAGCACACCGACGTTCCCGCCGGTGCGCTCGGCGTCCTCAAGCGCCCGGTCACCGTCGGCCCGCAGCTGTCGGCTGTTCGGCAGGCCGGTGAGCAGGTCGTGCTTGGACTCCCACTCGCGCTCCCAGCGCTCCGTGGTGCTGCCGTGCACCACATAGATGGCCGGCAGCAGGCACAGCAGCAGCCAAGCGTGACGCATCGTCAGGCCGACCACGAGCGGTGCGAGGCAGATCATCGCGGCCGAGGAGCGGGTCTGGCGCCAACCGTCGCGGCGCAGCTGGAGGCTGAACGGGACACCGCGGACCGCGGCGACGCCGAGCCACACCAGCACGTGGTTGACCACGACCACGACGAGCGCGCAGACCATGAGCGCGCTCACCCGGCCGGCCCCGAGGACGTTGCTCCCCGTGGCGTAATGGCCGTGACTATCCGTCAGCAGGAAATAGAGCAGCCCGCCGGCTGAGTAAGAGATCGTCTGTTGCGCCACGTTGAACGCCGCGCGGGTAAGGGTGTGCCGCTGGCCGATCTGTACCACGACCATCGCCAGCGCCTGCGCGAGCACTGCATCGGTCCAGCAGCTCACGGCGTAGAGCGCCGTGCCGAAGGCCAGACCCAGGCTGGCCCCGTCGGTGGTCCGGCGGGAGAGCACCGGGCGGACCTCGCCGAGCACCACCAGCGCGACCACCAGCCACAACACGGCCGTGGGCACGTGCAGCTCGCCGGGATGGCCGTCGGCCGTCTCCGAGTAGGTCAGCTCCCGCGTGGCCACCGCCGCCAGGGTGAGCACGCCGAGCGCTATCACCGCGCTCAGGTAGGCGCGGGCGCGCACGGTCGGTTCGGACAGGAACGTCCGCAATCGCGACATCCGTACCACCTCCGCCGTCGTGCCAGGAGCGCCGGGCCGGCAGGCCCGGAGAGCTGATCACCGGCTGCGTCGCCGGGCACGCGACGGGAGCGCGTGGGGCACCAGGGTATTCGCAAAGCCCGAATTCAGGCGCAAGGTTGGCCGGATTGTGACGATCCCTCAGTTGATCTCATCATCATCTGATGATCCCTCAGTCAATTCTTCAGCTGAATCGGTTACCGGGCCAACTGCCTCAGCACCCTGTTCCACCGCGAGTTCCCCGGCGAGCAGGGCCCGGAAGCCGTCCTCGTCGAGCACCCGGACGCCCAGCTCCTCCGCCTTGGCGGCCTTGGAACCCGGGTTCTCGCCGACGACCACGTAGGCGGTCTTCTTGGACACGGAGCCCGAGACCTTGGCCCCGGCGGCCTGCGCGGCCTCCTTCGCTCCATCCCTGGTATACCCGGCGAGCGTGCCGGTGATGACCACGGTCAGGCCCTGCAACGGCTGCGGCCGGTTCTCGTCCTGCTCGGGCACGCTCGGGCGTACCCCGGCGGCGAGCCAGCGTTCGACGATCTCCCGGTGCCAGTCCACGGCGAACCACTCGACCACGGCGTTCGCGATGGTCGGGCCCACCCCCTCGCCCGCGGCGAGCTCCTCGGCCGAGGCGTCGCGCACGGCCTCGAGGGAGCGGAAGACCCGGGCCAGCTCGCGGGCCGCGCTCGGACCCACGTGCCGGATCGAGAGGGCGACCAGGAAGCGCCAGAGCTCCTTCGTCTTGGCCGCCTCGATCTGCTCGAGCAGCTGGTGGGTGGTCTTGGTGGGCGCGGACGGCTTGGCCTTGGTGCCCTTCGTGTAGAAGTACGGCACCAGCTCGCGCGCGCCCTCGGCCGCCTCCTTGCCCCTGGCCTGCTGGTACATCTGAGGCTGCGCCAGCTGCTCCAGGGTCAGCTCGAAGATGTCCCCGTCGATGCGCACCGGAGGATCGCCGGCGTCCGGCTGGGTCAGCGCGACGGCCGCCTCGTAACCGAGCGCCTCGATGTCCAGGGCGCTGCGCCCGGCGAGGTAGGCGATCCGCTCCTTGAGCTGGCCCGGGCAGCTGCGCGCGTTCGGGCAGCGCAGGTCGATGTCGCCTTCCTTCTGCGGCGCGATCGGGGTGCCGCAGGCCGGGCACTCGGCCGGCATGACGAACTCGTACTCCTCGCCGGTGCGCAGCTCGGTGACCGGGCCGACCACCTCGGGGATGACGTCGCCCGCCTTGCGCAGCACGATCGTGTCGCCGATGAGCACGCCCTTGCGCTTGACCACGTCCTGGTTGTGCAGCGTGGCCTGCGCCACCGTCGAACCGGCCACCGTCACCGGCTCCATCACGGCGTACGGGGTGACCCGGCCGGTGCGCCCGACCTGCACCCGGATGTCGAGGAGCTTGGTGGTGACCTCCTCCGGCGGGTACTTGTAGGCGATCGCCCAGCGCGGGTCCTTGGAGGTCGCGCCGAGCCGGCCCTGCAGCGCCAGGTCGTCCACCTTGACCACGACGCCGTCGATCTCGTGCTCGACGTCGTGCCGGTGCGTGCCGTAGTACTGGATGTATTCGAGCACTTCATCCAGCGAACCGACGACCTTCACCCGGTCCGAGGTGGGCAGCCCCCAGGCGCGCAACAGCTCGTACGCGTGCGACTGGGAGGTGACGTCGAAGCCCCGGCGGGCGCCGATCCCGTGCACCACCATGCGCAGTGGCCGCTGCGCGGTGATCCGCGGGTCCTTCTGCCGCAGCGAGCCGGCCGCCGTGTTGCGCGGGTTGGCGTAGGAGCGGCCCTCGTGCTCGATCGACCAGGCGTTGAACGCCTCGAACTCGGCGGACGGGAAGTAGATCTCGCCGCGCACCTCGACCAGCTCGGGCAGATCCTTCTCGGCGCCCTTGAGCTTGAGCGGGATGCCCTTGATGGTGCGCACGTTGCCGGTGACGTCCTCGCCGGTACGCCCGTCGCCCCGAGTGACGCCGCGCACGAGGCGGCCGTGCTCGTAGACCAGGGCGATCGCGAGGCCGTCCACCTTGAGCTCGCACAGGTAACCGGGGACGGAGCCGACCTCCTTGACCACCCGCTCGTTCCACGCGGCCATGTCCTCGGCGTTGAAGGCGTTCGCCAGCGAGAGCATCCGCTCGATGTGCTCGACCGAGGCGAAGTCGGTGGACAGCTCGGCGCCGACCTTCTGGGTGGGCGAGTCGGGGGTGCGCAGCTGGGGATGCGCCTCCTCGATGGCGGTCAGCTCGCGCATCATCGCGTCGTACTCGCCGTCGGCCATGGTCGGCCGGTCGAGCACGTGATAGCGGAACCGCGCCTCGTCGATGACGCCGGCCAGTTCGGCGTGCCGGTGCGCCGCCTCGGCCGCCGGACGGTCGGCGACGGAGACTGCGGGGTCGCTGGTCACGATGGACTTACGCTGTTCGGCCATAGGCACAAACTACCGTCCCCCACCGACAAATCTAAGGAGGGGAGCGGAGCCTGCGGCGGCGTCGGCGGACCTTAGAAGACCTCGTCCACGTCGAGGTCGAGCAGATAGCGGGTCTCGTCGAATATCTCGAGCAGGACGACCACGAGGATCTCGCGCACCACGGTGTACTCGAGCATCAGCCCGGGCGCGACGTAGGCCTTGCGGTAGTTGTCGTTGGCGCCGATCGAGGCCGTGGCCGACTTGTGGTACGGGTCCTTGGCCAGCACCTTCATGGCGTGGTCGAGCATGGCCTGGCGCTCCGCGGGCAGCTCGTGCCGCGTCTGCATGGCCTCCACCGTGTAGGTGACCTTGTTCACGAGGGGACGCGAGGTCATCCCCGGCATTCCGTCCGCTCCGTGGTTCGGCATGCCCCGATCGTACCTTTCCGGAGCTTCGCCGGAATCCCCTCGGCCGATTGGTCCGGATTGCGAAGGATGCCCCCGCGCTCAGACGTACTTCGTGACGTCCCCCACGGTGAAGCCCTGCGCCTGGATGTGCCGGTACAGGTTGGTCATCATCTGCACCATCGTCGTGCCCTTGAGCTGGGCCGGCCCGCGGAAGTGGCACAGGATGATGTCGCCGGGCTTGAGCGAGTGGTCCGAGGTCTGATACTCCATGTCGTTGATCTCCATGGCCTCCTTCCACAGCATCATGCCTTTGAGGCCGGCGCCGTGCACCGCCTCGCGGGTGACCGAGTTATAGTTCCCGCCCGGCGGCCGGAAGATGTACGGCGTGGTCCCGTACTCCTTCTCCAGCTTGGTCTGCTGCCCGGCGATCTCGTCGAGCTGCTGCTGGTAGGAGAGGTCCGGCATGGACAGCGGGTGGTTGACGGTGTGGTTCTGGATCGAGACCACGCCGGTCTGGTAGAGCTTCTCGAAGTACGCGTAGTCGTCGCGGATGAGCGTGTCGGCCAACGAGATGGTGAGCGGGATCTGGAAGTCCGCCGTCATCTGGATGAAGGCCGGATCCTTCTCGATCCCGTCGTCGATGGTGACGAACACGACCTTGTCGGTCAGCGGCACCTTGGAGAAGATCGTCGGATCCTGCGGGTTGAGCGTGACCGGTTTGACCGAGGGCGGGACGGGGGCGGCCGCGAAGGGCTGCAGGCCGTACCGCTGCTTGATCAGGTCGGCGTCCACGAGGCCGGCCGCACGCGCGCCCGCCGATGCCGAGCTCGACGCGCCGCCGACGCCGCCCGACGCACCCGCCGAGCCGCTCGCGGTGGCCGCTCCCGTGCCGCCCGCAGACGCGCCGTTGCCCGCTCCGCCACAGGCGGCGGCGAAGGAGCCCAGAGTGGCCAGCCCGAACGCGCCGCCGATGAACCGGCGACGGGACCACTGTGGCATTTGAATGTCCGTCATGCCTCTTCAGATGTCTGGCGCGATGGTTCGGTTGCGGAAATCTTAAGATCCGGTTCAGATTACCCGCTGCGTACCCCGCCGACCGCGCAAGGTCACTCGACATCCGCGAGAGCGCGCGCCGCCTCGAGGCACAACTTATGCGCCCGACCGGCCCAACGCGGGCTCGCTCCGGCCATCCCGCAGGCCGGTGTGACGGTGACGGCCTCGGCCAGTCGGCGCGCCGGAAGGCCGATCCGCCGGAGAGCGAGGATGCGGTCGACCACGTCCTGATAACCGGGCGGCGCGCCGGTCGTGGGATCGAGCGAGGGCACGACGCCCGCGTAGAGCCCGACCCCCGCCTCGATCAGTTCGGCGAGCACTTCGTCCTGACGGGTCGAGAGCAGCGACCAGTCCACCGAAACGGCGGCGACGCCCGCGTCGCGCAAGATCGCGAACGGCACGTCCGGCGCGCAGCAGTGCACGACTACCGGAACGGGTGACGACGTCGGGTCGCCCGATCTCCCGACCGTCTCGATGACCTGACGCAGCGTCTGCCGCGCCACCTGCTCGTCGACCGAACGCAGCCGGCCGAACCCGCTGGCCGTCGGGACCGTACCGCGCAACACTCCGGGCAGCGCCGGCTCGTCCAGTTGGAGCACGAGTTGCGCGCCGGGGACTCGCCTGGCGAGCTCGGACAGTTGCAGCTTGATCCCCTCGGCCAGGGACTCCGCGAGTTCACGGCAGGCACCCGGGTCCGCCAGGAACTTGTCGCCGTGCTTGAGCTCCACGGTCGCGGCGAGCGTCCACGGGCCGATGGCCTGCACCTTGAGCGGGCCGGTGTATCCGTCCGTCTGCTCGTCCAGGTCGTCCAGGTCGCGACGCAGATGGCTGACGGCGCGCCGCTGGTCCCGGCCCGGCCGGTCGGCCACCCGCCAACCCGAGGGCGCGACCTCGGCGGCCAGGTCCACCAGCAGCGCGAGGCCGCGACCCGCCATGTCCGCACCCACCCCGCGGGCCGGAAGCTCGGGCAGGTAGGGTACGCCGGGAGGGCCGCCCAGCGTGTCGAATACCAGCCGGAGCGCGGCCGGCATGTCACCGCCGGGCAACGACCCGATGCCGGATGCGGCCGGTCCGGGTACCCCGGCGCGAAGATCCTCAGTCATGACAGCAGAATATGGCGCTAACCCGCAAAGGCGAATCTGGCCGGAAAAGCGCGGCGGATCGTCGCAGGTTATGCAAAACTCTGGCATTCGATGGTGACAATGCCTAGACCGGGAAGCAGCTGAGAGGGGCGATCCGCGTGCAGACCATGTTCTTCGCCGCCACGGCCGGGGAGCTGACCCGTCTCGCCGGCGCGTGGAGCGGCGGCCGCGACTGCGCGGCCGCGCACGTGGCGCTCGCCTACGTGGACGCCGCCGACCTCGACCCGGGCCAGCTGCTCGAGCTCGACACCCTGGCCACCGGCCACGACCCGGTCACCGTGCGCGAGGCGCTGCTGACCCCGGCCAGGGAGATCGGCCGGGCCGGCGCCCTCGCCCCCGGCTCGCTGGCTCAGGGTACTGAGGAGCAGGTGGTGCTGACCGTGCGCACGGCGCTCTACCGGCACCTCGGCGGCAGCTCGACCGCCCGGCTGGCCGAGCTCGCGGTGCGTTGGGAGCTGCGCTCCTGGGGTATGGACTGGGACGCGCAGCGTTACCTCGGGCTGCTTCGCGGTCTCGCCATGCTCTCCGAGCTGGCCACCCGCGAGTCCCGCGGCGTATACGTACGCTTCGACGTCTGACCGGCCGCAACAGGGGGATACCACGATGACTCAGGCACCTCAGGACCCTTACGGCATACCGCAGGCGGGCCCCTACGGGCCGCCGCCGTACGGCTACCCGTACCCGCCGATGCAGATGCCCACCAACACGCTGGCGATCCTCGCCCTGGTGTTCGCGTTCGTCTTCGCGCCGGCCGCGATCGTGATGGGCGCGATGGCCCGCAAGCAGATACGACGCACCGGCGAGCAGGGCATGGGCCTGGCCACGGCCGGCCTCGTCTGCGGAATAGTCTTCACCGTTCTCTCGGTGATCTGGATCGTCGTGGTGCTGGTGCTCTTCGCCACGGTGGCGAGCCACATCAACGATCAGAACACCACCGGCGCCCTCGTCCTCGGCGCGCGGGCCCACTTCGGGCTCTGATCAACCGCCGGCAGCCGTGGCGGCCGCGGCCGCCCTGCGCGTCACCGTGATCGTCGCGGAGCCGATGACCCGGGTGTCGTCGTAGAGCACCGCGGTCTGCCCCGGAGCGATCCCGCGCACGGTCTCCGAGAACGCCAGGTTCACCGTTCCGGCGGATTCGTCATACCGCGCCTCGGCCGGAACGGGGGACCCGTGCGCCCGCAGCTGGACCGAACAGGTGAGGACCTCCCGGGAATTCGGCGGCGGCCCGCACCAGCGCACGTGCGCCGCCTCCAGCGCGTCCACCGACAGCTCCTCGGCCGTGCCCACGGTCACCGTGTTCGACACCGGCGAGATGTCGAGTACGTAGCGCGGACGCCCGTCCCCGGCCGGATCGCCGATTCGCAGTCCTTTGCGCTGCCCGATCGTGTAGCCGTAGGCGCCCTGGTGCTCACCGACGACCTGGCCCGCGCTGTCCACGATCCGGCCGGGCTCGGTGCCGAGGCGCTCGGCCAGGAACCGCCGGGTGTCCCCGTCCGCGATGAAGCAGACGTCGTGCGAGTCCGGCTTGTCGGCCACGGCGAGGCCGAGGCGCTCCGCCTCGACGCGCACGTCGGACTTGAGCGAGTCGCCGAGCGGGAAGAGCGCGGCCGCGAGCTGCGCCGTGTCGAGCACGCCGAGGACGTAGGACTGGTCCTTGGCCGGGTCCGCCGCGCGGTGCAGCTCGCGGCTACCGTCCGAATGTTCGATGATCCGCGCATAGTGGCCGGTGCAGACGGCGTCGAAGCCCAGCGCCATGGCCTTGTCCAGCACCGCCGCGAACTTGATCTTCTCGTTGCAGCGCAGGCAGGGGTTCGGGGTGCGGCCGGCCGCGTACTCGGCGACGAAGTCGTCCACCACGTCGGCATGGAACCGCTCGGCCATGTCCCACACGTAGAACGGGATGCCGATAACGTCCGCGGCGCGGCGCGCATCGCGCGAGTCCTCGATGGTGCAGCAGCCGCGGGCGCCGGTGCGGAAGGATTGCGGATTGCGGGAGAGCGCGAGGTGCACGCCGGTCACCTCATGCCCGGCCGCCACGGCACGGGCGGCGGCTACCGCCGAGTCGACTCCACCGGACATCGCTGCTAGCACTCGCATACGTCAAGGGTACGCGAGCCGCACACGCGGTTTGTCCTACTAGCGGGTTGGCTTCTCCAGCGGAATGTCGATCGAGAAGGGGGTGTCCGTGGCCAGCCGTCCGATGTGCGTCCGCATGAGGCGGTAGGACCCCGCGTGGAGACGGTGCTCGTGCACGATCGGCGCGAAGTCGGCACCCCGCTCGATCAGCCAGAACGAGGGAATGCCCATTGCGCCGTAGATGAACGGCTTGTCCTCGCGATCCCGCTCCTCGGACTCCGGGGAGATCACCTCCGCGGCGAGCAGGACGTCTTCCGGCAGGTAGATACTCCGGTCCCAGTCGGCGGCGGCCGAGGCCTTCACGATGGACAGATCGGGTTCAGGGGCCGAACGCGTACTTCGTTTGATAGCCATCTCGCGAAGGATCACGTACTCACTTGGCGCCTGCGCTACCAGCAACCGTTCCAGCAGCCTGATGGTGAACATGTGCCAGGACTTCTGCGGGCTCATGACGAGCGACCCCCGAATCAGTTCCGTGTGCTTGGGAAGATTGGACGGGAGGTTGTCCAGCGTCCAGCCATCCGGCGGGGTGAGCGGCAGCGTTGGGGCGATCATGTCCCAGTCCTCCTCTTCCGGCGCCATCGGTCTGATCCTTTCTAGTGCGGTCCTTCGGATATCTGCCCAATCCTTCGCCGAAATTCACACGATGTGGTGATCACCATTTGTATTACTAGCTCAGGCCCGCGGCCCGCGCGCGGGTGACCACTGCGGGCAGCGCCTCGAGCAGTGCGTCCACGTCCGCCTCGGTCGAGGTGCGGCCGAGCGAGAAGCGCAGGGAGCCTCGGGCGAGCTCCTCGCCCGCGCCCATGGCCAGCAGGACGTGGCTGGGCTGGGCGATCCCGGCCGAGCAGGCCGAGCCGGTGGAGCAGGAGATGCCGCGCGCGTCGAGCAGGAGCAGCAGCGAGTCGCCCTCGCAGCCGGGGAAGCAGAAGTGCGCGATGCCGGGCAGCCGGTCCGGGGCGTCGCCCGGCTTGGCCTGGCCGAGGGCCGGACCGGACAGGATCGCGTCGGGCACGGCCGCCTGCACTCCCGCGATCAGCCGGTCGCGCAACACGCAGAGCCGCTCGAACTCGGCGGCCTGCTCGGCCCGCGCGGCGGTGGCCGCGGCGGCGAAGCCGGCGATGGCCGGAGTGTCCAGCGTGCCGGAGCGCACGTCCCTCTCCTGGCCGCCGCCGTGCTGCAGTGCGGTGAGCCTGGTCTCCCGGCCGAGCAGCAGCGCGCCCACGCCGATCGGACCGCCGAGCTTGTGGCCGGTGACGGTCATCGCGTCGAGGCCGCTCGCGGTGAAGTCCAGCAGGTCGACCGGCAGATGCCCGGCCGCCTGGATCGCGTCGGAGTGGATCGGCACGCCGTACCGGTGCGCGATCTCGACCAGCGCCGGGACCGGCAGGACCGTGCCCACCTCGTTGTTCGCCCACATGACGGTGACCAGCGCGGCCGACTCGGGGTCCACGGCGAGCGCGGCCTCGAGGGACTCCGGGCGCACCGAGCCGTCCGGCTCGACCGGCAGCCAGTCCAACTCGGCGCCCTCGTGCTGCTCGAGCCAGTACAGGGCGTCGAGGACGGCGTGGTGCTCGATTTTCGCCGCGATCACCCGGATCCGTCGCGGGTCCTCTCCTCGCCGGGCCCAGTACAGGCCCTTGACCGCGAGGTTGTCCGCCTCGGTGCCGCCGCCGGTGAACACGACGTGGCTGGGCCGGGCGCCGAAGGCCGCCGCGACCGCCTCCCGCGACTCCTCGACGACCCGCCGGGCCGCACGCCCCGGGCCGTGCAGTGAGTTCGCGTTGCCCACCAGGGCGAACTGCGCGTTCACCGCGGCGATCGCGTCAGGGTGCAGGGGCGTGGTCGCCGCGTGATCGAGGTAGGTCATGGCGACCTCGATTCTACTGTTCGCTCACCTCACCGAGTACAACCCGCACGTCACGTGGACGCACGAAGGCCCCGCGACCCGGTTGGTTCAGGTCGCGGGGCCTTCAAGGGCTGCCGGGGGGCCCGGGTCAGCGGCGCTTGGCGATCTCCTCGGTGGCCTGCGGGACCACGTTGAACAGGTCGCCGACCACGCCGTAGTCGACCAGCTCGAAGATCGGCGCCTCCGGGTCCTTGTTGACCGCGACGATCGTCTTCGAAGTCTGCATGCCCGCGCGGTGCTGGATCGCGCCGGAGATGCCGCAGGCGACGTAGAGCTGCGGGGAGACGGTCTTGCCGGTCTGGCCCACCTGCGACTGGTGCGGGTACCAGCCGGAGTCGACCGCGGCGCGGGAGGCCCCGACGGCCGCGCCGAGCTGGTCGGCAAGGGCCTCGATGACGGAGAACTTCTCCGCCGAGCCGACGCCGCGGCCGCCGGAGACCACGATCGCGGCCTCGGTCAGCTCGGGCCGGTCGCCCTTGGCCACGGCCACCTTCTCCAGCACCTTGGCCAGCTTCGCCGACTCGCTCAGCTCCACCGACACGTCCACCCGCTCCGCGGCGGCGGCCTCGGGGAAGGGCGGGGTGGCGTTGGGGCGCAGAGCGATGATCGGAGTGCCCGCGGTCACCGCGGTGTGCACGACCGAGGAGCCACCGAAGATGGACTGCTCGGCGACGAAGACGTCGCCATCGAGCTTGAGGTCCACCGCGTCGGTCAGCACGCCGGAGTCGGTCTTGATGGCCAGCCGGCCGGCGATCTCCTTGCCCTCTGCGGTCGCGGCGACCAGCACGGCCGCGGGCGCGTTCTCGGCGACCAACTTGGCCAGCAGTTCGGCCTTGGGGGCGACGACGTAGCCGGTCAGCTCGGCCGACTCGGCGACGTAGACCTTGGCCGCGCCGTACTCGGCCAGCTTGTCCTTGGCCTTCTCGAAGCCGGCGCCGATGAAGACCGCGCTGGGCGTGCCGAGCGAACGGGCCTTGGTGAGCAGCTCGAGGGTGACCTTCTTGACATCGCCGTCGGCGTGTTCGACCAGGACGAGAATCTCGGACATGTGATGAATACCCTTCCCGTCCTAGACGAACTTCTTGGCTGCGAGGAACTCGACGAGGTCGGCGCCGCCGTTGCCCTCGTCGGTGATGATGACGCCCTTCGAGCGCGGCGGGGCCACGGCCGCGTCGAGCACCTTGGAGCGCGAGCCGCCCTGGCCGACGAGCGCGGCGTCGATGCTCGCGCCCGCGAGGTCGAGGGTTTCCACCGGCTTCTTCTTGGCGGCCATGATGCCCTTGAAGGAGGGGTAGCGCGGCTCGTTGATCTTCTCGACCACGGAGACGACGGCGGGCAGCGCGGCCTCGACCACGTCGTGCCCGTAGTCGGTGAGCCGGTTGATCTTGATGGCGCCGCCCTCGATCTCCACCTTCGAGGCGAAGGAGAGCTGGGGCAGTTCGAGCCGCTCGGCCAGCAGCGCGGGGACGAGCGAGGTGCGCGCGTCGGAGGCCTCGGAGCCGAGGATGACGAGGTCGAACTCGAGCGTGCGCAGCACCTGGGCGAGCGCGTACGAGGTGGCCAGGGCGTCGGAGCCGGCCAGCGCCGGGTCGGTCAGGAAGACCGCCTTGTCCGCGCCCATCTGCAGCGCCTTCTTATAGGCGTCGGTGGCGTCCTCGGGACCCATCGACACGACCGTGACCTCGCCGCCGTGCTTCTCGATCAGCTGCAGGGCCTCTTCGATGGCGAACTCGTCCATCTCATTGATCAGCCCGTCGACCGCGTCACGATCCACGGTCAGGGTGTCCGGGTCCAGCCGCTTGTCCGCGGCCGTGTCCGGCACCTGCTTCACCAGGACGACGATTTTCATGCTCGGGAGCCTCCGTACAGAGTGAACTCTTCTGGCGACATCGTACTAGGGACCGCCGACAAAACTACCGTTCAGTAATGTGTGCTGGGCCACACCGGGCACGCCCCGCAGCGGGCCGGCCGCGAGGTTCGCCTGATCAGGTGACCGGGCACGTCCGCTAACCCATCGTGAATGATCTATCACGTAATGTGCTCAGCATGACGACGACCCCGGCCGAGGGCCACGCGGAATACTGCGGCGCATTCCCCGGATTGAGCGCGGCCGGAGCCCGCGTGCCGTGCACGCCGGGGGCGTGCCCGACCGAGGGGATCTGCCGCGCCCTGCGGAAACTGGACCGCGAGGCCGGGTTGGCCCGGGCCAACCGTGACGCGGCCGCACGGTACGTCGACGAGCTCCTCGACGCCTCGGCGGCGGCCTCGGCTCAGGCCCGGCTGTCCTGACCGGGCGCGCCGGCCACGCCGGAGGCACCGAGCACCTCGGAGTGGCGGAACACGCCGGGCGGCAGGCCGACCTGCCGCTCGAAGAACTTGCCGAAGTTGGCCGTGTCGTCGAAGTCGACCTGCCGAGCGCACTGAGCCACCGTCAGGTCACCGTGCACGAGCAGCCGCTTCGCCTCCAGCACCACCCGCTGGTCGATGAACTCCTTCGCGTCCATGCCCACTGACGACGACGCCCTGGCGAGGGTCCGCACGGAGTAGCCCAGCCGCTTCGCGTATTAGGAGATCTGACGTGACGCGGCAAAGTGCTGCTCCACTTCCTGGCGAAAGCGGATGAATGCCCCGTCGGACCGCACGGCACCGAAACTCGATTCCGGCAGCACCCTGAGAATGAACACTGTCAACAACTGTCGCAGTACCTCGATTCGCTCGGGCACGGGATCGCCCGCGCCGCGCACATATTCGGCACGCAGGTGCTCCAACGCGAGCAGCGCCAACGGTTTGCGCGGCTCAGCCAGGTCGTAGCGTTCAAAGTCCACCGTGTGATGGCCGACGCCCTGCTCCACCACTGCAAGCACGTGGAAGCGCGGTCGCTGCGGGGCCGCCCTCGTGTTCAGCCACGGGGCGTTGCTCGACTCCACGATGTGGGAGTCACAGATCGCCGCGCTCTCCCCCACGTTCCGCTGCATCGCCTGGGACGCTCGACTGCACGGCCTGACGCAGGAGGCTGATTCCGGCCACACCGACTGGGACTCGGCCCGCGACCTGCTCGGGCTGCTCGACACCATGGCGGCCGGCTGGCCCGCCGAGGCGGTCGAGCAGACGGACGGTACACGGGACGGTCTCGCCGTGGCCGGGCCCGACGCCGTCGCCCCAAGTCCTGCTGCCCACCCTGATCGGACGCGAGGACCTGCACAAGGCGTGGCTGGACAAGTGGATGTGCAGGGGCGGCTGTCCGAGATCACGGTGCCGGTGCTGGGCATACACGGCGAGGACGACCACATCCGTGCCGCTCGGGGCCGGGCACGCACTGCACGGGGCGCTGCCGGGTGCAAAGGAGTTCGTCGTGGCCCCGGGCGCCGCGCACACTCC